>OGTC01000015.1_pt1 | contig 164043 bp, 73 predicted proteins | sample 1574531 | NCBI WGS metagenome assembly OGTC01 (sample SAMN03295859, study PRJEB24534) | human gut metagenome | isolation source: fecal sample 2 from infant 9 | host: Homo sapiens | place: USA: Pittsburgh, PA | collected 2014-07 | reverse complement strand
CCCCCTCCCCCTTTAATTGAACCGTGCAAATCAAAAGATGAGAAAGAGAGAGGGTGTACTACATCTGATCCTTTTTCTCCATGTTTGGTGATTCAATAAGTTTTGAAAATCCGAGTGAATGGCAACATTTGCAACCGTTTCCATATCAAAAATCGTTTCATCCAAAGAAAAAAGAAAAGATAATCGTCGTTATTGTATTGTTTTCTATTGTTTACAAAGCTTGTTTTCTTGGTCTGTGCCCCTAGTTCTACTATGACGCTGCTATTGTATAAATTCACTAAGTAGTAAGGGGGGGGGTTAAGGGGTAAAGATTTGAGGGGAAGAGACAAATGAAGAAAGAAGAAAACTGGGCTGAATTCAAGATATAAATCAAGCACGTCAAATGCTCGCCTGATTTGTTTGATTTTGGTGAAAGACGATTACTGACAAAGTTCACAGCTCGTTAGTGTAAGATTTTTCTCAAGTGTGAGCGACTCTCCAATCACTGCCTCGATTGAGACACCAGTGTATGGATTAACGGAAGGTAGGTGAAACACGTGTTTTCTTACACAATTTTGAATTCCAACTAAATTCCGTTGGAATCACAACCAACAAATGAAGGCTGTGTCTTGTCCTTTTCAATTTTTTGTTGACTGAAAATGAGACTACACAAAAATCTACTAAATGGTAGAAAGAGTTTCAATATTACAGCTGATTTTGCATGCACTACGATTTTGAAGTTACGTTCTTTTAATGCATATCTTGACGTCAGGGGTAAGAGAGAGATCTACAGAGAACTGCTATTGCAACAGCGCCAATGTAAGCCTCAGATCTTCGTTGTCGTTGGGATTTCTTCGGTTGAAGACAAAGAAAAAAGCTTATTTTGATAACCTTCCATTGTTGAAACAACAATAATAATCATAACTTGAAAGAAGTAGAGTACCTGAAATTTGATATATTTTTGTAAACAGGTACACGAAACCCTCTTTAGTTTGTGTAAGGTTGTTTCTTCTTTTTGTAACAAACTATTTGGAATATTCTACCGACAATTATTCCATTTATTACACAAAGCTGTGTGCCTCTATATTCCAATTCCGTGTTGCACCGATTAGTTTTGAAAAATCTAAATTTACGTTCATTGGCTATGAAAATGTATCCCTTTCAAAGTCAATCAACATCGTCACTTTATGCTGACTCTAGTTGAACCTTTGTTGTCCTTGTCTTGAATGTAAACATCGCAAACACAAAACTTGTCTCCAAACCAAACCTTGTTCCTGTTAGCGCATAATCTAAAAGATTGTACTAACAATAGAGTACTATTATAATACGGCATCACGTGTAATAAGCTTATCTATTGTTAATTTTAGATATTGATTTCTTTTTTAATCGCCACAGTTTTGTTTATGTTTTTTTTTTTTGGTAAAGTAGGATAGATTTGGAATAAAACAATATGGAAAACTGATTTATAAAACATAATGTTGACAATGGAAATATGGAGAAGATTGTCAGAATAGCAGAGTGTGGCCATGAACAAGCGCAAATTAAATTGTTAAAAACAATATGAATAGACAGCTTTTTATTTTTAGGTTTTCAATTGTTGACATTGTCTATTGTACAGCGATTGGTCTAACTGCTTCTGTTGTTGTTACTGTTGTTGTTGCCATTGTTGTTGGGTTCTGATACTCAATTACACAGAACTAGCTTTTCTTCTTCCATGCATTCATTCTTCAGGATTAGACTTCAATTGTTTCTACAATTTGTAACTTTTTATATCTCATTATTCGGACGAACTATAAAAAAATATTACAGAAATATATCACAAAAATTCAACAGCAATTGTTTTCTTTGCTTTTTGGTTTTTTTTTTTTTTATTAACTTGGGTTTGTGTTAAACCATTTTTGAGCTAAAGCACACTACCCAAAATTGGTTTCTGTGTATGAATACTACGGAGTTTACGCAAACTTTTTTTCCGTCGTGCATAAAGACAAAGTATCACAAAATCTGTTGCTGTGCTAAATCAATATATATTTTGAAAAATTGGTAAAGACGCTTTAGTACTTGTGTACTTGTATTGTAGGACATCAAACCAACCTTTAATTCAACTCAAACTCCAATTTATGGATATGATACGATTCTGGTGAAAAGCTGCTCTAGTTTGTGTCTTAGTAGTGCAAACAAACTGCCCCCCCTTTTACTACACAAACAACTGATGTTAAGAAGGAAAAGAAGAACAACCCTTGTTGAGCGTATAACCGTCAATTGACTAATTGCTTTTATTCTGTTTATAGGATCTGGATATACCTTTTTTGTATTTTACACGAATGAAGAAATGTAGGTGGCTTTCCTAGTGGTTGGCCGTAGTGCCAAGGCTAAACCAAAACCGAAATGGTTCCCTTTAAAATTTCGTTAAGTTCCTGAAAAGGAATGATAATTGTGCAAAAGCTTCCTCATTTCATTGGATGTTGAAAATTGATAAGACAAATTGACAACTATCAAAAAACATAGTAGCTAGTCTCAAAACTCAACCCTTTGAACTGAAAAAGATGCCACTCATTAAAAGCGAAAATGCAACATGTTTTTACTCTTCCATCAGGTTTCGTCAATCACGGATAAATGATGACATGTGGCTTTATGATGATGATCTAAATTTTCGGTTCGGCACGCACTAAACCACCACCACAACTCTTTGTCCTTCCTTTTTTTTACACCATACCGCACTTACAATTGATTAAAACGCCCAATGGTTCCGGTACAAATTGCATGTCATGAGCAACATTCTAACGTTTTTAATATTAACTCCGTTCGGCGATGTTCTGCTTCAATCTACGTCATTCATCAATGAGCCACAGTTTTTCGCAACCATTTAGCAGCAAAGTGGGGTTTTTTTTTTTTTTTTTGCAATGGAGCGAGGCAATTGTTAATATTTTTAAAAGTTCATGAGATCGCAAACTTTTAGTATAGTAGGGGTCCTATCTTCAAGCTTAAAAGTAAATTCTCTGGTTATGTCAAACATGCCACAACTGGATAAAAGAACTTTATGTAAGTTGCCCCCTGTCACCCATTTTTTCCCCCTTTTTCGCCTGTAGCTTTGGTATCGCAACAAGCGCCACATTTTTAATCTATTTGCAACAAAACAATAGACACCCTATGGGGTTTATCTATCACAAAGTGTACCTCCCTCATTGCAAACCTTATTTTTGACCTGGTATATATATGTATATATAAGTAGAAGAGTTAAACCATTATGTAGTCCTCCCACTTGATAGCAAACACATACCACCCCTCCCTCTCCACCATGAGTTCAGATGCGTCAACAGTAACATTACTACCCCAAGCTGCTGGATACGGAGTCCTAGTTGGAGTCGGTGGCGGATTCGCCATCGGCATGGTCATCACGACGAATTTGTTGCGCAAATACATGAAAGAGGATAACAATAGTACCGAAACGTTTGCCGTTGCCAATAGATCAGTGGGCACTTTACTTGCTGCATCAGCAGTTTATTCAAGTTGGAGTTGGGCCGATGAGTTACTTTGGACAACAACAATGGTTTACAACTATGGTGTCCAAAGTTCTTATTTCTACATGTCTGGTCTTGTGATTCAAATTGCCGTTATGGCAATGGTGGGGATCCATGCTAAAAAGAAAATACCCAAGGCGCACACATCTTTGGAAATTGTTGAATTGCGATATGGAAAATTGGCTCATTTGTTGTACATGTTTTTATCACTAACGACAAATTTGGTTTCTTGTGCTAGTATGATCTTGGCGGCCGCGGGGGCCATATCCATAATTGCAGGTAATTTACACATTGTTGCCGCTACGATATTGACGATTTTCTCTGTCTTGTGTTATTCCATATATGGAGGATTAAAAGCAACCTTTTTAACGGATTTTGCCCATAGTTTAATCTTGTTGATTGTATTGTGTTACTTCAATACCGGTGTATTGACGAAAATTGGTGGTTTGGATGAATTGTATGACAATTTGGCAGCATATGGTGGAAGTAGAGAGATACCGGGGAATTACGCAAATAGTGTAATCACGGGTAAATCACAAGGAGCAATTCTCTTTGGCTTGATTTTAACTTGTGGTAATTTCGGCCTTACGGTGATGGATAGTTCATTTTGGCAAAAAACATTTTCAGCTACGCCTAGAGCGACAGTACCTGCATATTTGACTGCCGGGTTAGCAATCGTGTCCAATGTATGGCCCTTGGGTGCCATTATTGGTGGTGCTGCAATCACATTGGAAAATTCACCCCAGTTCCCCACCTGGCCTCGTAAAATGACTCAATTTGAAATTGATTCCGGTTATGCTTTGCCTTATACTTTGATGGCGACATTGGGCAAGGGAGCTGTTGGTGGGTTATTGTTAATCTTGTATCTTGCTGTAACATCAACCATATCAGCACAAATGATTTCAGTATCATCCATAACAACGTTTGACATTTACAAAAAATACATCAACCCTAAAGCTCACAACAAGTCATTGATATTTGTGTCTCATATCGCTTGTATCATATTCACTTTTGGTGCCGCTGGGTTTTCGCTCATGTTGCATTATGTTGGTGTCAATATGACTTGGTTTGGTTACTTCACTCCCTTGATTATATGTCCGGGAGTTATCCCTTTGATCATGTCAATTGTATGGAATCGACAAAGTTGGTATGCAGCGGTTATGTCGCCCATATTGGGTATTGTGTTTGGGTTCACTGTGTGGACGACAACTGCTTATAAGCTAGATGGTGCTGTAAACATTACAACTTTAGGTGGCCAGTTGCCAGCATTATATGGTGCTTTGACGGCATTGTTTCTACCTGGTATCGCTAGTGTGATTATTACATTGGCCCATCCACAGAAATTTGATTGGAAGGTGTTGCAACAGGCTACTATCCTTGTTGATGAAGAAGGAGATAGTGAAAACACAGAAGATAATACCGTGGAATTGGTGCCAGAAGACAACTTCAAAGTGAACAAAGATAAATCCAATATTGAACTAAATATTGAATCTGATCAATCATCATCGACCTCAGCCACCAAATTAGAATCACAACCAGAAGAGCTGCCTACCACATTGCAACCAATATCACCAAAAGAACTCGATTTATGGATCAAAATATCCACTGGTGCTGCAATTTTCGTCTTGTTGATAATGTGGGTACTTTGGCCATTGCCATTGTATCGAAACTGGATATTCACAAGAGAATATTTCAAGGGGTATGTTACTGTTGGATTGATGTGGTTATATGCCACTTTACTCGTAATTGGAATAGGTCCATTGGTTGCTGGAAGGCATACAATTGCGTTTATTGTCAGAAGCTTGTATCGTGATTATATAAAGAGGAAATAGAATAGAGTTAGAGATAGAGTTTTAAAGAATTAGAGTTATAGAGTCTTTCGACCGAGTCGTACTTCCTTTTATTCCCAGAATCTTCCATTAGATTTTCCTAAACGTTAAAAAAAAATAATATATAAATAAAACCCGTTCACCTATTGCTCCTCCCTATCTAAATGTCCTCATCCATTCCATCCAAGGTAATAGCTTCACCTGGTTTAAATGGTGGTAATCCTAAATAAGGACATCCATCACATCTGAAAGCATCCCCCAAAGCACAAGATCCACACCCACCAGTCTTGCCCTTGACAGTAAAATCAATTTCGGTAAGATCCTCTTCTTTAAACTTGATCTTCTCTCCTTGCTTTTGTTTCAACCTTGCTTCAATTTTCTCTGCTTCTAAACTTGCTGATTGAGCCATTTTACCCAATATCGAGTTTTGAAGTGTTTGTTGTTTGCTATCTTCCAACTCTTCCAACTCCTTCAACCCACAAGTACAATCTTTACATGCTTTCCTTCTTCTTTTACCATTGGGTAATTCACATTTCTTGGGTATGATTAAATTGTCTGTTTTCAAATCCTGTATTAGTTCATCTTCGTTGATGTATTCTTCACCATCGTCGTCGCCATCACCATCATTGTCATCGTCAGACTCACTGAAATAGGTGAGCTTTGTCTCTACTAGTTTCCTCTTCATTCCTCCATTTTCATTCTCTTCATCGGTATTTGATGCTGATGTGTCTGTAAGTCCTGGTGTCGCAACATTTTGATTAGACAATTTTTTAAACAATGGTAATTTCTTGGCACTAGCACCTCCGTTCAAATGGGTATAATTGCCGCCACCATTACTCAGTTTCTTCTTCAATGATACGGTTTCAGTTATTGGTTTAGGTTTGGTCCATGACCCATCTTCTTCGACAATAAACCCCTGCATTAAAACATCCAAATTTTGGTCTTTTGGTAGGTCTCCTTTGACAACTCCGCCTTCAGTAGTCAATAAATCAAACAACAATTTAATCAACAGTAATGGCATCTCACGGTACTCATCTTCGTTAGGATTGATATAGTTAATCTCATTATAGGAAGCATTATCTAGGATGACTTCACCCTGAGTAACTCGATTGATAATTTGTTGGTCAATATGGTGATTCCCGCTGTGATTCTTGGCAATATCTGACTTGATAGACTCTACCAAGTGAGCATCAGTAACAACAGTTGGGTGTAAAAGTAAAAGTATCCTTGTCATTGGTAACCACGCGCGTGTATAACTTGAAATGGAATAATCTTGTTGGTGTATGTAAACTTTTATTGATAGTGACGAAATATGTAGAAATGCAGTTAAATAAGAACAACGTCCTTAGTAGTCTATAGATATGACGTGTTGTATGTGCGATGGATTTTGTTGTATTAAAAGATGAAATTGATTCTTTAACTCTTCTTATATTAATCAGTTGATATAAATTTTTTTCCTACCTTATAAGTACCACCTACTTACTTGGTAGTTGTGTATTACTGTAGTATTACTAATTACGGGATTTTCTTAATTTTCTTTTCTTCTGGTCACGTGAAACTAAAAAAATAAAAGGAAAGAAAAGAAAAGAAATAAAAAGAAATTAACAATTACGTAATAACTTTCAGAAGTGTATCCGTGTGTCATCATTGTTATCTATTTCATCATTGGTTGATCCTAGTTGTATTATATGGTCACAAGACACAATATTTTGTGCATCCTGCTTTCGAACTCTATACAATTATCAATGTCATCATTGGATGATTAAACATGACATCCATTCACCAGCTCAAATATCTATATCGTATCTTCCCCACATCCTCTTCTAGTAAATGTATAACTTGTATAACTTGTGGATCACCAGGAAATAGATCAATCCCATTGTCACTAAAGCGATAATTGCAATCAGTGTCGTCAAAATACAATTGTAGTCCCTTTACTGGTTTATTTGACGATAAGACAAACTTGCCATTTCCAATATGCTCAACCTCAATGTGTAGCTTTGATGTTAATTTTCCCCAATTCAATGTCTTTAGTGGTTGTGGCCAATCTGAGGATCTAGCTATTATTTCGCTGTCCTTGGACAACTTTATATTGACAATTGTAGTCTTCTTCAAATGATCGAATATAGCACCAGTCATGATTGCGTTGACTTTATTTTCTTCAAGTACAATTCCACTTTGCTTATATTCATCAATGTATTCGCCATCTGAGCTGTAAAATTCAATACTCAAGGTTAAGTTACCATCATTACCAAATGCCCACACGTCAAGTTTCACAATCGGCTCTTGTAGCACCGTTTGACCAGCAAATGGCGCTTCATCAACCGATTCTTGTTCAATCTTACACCCACCAACACTCACATCACTCAACTCCCTCTTCATTCCGTAATAGCTCAATTTAGGAACTTTTTCAAAATCAACTACTGACCAAGAAATACTAGGCCAACAATCATTCAATTGCCACACCAATACACCACCACATTGATATTTGTCCCAATTGCGTCTCCAGTACCTGAATGCTAAACTTATGGCTTCCAGTTGCATCAATTGAGTTAAATAAATCCAATCATGTAATAAGAGCAATTTTGGTTTATTGAAGTTAAACCACACATAATGCGCCAAATTCTCCTTGTTTGTTGGTTTGGTGTGAAAATCAATCATTTTCAGGTCAGGACGCAATTGGTCCTCATTGGTGATGTATTTACTCAATGTTGAATACGAGGGTAACGACAACATACCAAACTCACTGACAAATCTAGCTGATAGTTGTCGCCAAGACTGATATGGGAGTACTTTGCCGTGCCAAACGTCCCATTGATGTGAATCACCAAATTTCAAATCATACGAACTGTGAATATTATCTGAGTATGGCGATCCAAATCTATACACCACTTGATTTGCCATTGCAATCAATACCAGGGGAATCGTCTCTTCATATATGGATTTTGCTGGGAATTGACTAGCATTATTCTTGTTCAACTTCAAGGCATCAGCAATCTGATAATCTTCATTATTACCTGTATAGATGACAATACTGGAGAAATTTCGTAATCGTCTTATTTGATCTTGCACTTCTTTCTCAACTTGTTTGTGTATTGGAACATTAGGATATATCCCACATGCAAACATGAAATCTTGCCATACTAAAATACCGTACTCATCACATAATTGATAAAACTCGCTCTGCTCATATTGCCCACCTCCCCACACTCTGATCATATTTTGATTTGAATCAATTACCAATTCAATATAGTCTTGATAATCTTGCTTGGTAACTTTGGATATAAATGAATGAGAAGGGATCCAATTTGATCCAACCATTTGGATAGGTTTATTGTTGATCTTGAAGTAGAATGAACTACCATATTCATCGGCAACGGTTACAAGCTCAACTTTTCTAAATCCAACGGACTTAGTAACCATCAACTCGTCATCAAAAAATAGCTTGATTTTGTACAAGTTGGGCTTGCCGTGTTTGATAGGATACCACAATTGAACCTTTTCCAACACATAACTAACATTCATTTCAGATTCAACTTGATCCATTTCAATCACACCAATAGCCACCTCATCCAAACTGATTTCGATTTGGGCTTTTTTCACAGATGTAAACAATATACTCTCAATCTCAAACCAAACATGAGCCGCGTCTAACTCGTCATTCAATTGAAACCTCACAAACAAATCATCAACATAATTTTTTGCAACAAGCTCAACTTTATTGAACCCACAAGTGATCAACTTCGGCCCCCAATCCCATCCATACTGAAATTGAGGTTTGCGGACATAAACTCTACTACAATCACCATTCCAGCATTCACGATGTCCATTGTCTTCTTCTAATGACTTGCCTAATTCAACCCCAGTTTTCAATCTCAATACTAACTCATTTTCAACAGACAAGTTTACAAAAACCTTATATCTCTGAAAGGCATCAGTACTGTGTAAAATGACATCATTGTTCAACATAACTTCAGCCTCAGTATCCAATTGGTCAAACAACAAATACGCTTCTTGCTGCTCTTGTGGCACTGGCACACCAAATAAACATCGATACTCCCATGTCAATTCACTAATCCAACTGACGTTTAACTCATTGTCATTTACAAAAGGATCAGGTATAAGGTCATTGTAGATTAAATCCACATGGATTTGGTGCAGCTGTTGTTGAGGTGTGGCATTGTACCATGTGTTGTCTTCCCAAGGTGTACACACGTGTTGTTGTTGTATAGAAACTTGTCTGAATGTCCAATTGGTCAAGACAGACATCTCGGGAAAGAGTTCAACATTTTGTTTCCATCTCCCACAACTGTGCGACTAATAAACCTATTAGGAGACGCCTCCACCACCAGCGCCACCACTACACTCGATAAACCTCGTCAAATACCGTTTGTACTTACGAGAAGAGCTTTTATAGCATGTCTCATCCGCGAACGATATATCACACCACAGACACAAATGCTACTAGGGAAAATCAATAAAAACTACAAAAATAATGTGTTTCATGTATGTCTCTATTGACTCTACTTTCCATCTTCCTCATCGTTCATCCAAAAATTGTTCTCTCATTTGTCCTCCTCCACAGTTCTATCAGAGTCATTATCGTCAACATTATCGCCATTTCCACGGTCATCACCCACCACTACAGCGTCTTCTTCATCAGTATCATCAGTAGCAAAGACAAGTCCCTTTCTGGACCCCTTTTGCTTTGCTTCGGGGCTCTTCATGAATCGAGTCAACGGAGGTAAATGTGGTGGCTGCATTGTAGCAAATGTAGGTGATGGGATTTGCACCAGTGAAGATCGTGAAGATATTGGTGATGCAACATTATCAGCAAATGGGTTGGCAATAGCGCCTCCACCTGACGGGTAGTTCCCATTACTGTTCAAGCTTTGACTACGTGAATGAGCATATTTAGCTGATTGTGGTGATGCTAATGACATTAATGATATTACTGCATCTTGTTCATTGTTTTTATCAGTTAATCCCCTTATTGGAGAAGTGTACTCGCCATTTAGTGCAACATTAAGCGGCGGTAGCTTAATTTCCTTTTGTGTCGATATTTGTAAAGTTGGTGGTCCTTCAGCTGTTATTGATGACCTTTTTGTATCACTATTTGAAAACGATGATCGTGATTTCCTGCGCTGTCGTGACAACGCAGCCAATAGAGCCGAATGTGCACTTGTTTCCTCATCAGGGGATGGCATGTCATTTAATCGTGAGTGGCGTTGATGTTGTTGTTGCGCATCACCTTTCAATACAGGCGAGTGCTTCAAAGGTGAAGTTGTATTTGATCGGAAACCATGACTTTGTTCTAATTTTGGCGACGAGTTGTTTGATTTGGCAATAGGTGATTGCTGCAATGTTTGCAAGTTAAGATTAGCTCTTTGAAGAGTATTTGTAGGTACCCAATTGTTTCCCAAGGCAGAATTTTTTTTCGGTGTATATTTCCTTGTTGGTGACGTTTGTGAATCAAACGATAACTCAGTGAATGTAATCTTTGAATTGTGTGCCGAGTCATCTTTTTGTAATTTACCCAATGCAGAACTCAATTTATTTCTCAATTGTGAACTAATTTCTGTTAAATCGTCTCGCTTGTTATCATTGGGACTTCCTTCATCACCTTGAAACAATTTCTTTGCTGTGCCCAAATACTGTGGTGTTTTCATTATCTTTGCTCTGTGTCCATCTTCATCCTCACCTGTAGGTGAATCCTCAATACCCGAATGTCGCGGTGTCTTTAATAAATGAGCGGCACTAAATGGTGAATTGACATTGTGATAAACCAATTTTCCATCAGGCGACTTGTATGATCCAGTGCTTGTTCGTTTGTAAGATGGAGTGTACGGTAGTGTTCCTGAATATCTTTTGCTTGCGTCTTTTGGTTGTTCTGGTGTCCTTAGAAATGAAGCTGACGCACGTTTTCTATTTGGGGGTGAAGGCGTCAACGGTTTGTCAAGGGTAACGTGTATTTGATCGCTGTTTCTATTTGATTTGGTACGGTTGTCAAGTCTATTGCTACTGTCACTTTGGGCCAAGGGATTGTTGCGTATGGAGTCAGGTAACGTGGTTGCGTCGTTATTTTGCAATACAGCCGATGCAGCTATGGGTGTCGACGGAGTACTCATGATAGCAGCGTGTTTGATTTCTCTTTGATTGTGCTCTTGTAAACGTCTTTCTTTTTTCAACAAAACCAGTGTCTAAATCCAGGGCTATCGAAGAAGTATCTATTTTGCTTGTTCCCCTTACGTTTTGAGGTGTTTTTTTCTTCCTTTCATAATTCGTGTTTCGCAAATTTAGTTTTGGAAGTTTTGTCACTTTGTCACTTTGTTTATTGTTTAATTGTTTTTTTATATGTTACATTCTATACTATAACAAATAGAGATTTGAGTTTCCACTCATCATGCCCTTGAAAGTAGCAGAGAGGAAGGGGTACAGTATAGTATAGTTTACGATACTCTCTTCACTTATGAAGAATGCTTTTTACCCATGGAGGTGGGGCCAGCATCAGCGATTCTATTGGTCGTGTACTTTGGGCTAATCAACGATTCCGGGTCATTCGTAATTTTGGTTTAACCGTTTTTTGTGAAACACAAGATTCGAAATCTCTTTCTAATCAACGAGATGTGTCAGTGGTGGGTTTCAACAGATGCTGCGTGCCGTGAGGTTTTTCGTTAATGTTACTTAAACATAATCTTAGGTTACATTTTAGTTGGGTGCCAGTCTCTCAGGGAGGCGCCTTGTTGATGCAGTTTGCTCATTTTTGAAATAACACTCGTACATGTCTTTATTATATTGCTCGAGCAACCTCCACAGGTATTCATAGAGATGATTGGTAAGTATTTGTCAATAGATTCGTAGAGATAGTAAGCTCTATATCTGTGTGTCGTGTCGTGAGAATCTTTCGTTGTAGTATCAGTTAATTAGTTGTGACATATAGGTACGCATCTCGTGTGGTTATTTCCTAATTGGGACGACTTCAATTTCGTAAAATCAAAACAAATCAAAATTCAAGTCACAACAAACAGAAGCCAAAAAACAACGACAAGAGAGAGAAAGAAAAACAAGACGAAAAAAAGAAAAAAAAATTATACTTCTATACAGTAGATTGGTATATATAGTTTACACCATTTATTGAGTTGATACTGCACAAACTATCAAAATTAACTGCATCTATTCATCGATACATACAATACACCTTCATCACACATACTAATTATAGTGGACAGTTTCAATTGAGTTTCAAACTGGCGGTGATTGCTCCAAAAATACAGCACAAAAGAAGAAATCCAAAACAAGAGCCATAAAAACGCAACAGCGTAAGAAAGTCCAAAAAGTGCTTAGTGCAAGCCTCTATCCTCCCAGATATATATATATATATATGCATTCATATCGTCAAGGATGAATCATTCATCAAATGCACCACCTATAAAACCACTACTCCCACTACGAAAACAACAACAGTTTGCAAATGGGGGCCCCAGATTGTCTCTAGGGACAGCTTCTAGATCATCAACATTACAATCAACAGTTGGGACAACGACTCCATTCAGTAACGTTTATGGCGCAAGAGGTGCTACAAGTGCGAATGGGTACGGTCAGCAGCAAGCAAATCCAAGACACAGTTTTCAAGGAAATGTACAATCTGCGTTCATAAATGATGCTACACCTTCAACTGGAAACAAGCGAAGATCGGTTTTGTATTCAGTTCCTGCTTCAACCAATAAAAAGAGGACAAGTGTGGGTATACCTTCGCTGCAGGTTTCACAACTTGCAAATGCTCCAAGGACGCTGTTTCAATTACTGCAAGAGCTGCAACAACAACAACCAGCCACTAATCGACACTTAAACTCTTCACAACCGACTCCCCTGTCATCACAACTGATACCACTTCAATCACATATACCACAACCTCAATATGGAGTACTACATCTGGTACCTACAGATAGAGCTGTCAACAGAGCCAGACAGGAACAAATGGCACAGAAAATATACAAGTTTCTAGCCACCAACCACTTTGAAGTTAGGACATCAATATCCTTGAATGAAAACACCCTAAAGATTCCCACACAACGAAATTTCTATGAAATTTTCAAATTCATGTACCACTTCATTGATCCATCATATGTTTTTCGTAAGTCAGCAGAGCAAGAAATAATTCCATTACTAAAGTCATTACAATATCCAGCACTCGGTACGATATCACGTTTACAATTTAATGCGGTTGGAGGACAAAATTGGCCTAATTTCTTGGCCATTCTTGAATGGATACTAACTTACATTGAATCGAATGTGGCCATTGTCGATGATCTCAGCCCCAATGATGATTTTGACCGCATTTTCATGGGATACAACTATAGCTGCTACCTCAAATTTCTTGATGCCGATGAGGATTACGAAGCACCACACCAACAAATGTTGAAAGAGTTTGAAGAAGAGATGGAAAAATTCAAAACTCAAGAAAAGAACCTTTCGGTTCAAAAGAGCAAATTGAATGAAAATTATGAGCAATTGTTGAATGATTTAAAACTAAGAGATGACGCTGATAGGAAAACAAGAGCCTTGGAAGAAGACTTTACCAAACTTCGTGAATATATTGAAGAAGTGCAAAAGAGAATACCAGAATGGAGTGCCAAATTGCACCAGTTGCTGGATGAAGTATATTCTGCCAATGAAAACTTGAAAACTTTACAAAAGGAACGAGATACCTTGGAGCAAGAATTTCAAGCTAGTGGTGTTTCAATCAAAGACATTACTGATTTGGAATTGAAACGTGACAAGCTATCAAAAACAATTGAAGCTGAAAATGTGAAATTGGAGAGGAAAAAAGATGATCTTCAAGAAAGGATAGCTGATACCGAGAATGGTTGTTTTACCATTGAAAAATTGGTGGTCAGTTATAACAGTATTGTTGAGAAATTCAACTATAGCAACTCCAACGGGTATACATTCGGTTTACAACTCAAAGACTTAATTGATTCCAACATTGCCTATGGAAGAGATGAACTATTCAAAGACAAGACCCTTGGAGAAGAGTCGAATCAATTAAGCTTGTTGCGTGGAAGTATTGATGCTAAATTAAGTCAAAATAGAGTCGAGCTTGATAAAATCAATGAACAACTTGACTCAATGCAAGAATATGCCGCTGGTCAACGAACCAATTTGGCCACTATTCAGAATGATGAGTACAAGCAAAAACGTAGCAATGATGAGAAATCACAGCAAATTTACAGCCTACAAGCCAAAATGTCGGAGGATATTGAAGATCGTGAGAAAAAGATTAGGGATACCAAATCATCAATCACTGGCAACATCCTCAATTATGAACGTGAATTTCAAGATGCACATTTGAATAAAAAAATTGTTATTCAAGATTTGCAGCAAAAGCAGTTGGAAATTGATCAACAGCTTTTCAGGATTCAGGCATTCATTACCAAGTTCAAAACTTCTTTAAGTGAGAGATTAATATCCGCTTATGACCATTTCAGTTGAGTAACAACAGAGAAAACGGGTGGAATTGGGATGTTGGAAAATTGTTTCTAATTATCAACAACCTAAAAGTGGATCTGTCCAACATCACCCATGATACGCTAGAGACAACACATTAATCTGTATTATTTTTTACCCTTTGTTTATTTCTGATACCCCAAGTTGTATTATTTTATGTATAAATACATTACATTTTGTATAACTGTGTACTTTGTTGTCGACTTGTATTTGTTTTCAAATTGAGGAAAATTCAAACACAAACTTCTTCTCCAACTTCAACTTTTCACCAACCAGCTAATGAGTGACATCAACATCTTCATTACATCTGATTTGACATCATCAGAAAGAAGAATATCCCCTCAATGGACCCTAGACTATTTCAAACAAAAACTAGAACTCATCACTGGAGTTGAACCCAAAAATCAACTACTTCAATATTTTCCCAACAAGTATTCCAACGAATTTATTCAATTGTCAACACCAACAACCTACTCCAAACAGCAAGATCAAGAGACAAACTTGGATCAATTGGGGTTGAAAGAGTATAGTCGTATCCACGTGATTGACATGGATCCCAATTCAACCACAAACCAAATCACATCAACCATATCGCCATCATCAGTCACCGATGGTGCCACCCCCGATTATTATCAAATGCCAGAAGAAGAGTATCGTAAGCGAAACAATACTGTTTTACAATGGAAACAAGAACAAAAACTAGGTCGGTTCGATCCGGAATACGAGTTATTGCAAAAACACATTGCTGAAGAAAATGCAGCGAAATTGGCCACAATCCACATTAATGATCGATGCCGAGTTATCAACATTGAAGGCGAAAGACGAGGGACGGTGCGGTTTGTGGGGACGATCGATCATTTGGATGGTGGGAAACAAGATTGGGTGGGGATTGAATTTGATGAACCCGTAGGTAAAAACAGTGGTGATATTGATGGTGTACAATTGTTTGTTTGTCGACCTAACCATGGCAGTTTTGTCAAGCCGAAACAAGTTGAAGTTGGTGATTTTCCTGAATTGGACCCATTTGCGGAAGATGATGATTCTGACGAAGAGTTGTAAAGGAATGAAATGAACTGTTATAGAATGTCATTTACATCAAGTACGCAAGAGTTGTCACGGAGGAGAGCTTTTGATTCGTCTAATTTCGAGGTGAATCTGAGTTTATCTTTGTAAACGTGCATTGTATATGTACAAAGTGAAAGCAAAGTCATGTAGATTGTGAATTCTTCCACAAGATGTCTTTCCTACGAGTTGCAGGATATGCTAGGTAGCTACATTTTGCAGACACAAATCTTTTTCGAGTATAGCGTTGATCAATGCATAGTCGGCACTAGCTATTCTTTTTAAACCGAGAATTGTTTCCTTTAACAGCCTAATACCGAAAAATAATTTGCCTCTTCCTGTTCAACTTCTTCCATAACGCAAGCCATCCATAGACGTCACCAACCACAAGCAATGGCATTTGAAGAAATATATGAATACATCGAGAAAGACACATTTCTCAAATACTTTCGTCTAGCAATAGTCATCTGTGCATATCTCATATTCCGTAAATATTACTCACAATGGGCAGCCAAGAAGCAAAGTGAACACCAACAAAAATTGGATGAAAAGGAAAAAGCAGAAAAACCAGCGAGAGACGCTGAAGCTCAGAGGCAATTGGAGGAGAGTTTGGAGAAAGAGGCCAATGAATTTGGTTGGGGTAAAAAGACTAGAAAGAATGTAAAGACGACTCAAGCTGTTTTGGAGCAGTTGGCCGAAGAAACCAGACAAAGACATCAAACTGCATACGATGCACAAGAAGATGCTGATATTGAGGATTTGTTAGAGGATTGATAAGTAGGAATTCGATTAATTGTTTGTTACTTGTTAGTGTAGGTTATGATTGCATTTGATGCCATCGCGCTCAATGAAAATTAGAAAAAAAAAAAAATTCATGTGTAGAGAGATCATCGCTATACCTACGACATTATATCGTTGCTGAACTATGGCGGGCGATCCATTCCTATCTGATCCTTCAAAGAAGAGAAAGCGTCTGAACAAAGTTACAAGCACAACAAGGACCAAAAAATCAAAATCAACCACTCCACAGCCCTCAACGACAACATCACAATATGATGAAGAGATATCAAGCGCCAGTGACACTGAAAACGAACAGTCTGTAGAAGACCAACGACAAGAGGAGGAACTTTCATCGGATGAAGAATTTGCCACTGAAAGTGCTGCTGATAAACGAAGGAGATTAGCCAAGCAATATCTTGAAAACTTAAAGAATGAAGAACTACGCGATTCTGAGGACTTTGATGCTCAGGATCTTGACGACGAGATCTTGGCAAAAAGGTTACAAGTTGATGTAGCAGATGCTAAGGGACATGTATATAAGTTTTGGGGTGACAAAATTTCACAGCAATTGGATGGAGATGAGATTAAATTGACAACGACTCGTATAGGGTCCAAAAATGTTACTAGCATGTGCATCCATTTCCCGTACCTATATACGGTATCCAAAGATGTGGAAATCATTAAATGGAATATCAATCTGGGCAAAAACCCCCAAAGGATAAAGCATACTAAAGGTGGGTCCAAATATTTCACTTTAAATACAACACAACCTGGATTGAATCATCATTGGGAGCAGATTAATTGCATAGCAGCTTCCCCTGATGGAAAGTATATTGTAACCGGAGGCTCAGACTCGCGATTAATCATTTGGTCAAGTGAAAACTTGGCGTGCTTGAAAGTTCTTCCCACCAGATCAGCTGTGAATTCGATCGTGTTTAGAAGAAATACTGATCAGTTATTTGCAGCCTGTGCCGACTTGAGAGTAAGAACATATTCGATCAATCAATTTACTCAATTGGAGACATTGTATGGTCATCAGGATAATATTACCGACATTGCCAGTTTAGCTAGAGAGACTTGTGTTTCTGTTGGAAGTAGAGATAAAACAGCCATGTTTTGGAAAATACCTGAAGAGTCAAGGTTGACATTTCGCGGAGGTGATTCAGTTGAAAAGAAGAGAAAGAAGAAGAGCGACGAAGATGAAGAAATTGGCAATGATGAACCTTTCCATAGTGAAGGCTCTATTGATGTGGTTTCCATGATTGACGAATCTCATTTCGTGACTGGATCTGATAACGGTAATATTGCTCTTTGGTCTCTAGCCAAGAAGAAAGCCCAGAATACTAAAAGATTGGCACATGGATTGCAGCCACAATTTCAACCACAACAAGCAAGTGCAGAATTGGCAACTAATGTAGCCAGTCGACAAATACCGGCTCCGCAACCGCACTGGATCACAGCTATACATGCGCCAGCATATAGTGACATATTCTTTAGTGGCTCGTTTGGTGGTACTATAAAGATTTGGAAATTAGACTCCACATTGAGAACTTTTACTTTGATTGGGGAAGTGGAGAACTTGCGTGGTTTTGTTGTGAAAATAGATAGTGTTGAAATCCTCGATACCAAACAATTGAAGGTGTTTGTTTTGGTTAGTAAAGAGCATAAATTTGGAAGGTGGTTTGGTAAAGTGCCTGGTGGAAGAAATGCATTAATTAGTTTTACATTTAGTATATAACTTAATTCGATATACATGCATCATCCGTAGTCTATAAGTTGCTGTCTTTTTTATTCGTTTCATTCCTTAAAATGCTGCTTCATCATCTCCCGCGTCGTCCATTCCATCGTCATCTCCATCATCAAAGTATTTTTCAGCATTGTAATCATCATCTTCATCCTCGTCATCAAATTCATCGTCCATATCCTCCTCCTCACTAGGCACGTCCTCTTTCTCTCCTGTTCCTGCTTCTTTCCCATCATCATTTACATTAGCTTGATTAAACATCTGCTCTTTCAAAGCCTGCACTTTGGCTTGTTCGTCAATTGTTTCTTGTTTTTCTTCACTCAAATATTCTCGTAACCCTCCATTAGATGCAAATTTTGATAATGTTAAGTATTTTTTTTTGTTTTTGTTTGATATACCCATCACTGGATACAATTCCTCTGGGAAGAACTGAATTTGATACGGATGTTCTTCAATAGTTCGACCAATCTTCTGCACTTTTTTATATCTATCACTATATCGCTCAATACCATCCTCATTTGCACTAACCAACTCGTTCCGCCGGGATGATTCTCTGTCTTTGTTCTTGATTAGGTTAGGTTCAACTCTTCCCGTGTAAAATGGTCCATCGGAAACTAGTTTTTGAAATCGTATCGATTGTTTGGCTGCTAATGATTCAATTTCAGAGGGCTCACCATTCACCGGTAGAACATATTGAGGTTTCTCTGAGTCCTCTGACGATTTTACTACATCTGCGTAATCCAAACCAAACGGCAATAGTACTTTTCCAGTACCTGGTCCTCCTCCTCCTCTGAATGACATTATAGTTGTAAGTAATGTAATGACTAAGATGGATATTTCGACTTCACTTTTGTATGGCTTTGTGTGCCTTGTGAAAAAAAAATTGCAAAGATGGGAAGAGGCGCTACCATGTAGCATGCTGAACTCGTATCAAGTATGACAGCGAAACTGAGTAGTTTACAAATGAAGGGGCTGTCTTTAACATTAGGTTGCGGCAATTTTTTCCCGGTGATGTATGGTTAATATATTGGGATAACATATCCACAAATGTTTTTAAGTTGAGTTTTTGACGTTTTAGTATATTTATCATCAAAATGATGCCGAAATGATATTGGAATGGTAGATTTATATTTCAGGTTTTCTGCACTTCTACGTTCACATTAGGTACAACAACCTCCTCTGATTTGTTTGCATATTGCATATCCGTACTTAGCTCTCTTGTCATCAATTTTTATATTATAAATCTTGTGCGTAAAACTGACATTGTCGGAACTATCCATGTCATGACATTAGTTCCGAATCGAGCGAAAACCAAAATAGAACCAGCCCACTTTAGATTTTGTGATCCAACAAGGCAATGCCCCATTCAATCAAGAAAAGATGATGATGGATTATCTCCATACACATAGTGAAAAGCTCAAAAAGTGTGTCAAAGCCTAGTTTGAGAAAGTAAACTTAACCCTAGAGAATAATTGCACACTATTCACCAAATGTCTCCAACGATGGTAACCAGTATTTCGAACATGTACGACCATTTTGACGATGAGATTGACTTGCCAAACACTACTATGGATTCCCCGTCGCAATCACAATCAGCAGATGGAATATTGGTGATAATGGTTGTCCGTGCAAAACATCTACCCAACCGAAGAAAACTAGATAAACAATCACCCTATGTTGTTATAAGGTTAGGAACTACTGCCAAAAAGACAAAATCAGATTTTCGGGCTGGCCAAACACCAGAATGGACTCATGAACTCAGATTTGAAATAGCTCGGGAAAAAAAGCCACTACTAAAAATTGATCTTTTGGATGAAACAAAAGGTGATCCAACGCCGATTGGTAGTTGTGAGATTGATGCATCTCAAGTATTTTCCGATCTGGGGAATAAGCGAGATGGAAAGTACATCCTAGATAAATGGTATGATTTGGCATTTCAAGGTAAAAGGGCAGGTATGCTTTATTTGGAAATGACATTTTACCCAAGTGCACCTGTATTACCACCAAAGGTGCCATACCATGAAGAGGAATATCACGTTGTTGATGGTGATGGTGATGGCGGGCCGTACGGCGGTTCTTTGTCACCAGTGCAATCTCCTCCACCACAATCTTACTATTATGAATCGAACCCACTCAACGATGTATTTGTCTCCCTGGAAAACTCAAAACACAGTAAGAGATCCTCAATATTTCTGAAGACTAGTCAATACTTTATCAGCACTAATGAAGGAAGTGCTTCGAGTCATGAAAATCCAGATGAGGTTATTATACTGCACCCCAAAGTAGGCAGCAAGAGCCCCAATAAGTACATGTCAAAATTCAACAAGATTAAGGACAAGTTTCAATCAAAGCAATCAATATGGGGCAAACCAGCCTGTGATAGCAGTACAAGCGCATTCTTCTCAGGTCCATCTAGACGAAATATTTCTCCCATTAGTGTATATGGATCTGGAGACTTGGACGAGCTTGAACAAGACTTGTCGAGAAGCCATATTGGTCAGAACCAAAAGTTGGACGATTTTGATCTTGACCTTGAGTTTAAAGCACCACCTCCACCACCACCGCCTCATCAGTCTCATTCTAAGCCATTACCAGCACCACCTGGTAGAAAACCGCCATCACCAATATCGAATATAAACCTCAAAGACAGCACATCAATCCCGTTTTCAGCCGACTCAATAGGTTTAGATGATAATGTTGAAAACTTGCCAACCAAAGTATACTTACTAGATGAGCCAGTCAAGTCACTAACGTGCAATGCCAAGCACAATGTTAACCTGGAATTACCAATCAAAGATGAAATAGATCCAAAGTACTTCGCCCCTACTCCAAGTGAACATTTTAACAGGCAAATGAGATTTTCAAATAATGCGGTAACAAAAGATGACCTCAAGGTGGATCTAAGAACTAATAGAACAGGATACGTAGGTAATGGTAAATTCAGTCCAAGTGTTTTTCAAAAAGCTAGTATCAACAAGCCATTCAATGTTTATGACGATAGTGATGATGATGAAGAAGAACCAAAGCCCGAAGTGCCACCAAAAATCCCCAAAGGATTGAACGAGATGGAGTATTACATTTTAGAGAAGGAGAAATATCTTCGTGATCTTCAAGCAAGAAGAGCTTGAGAAATAGATTAACTTTATATAGATTTACTATTACCTCATATAAACATATTGACGAAACGATTTATTCAAAAATAATACAAACGATACGAAATGGGTATAAAGCAATAACGAGTAGAATTACAAGAGTGCAGCGAGCAAGGCACACAAACCAGCAACACCTCCAGTGTATTGTTTGTTGAGTATTGTAAAACCAGCTCCTTTAGAGGTCTCCTCTGCAGGAATGGTGACAGCATCAGACGAGCTTGCGTCAGATTGAGCTTCAGCCGTATCGACATCGAGAGTTGGCTCTTCATCTTCCTTTGAGGCGGAAGTTGTTACTTTGGATTTTGGCTTGAAAGTAACAGTGACATAGTGGGTGGTAACATCGTTGGTAGCATTGTAGCCCTTGTTCTCTAATGAAGCCGTTTCTTGTGCAAGTAGACCTATGGAAGCTAAAGCTATGGAGTTGTAATATGCATCTGCAGCCAGCTGAACAGCAGCAACTGATGCTGATGACTCAACTGACAACACTGATGCAATGGATGCTGCCTTCGCAGCTTCTTCAGCCATACTCAACGATTCCTCTGGAGTATACAAAGTTTTGGTGACGGTGACTGTTTCGGTAACTGTGGTATCAATTTCTGCTGAGATTAGACCAGCTGATCCTAAAAGTAAAGGGATGCTGGTTTTCAATTTCATTGTTTTAGGCTGTAATGAATGACTTTTTTTGCTTGGAAAGGTTTGAATATAATGAGAGACTAGGGTTGAAAAAATTAGCCAGTTGTATGGTGGAATAAACGAATGTGATTGACTGTTGTCCTGGCTTTGAAAAGACGTTATTATTCAGCTAAATGAATGTGGTAGTTGAGAATGTTTCTGTGTGGTGGGAAGATTTAGAATCAGGGTACGATAATGAAAGGCTGCAGTTTGGTTTGTGGGAAAATAGCGAGATTTATAACTTTAGCAAGATTTTTAAAGTCTACTATTTCAAGAAATTTTGCATTTTTATAATAATCACGAAAACTTGCCAAAAAAATAATAGTACTATTCAATATGTGAACTTACCAGTTCTAGCCTTGGTGTCTCTCAATTCGGTCAATACAATTTATTATACTTTTCTGTTGTACACGCTAAAAAAGGTGACTCTACATTGATGTCGATGTTGGTAAACAAGGGAACTTTATTTTCTTGGAGATGCTCACCGAATTGAAGCAAGCGTAGACCAATGCACAACCATGTACATCCATGCGCATCAATTGTTAGTTGCTCCCCAGCTTGGGATCATTCGGAGATTTTGTAACATTGTCATTGTACGCTTGTTGCAATGATTTTAGAATTCAGCCGGGGCTTTGTTTACACTACTCTCTATTCACATTAAACTTGTACGCCTCAAACACATCTGTGTCAACTTTGAAACCTTTTTATTGCAATTGAAGTGTCGGAATAAGGTTTCACACGCACAACAACAAAACGTCTCCTATTTCGCAAGATTTTTTGCAACTTTATTTTCTTTTGTTTTCAATTTTGTGATTCATGCACAATTATTTTACGAGAAGAATAAAGAGAGCACTACTTTTGCGATTTAAACGATCAGCTTTCTTTAGTCCTACTTAGATTTGATACATCGCATCTATTGATAATTTGTAAAGAAACATGAGGTTCAAAATTTTACTATGCGATTTACAAGCATGATCCCAGCTTTAATCATTACCATCTACATCCATTCCTTCTTTGTTCAACTGATCAATTTCTGCTTGTTCATGCTCAAACAAAGTGACCCCATGCTCCACATCCTTTGATTCGTCTATTTTTGGAACATCGGTCTCAACAATCTTGTCCTGTTCAAACACGTTGCGTTCACCTTTGTCCTTTTCCTCATCATTATAAAACTCCAGCTCCCTTTCAACTTCCTTATCTCTTTGCATTTGCGAACCTCCTTTAGTATCAATTGCATCAGGCATGTCTTCATTCACATCGCCAAGATCCTCCTTATCTGCGGGCACTTCTTGAAGTTGGATTGATGGCGCGTGCTTTGTATGATCCAAGTTTGACACAATTTGCGTCAACAATTTGTCTAGATACTCCTTTGAATTTGCATTATTCATATTTGACGAGCGCACATCAAGTTCGTACGTGGGTGCGTAATACTCGTAATACCCATTGTAGGGTAGCTCTTTAGGTAATATGACTCCATTACATACCCCAGTCTCAAACGCCCACGTTCGTGCAACGTTTCGAATTGTGTATCCACCCCCACCAAGCACCATCATGGGTAAGCCAAGAGATCTCACGAAATTCACACAATTTGCATGGCCCCTCATGGATAGATTGAATGGTCCCAACCGATCGCCACTTAACGAATCACCACCACATTGTAATACAATAGCTGAAGGCTGGTACCAATCAACAATCGTCTTTACTAACGGTTCGAATATCGACTTGTATGAAGCATCATCGATACCGTCTCGCAATGGTACATTCACTGCATGGTATTTACCTTTGCCAATACCAATATCGGTCAAATTACCAGTTCCCGGGAAGAATTCACCAAATTTGTGAAACGAACATGTCATTACTCGATCATTGGTATAAAATGCTTCTTCAACTCCATCACCATGATGCACATCGGTATCAATATACAACACTCGCGGATGTTTCCGAAGCAACTCTACAATAGCCAAAACAATATCGTTTGTGTAGCAAAACCCACTGGCTTCTGATTTTTTGGCATGATGAAGTCCGCCAGCATAATTGATGACAATATCTGCACTGCCATTGTTTAATCTTGCCGCTCCTTCCATTGACCCGCCACAAGATATTTTGCAAAATTCATTCAACCCATCAAACACGGGACAATCTTCTCCGACGTTGAAGATTTGGGCCTCTCGTGGGAACAAATGCAAGTTGTCAGGAGTAACACGATCGATAAAATCAATATACTCATCAGTATGGAATTGAGTTAGCTCTAGATTCGTTGCAGGCTCGGCTCGATATATCTCCATCTTTTTATACAATTCGTAGTTCATGATAAGTGAGTGGGTCATTCTGATTCTGTGGGGCTTCATACAATGACCCGTTCCATAGAAGTAGTTTCCTACATCTTGGTCGTAAAAGTAGGCTATTCGTCTCTTATCTGGCAGGACTTTTAATTCATCAAACGGTAGTTCAACGTACATTCGTGGCAAATGGTGTGTTTAATAGGTAACAATGACAGTGGTATATGGGAAAGGAAGAAGCAATTGAACGCACAATTCTCGTGGTGTCCACTATGTCTTTGAAGAAGAAAAGTGTATTCCATGATTAATAATTTTTTTCCCTCAATACCAGAAAGCTAATATATATCGTGGCTTCAATTTTTTTTATCAACTGATGTTGTTGTAACGTCTATAATATACTGCTCTATATAGTTGGAAACGCATCCCTCCCTTATTGATTCTTTTTGCCAGCTCTTCCACATTCGTCCAACTCGTATATCCCTAACAAATATGCCAATCTCGTCACCACTAAATCAATTGCCATTTCAATTGAGTCCCTTGCCAAATCAATTTTCGATCCATCAATTTCTTGCCAGTTTACGGCAATCTCCTTCATTTTCATACCTTGCATCTGCCCCAATAGCAATACCTCAACATCAAAAATCCATCTTTCCGTATGCATGTGAGGGAAAATTTGTTTCACTGCATCCATATTAAACATTTTGAAACCGCATTGAGTATCATGAATCTTTCTAATACCAAAAATAAACACCAAAGTGTGAAGACCGTACATAAGGAAGTTACGTATAAGCGATCTTTTCACAACAGCATCAGTATTGACCATGTGTGCACGCGAACCTATGGCAATGGCAGGTTCATTGGGGTAAGATCCGAGATAGTCAATTAGTTTGGCAACGTCTGAGAATTGAGTAGCACCATCGGCGTCGGCAAACAACGCATATTTTCCCTGCGTGTGTAAGAGACCGTGGGTGACAGCACCACCTTTACCTCTATTCTTTGACAATTGGACCACCTTCATTGTGTGCGGTTCCAACTTGTATTCTTTTGCTAATTGAATGGCATATTCTGCAGTTCCATCGCTTGACCCATCGTCAACAATGATGATTTCGTAGTTTCCTTGATAATGTTGTTCAAGGTACCCAGCAGCTTCACTCAACATTTTGCTCAATCTTTTTGTTTCATTGTAGCACGGTATAACAACGCTAATCTCCACCTGTGGTTTTCTTTCAAGACTAGTTGAGTCAATTCTAGTAGGCAATTCGTATGATGCGTTGGCATTGTCGTTGGTTTTGTAGTATGATTCGCTCGAAGTTGGTGGTCTTGGCTTGTGCGAAAATAATATCAACGTCACATATACCAAGACACATAGTACGGCAATCGTGGCACTAACATAGATTACGTACATGTTGGAGATTAGTTCTGGAGATCTCAGATATTCAGGGGGGAAATGCTTTTGATCACCTATCTGGATGGAAAAGTTGAAAAAAAAAAAAGAAAACAAAAATTAGTCGGCATTGCGTTTGACGCGAACTCGGAAGGAACTAGGAACCATGAACTTAGCATGCGGCGCAGAGTACAACCATTTGAAGGGTAAAGCGGCCACGGCACTTCAGGGCGCTCTCCTGTAGCTCAAACGTTTCGACACCTACAAAATAAACTTTTACAAGTAGAATAATACAATCTCAACAGATACTACACCACATACATAATAGTACATCATACAATCGACTGAGTTGTCTCCATCACAATGCTAACTTGGTTACCCGATTATTTATAACCCTTGCATTGTTCAAAAATATCTCAACCTCCTCCTCCAACCGATAAGTATCAGTTCCTTGTCTTACCTTGTCAATGCTTTGGAATATCGCCAGTGTGTCAGCTTCCATTTCCACTTCATACTTTGTCTCATGATTCACAACTTTCTTACCAGATTTATTCTTAAACTCGCGAGGTATCATTACTCGCGTAAGATCAAACTGAGTAATTGTTGGAGTGTGAGTAAATGACACCCGTTTCTTACCACGTTGCAATTGTGGTTGATTCTTTGACATTATTGCTTCAATATTACCCTCAGGAACAGGCACTTCTAATGAAAGCGAGAGGCGCAAGTCGTACATTGATTGAGGATTGTGGATGTACAAGTCAGCGATACGCTCTTTTTGTATGGCAGTATACCTAGGTGGATCAAGTAAGTTATCCTTTGATATCCTCACTTTTCGCAAATGTTCATTTTTGTTACCAAGTTGATAAAACGAATCTGTTTGATCAGATTCGAGCATATTGAATTTACGTTTGTCCTTGATACTTGGATTTGTCCTTCTCTCCTCTTGAAAACGTTTTTCCAATTCATCAAACATTTTACGTATATCATTCCAAGCAATTTCTTCGACCTCCATATCGAAACGGATATCCGATTCATTTGTATAGATACACTCGGTAATAACATTTAGGTTGATTCTATTCCCACTTCTTTTATCGATAATTTTCCCAAACTTCAACTCCAATTCGACATTTTTTCTATTCGAATCCTCAATGTTGGCGAAATTGGCGTATATCCACTCGGCCGTAGTACGTGTAATTGAAGAAGGTGGAATGACTCCAGTGATGCTGCATTGAAGATCAACGTAATTTGTTGTCGTGTTGTCAAAAACAGGTTTCAGTGAGATTCGTGTTCCAACGCCAACATTACCACTATCGTTAGGTACTCCATTACTAGCACAATCTGCACCACGCTCGTTCAGAGGAGTCCATCTTTGAGCCCATATTGGTGGTGTAGCATATCTCTTGGGCTTATTTGATTGTTTGATTTTTTTGATCTTTGTCAAATCATCATCGTTGGGATTCAACATGGGTACATTACTTGTCTTTCTCTCACCCGGTTCAAAAGTCAAACTTCTATGGTCCTCCTCTTCTTCACGTTTGACCGTGGGTGGTTCTTCAGGGTTGGTTAAATTGGCAATACTATTTCGTTTAGAAGTGTTGGGACTGGTTCGAGAACTGGAAATCGCACTGCTGCTACCGACGGCTACCGGTGGAGGTCGTTGTGTCAATACCGGAGAGCTCATTGCACTTGAGTTGAAAGGTTTTCGAAACTCTTTTGGAGGTTGCGTTTGTACCAGTGGCAGCGGCACTGGTTCTGTAGCCTTCACAAGTGCCGAATCTTTATCCTGTGTTGAGTCGTTCAACATGTTTGTAATTGAGTGTCTTTGATGCACGGATTGAGAAGATGAACGACTGGAAGGTTGCTGACGTGGTTGCTGTAGTTGCTGTCTTTGTTCTTGTTGTTGTTGCAATTGAGTTTCCGATGGCCGCAGCATGTCAGAAGCTGGCGACGATTGAGCCTTTTGAGTCGTTGACTGCGACCCACCTTGGGGCGGATCATCATTTAATATGGAGCCCACATTCATCGTGGGAGCCTGTATAGAATGTAACGATATGTTAAGATCTACCGCTAAACCAGATTTATTTTAAATTTGGGTACTTTTGATGATGTTTGACTTTAATTTGTTTTTTTTTTTTTCTTCCTTTTCGTATTAAATTTTCAAATGGTTTGTGGACCACTCTCGTAAAAGAATTCTTACAGGGTTCACACATTGATATCAAATACATATTTCTCTTCTACAAATAGAAACTCCTTACCTAAACTGTCTTAGATCTTTGAGCGGCCCAAGTTTCTGTTTAATCTGTCAGCTACAGCATCAATAAATTCCTCTGTAGTGACATAACTCGATCTATCAGTTTTTCCCTGAGCCAAAGCCAAATCCTTGGTCATTTTGTTATCCTTGGAAACAGTATCAATGACGGCTTTTTCCAAGTTGTTGGCGAAATCAACAACTTCTGGGGTATTATCCAACTTACCTCTTTGTATCAATCCTCTGGTCCATGCGTAAATTGATGCAATAGAGTTGGTGGATGTTTCCTTACCTTGTTGGTGTTGTCTGTAATGTCTAGTAACGGTACCATGAGCTGCTTCAGCTTCAAAAGCTTTTCCATCTGGTGTGGTCAAAACTGAAGTCATCAAACCCAAAGAACCAAAACCTTGAGCGACAATGTCCGATTGAACATCACCGTCATAGTTCTTCATAGCAATAATATATCCACCTTTAGATTTCAACATTTGTGCCACCATATCATCAATCAATCTGTGCTCGTACCAAATGCCCAACTTGTCCATCTCAGGTTTGAATTTAGTAGCATACAAGTTTTCAAAAATGTCCTTAAATCTACCATCATACTTCTTCAAAATGGTGTTCTTAGTAGATGAAAACAAATTCATTTTACGCTCAATTGCCAATCTGAAAGAGCTAAGAGCGAAATCAGTGATTGATTCGTCAGTGTTGTACATGGCCAAACCAACACCCGGTCCTTTGAAGTTATACACTGGGTATTCAATTGGTTCACCACCATCCTTTGGAGTGTAGACTAGTTTCAATTCACCTGCTTGAGGTACAACAATATCAGTGGCTTTGTATTGGTCACCAAATGCGTGTCTTCCAATAATAATTGGTTGCTCCCAAGAAGGGACAATTCTAGGAATGTTGTCAATGACAATTGGTTCTCTAAACACCGTACCTCCAAGAATGTTTCTCAAAGTACCATTTGGAGAATGCCACATTTTTTTCAAATTGAATTCCTTGACCCTTTGTTCATCAGGGGTAATGGTTGCGCATTTAACGCCAACACCATATTTTAAGATCGCTTCAGCTGCATCAGTTGTTACTTTATCATCTGTTTCATCCCTGTACTCGATACTTAAGTCGTAGTATTTCAAATCAACGTCCAAGTATGGAAAAATCAACTTGTCTTTGATGAATTGCCAGATGATTCTTGTCATTTCATCACCATCCATTTCGACAATGGGGTTCTTGACCTTAATTTTTTGTTGTGAGGACATGTTTACTGTTGTAGTATAGTTGGTGGCTGTTTCTGAAAGAAATTGGATGTGCAGTTTGTAGTTAGTTATATACACTTTGGTGTGGCGGGAAACTCCGAGACTTTTATACCGATGGGGTAAATTTTAAATATTGAAAGTCTGGAAAAAATAAAATAACAATTTGTTTAGTGGGAAAGGGCTCTCTATTCTCAAAATTGATCAACAACTCTAATAGTATCGAATGGTATTGAAAAAAAGTAAGCGCTTTGACTTGTGTGAATATATACGATGAAGTAAGGTAAATCGAAGGGGTAGAAATTGAGAAGAGTGAAAAGAAGAGAAAAAAAAAAAACTTTGCGACGGAATTTCAGAGTTGTTATATATATATACGCCCAATCTGAGGAACTATAAAGAATTAAAAATGCTTCAACATACATTCTTTACTTTACTTTGAACCTTTTTATGTATGCGATTCTGTTTATTTTTATGTGTAAAAGATTGTGTTGTGTGTCTATTGTATTTATGGCGCGATATGGGGGAAAGAAAAAATTTTTTGACTCCGAAACAGATCGTACCGAGCTAGAAAATTCTTCAACAGTTGAGATATGTGCGACACATGGGTGGTTCTATAGGAAAGTATAGTTTGTTTTCAACAATTTGAATAGGGGGTACCATGAGATTATTAGGTCAAATTTTTACTACCTACTTGCGTTAAATACCTGTGCATTCTAGGCTCCATCGGTATAGCTATAAAAACCTCGTCTTATAGTATTTAGCCGATATTTAAGAACAAAGAAAAAAAAAGAATCCTAAAATGGAAAAGGTGGGGAAGACTTTTTTTGCTTTGTGAACAGCAGAAAAAAAAATTCTGTTCTTCTTCTGGGGTTAGTCGTGTGTATGCGAGAGGGGGTGTCTACCCAACGGCCTACACAGTAACTGGTAGTGGAGATAACAAAGTATCTTGCCTTTCCCACAATCTATAAACCATAAGTCTAGAAAAGCGGATTTTAGCTAAGTTGTAAGATGTGATTGGCGTACAAAAGCTGCCACCCAACGGATCTTAATTCCGGGTGAGTTTTACCAATACTATCGTTTCCGATGAAACAAGAGATATTTCCGGGTTTGTTACTCTTTTTTTCCTTCAATTGAAGTGCGAGCACCAAAATTTTTTCTATAGAGGGCAATTTGTGAGTGTGGCTGTCAGACAAGGAATTTGACATTTTCCGTCTCGCTGATTGGATGGATATGTACCTTGTTGTATTCAAATCAAACCCCGATGAACCAGCTTCAATCACTACTTTACGTTTTGAATCACAATTTACTTCAACACAACTGATCAATTTGAGCAACACCCAGATCGTACCTCACGCGTGGCACTGATTGATAGTGCCACTGCAGAGTGCTCTACTTTACTCAACATTTAGACTGGCTAGTTGTTTTGCTGATTCTCCGACAAATATTACTGGATTTGTTGAGCATTTCCGATATGCTTAATTTGGTGAGTGGAGAGAAATTCACAAAATTGAGACTTTTGTGCCACTTTTGACTCCGAACAATTCCATACTCCGAGTTTTTCCTGAGAAGGCACAAACTCCCCAGATCTCATTAAATAGAAAATAGGGGGAACTCTTTGGTTGCGATCCCTCAAGGAAAAGTGAAAGTTTATAGGAAACAGGCAAGCTCTTCTGTCCAGTGGTTCACCATCAATAATCATCGAGACCGACCTTCTTTGTAGGCATTTAAATCGCCATACAAACGAAATTGGTAAACAAGAAAGTAAATCGCAGATTAAAATTAAGTACGAATACCAGTAAATCGAGCTGAGGTAACTAGCTCAAATCTCGGACAATTAGATGAAAGTGTATTAGTGGTTCAAAAACAATCCCTTTGAAACAAAGTCCGCAATACATCTAATATTAAATCTTACAAAATCGCTATCAAGAGTTCAAAACGATTTAATCTTAGCCCATTTGAATGCACCGACATTACAATTTACCTATCAAGGACTGTTTGTGCTCCCCAAGTCAGTCCTATTCGTTCAAATGTTTCTCATAAATGTCCACTCCCCCTTATCAAATGATGACGTAATGTATTCTATTTGTTTACTTTTTTTTTTTTGGTCCACTACTACATCAAAATGTAAACAACCTTATCAGCACCTTCACACCTCTCATATACACCGAAAAAATCATTGTGTTCAAACTTGTGAGCTGATTGGTTTCATTGCAAGATGCTCAATTCCCACACGCTTCACAATAAAGCACTGCATCACGGAAAGGATGATGTCCAAGATTACTCAACCCCACATCGTGCAAATTACTCTAACAACCAACAATCACCTCAAAAGGATAACGCACATCAATCATCGAATAGCTCAAACACCAAACCCAATCTCAAGACAGCTCGCTCTTTTGACCATCCCAAAATATCAATCAAGAATCAATCACATTCACTTAGACCTGTGAGTACGACTGTTCCCTCAACACCATTAATCCCCAAGCACCTCCTTCTGCCACGGAAGAAGTCGTCTTTAAATAGATTGAATATACGATCGCAGGTTTTCAAGAGGCAAAATTCACAAAGAAACGTTATCCATAGTCCACGGTTAGACCAGGAATCAAGTGAATTCGATATTGATAATGGCGATGATGAATTAACGTCACTTCTTACATCGAAAGCCAGTGAATCCATTATTTCAAACTTTTGCGATAACTTGATTGATCCTATGCATTCTTTACGAAACTATTACAATGACTTTACCACAATAGATTGGACGAAGGCATATCTCGAGGGAAATCGATTCAATTACTCGTTAGAGCAAAATGAATGGATTGGAGATGACAAGACAATTGACACAAACGATTGCTCGAACACTAAGCGAATTCCATTTTTGCAAAAGCAGTACTACATATTGGGCAAATGGATTTTAATTGTTCTTATTGGCTTATTTTTTTCATTTATTGCATTTATGATTGACAAGGTTGAGATTTTGCTAGTTGGGGTCAAGTACGGATACTGTAAAAGTAACTGGTTTGCAAGTCAGGTATCGTGTTGTGCTAATGGAATACAGCAAACAGCGAGCCATGGACTGTTAGCACCGTTCAATGAACCACAATGTCCAAATTGGGTCAGTTGGTCTCAATTGTGTCGTAGCTTGTACCTTGGAAGTGTGATACGATGGGATTTTATCGTCTATGTGATGTTGACTGCTGCTTTTGCCATTTCTGCATGTTTAATTACACTAACAACAAAGATAACCACTGGCATAGAAGAAAAGATTGAGAATGGTGAGCCCGACCAAAAAGCTCAATTCGAGCCACCACACACACAAATTAAGCCACGCGTAATATATACAGCTATGAGTTCGGGTGTACCCGAAGTTAAGATTATCCTTTCAGGATTTGTTATACGCCGATTCCTCGGTGTATATACTCTTTTCACCAAATCAGTGGCTTTGGTTTTGGCCATTGCCTCTGGCATGTCATTAGGTAAAGAAGGTCCATATGTTCATTTGGCAACATGTGTGGGTAATATCACATCGCGATATTTCCCATTCATTTATACCAATGATTTCTTTGAAAAACAGATATTGTCAGCTAGTGCATCAGCTGGTGTGGCATTAGCTTTTGGCTCACCATTAGGCGGTGTCTTGTTCATTTTAGAGGAGATTAACAATCATTTACCGAACCATCAGTTGTTTCAAGTGTTTTTTTGCGCAATTATTTCCACGTTGTTTTTGAAAATGTTGAATCCATATGGTACGGGCAAGACAGTATTGTTTGAACTCGAATACTATTCAGATTGGAAACCTATTGAATTGATCTTTTTTGTAATTCTTGGAATGGCAGGGGGGATCTTTGGTGCCTGTTTTGTCAAGTTCATCAATTGGTGGCCACGGGTGTTTCGTAAACACCGTATCATCAAGCAAAATCCAATTTTGGAAGTTGGGGTTATCGCAATAGTGACTGGATTGATCACATTTTGGAATCCATATACTAAGCAAGCATCATCGGAGTTGGTTTTAGATCTAGCCACTTCTTGTTCCGGAAGAGAGTTAGATCGATCGTTGTGTCCAACAACCAGCCAAGAGTATGTGCATGAATTATGGTCCCTATCGTTTGCCCTTCTAGTCAAGATAGGATTAACGTTTGTTACCTTTGGATTGAAAGTACCTTGTGGTATCTATGTCCCATCAATGGTTGTTGGTGCTCTATTTGGCCGGATATTTGCCATGATAATCCAAGGAATAAGTGTGTGGGCCAAAAATAGCGATACGGGTTTGGGTAATGGGGTCATGGCATTTGTTTTTGATTCACTTTCGTGTGGGTCAGGGTCCGCGCCGGGATCACCTTCGAAGAACTGTATCGATCTAGGTATCTATGCCATGATATCGGCCGGAGCTTTCATGGCCGGAGTAACACGAATGAACATAACTATTGTTGTCATTATGTTTGAGTTGACTTCTTCATACACCTATGTGCTACCCATTGCTATTGCCATCTCTGTTGCTAACTGGTCAGGCGGCTTGTTGGAAAAAAATTCAATTTATGAATCGGTATTGATCAATAACGACTACCCGTTTATGGCATCAGAAAACGAGCCAGTTGACCCCAGGGTTAGGGTAATAGACATTGTTGACGATGGTCTCATTTTTGCTCCCGAAAAGTCAAAGTCCTCCTCGTCCTCCGCACGGGACAAGAGTAACCACATTTACATTGATTTGACTCACCTGTGCTGGGTATCAACCACCGTTCTTGAAGAGAAACTTCACATTCTTGCCAATCACAGTCTTTTGGACGGATGTATTCCAATCATAAAGTGTGGAAACTGTGTTGGGCTCATATACTTTGCCGATTTAGAAATTTGTCTTGATCGCATCAATGCATACTTGGAAGAATGTGGGGTGACACAGCAAGATGTTGGTGAGATTTACTGTCGCTTGATTCATGAAAGCAATGGGACATCAACTCGTCAACTGAACATTATTGATCAAGACTACTTCACTTATGGATCTACAGCATTACTGGATGCGTCGCAGATGCTCGATGGATTAACGGATCTTACACCATATGTTGACACCCATCCTCTTTTCATCAGTGAGCATTCTCCATTGAGTTTTGCTAGCTTGATATTTGAGCGAATAGGAAATCGAGTCATTGTGTTGTTGAACAAGGACGACGGCTCGTGTTGCGGAGTGTTGCATAAAAAGGTTTTGGTTGATTACTTGCGTCGGGGCGAGTGTGGGGACGAATAGTATTACAAGAGATGAATAAACCGAGGAAATGATATCATTATGGTAGATTGTTGGATGTACACACCCTTCTATCTAAGCCATATCACCCATCTGGCTTCAATTTGCAACAGATATAAAGATCGGTAATCAATTGCTTACACAACTCCAACTGTAGCGGCAACGCCACGTAATTGATGCACTTGGCCAGATTTTCAACTCCATAATAGCTCAAAATTTCACTGTCAGGTGGGGTTACACATTGCGCAACTATTTTCAGCGACTCGATAGGATCGTATTGATACATTTCGTACAATTTCATATGGTGGTGGTAAAGTTCATAGCTGACAATAAGGTAATTTACAACTTCAATGAAGGTTGCATTGTGGTGCATATTGAACTTGAGAAACATCATCAATGAAAGTTGGTTCAAGGAGGTGTCAAGTGAAGGTTTGTTTTGGAAATATTGCAACAACAATTTAAAATATTGGAATATCAATGCACTATGTGTATCAACGATATAAGGTTCAAGTGATGATGAATATTGGGTTAAAATGTCAGTGAATCTGTGAGAAACTTGTTCTGCATCATCATTATGGATTTTCTTAACCTTGATTCGCAAGTAGTGCATAAAGTTGGAATTGTGAATCAACATCTGGGTTCGGTTCTTGGTACTCAGTAATTTCAAAAATCCTTGGTCTTGTTTATACAATATTTTTGACAAAACATAGAGAAACGTTTCCAAGCTTTGATGGTCTTGAAGTTTATCATTCAAATACAACTGGAAGTGAAAATCATCAACTAATCGATTCAACGTTGTTGTTGCGCCTAAATTCAATAACGTATGCAAAATGAACACTACCGAATCATCGGTGTGAGACCCACGCAAGTTCAAGTGTTTTCTAAACATGGTGACGAATTTTCCAAAGTAATGACTACCTACAGGAGTACTTGAGTTCTCCATTATTGTAATCACTGCGCTCAATACTGGCTCAAGTACGGATATATGCAACAACTGGTACTCTTGAGATGGGAAGAAATACAATTTGATCATCTCATCAAAAACGGAAATTTGTTGGGAACATAAATAGTCACTCAATTCAGGTGAGTTTTGACTCAACTTTATAAAGTTTTCCCAATTTGCAGTTTTAAATGTTTCTAGTTCATTAGTGAGGAAGTTTTCAATGATTTGTTGAATTGGGAGTAAGCTCACTCCGTGACGACATACTCCGCTAGCTGTAGTTGTTGAGAAAGTGACTTCACTTAACCAATCGGTCAAGATTTCGGTATGGGATTCACATATTTTCAACACTTCACTCACTAATCTGTTGATATAGGATAGTTGGTATGGAGCCAAGGAACTATGTGTAGTAAACGTTTTCAAGTGATTGCTCAAAACCTTGGCAATAGTTGACAAATATTCGTGACAATCATTGGTTCTGATATATGCAACCAATGTGTTTATAAAATATGTAGTTAGCTCAAACAAATGTTTGTCATTGCATATAACTGTGCTTAACTTAATGGGAAACTCGTGTTGTAGCAGGTGTGGTATAGTGGAGTTGTCAGTGCAAACCTGCAGTGCTCGTAACTCTCGTAATTTCTCAACCAATTCATCAGTTACTCCAATACGTTCTTTGATGGAGGAGTTAGGGATCGCAAACTAGGTAAGTCTGTTAGTATATTGCACTTGTTGGCGTAGCTTTCGACAATGTTGAAACATGACATACATTTTTATTGTATTCTTCAATTGGTCTTAATAATTTATCCAAATGGTGTTTGATAACAAAGCTGTCGTAGTTGAGCCTTTGTCTGGCACGTAACTCCTCTAGTTTTATGAATGTCATTAGAAGGGGTCGCTGCTATTGGAAGCGCAATTGTGAAACCTACTTTATTCTTGCAGTTGTAATGTACTCTGTTATGCTATGAAAGAAATTGCAAAAACAAAAAAATAAAAGAACGCAAATGAAAGTGCGTCTGTGTGTGTGTGTGTGGCTCTGTTGTTCCTGAAACAAATGCAATTTTGATTTTGTGTAAAGAGCGAAAAAAAACAACATGAAACCAACCACTTTTTCTATAAGCATTCCTCTCCCACTACTAATTATATTTTTTAAGGCAATTTGACACTGTTTACATACCGCCCAGCTTACAGTTTGTTTCATCACAAGGCCAAATTCAAACAAAGCTGGTACTCGTGCCTGTGATATAAATTGAAAGCTATACCTTTCCCACATCATTGATTGATTTTCTCCTCCCCTTATATTACACGTATCGAGCAAGGAGGGGAAGCAACGGCCATGTACACTTACAACAAGTTTGGTTCAAGAGCATCCACAGCCACATCAGGAACCCAATCAACAAAGAAGACATCACCATCTTCACCAACTGCCACCACTACGAAGTCATCAAAACTCACCTCTTCAGAAAAAGTAAAGAAAGATGCTGCAAAGGCAGTTTTGCAACCCATAGATTACAACAACCACTACATCCATTCAGGTGAATACGCTACAAAATTCATTAGAAATGTAGTCAACCCACTTGACGGGTATCCCAAATTGAATAAATTACACGAGTTGAAGAAACAACAGGTTGCCAAGCATGCAACAAAAGCATTTGGTGTTCGTTGCCCCACTGATAAAATCGTTCCAACTTTAAATACTTGGATTCAAAAACACAACCTCAAATTTGATGTCATCATGATTGGTGCTTTGGTTGATAATCAGTTTATATTACCAGTTTTAAACAGCTTGCCCATTTACAAATTGTGTTCCAAACCAGGTTTCCTATTTATTTGGTCAACAACACAAAAAATTCAACAATTGACAAAATTGTTAAATAGCGACAATTTTAACAAGAGGTTTAGACGGTCAGAAGAGCTCATTTTTTTACCAATTAATGACAAGTCACCTTATTATCCGCATGTCGCTAACACAGCTAAAGAAAAATCGTTATTTGAAAAACAACAATGGCATTGTTGGATGTGTATCACTGGCACAGTTAGAAGATCAACCGACAACGACTTGATCCACTGCAATATCGACACCGACTTGCAGATTGAGAGCCCTTCAATCACTTCCAAGCATGGTCGAAATGCATGTCCTGTACAAATTTATCAAGTTGCTGAAAATTTTTCCAACTCGAATAGAAGATTGCATATAATTCCATCAAGATTGGGTCCTGAAACCCATGTCAAGTTACGGCCAGGATGGGTTATACTAGGTCCAGACGTATTGGTCAACAACTTTGATCCTGAAGCATACAATGATGAATTGCATGACAAATCAGTCATTAAGTATAAGCAAAATATTACTGGGGCAAGCACAAGTTTATCGGCTCAATTTTTGGTACCTCAAACAAACGAGATTGAGGAATTGAGACCAAAGAGTCCAATTATATCAGCTAAGTGAGTTGGTTAGTATTTAATTGGTAATGCATAATTTATTCCATCCAAGTTCTGTTCAGATATTTTGATGAATGTTTTAGGAACTATTTATCAGCATTGTAGACTCTGAGTGAGCTGAGTAAGGTTTTCATCATGAACAAAGATGGAACAAAAGTAAAAAGGTTTCGACATACTTGTTCATAAGCTGGATTGTTTATTGCTTGATACGAAGATGTAATGTGTTTGGAAAAAATTTTATTCGTTGAAAGCTTAACTTTTCTCGCGTGTCAGATTATCCAAGTGAGGCACTATCATACTGTTGTAAAAAGACTGGCATTAAATTTACTTAGTGATATATATATATAAACAAATAGGTAAAAAGATACTATACACGTACAAGACGGGGAAAAACTGCCAAAGAATGTCATAAACATAGATATTAAGAAGAATTATTGGGAAAATTAAAAAAAAAAAAAAAAGGGCAGGATCTGCAGTTCTCCTTTTTTTCCAAACTAAACAAACAAGAGTGCAACAAGATAGCCCAACGATGCACCAGCAGCCAAACCAACAGCGGCATTAGTTGCAGTAGCAGGGGACTCAGTTGGAGTCACAGTAGCAGTTCCTGTCCCCGTTTGATTAGTTTGCGTAGTAGTTTCATTGTGCCCAGTATGCGCTTGCTCAGTAGTTGTGGTATTGGCTTGTCCTCCAGCCCCTCCACCAGCTCCACCAGCTCCCTCTGTTCCAGTTGTAGCCTCGGTAGTAACAGTCACAGTGTTTTGATCATCAGTGTCGGTACCGGTTCCGGTTCCCGTGCCAGTACCTGTATTGGTATCAGTCACAGTTGTTGTTTCTCCACCACCTTCTCCCCCTTGAGTTGGAGTCACGATAACGCCAGTAGGCGACTGTGGGGTTTGATTCGGTGTTGGTTGCTGTTGCTCTCCTCCAGGTGATGGCTCATCTGGATTGATGATAGTTGTGGTGAAACCAACAACGACGGTACTTCCTTGTGCGGCAATAGTAGCCGTGGTTAAAGCGATTGGTATTAATGATGAAAACTTCATTCTGGGAGATAAGCAATACTTTTGTAGTGGAAAAGAAGTAACTGAGATCTCATTATTTTACAAGGTGTTTTCTTTACTGATTTATATAATCCAGGTTGACTAGACACTGCTTTGGTCAAAGCTTTGATTGCTATATGGTAAAGGAAATTATAAGGGATTCAGCGAATTCGCATAAAATTGCAGCCAAAAGTTAAAGGAAAAACATGATTTTCTTATTTGTTTGATCTCGCTGCATTTTGCAGCAACCTACCACGAGTTACATTCTCCTTCCACAGACATCCCTATTTTAATATAAAGGATCGCATCGACGAGCCTACATAGAGAATGTGTAATAGCAAAATTAACCCAAATAAAAACCTATAATTATTATTATCTCACTATGAACACTTTTTAAATCTATAATAAAGCAACAGCAGCAACGTAAGCCAAAGCACCAACACTCAAATAACTAGCACCAGCACTAGCAGATGATGAGTCTGAAGAGCCACCACTTGATCCTGATGAGGAGGACTCACCTGAACTAGAGGACTTGCTGCTTCCACCACTACTTTGTGTGTGGTTTCCAGTGCTAGCAATGCCTAAGCCCGACTCACCTGATTCTTCTCCTCCCAAACCACCACTTGAACCGGTTTCATCAGAATCTGATTCAGTTTCAGTTGCGCCAGATCCACCATCAGTCTCTTCTGCACCAGTCTCGTCTGCACCAGTCTCGTCAGCACCAGTCTCGTCAGCACCGGTTTCTTCAGCACCACCAGCAGTGTCTGTTTCATCATCTTCTCCAGTAAGACCACTTTCAGCTGCAGCACCTTCAGTCTCTAAAGCATCACCAGCAGAGCCAGCTCCTGAGGTGGCAGCACCAGCAGCGGAAGCTCCTCCCGAAGTTGCAGCACCAGCAGCGGAAGCTCCCCCTGAAGTGGCAGCGCCAGCAATAGAGGCGGCACCGGAAGTAGCAGTTCCCGCAGCACCAGCAGCACCTGAAGTTGCAGCATCAGCAACAGATGCAGCGCCTGAGGCAACATCAGCAGCCAAAACATTCTTTTGTTGAACCACATCGTTATGTGCGGCAATTGCCAATGGAACCAATGGTAGTATAGCGGAGTATTTCATTATAGTGATGATCTTGTTTAAAAATTGTATATGATGAGTAAAGTCTTGCTTATGGCTCAAACGATTCATTCACCTCGATGTTGAGGAAATTAGCAACCCTTTATATATTACATCTGGAAGGCTGTGGTCTCTAGAGTACCAAACACGAAACCAAAGTCTGTAACCAAAGCTTATTGTTCTCGAGACTGAACGTTTGTTTATTGGATTGGTAACGTCATAAGTGCCACATTAATGCGATATATGGCTGTGTGGAGGCAAATGGCGACAAAAATGATTATTTTTGTGCATTGTTCTCTCGAAAGGGGCACGCTAATATCATGACGCAAACACTGGAGAACAATAATAGATCAAACCTGAACAAATCAGGTGTACATACGCACAGTGGCTGTGAGGTGAGGAGAGAGAGAGATTATTACACAGTTTCATTATGTAATGGTTCTTTTTTTACCAATACACGAAAAAAAAAAGTGGTAGTCGCCTATTGTTCCAATTTCCGCTTTTTAATTTTTGTTTACATTTCGAACTTAATGGGTAAATTATGCTGGTTGTTCATAAAATGTAATACTCACATAGCCTTCTGTTCACGTGTGTATAAGTCATATATTTGTACTTTATATTGACGCGCTCTCTCCAACTTTCGTTATAGCTCAGTCATCTTTGTATGGTTTGTGTACCTCGTCGACAAGAAAAAAAAAAGTGGTTGCCAAGTTTGGTACCTGAATGAACCAATATCTCAGTTGTTATTGTCGCAAACCCAAAAATCGCAAGACCATGTCATCAAGTACCAAGAATAACACGCCATCCCTGATGAGTTCTTACACGACGAATAGGTAAAGTTTCGGTAGTGCACATTTGTAAAGATTTACAGTCACACGACCTTTGGCAAATATGAAGAATAGTGCATACACTATATACAGTACACGCAGTGACGTGAAACAATGCTTTACGTTTACACTTTCTAAAATTATCATCTATGAAAAGCTTCCCATTGAGTAGTCGCGGATTTAGACTCGAGTTCGCCTTAAGAGTCCGCATGGGAGTGCTTTGAAGAACCAATCTCATTACATGGGGCATTTCACGTACTATTAACAATGTCGTATGTGGTTAAGATGCGACTTTTTCGACACTGCACGTGTAGCGCGAAAGAGAAGCATCTAGAAATTGCGCTGGATAATAGGAGCAGCAAAATATCACAAAGTATATCAAGTGCACACCAACAACAGCATCAAATCAAGTTATGGATAAGTTGTATGCCAAGGTATGAATAGTAAAAAACATGCCCTTGATTCTGATAGTGATGATGATAGCGACAATGGAGGAATTGTCGATAGGTCTGGGAAACGTATAAAATTGGACACATTATTTGACGGTTTGAAATTGAATGATGACAAGTCAGCTAACTCCACAGTAAAAAGCAAGAAGAGTGAGTATGTACTACCAAATTTCAAGACCCCTTTCGGTGGTGGGATATTCAAGACCAAATCTGCTCCTCGAACCTATACTTCATCACAACTCGACTCATACGTAAATGAAAGAATTGTCAATCATTTTCAGAACATTATTACATCTGGGTTGAAAGTCATATCATGGTACGATTACCGATTTCTCGTTCTATATCGCTTACAGAGGTGGCTTGTCAAGCTATTCAATCGATTCATAAAGAAATATAATGCTAAAAATAATTCATCTATTAGGGCATTCAAAAGTCACGAGCAAATTCTTCAATTGGTACGAGATGGGCTTATGTCATGGACCGACTTGGGAAACATTATCAATGAGGAAAACAAGTTGGAAAGTAAACGACTTTTGTTGAAGGAGGAGAAGCGGCAGGCAAAGCAAAACACTAAAAAAATTGAGGAAGAGACTGAAGCTTATAGAGATTTGGGATACAATTATTGGGATAATTTGAAATTCGATAAAGATTTGGACATGCTCGATGCTGATGAGATGGATGGGCCAAGATTCGAACAAGTCCCGGAAGAGGGTGATGTAGCTATGGGCGATGAGGATATAAACTCAAACGGTGTGGAAGCGAATTATGGATCATATTATCAGAAGGTGTGATGGATGAACTAAACTGATCAACAAATGGAGCTTCTTCCTTGTCTCAATTTGGATTCTGTTCAATAGTTTTCCTTTTGAGTGTCATATTACTCGTATCTATATAGAATAGCTAGAAATACAATGTAATAGTCATATTCATATACCCTGAAACATGTAAACATTTTCATTCTTTGCAGTTTTGTGATTTTCCAGGCTGAATCTGAGAATGTCGGAGGCGGCCCATTTGAAAATTGAAGAAAAGTTTTTTTCCCCTTTAGGTCATCAAATCCATCAAGAAAGTACTTTTTTTTTCCCTTTACTTGTTATCAGTGAAAGAAGTCACCAACATAGTAGCCACCACCACAGTTTTTGCTTTCATATCATGTCTTCCATATTCAAACTACCTAATGAGGTCGTTCTCCGCATACTTAAAAGCCTCAACACTGAAAAAGTCACTGAGTTGGTTCATTACTTCAAAAACATTGAGTCAGCACTGCCAATCATGGTTTTGCTTTACCAACGTTTATTTGGTGGTGTGCTTTTGATACTGAACGGTGCACCCCGTGTTGACTCTAGAGCAGATTTTGGGCTTACTATTAGTGCATTCGAGGACAAGATGGTGAATGATGGTTCTTTTGAAGGTAAATTGTTTCAACACGTACGTCCGAAATTGATTGAGTTTAAATTTACCAGACAAACCAGTGACTACCATCAATTCATCAGTGACCTAAACGGACTTCTTCGTCTTCTTGAGTCCAATGATCTGAATATATGCAGTTACTTTGAACATGCGCAACAAATCAACATCCATATTGATGCTCATTTGGTATTTATTGAAAACCCCGATTCCCTTAATTCAATCATTATCAAGCTACTATTGGAGCTAAGTCGACACAATTTGACGCAAAAGATTAACAAATTTACAATAAAATCAAGTGAAATTGGTAGTCTTTATGTTGCTCATTGGTCAAAGCTTTTCCAATACTTTAGCTCATTAAACACACTTGATCTTTCAGAGAATCTAATACGAAGCAATCACGAGCATTTCTTGGATGTGTGGGGTATGCTGAAGAAGTTCCCCAGTAATTTAACCACGTTGAATATGAATAATAACATGTTGACTTATATTTCAAAGGATTTTATTTACAATCTACCACCAAGTCTAGAAGTTTTGTTGATGAATCAAAACGAAGTTGAAATTGTCGAGCCGTGTGACTTACTGGAGCCATTGCCTAATTTGAAGAATTGGAGTTTGAATTATACCAAATTGTGTGTGCTTAGTCCTATTATGTTCAAAAATTGTGGCAAAGATTTTGTGTTGGGAATAAAGTCAACTTATCTACCAGAAAGTGATTTGATCAAATTGCAAGCGATTGCAAAGAGTCGTGGGTTCAAGATTCTTTTATAGAGAGGGGGTGTTGTAGGGGAAATATTGGGAAAAGATTCAATTACGGCTTTTTCTGCAGAAACTATAGTCTACAAAGTGTTTGAAGTATAGATACAGAAACATTCTAATACATTCCTTACTGTAAGCTTGTAATAGGTTTATCACAATCTTGTTTGTGAATGCTTTTGCCTCAATTACTTATCGCCCAACATAATTTCGGAATATTGTGCACGATTTTTTTTTAATTTTTTTCAATCTACTTCGGGTCCACCGAGTCGGCAAACATCACATAACATAAATGATTTTACTGAGGCGGTTGTTGCTTGGTGTGATAGCAAAAGCTCCTCGAATGAGGGCAATTGCTCCATTAGTGACTCATCACCTTCCACGACCTATTATCGGGACACAAAGGTCCTTTGTATTACACCAAATACGACTAAATTCAACTAGCCAAAATGGGGAGCAGCATAGATTGGACAATAGTTCGCCGACAACTACACAGACAGGTACTTCTGCCGACCAATCTGTCAAAAGTGATAAAGCTCCCCGATCCTCATTGTTTAGGGATTTACTTAAATTGATTAAATTGGCCAAACCAGAGTCTAAATTGATTATGTTTGCATTGTTATGTTTGGCAATATCGTCAGCAACAACCATGTCTTTACCATTAGTCATTGGGAAAATTATAGATACTGCAAAACCATTGGACGATGATGACGACAAGAAAGAAAAGGGAGAAGATTCGGACAACAAGCAGTTGATTTTTGGATTGACACCTACACTGTTTTATTCCGCATTGGCAGTTATATTTGTTATTGGATCGAGCGCAAATTTTGGTCGAATATACCTATTAAGGTCAGTGGGTGAAAAGCTAGTTGCAAGATTGAGATGCCGATTATTTTCCAAAATCTTGGCTCAAGATGCGTATTTCTTTGACATTGGTCCCACAAAACTGGGCATGAAGACTGGTGATTTGATTTCGCGAATTGCAAGCGATACACAAATTATCTCCAAAAGCTTGAGTATGAATATCAGTGATGGGATGAGAAGTATCATCAGTGGAGTTGTGGGGTTATCAATGATGTTTTATGTGTCATGGAAATTGACTTTGTGCATGAGTTTGTTGTTTCCGCCTTTAATTGCAATGTCGTTTTTTTACGGAAGACGGATCAAGTCATTGTCAAGGTTGATTCAAGAGAATATAGGTGCATTGACGAAAGTCACCGAGGAGAAGTTGAATGGTGTTAAAGTGATTCAATCATTTGCACAGCAGCAATCAGTGGTGCATGGGTATAATAAAGAAATCAAAAACATATACAACAGTTCATTACGAGAGGGCAAGTTATCGGGAATTTATTTTTCAGTGAATGGGTTTCTTGGGAACATTACCATGATTGGGTTGTTGGTAATCGGTACTAAACTTATAGGTATGAATGAGCTAACCATTGGTGACTTGTCGAGCTTTATGATGTATGCTGTCTATACAGGCTCGTCGGTATTTGGATTGGGAAATTTCTATACAGAATTGATGAAGGGTTTGGGAGCAGCTGAAAGAGTGTTTGAGTTGGTCGAATATCAGCCAAAAATCTCCAACAATATAGGAAAGAAGCAAAAGCTTAATGGAGATATAGTTATCAAAGATGTGGATTTTACTTACCCATCGAGACCTGATGTTATATTTAAAAATTTGAACTTGCATATCAAGGAAGGGGAGAATGTGTGTTTGGTTGGACCGTCAGGGAGTGGGAAGTCCACCATTAGTCAATTGTTATTGCGATTCTATGATCCAAACAAGGGCCTGATCACTATAGGAGCTGAATCACCGGTTGAAATCAAAGACTTGAATTTGAACGATTACCGAAGACAGCTTGGTTATGTGCAACAAGAGCCATTATTATTTAGCGGTACTGTGAGGGATAATACAATTTTTGGCAAGCAAAATGCTACAGATGAAGAAATAGAAAGGGCATTGGAACTCAGCCATTCAGTAGCATTTGTTAGGAACTTGCCTGATGGTTTGGACACCAAGATAGGTGCTTCTACTTCAACTCAATTAAGTGGAGGACAAAAGCAGAGAATCTCATTGGCCAGAACTTTAATCAAAGAACCCAAGATTCTCATTTTAGACGAAGCCACTTCAGCTTTGGACACCATTAGTGAGGAGCAAGTAATGAAAAATTTGTTGGGATTAAATCGGGAAAAGGGAGTCACAATTATTACCATTGCCCATAGATTGTCAACAATCAAAAACAGTGATAGAATAGTCGTGCTTAATGAACATGGTTCAATTGTTGAAGATGGCGATTTCGCCACATTACACAATAACCGTAATAGCCATTTCAACAAGTTGTTGAAATCAAACAAACTCGAGTGACTGAAACTTGAGGGGGGATTTTGTATATAGATAGAAAATCTTTACATAGAAATCATCGCGAAGAACTCCGCATAATAGTGTTGTTGTGGTCTATTTGTAGTGAGGTAATGGTACCATTCGCCATTGATCTATGAGTTCATTCTTCTCCTCTACCCCTTGAAGATCTACTAGGTGCGGAATGATCAACAGCGCGATAGGCGATTGCGGGGGTTTTGTGGAACAACATTTACACTTTCGTAAAATTTCTTAACTCCGGTTCACCTGCTAGTATTTAAAGAACGGGGAAAAAAAATATAAGCTCACTATATCCGCTGCACAAAGTACTGCAACCTTAAAGTCTGTCTGCGAGCGGACCTTACAAATCTCATATATTACAGCTACAGCTGGATCAGAACTAAAGCATGCTTTAGAGCAAACATTTTGTTTGCTAAAAATAGTTAGGCTATATTCAAACGCTTTATCCGTTCGCCGCGAAAAGTAACTAATTTCGATATGCAAAGAAAATCATCGCCGACTGTGCAGCAACGATCAAACCATTGCTGTAGAACTAAAAAAAAAACAAAAAAGAGTGAGTCAAAATGTGGTATGCATGCATCATGTGTTGTTGGTCACACTCGAGACTCAGGTACCTTCGAGCTAAGCTATACCATTTGTAACAAGTTAGCAACTTTCATATATTCTTTTTGCCTATTGCCCCCCCGGATAAAATGGCAAACTTCAACGTATAAACAACACAAAACCCTTTAATTTTTTGCTTTTGCTTTTTTGAAATTCCATTGCTTCTATAAGACTGCTTGACTGCGATTCTTTTTTTCTTTAGCATATCCTTTTCCTTCAACACATCTTCTAGTCACATATATCTATTCCATATCAACCAAGTTTACCATATTAATCACTAAAGACTAGCGGCATTACTTGCTTCTCTGTATAACTACAGAAAAGATTTTATATATTCGTGTACAATCAATAACTTCAATCATGACCCTAAGAGATAAACTTCTGTCAATTACACATTCAATCGATGACACACTAAGCTTGCGAGGTGATTCGCCGGAGAAAGACGAACACCACGATAAGCATCATACTGATGATGCACTGCTAAAAAAGACAAGGGAAACTGCAACAAGACGTGATCTGGGTTTTGGCGAAGGCAAAAGCAAGAATGAGATGACAACGAGCCAAGATGAGCTGGGGAACGGTCCCAAACACGAAAAGCGAAAAGCTGAGAATCACACGTGTGGTCGTGCTAAGGAACTGACTGAGGAGTCGCATACGAATTCTGAGTTGAAGCAATCTGCACCCCGTCGCAGTGATACTCAAGAATCAGAGGAGGATTGTGCCATGCCATCTGGTGACATGAATGCAAACTTCTTTTCCACATTGATGAACAACACCACTCTCAGTTCTGGATTTGGATCGTTGCGCAATTTGAAAACTTCTGCAATGGAAAACTTTTTGAAAGGAAAAAAGGATGGCATAGACGAAGATAACCACAGAAATCACCATCACCATCATCAACAACAACAACACCAACACCTGAAACATTTGCATCCAGGAAAAGTCTCCAGCTCGACAACGAGTGGTGCATCACTGCCAATTCATAGTACACCTAATTCACGTCCAGCAAGTCCTCAACCTGTCCACAATCCTCACCACTCAAATGTCAATGCCGATGAAAGTAGTCACAAAACACTACCTCATGACATAACTAGTGGTGAAAACTCATCTACGGACGAGTCAAGTGACGAGGAGGAAGAGTTTGAAGCTTCTCGGTTAGCTGAACCTGGCGTACCAAGGAAGGAAGCTGATGAAACTTTTCTCGCAAGAGCAGAAAATCCTCCATCAGCAACACCAATGGATCTGGAGGTGACCTCTTACTCAACCTTGAACAATGATGCCTCCGCCCAAGAAGAGCCCCTCACAGATGGCGATACCCTTGCCAGTTTTAGGAAAAATACCATTATTCTTGAAGACGGGGGAAACCAGGGATTGACCAACGATCAAATTGAACATTTGACACCATTCCAGAAATCGGTTATTGAAAAATTGGACCCGCATCATATCAAGGAAGGAGTTTTAGTTAAAGTGCGTAACCGGCAAGATGAGCCTGGGGATGGTGGCAAGTTAAGTGCCACGAGGAAGTTGCTACGTTACAAGATTGCAGAGAGGTTGACACAAACCTTTGAATTGAGCCCAGATGACATATTCCGTGGAAACTTTAATGCCTGGTTAGTCAAAGATGTGATTCTACAAGGGCATATTTATTTGACGGAAAAGGCCTTGGTTTATTTCGCTTTTCTACCCCGGAGATACAGCATTGAAGAGTCCGCTGATCCAAGAAACTTTGACGATTCAGCTACGGTGGTTCATAGGGGAGCATTGGGTATGAAGACGGCAAAGTATGGGGACTCCAAATTCCAAACGGTATTAACCCACAGATATTGGGCAATTCTTCGTACGGAAACATTGACAATTTACAGTTCATTCACAGATTTATACTTTCCTCTCAAGGTTATTGATTTGAGGACTTGTTTGTACGCTGAGATAGCCACCAAGGAGAAAATCAAAGATGTAACCTCGCCGATACTGAGAGGCTCACAAACTCCATCAGCCATCCGTAGTGGATACACATCTGGTCAAATTACACCACCCATTATACTGGAAACAGCATCTGATCTCGATTCTATGCTCTCACAAGAAGGATTCGAGGCTACTGAAGATAATGTCGAAGCTAGAAGCTCCTCCGTGTGGATCAATTTGGTTGCAAAGAAAAAAACATATCGATTTCAATGTGACAATTTGCATTCGGCAAGACAATGGTGCAATACTTTGACAAAACTGATTTTCCAACTTCGTAATGCCACCACCACTGGGGATGTGTTTGTGAAAATTCCTATTGCAAATATTGTCGACTTTAGACGTCGTACCCTTTTCGAAGAGGAAGACGGTATCATTGATGAGGCAGAAAATGATATACCTTTGAGTTTTAGCATCAAATATGTAACTAACAATCCTCAGGAAAAGAAGAAGCGGGATAAGATAAAGGATAAATTCAAGCACGCTGAAGAAGAGATTTATCTTTTGGTTCCAAAGAGTGGTCTCGATTTTTTCAAGACTTTTGAGGATGTGATGCAAAAGCAGGCAACAAGAGTTCAAGAAGGGCACAAGATGTTTGGTTCCAAAAAACCAGAATTGGAAAAGACATTTACGTCGTTATCACCATCAGTAAACAGGGTGGTTCAAAACTTGATAAATTCGAATTTGCCGGAGGAGTCACGCGAAAACACATCAGCTTTTAAAAAGTTTGGTATTTCCTTCGGGTTACCTTTCAAGGACGAAATTACCCCAACATTCAACCTTCCTGAGGTGGAGCTTGAGCAGGATCATCTCTCATTTCCACGCGCAATGTCTGAGAATGTATTCAAAGATTTAGACATTACGTTTGAGTCCACGTTCAAAAACTTGAAAGATGCTTCAGACAGATGGGATAGCGATTATCAGAAAACAATCAATGCCATAGACAATCTTCCGATTCCGTCGCTTCGATTAGATCAAAAGGATACTAGAAAGCGAGGTTTTGGTAAGAACATTAAGTTGTTTTCCAATATGACAGCAAAGTTTTCTGCATCTCCCATCCATTATACTATCGAGGATAAATACTATGTCTCAGAATCAAAAGAACGTGAAGAAGCTTTACAACATTTCCAAGAGCACTTTTCATTGTATAATTCGAGGTTGGTTGCGTCCTATTATTGTCATTTGATAAGAACGGTTCCAGTTTACGGTAAGTTGTACGTTGCTGAGCATGATATTTGTTTCAGAAGCTTGCTTCCAGGTGTGTCTACCAAGATGATCCTTCCGTTGACAAACATCGATGGTATTGAACCAGTTAGTGGAAAAATATATGCGGGAACAAAACTCACTTTACAAGGGGCGGAAGAATTGAATTTGGAATTTGCATTTGCCAAGTCTCGTGACGATTTCACAAATGTTGCTTGGGAGTTGTTGGACAAACTTCACGCTAATGAAAGTTTCCACCCAAAACCACATGAATGGGGTCCCAACCATAATTTGGAGTTGTCAAAAACACGAATGGAGTATACAGACTCTGAAAGAAGAAGACTTGATGACAGAGACAATCATCGTGATTTGGAGATTGCCGAGCTGAAGGTGAGTCTCGCAAGGATCAAGATGTTTGAAGATCGTTTGACTTCGGCATCTGGGTTGGACATTCCAATCGTATTAGAAGATTCACCGTTTTTCAAAACCGAAATGAAACCTTCAACATCGTACAATATTACCCTTCTTACCATTGGATCACGAGGTGATGTTCAACCTTATATTGCCTTGGCGTTGGGATTGCAAAAGGAAGGGCACACAGTTACAATAGCTACACATGGCGAATTTAAAGATTGGATAGAGAAAGACCATCACATAAAGTTTAAAGAAATTGCTGGAAATCCAAGTGAGTTGATGTCATTCATGGTTGGGCATAGTACATTATCGGTTACGTTTTTAAAGGATGCACAAGCTAAATTCAAGGATTGGATTTCGAAATTGTTGACCACCAGTTGGCAGGCTTGTCAAGGAGCTGATCTTTTAATTGAGAGCCCTTCTGCAATGGCTGGAATACACATTGCCGAAGCTTTAGTGATTCCTTATTTTAGAGCATTCACAATGCCATGGACCAGAACAAGGGCATACCCGCAAGCGTTTTTGGTGCCTGATCAAAAGAGAGGTGGGTCATACAACTACATGACCCATGTCTTATTTGATAATGTCTTCTGGAAAGGAATCCTGGCCCAAGTGAACAAATGGCGTGTTAGAGAATTGGATTTACCGAAAACAAATTTGTATCGAATGCTGCAAACAAAAGTACCGTTTTTATATAACGTATCCCCATGTGTGTTACCACCAGCAAATGATTTCCCTGATTGGGTCAAGGTTACCGGATATTGGTTTTTGGATGAAGGTGGAAAAGACTATAAACCTAAGAAGGATTTGGTTAACTTTATCGATCAGGCAGCCAAGGATGAGAAAAAGATTGTATACATTGGATTCGGATCTATTGTTGTGAAGGATGCAGCATCATTGACCAGAGCGGTGGTTGAGGCTGTTCTTGAAGCTGATGTTAGGTGTATTTTGAACAAAGGATGGTCTGACCGAGGAAGCCACAAAGACAAGAATCAAATGGAAGTAGAATTACCTCCCGAAGTATTCAATGCCGGCTCTGTTCCTCATGATTGGTTGTTGCCTAAAGTTGATGCCGCTGTGCACCACGGCGGGTCTGGTACCACTGGTGCTGCGTTGAAAGCTGGATGTCCTAGTATCATTAAACCCTTCTTCGGTGACCAGTTTTTTTATGCGAGAAGGATTGAGGATATGGGTGCTGGGTTAGCATTGAAGAAGTTGACAGCAAAATCATTGGCAAAAGCACTCGTCACTGTAACTGAAGATTTAAAAATTATTGAAAAGACAAAGAGTGTGAGTAACCAAATCAACCACGAGTACGGTGTCTTAACTGCTATTGAGGCAATATACTCTGACATGGAGTATGCACGAAGCTTGATCTGGGCTAAAGAATTGCATAATGCCAATTACAAACGTCATCATCCTGATTTCAAGGCTCAATCCGGTTTGCAAACAGCTGAGGTGTCTGAAGACGAATCGGAGAGCGAGTATGACAGTGACAGTACTAGTGATGAAGAGGATGCCGATGGGGATTTGACGGAACGTGAAGATGATGAGAGGAAAAAGCACGAGCTGAATCTTAAAGGAAAGCGCTAGGAACAGAAAGAACTTCAATCATATGTACATTAGCATTAGAGTTAGAATTTGTTTAAAGAGATATTGAGTTTGTATTATTCAGCAGCAATTAGTGTAGGCATTGTCTATTGGATCTCTTCCAGATAGGGGTCCTCCCCATTCGGCAACTCTTTTGCCGGGTTTATTTATTATTTTTGGTTAAATCCTATCACGTGAAATTTGGCTATCATGAGTGAGTAATAAACTGGAGAAAGGAAGATCAAAATTTCATGGTTATTGTCCATCAAAAAATACGACCAACTGCCTAAAAGCACATTGTTGTTATTCATTGTATCTCATTTGTGATCCACTGCGTATTTATAAAGCTTTACAATAAAATCTACGGAAACATATTTCTTCATCGTACAACATTTCAACTCACAAAAATTTTGGCATCCACAGTTTTTTGCCTTTTTTTTTTTTTTGCTTTTTTTGTTCACCCCATCAAATCAACAGTTGTGCTGTGTGAAAAGATCCAAGTCACCATCTGACCCTAAAGTGTTACTGCATTGGACAATTCAGATCCTTTCGAACATCGATACCAAGCGTTCCCTATAAAAGAATAACCAAGTACCTGCTTTTTGCCATCATGACAAACGTTTACAAAGATATCACGGAAGAACAACGAGCAACGAACTCATATGCAGCTCTTGTGCCAGGTCAGACTATAGTTGAAATACCAGAATACACACTAGAATGTGGAGAGACATTGTATAACTTCCCCGTCGCGTACAAGACGTGGGGTCGATTGAACAAACGAGGCAACAACACATTACTAATATGTCATGCATTGACGGGGTCATCGGATGTACAAGATTGGTGGGGTCCATTATTAGGCACAGACAAGACGTTTGACCCATCGCGGTTTTTCATTGTTTGCATCAACTTTTTGGGATCACCTTATGGATCATGCTCGCCAGTCACGATTGACAAGTCCATTGGCAAACCATACGGACCAAATTTCCCCTTAGTTACAGCAAAGGATGACTTGGGTATACAAAAATTGATCTTGGACTCTTTACAAGTGAAGCGGATTGCTTGTGTGATTGGAGGTTCAATGGGTGGTATGTTGGCAATGGAATATTCCAGTACTTATAATAACTCTGATTACGTGAAAACAGTAATTGCGTTAGCCACTTCAGCCAGAGCTTCCGCATGGTGTATTTCATGGAATGAGACTCAACGTCAATGTATTTTCAGTGATCCATATTATGATGATGGCTACTATTATGAAAACAAGTTAGGCTTGAAACCTGACTCGGGGTTGAGTGCTGCTAGAATGGCGGCGCTACTTACTTATAGATCACGAAATTCATTTGAAACCAGATTTGGAAGAAAATTGGGCAAGTCCTTGAATAGCAAAGGAGACGACGAAATTGATGAATCTGGTAAAGTATATCCAAAGACAAAAGATGAAGAACACTGGCTCTTGCATAATGAAGGATCGCAACTGACTAATGGTCAACGTACAAACAAGGACAAGAAGCTACCTACATACTTCACAGCGCAATCATACTTGCGATATCAGGGCCAAAAATTTATCAAGAGATTTGATGCCAATTGTTATATTTCTATAACCAGAAAATTGGACACGCATGACATTACTCGTGGAATAGTTGATACTATCACTAATGAAGATCCTTTGCCTCAGTATTTGCAAACTTTGAAAAAGCCTCATTTGATAATAGGTATTGAATCGGATGGCTTATTCACTTATGGAGAACAAAAACTATTGGGTGAAAATATCCCAAATTCAATATTGAAAAAATTGGATTCACCTGAGGGACATGATGCATTCTTGCTTGAGTTTGAAATCATCAACGAATACTGTTTAGATTTCTTGAAAAAGAACCTACCAGAAATGTTTAGTGATGATGTGGAGTTGTTTGAAGACTGGGCTAGTTATGTACAAGATGTTGATAATGGAGGTAATTCTGTGTTTGGTGAAGCAGAGAAGAATATCACAAACTGGTAAACTTCATTTGTGTCAAGTGATTAATGTATAGAGACTGGGAAATGTAGTAGAATTGAATGATCCATTTTTCGTGTAGAGCGTAGTTTTAATTTTTCTTTTATTTTTTTGCAACAAAATTATTGTAAAAAGACCACCGGCTGAGGAGAAGAAGTCAAAAAAACAAGCCTATATGGTCATGCAATTATGGGAAGGCATAGGGGGTATTCAATGACAGATGAGACAAGCATTAGAATGCATTAAATGTGTGGCTACTCACCTGCAAATTTGACGCAAGAGTTATTACATATTTAGTTGAATCATAGTCCAAGAAAGTTTTCACTCTACAACCAAAAATACAAGAATAAGACACCACTTGGAATGTATTACTCAGAGAACACCTATTCATTAAATAAAGATGGTCTTAGGATATGGTTCGGCGACAATTAACACAAATTGGCAACGATGAAGCTCATCAGATCCATATGGGGAAACACATCCATTGAAAAAGGAGGACGCTAAGCTAAGAACAATAGTGATATTTGCATGAAAGTGTTCATCGTCTAATGGAAAAAGACAATAGAGTGGGTATCATAACCGACAACCACATTATACTTAGTATACTTGGCGGGCAGTAGATTGTATTGTGGTCAAAACTCTTGTATTATCCCCTAACCATTTGTTTCAAGTTTGACAAAACACGAGAAAATGGTTGTGTGAAATGTCTCATGTGTTAAAGTTGTGACACTGATGTTTACATTCCTTCCTAATTGGGAAAACTGTTTTTGTTTTTGTTTATGTTTACAACATACAAAAGTAAAACATAACAATAAACAAAAACCATAACACCTACACAATAACGAAATTGATAAATTTTGACCCAACTATATTTGTTTAATAACATATCGTCAAAATCCTTAATGATCACTACTTCTCCTTTAACCAACAGATCTTGAATACACCTACTTTTCAACCTTTCACGACAGTTCGCTAGAACCACCACATACACTGATACAACACACAGCACCTTTGATAAAGGATATTTTTTTTGGTCTTTTGCGCAAGAAAAAAAAAAAAAAAATCAGGCTACTCCAAAGGACCAAATTCAATTTTTTCCAATTTTGCGCACCGTTCTTTACCTAACAACCAGAGGGGTGTACACAGCCAAAACAACACCAGCAGGACCTTCCCTTGAAACCCAAAACACATACAATTGGAACCACCCGTTCAGTGCCTCGACTTCACATAGAGTGTCTAATTCCATCATAATTATTCACCAGGTGTATAATCCACTCACTATAATCAAAACAACAAATTGGCTACAAAATATACAGCAGAAGCATGTCGGCAAACGTAGTCACCATCACACACGAAGAAGCATTTTCAAATACTGATGATGCACCTCCCAGAAGATCATCGTCAAGACACTCTAGTAGCTCCAGTCATACTCCCAACAGTCAAGTTCCGCGAGGCATACCAGAACTACCGGCAGCAGGAACCACAAAAGCAAGCCAAAATCAACCACTGAATATACCCCCGTCATCATCAAGTTCAACCGTATCCTCGCAAATGCACTCTGGTATGCAGAAAAGAGTCCAGAGAGAAGTCAGGTTCGGTGCATATATACTAGGCTCAACCCTTGGAGAGGGTGAGTTTGGTAAAGTCAAATTAGGCTGGAGGAAAGATGGCAAATATCCGAGTCAAGTGGCCATCAAATTGGTGAAGAGGTCCACCATTATTAAAGACTCTGACTCAGAGGTTAAGATTCATCGAGAGATTAACTCATTAAAGTTGTTAAACCACCCGAATATTGTCAACTTGGTGGAAGTGATGAAGAGCGGGAAGTATGTTGGTATCGTATTGGAATATGCATCCGGCGGTGAATTATTCGATTACATTTTACAACATAAGTACTTGAAGGAACCAGTGGCGAAAAAGATCTTTGCCCAATTGGTCAGCGGTGTTGATTACATGCATTCTAAAGGATTGATTCATCGTGATTTGAAGTTGGAAAATTTGTTGCTTGACAAACACAAGAATGTCATCATTAGTGATTTTGGATTTGTAAATTCATGTGGTGACAAAAGTAATGATCTTATGAAGACAAGTTGCGGGTCTCCTTGTTATGCTGCCCCTGAATTGGTGTTGACACAAACTCCATATGAGGGTAGAAAAGCCGACGTTTGGTCGTTGGGAGTGATATTGTATGCCATGTTGTCAGGGTACTTGCCATTTGACGACGATCCAGAAAATGAAGATGGGTCTGACATTATCAAATTGTATCATTATATCTGCAAAACTCCATTGACGTTTCCCGAGTATGTTAGTCCATTGGCACGTGATTTACTTAGAAAAATTATCGTTTCCGATCCAAGGAAAAGAATAGGTATTGATGCAATTAGGAACCATCCATTTTTGAGTTCATATTCGGCATTGCTATCCATTAGACAACCAGAATGGGATAGAATTTATCGAGAAAAACATGCAGCTACATCTGCAAGTGTGGCTGCTGCTGCCTTGGCTGAACAACAAACACCCGTATACAATAAGAGGTTCTCAATGATCAACACGCCAACCAGCTCGTCCTCATTAATGGGACCTTCAATATATCATCACCAGCAAATGTCGCATTTGCAACCACAAAGTGCCAGACCCCAACCAGCATCGGATCACTCGAGATCATACTCGTCAACCAGTATCAGTCTTCTATATGCGTCTCCTTCCATGTCCACTTCCAACTCACCTAAACCTGTCGACTTACCGGATAATGCATCGAAAACCTCATCGCCAAAGAAACCATCTTCTGTATCACCAACAAGGGGACATCAAAAGTCTGCATCAATTTCTAATTCGACATCATCGGCTAGCTTTGCATTGAAGTCGATGGTTAATGATGAAATCGCAACAAGATCGACAACTACATCTGCCAATTATCCAAACTCCTCAATAATATCAACAATTGTTGAAAGTCCAACCAAGCCGGCTGTTCCAGGTTCTTCTAACGCCTTGCCACCTATTGCTAAGTTGTTGCCACCAAAGGAATTCTCCAAGTTACCACCGGCAGCAAAGAAACCAAGACCTACATCGTATCATCCATCGTCAATGACTTCCTCATTGATTTCACCTTCTCCAGTCACTATTTCGTACAAGGACATTATCAAATTTCCAGCTACAAATTCCAATATTTCATATCCAAATTCAATGACTCAATACATTTCAACTTCGCCACCAAAGGAGACATTTAGTGCTGATTCCCGTCCACTGTCTAGTAGAAGAAACTCGGTTGTCACTCATGTGCACGTTAATGGCGTGTTAAGTAAGGACAACTTACCCGGACATAGCGGTTACAGCGGTTACAATTCGTCACCAGATAACAAGAGAAACTCGGTATTGAGTTACTTAGAGGATAAGATTGAAGCATTGGATTTAACGGAAAGCATTCATCACTCACCTACAAAGTCGAGTAAGAGTTCTGTTGCTGAGAAAGACGAAGTTGGTGACTCGCTCAATAGGCAAGATTCATCTGAAGTAGCAAAGGAGGACCCGAAGTCTTTGAACAAGGAAGCAGAAACTGATCTGGCGAAAGACGAAGTGGAGACAGTGCTCAACAAGTCGGATAATGATGAAATCCCACAAGTCGAGGCAATTCCGGAGTCAAAAGATAAAGTGAAGAACGAATTTATGGCCGAAGGCAAACAAGAGCCAACTGACGAGAATTTACCCGAACCAATGGAGGAGTATATCGAGAAGCCATGTCCCACCAATATCGAGAGCAAGCCACAAACAAACGATGTCCAACCAAAAACGGCAGAACCAAAAACAAGAAAGTCAGTGGATGCTAATAGGAGATCAAGTACATCAAGAAGATACCACACTAATGACGAGAATAAAGAGAATCGTGAACACAAAGAAGCTAAAAAGAGAAACAGATTCAGCTTGTTGTCCTTTTACAGCTCATATCACTCTTCGAGCTCAAACGTGTCATTACCAACAACAAAGGATGGGTCTAATTTTTCAACTCATGCGACAAATTCCACAGCACCAACGCCATTGTCAAAAGAGACCAACAAAAGTGATACAGTGACAACTACTATTTCTTCAACTTCACAAGCAACGGCAAAGCCAAAATCCAAAACCTTTCTTGTTTTGGAACCTGCAAATGATGCCCATATGAATAAAAAGGACTCCAAACGTGTTCATTCCAGTTCTAGTTCCAGTGGGCATGGACATAACAGTTCGAAACGTCATTCGATTGCTGCTCCTGGTGCTGGCGGCAACAACAACAACAACAACACGCACAAGGAAACAAGTGCAGCTAGAAAAGTAATGGATTTTTTCAAGAGAAGAAGTGTTAGAGTAGGGTGAGAAACACGAAGTGAAAGAAGGGAAGGATATATGAAGGCGGGGAGGCTCAGAAAGACGCTTGATCTTTGTATCCCATGTATTCTATTTTTTTTTTTAAGTAATGTTTGTTTGATTATATAATGAGATTAATTTTTTTGTGTATATTCAGTTCTTATGGGGGGTAGGGGGTGCGGTTAGTGACGAACGACATGTAGTTTATTGTCAAAATCGAATTTGATGAGATTGAAATGTTAGGGCGGTGTGATTTCGGAGTTAGGAGTTGCCTGTTTAGGCTGGAATCAAGTCATGTGATATACTACATTGCCATAAATAATTGGCATTTCGTTTGTTTTCAATTATACCATCTATGACTAATTGAAGGTCTCTCCTCCCCTTCTTTTGTTATTGGATGTCTCACTTCACTATACATTTTGTGATACGATACAAATTTGGTTTGATGTGATTTGGAAAAAAAAAAGAAACTTATATACAGATTGATTTCTATAAAAGAAAGACCCTTATTCTACTTGAAAGCTCTCTCCACCAAATTGTATTCAAAAGTCCATTACTACAAACAATGACTCAGGACAACCCCAAAGCTTCAGAACACCTACCGAGTGGGTCACTGCAAACTTTTGTTCGTAATGGAATAGAAATTGAAATACAACCATATCGAGAGGAGTCCGCCAATGGCGATAGCCAGCAACAGGAGACTGCAAAACACTCACCAATAGACAAGAAAGAGAGTTCACCACTTGATGAAACCTTGGAATCTACAATCCTCTCTGAGATCCAGCAGGGTCAGTATATATGCCTTGTTTGCACTGGTGAAATTGATCAAGACTCAACAATATGGAGCTGTCAAGAATGTTTTCGAGTTTACGACTTGGAGTGTATCAAAGATTGGGCATTACGCGGGTCATCTACAAACAAAACAAACAGAACCTGGAGATGCCCTGCATGCAACCATGAATCAAAAACACTTCCCAAGAAGTTCACATGTTGGTGTGGCAAAGTGAAAAATCCTGACAAGAACCCTTTGATGCCTTTTAGTTGTGGCAATTTGTGCAACTTCAAATACCCAAGCTGTATTCATAAGTGTTTGAATACATGTCATCCAGGTAAACACCCGGTTTGTGGTGCATCTGGTCCTGTTATGAAGTGCCATTGTGGAAAGGAAAAGAAACAATTGCCCTGTATAATTACACCTTATAAGAAAGGCTGGAAATGTGATCATCCATGTGGTAAATTTGTGTGTGATTTAAATCATAAGTGTACTAAAGGCTGCCATGGTGGTTCTTGTGGTAAATGCCAAAAGAAGGTTGAGTACAAGTGTTATTGTGGTGACATTAAATTGAAAACAAAGTGTTCCAAGCGCAAGCCCGTGGAATGTGTAAACTATCAGGGTGAGAAATGGATTGGGGGTGGGTCTTGTGGTAAGGTGAAGAAGTACTATTACTCTTGTGGAGAACATTATGAAACATTCACCTGTCAGCCGCCGCCAAGAATGGATCACGCTAAATGCAAATACTCACCGGACGTCATTTCAACTTGTTATTGTGGGAGTATTCAAGTTGACTCTTCAAATAGGACAAAATGTACCGATCCCGTGGTTGAATGTGACAACGTTTGTGACAAATTGTTGCCGTGCGGTTGTCGTTGCCAATTCAAATGTCACTCAGGTCCCTGTGAATGCACATCGATATTTGATATTACATGTGAATGTGGCCATGAAAAGTTTAGCGCCCCTTGTCAGTTTTTTCAACTGGGTATTAAAATCAAATGTCATCACAAATGCTCAGTTTTATTGAGCTGTCGAAAACATTATCATCGTGCTGAATGTTGTCCATATGAACAAGTAGCTTTGGAAAGAGAACGGGCTAAGAAGAAAGCAGTAAGAAACAATTTGCGTCGTACTCTACGTGATGACATCATGTCAATTGAAGCTGTACACATTTGCACACAAACATGTAATCGATTGAAATTGTGTGGACAACATCAATGTCAAGCTATGTGCCATAGTGGTCCATGTGAAGTATGTTTGGAGTCAACAAATGAAGATTTGGTTTGTAATTGTGGCAAAACTGTGATCCCTGCACCAGTGAGATGTGGCACTGAGTTGGTATGCCACGAACAGTGCACCAGACCAACAACATGTGGTCATCGCCCCGAACCCCATGAATGCCACAATGATGATGTGTCGTGCCCCAAGTGTACCGTGTTGGTGAAAAAGAGATGTGATTGTGGAGCTAGGCTGGATATACCAGTTTTGTGCTCTCAAGAACGTGTCAGTTGTGGGAAAATGTGTTTGGTGTCGAAGAAATGTGGACATCCATGCTTACGTACATGTTCAGCAAAATGCACTCAAGATGATGATCATGTTTCTGCCAATCAGTGTTTGGTGAAGTGTCAAAAAGTGAGAAAGAATTGTCCACATTTATGCAAATTGAAATGTCATTTTGATAAAGTGGGCAAAAGCAAGAGCTGCGACGCAGTTGAATGTAACGAATCGGTCACAATTCAATGTGAATGCGGCAACTTGAAAAAGACTGTGCCCTGTGGTGCATCCCTCAATAATCTAACTACAATTGGAACCATATTGGAATGTAATGAATCTTGTACTGCAGCGAAACGTGATGCAAAATTACGTGAAGCTTTTGCTGTTGATGTACCTGAAGACGAAAAAATAATCTATAACGATTATGTCTTGAACACATTTGCCAAACAGTCCAAATGGTGTACACGAATTGAAAACATCATCCGTACGTTTCTTGAAGATTACAATTACCAAATCAGTCAAGGAATTGAATCACCCAAGAAATCATACCATTTCCCACCAATGACATCACCACAACGACAATTTATTCATGAATTGGCTCAATCTTATAATCTATATACTGAATCACAAGATCAAGAGCCGAAACGATCGGTTTTTATCGTCATTACTCGATTAACATTTGTTCCTGCATCAACGATACAAAATTGTCTAGATTTGACTCAATTGAAACAAAAGCAACAATTGCAAATTGAATCAATGACTCAACAACAAATTGATGATGCGTTGTTTAATGCGATAATCATTCAAGATACATTTTTCGGTGTCACTAAAGACGACTTGCAAAATTCATTGGCCAAATACCACCAAATCGGCAGCAAAGATGATGAAGATGCAGGAGAAGGAGGAGATGGAGGAGACGGGAGTGGTGGATTTACAATATCGTGGCTAAAAGAATCAACATTCATCCTATATGACACAACCTGGTTTCAAAAAATGGATCGAGAGTTTGAATCATTATTGGAGGAATTGTGCACCATGTTTCGCAAAACCTTACGACAAAATTCGTTGGCATTTGATTGTAAGTTATGCTTGATTGATCCTAGTGTTAGTTTTGTGATGAAAATTGATCGAAGGAAACGGGTTGATGGAGATATGAACGGGGAAGGTTTGGGCAAGAAGAATGAGAGTAAGAATAGTTTTGATGTTTTACAACTGGATGAGTTGGTGATTGGAGGTTAGAGAGAAAAAGCTACATAATTTGTATAGATGTTATAAAAGTTAATTTATTATTCAGATAACCCTTATATTTACTCTTGATCAATTTCTTGTTGGTGGGTTGTGTCCTGTGTTGGTACATTCTCCACTGTCTCGTTTACTATTCTGTCTCCAGTGTCGTTAACTCTATCCTCCATATCTTCGCCTCCATTCCCATCACCATCATCACTCTCGCCACCTTCATGCCCCTGCATTTCTCCCGATTTTTTGTGCTTTCTCCTCCTTCTACTCTTCTTTTCCCCACCCTCTTGGTCACCATTAGTCGCCTCACCTTTCTTTCTCTTCTTTACACTCAATGGATTAGGCCCTTTTGGTCCTTTCCTCTTTTTCTTAACAAGCGCACCACTTGCTTCCTCGTCATCTTTTTCTTCCTCTTCCTCGTGCTTTTCAACAACTTTTCCTGCTTGTAAATCATTCAATCCACCAGTCAACTTTTTCAGTTCCCATTCCTCACTATACTTGGCACTGGCATCGCTTAGTGGTTCCATAACCATAACTGATCGATTCATGTACACCAAAGGAACACCTGGCACCTTTCTCAATTTCCTCCTCAATTGCAAATCTTGAGTCGCTACTACATATCGATGCTTATTCTCACCATTAATGTCAACTATACTGTGAATACAATCAGCGGGAGCAATAGCTTCACGATGATTACATTTTCTTCGTTCAAACGTCTTGGCCAAATTGATTGACTCTTGGTTCTTGGTGTCATATAGTGCTTGCATGCAGCATTGGGTAATCATTGGTTTGTTTTCAGCTTGAATAGTTCGTGTAAGACCCTTGTGGATGTCAAAGGAGGATTTTTGACAAGTGGTGACAATTTCATCATCGACTATGATTTGATAAGGTTCTCGAAATTTGAATGTGTAGTGGTATACATTCATTTGCTTCTTGTACGCCTTGGCTCTTTTTTGTCTCATGGTTGAGGGATATTATTGTGGAGATGACGATGTTAATTTGGTTTAAAATGAAATGGATAAAAGATTGAATCTTTTTGCGATGATCCGATGTGTCGCATTTAACTTTACGACACACAAAATTTTGTCACCTACAAAAGCCTAGAGTTATGCCGCTCTAGTTTAACTCATTCGAATTACAAAATTAATTAAAAGGGTCGCTACTACTAATAAAACATCATCTATCTCTATCCCTAGTCTTTACAGCAGTTTGAATCTAAATTTAGACGACAAACCCAACCCCTTTTTCGTAGTTGATGGAGGTGCTGGGGGCATAACCTGTGATGGCAAAACAGGTTCACCTTCATTTAAAGCTTGATTAGCCCTAAATGATAAACTTTCTTCTTGTAACAATCGATCACTCTTTGTGAAATAGTGATTACGCTCTTTATTAGCTTTTGCCGGAGATCTGAAAACGGCAAAATTTCTTAAAATGGCATGCGAAAACTTCGTTGGTGCATCTTCAGCAGCCGTCCATTCTGGTACTCCTGTAAATCTAACCTTTTTAATGACTGGAGGTTCCTCTGTAGTCGCTGTTGCCGACGTTGCTTCATTGGACGAGCCCACAATTAAGGTGTTTTGATCATCAAAACCGGAAATTGTATCAGTGGTGATTTCTGTCTGAGTAGTTGTAGTAGAAGAGGCAGTTGCTGGTGCTGGCTGTTGTGTCAGATCTACACTGCTTCCCAACGTGGAGCTGGACGCAGCAGTAGAATTGGATGAGTTGTCTTGCGATGTTGATTGACTATCTGACGTCGCTTTGGGTGGGAACTCGGGAATGAAACTATTGCGCTGTGTATTGCTTCGCGTGACTTGATCTCTAGTTCTACGAACAGGGTGTCCTGGATTTTTGGAATGCAATTGGTGTGAGTGCGTACTTGCTGATGCGGCTGCTGGGATTGCACCAGAAGGAGGTGGTGGCACTGTTGGCTCTGGTGATTGTGATTCACTCACTTTCGGCCTTTCAACGTATCTTTTCATGTTGAGCTCAGAAGTGTGATTAGGATCATAAACAACGGAATTGAATGTCTCTCTTTGAGTGGTCATCAAATCACCAGACTTTGCTGCATCTCGAATATGTTGTTGCAATCTTTGAGATGCTGAACGCTTTACATTTACTTGAACAGCATCCTCCGATGGCTCTTCACTAACAGCGATCAACTTCTTTGTGAGTGAACTATGTGCACTCAGTGCGTCGCCATTCACTGATTGTACGTTATTGGGCGTATCAGATGACAGTGGGTGCCGTTGTGTCTTTTGTTGATGCTGCTGTTTCTGCTGCGCCTGTTCTTGTTGCTGCTGTTGCTGTTGCTTGTGCGGAGAAGACACCTTGGCACCATTGGCTTTCAAAGCAGCAGCTGCCCCGGATGTAGCTATAGTTTCATTCGCTAGTGGGTGCGAATTAGATCTCCGACGTCCTTGAGTTGAAGTGCTTTGGCCCTGAGTGGAGTTTGCTTTACCACCAGTTGCTTTCCCATCTGCAACGTTTCCATTCTCGAGACTTGAATTTGACGAATTATGTTGTTGTTGCTGAAACAACATCGAATTTGGTCTAGCTCTTGGCGATGAGACTCTCGAATTTCCAAGTCCCTTATTAGGCGACGTCAATGATCCTCTTCTCATTAGACCCGAGGATGGAACTGATGTGTTGCTGCCATTACTAGTAACACTCGAAGTTGAAGACGAGCGTGATCTTCTTCCGCCACCACCACCACCATTGTCATTCAAATCTAAAGTCTTTAAGTGCCTTTCCATGGCTGAAGGTTGAACATTATTAGGTTTTGTAGCTTGTGGTTGTTGCGTTTTTGGCGCACCTGTTGACTGAGGTGGTTTTGGTTTCAACTCAGGTATAGTCTCATAAATCTTGTCCAAGTTATCTCTGGGTAGATTATAGACAGTTCTAAATTTTTTTTCAGCAACAATCCAGCTTATCCCAAACTCCTTCAATACGTTCAATGCTTTTTCAGTCACATTAAGACCTTGTACGACAAAATTTATATGTGTGCTAACATTTTTAGGATTAATCTCTAGCTTGGTATCTTGACGTATTAATCTCGTAATGTTGGCAATAAGAGTACCATTCTTCTTCATTGAGTTGTAATAGTCATCCATATTTTTCAATATATTAGTCTTGAAATATGCTGCATTAGCACAATGATAAAGAAACTTGGAATCAACTAAATGTTCATGATTGGAAAGATATATTTTCCTTCCGAATCTTCGTACAATGGTGTAAATTTCATTCAATCTCGAAGTGAGAAGGAAAATCTTGTGCACTGCATATAAATCATTGACTTTTGGTTTCTTTAATGATTCAATCATGGGTTTCAATTTAACCAACAGTTTCTCCATTTGTTGTATAATCACAAACAATTCTTTGAGATCCATATCAATTAATGAGGCTTCTTCGTAATGTTGGATGTTGGTCAGCTCATCATTGGATAATGGAAAAGACACATCATTCAATTGTAGATCAATGTCTTGGTGGAATATATCTTGAGAAATAATGTGATCCAATTTGGAATAGTATGTGTCGAAATTGGAACCCTTTGACGTGTTTGCCTTTTCAATTTTAGCCAACTCAAGCCTCTTTTTGTAGCCATTCAAACAGATGGTACTCAAAACTTCAACTTGTTTCAAACACTTTAGCGTATCTTCAAGGGATGGGAAATCGTCAAGTGCCAGTACTGGTAAATCAGGTATATCATAAGGAATGTGAGACAAATTTGCCGCAATGTTAATGGTGCCAATTTGAATGGGTTTAAAATTGGACAATTTGTGAAACCTGGAATCAAATGCTTTGTCATTGATTGCAAAGACACTTCCTGTTAACAAGACGATATAATGAATCAATGGAATTCCTGTAGTTGAAGATTGCAATCGTTTTAAGCTAGCAATGAACTTTTCTAATTTATGTACTCCGTATTCGTATTGTAGTAACTTACAGTCTAGCGACGTAATTATCTTGGGATTATATTGCGGTGCTTGTTGCAATGCCAGTTGCGATGCCAGTTGCGATGCCAGTTGCAGTGGCTTTTGGGATGCCTGCTGAGATCTCTGTTGGGGTATCTCTTGTGGTGTCTGTTGCGGAGTGGGTACAGCTGCATTAGTATCCTTTGTAGGAGTAGTTGCTTCCAGAGCAACTGTGGATTCAGTCATAATTCAGTTAATAATTCCAATTCCAAAACAAAAATATTAAGTAAACGCGTTTGAATATTCAATGGTTATGGTCTATGATTGTTTGTCGATTTCGATACGCTCAAAAGGTGGTGTATATAATGGCAATAACTTTAGTTTCAACTATGCTTTTTGCCGTTTACCTTATCAAAAATTTTGGGCAATTATTTTTTTTTTTGTTTTTTCTTTTATTTTGGTGAACAACGAAAGATCAACAACAGTTTGTGACCAAAGTGTAAAGGATGTGTTGATGTTGGGGGAAAGTAACTCGCGCGTGTATGTTCTTTGCTTGTCTAGTGTGATTAGTTGATTGTTATGGGTTTCCTCTTGTTGCTGTTGTGTTTAGAAAAGTATTAGTAGTGTTCTATACAGTTTGTGTTGTCAGTTGTCAAAATTCTGCTTTAATTTATTTTGAGTTTGAGAGACAATTTTCTCCTGTGCTTATTTTTTTTTTGAACAAACTGCTAAGAGGTTAAGTAGTTTACAACAGTTGATACATTCAACACACGCACAAGCACACTCATTCAATAGTACTAGCATCGGTCACTACTACAATCGATTAATATGACATCAACATCTGGGTCTTCCTCATCTTACAAGTATATGCTATACTTTGTCGGTATACTCCTACTAATTCATTCAGGATACTCTGCATTTGAATTCCATAAATACGCAATACACTACAACCACCATCTCCATCAACAACACCAACAACACCAGCAGCAACAACACGATCATCATAGCTCTTTTCAGTCTATTTCTTTACCATTGGATATTTACATTGAGGCCATTGTTGGATTTATTATAGTCATGGTCGGAGCTTTAGTTTCAATTGAAAATCCAGTGCATTTGTCAATCAAAAATGGAGAGGACAAGTTGGTTTTTGAAGAGCTGAAGTATTTGAGACCGATTGAAATGAAGGATAGTTTAAAATTGGGTGATGCTGTTGGTATAAATGCATTTGAAGAATTACAACTGAGATTGCCATTTATTGATATTGTAGCAAAGAGGCAAGAGTATGAAGATTGGGTTAATCAAGAAAAGTCAAAGTTGGAGTCAAAGCAATAGGAAGAGAGAGGGGTATAGAGGAATTGGTTAGAGTTTTGTCGTTATGTGATGGAAATTTCTAGGTATAGTTTGTGAATTTGTTCTTGATGAATTCTATAAATATACAAATAAGCATACTCCTTAACAGCCCAAGTATATAAAAAAAAGGCAAACTCAACCCAATGTTGAAACGGTAAAGAAGACATATTTGAGCTCTTTTTTAGCTTGATTCGAAGTTGACAGTAGTGAATTACACAATCTCCTGTTCAGCTACCCCACCCCCCTTCTTATATGGTCTTTTTCTGCAATTTTTCAGCCTGTTTTCTCATCTTTGCTTCTCTTGCAGCTTTACCCTTTGGACCGGCTTCAGTTTCCAAGAAATAATCCCACCATCTAAAACTAGATGAATATCCACCAATAAAATAATGATGATGTTCATCATGATGATCAGCACCTGCCCAAAATGGCAAGAAGTGATGTAATGACCAAGGGAACTCGTATCCAGAATGAGAATCAACTGCTTGAAACAATCTCAATACAATCCACACTGAAACTGTAAATAAATGTAAATTGCCAGTGATAATACACCACAAGATTGGGATCCCAACAGTTCCCAACCCCAACAAGGCAACTTCTATTGGATGAGCATATTCTGCAGCTAACCCAAAGGGAGCAGCATATCTATGATGTTGCTTGTGAATATATTTGTAAAAAACCCCATAATGTAACCCACGATGAAACCAATAATGCCAAGTATCTTCCAATACGAAAAACACCGCCAATTGCAACAACATTTGGCTTATACTGGGAAATGGCACATCAAAAGAAATTCCAATTTTTTGACACAAAGGGTGGAAAAACCAAATGGGGAACGCTTCAACAAGAAAATGTGAAGTTAAAACCAGTTTCAAACATTCCCATTGTTCTTGATCACTAGGGATTTTTTCATCTTGAATCTTCCATTTTCTGAAATATGGGATCCTATCAATTATAGCCCATGGTAAACATCTACCGAAATAAAAAAATTCGTGAGTAACAAAGAATAATAACCCGGTAGCAAATAAATCGTTGTTCATGTAATAGTAGTAACTAGCCCATAATTTTTCAACAAAGTTTAAATTGGGAACTTGGTTGAAATTGTTGTAAGCATCCATAAAGGAAGTTCCATTAGAAAACAGGGAGTAGTCGTAGTAAACTTTACTTGAGGACATTGATGACTGTGTGCGTATGTGGCGATGGCTGTGTGTGTGTGTGTGATATGGTTGAAATATCTGAAGAGAGACACTAATTGACTGTGAATATTTGTATGTAATGAAAGAAGTAGTTGCTCCTCTCAAAGAGTAACAAGAATGACAGTTGGTAAAGCGAAGGGGATGTTATTCAATGGATATTTATACAAGAAACCGATAGAAGAAAGGAGCGTGTATGAACAGAGATTAATATTTTCTTCTTGCCAATAGAACATTAAAACAAATGAAAGACGGAAAAAAAAAAAATAAAAAATAAAAAAAGAAAAAAAAGAAACGAGAGACACCAATGAGTCTAAACGAGGATCAGCAACAACAACAACAGCAGCAACGACAAAAGATCAAGAACTGTACGATAGAAAAAATGTAAACGAGGAAAAAATGACAATGGGCAGCTCCAATCATTATGGAGATAGCTTGTAGATAAACCCATCTCTTGTAAGATCCATCACCATTTTTACTAATGCACCCCTTGTCATCGTTAACTGTGAAAATCTAGTCTTTGCATTTTAAAACGTTAGTTTTTTTTCCGGCTCTTTGTGTAATGATGTTAGACAGGTAGTGTATAAATGCACAATTTTTATTTTCAAGCTAAACGAGGTATCTCTTTTTTTTTGTTTTTTTTTTTCATTTCATTCTATACGAGCAAGTCAAAGGTATTTTATACGACGTAATTCCTTATCGTCACAGTTGTTGCCAAACGAAAGAAATTTGTTATCATTAGCCACAATACTCTTAGGTTTTGCAATTAACAAATCGTACGCTTCGTATCTCAGTAGGATCGCTATTCCACAAAATCATGATGTTAGACATTCTCTCGTTGTGCTCTTTAATCATTTTCTTTTTTAGCTCGTTTAGTGTGAACTTACCCAGTTTGATTTTTGGAAATGAGCGCCAAACGGAAGGAATTGCCATTAGTTTATTCTCGAGCAGAAAACTAGCGTACTGTCTATTTTTGGAACTGAAAACCGGCTCAAACTAGCACTGAACTTCGGAAAATGGGTGATTTTAAATCTTCAGAACCAAAATTTACACTAAATGTGATCGCATATTTTTGGCAAGTCCACATTCTAAAAACAAAGTAAACCATATCTCACTGTTTTAGAGATACACTTTGTCCAAAGTAAACTTTCCTTGACTTGTTAATCTCAATGAGAAGTGTTCTTTCGTATCTCCATGTTCAAAAATTAACCTTCTTGGAACGTTTAATCAAGACAATGATCCTTTTAAAAGACACAGACTTCAAAAATACACCGTTCCGGTCTTCCAGATCCCATGCACAAGATCTGAATCGACTTCTCATATTCCTTTTTTTTCTCTCTTTCTTATTTTTTTTGCAACCAAAAATTTTTGTTTGCTCTGTGCGGGAGGCGAAAATCATCATCATGTTGGTAGCGCACACACAAAAAATGTCAAAAAATTGAACGCGATCACACCAAAACGCGTACAACCTTTTCTTCTTCTTCTTTATTCACACATAGACACCTGTATTACCACACTATTCACGTTTAAGCATGTCGCAAACAGAAGTTGAATTACAACTGCAAAGACTCGAAGCATCCAACATTTCCACCTCATCTGTGGCACAAGATCACAATATGGACGAAGAAGAAGGACACGCGCGTCAGCAACAACTCGGTGCCGATGGAGAAGAAGAAGAAGAGGAGATGAATGGACCTTTACTTATTGAACAACTTGAGGGTAACGGTATCACTACATCAGACATTAAGAAATTGAAAGCTGAAGGGTATCATACTATTGAATCTATTGCTTATACACCCAAGAGGCAATTGATCACGGTCAAAGGTATTAGTGAAGCAAAAGCCGAGAAAATCTCCAACGAGGCTGCTAAATTAGTGCCCTTGGGTTTCACCACTGCATCTGAGTTTCATTCAAGAAGATCGGAGTTGATTTGCTTAACTACTGGATCCAAACAGTTGGATACATTGTTGGGAGGTGGGGTTGAAACTGGTTCAATTACTGAGGTGTTTGGTGAATTTAGAACCGGTAAATCTCAGTTATGTCATACATTGGCAGTTACATGTCAATTACCAATTGATATGGGTGGTGGTGAAGGTAAATGTCTTTATATTGATACCGAGGGGACTTTTAGACCCAATAGATTAGTTTCCATTGCTGAAAGATATGGATTAAGTCCCAACGATTGCTTGGATAATGTCGCATACGCAAGAGCTTACAATGCTGAACATCAATTAAATTTATTACATTTAGCAGCACAAATGATGGCTGAACTGAGATTTTCATTGCTAATTGTTGATTCCATCATGTCGTTATATCGTACTGATTACGCTGGTAGAGGTGAGTTAAGTGCTCGTCAAACATCAGTGGCCAAGTTTATGAGAACATTGCAAAGATTAGCAGATGAGTTTGGTATTGCTGTAGTTATTACTAACCAAGTTGTTGCTCAAGTTGATGGAATGTCAGGAATGTATAATCCTGATCCTAAAAAACCCATTGGTGGTAATATTATTGCTCATGCTTCAACTACGAGATTATCATTGAAAAAGGGTAGAGGTGAACAAAGAATTTGCAAAATTTATGATTCACCTTGTTTACCGGAAAGTGATTGTGTTTTCGCCATTTACGAAGATGGTATTGGTGATCCAAAAGTGGAAGATGACGAGTAGGGGAAGAGTTGTTTTTATTTATTGTTTTACAAAGTGTATAGGTTTTTTTTTTTTGCGAATCAGTCTTTTGATTTGGTTAGTTAGTTTTGTTTTATATTTCGAAAATCGTTGTCAATTTCGTTCATTGAGTAAAAGGTTCTGTTGTGGAGTACCGTAGAGTTACCCTTTCACTGATTTCGTGAAAGGGATGCAACATTGATGACAACTTGATACACGAATAATTTCCTATTCTAGTATACATCATTTTTATATACAGTACCACTGATCTTTTAGATAACTTTATTGTTTTATTGTTTTTTTTTTTTTTTTTTTTTTTTTTTTTTTTTTCAAATGCCGTGACTACAAAGAATAGGTTGAATGGGTGAAAAACAGTAAAATACAATAGAAATGAAATCCGTTAATGACTAAACTCTCACAGAAAACACATTCGGCAGTTAGCATCAATTGCATTTCATTGCCATTGTTTCATCAAACATGGATGTATTTCGTGTTCTATTGGGGATCCATTTACGTCACCAACCTGGCTGGCAGACTTTTCGAATCCAGACCCTTTTCAAAAAGCGAAAGTTTAGAAAGTAATGGAGGAGCAAAACCCATATTTTAGGTAAAAAACTGCGTCTTCTATTTCTTCGTTGTTAGTCATCTTGAATTGGAATGTCTATGATGATTCTAATGTTTTAGTTCTGCTACCTTAGTGAAATCTGTAGTTTTTTTTTTTTTCGTTTTTTTTCTTGGATTTTGCTAACCGGATTTAGTTGGAAAAAGCTAAATACCTCAAGTCAAATCAAGGGAAAAGCCTCGTGCTACCACGGTAAAACCTCTTTTGCCCCTCCTTTCTTCTTTGAGGGCGAGAGCGACAGAAGTAGTAAAGCAGCAATTAGACTAACATTTGCGCACACGACACGATGTCATGCACTTTTCACAACAACTTCTCTTATTGTGTCTTTTGTGTTATCCAACTCAAAAGACAGAAGTCCAATGATGAAAAAAATTTTTTATCTTTTTCATCAGTTGGGAGGAAATAAGTACCCAAGTACACTACCTTACATCCTTACTGCAATATTAAAACTTCATTAAATGTTTACTTCCGTAACCTGAACTAAAACCAACAAACATCCATACACACATACCAAAACCAACAAAACAACACAAAACCAATTAAAGCTATAGACTTTTCAACAAGAACCAAATAGGAAGAACCCGTTAATAAAAAATAATAAAGAAAAAAATTACACTCATAGTAAAGATTCTTTCCTTCTGAAATTAATAGTCAAATTTTTTTTTATCAAAACAGTCCATTCTTCTCTTCAAATACACTTTGGAAGAAAGGAAACCCCCACCAACTGAGTCAAAACTTGTCACATTTGCATAAAACTACTGCTCTCCTGCTCCTAATAGTATACAACCAAAGCATTTAGTATCACAGGGCATTGTGTGTTGATCTCACTAAACCCCAATTGACTCACACAACCACGGACTATTACGCATCACTTGCAGCAGCGTCACTAGTCATAACCACCTTGGTTTACCGTTAATACACCCCTTCACCATGAAGTATACAGAAAAAGCTAAGGTAAAAATATTGCCTAAACCAGCACCAATGGCTCATTCTCCACAAACACCATCTCCATTGGTTTCAGTGTCACCTCGTTACGCGAATACCCCCATATTACCCGCACCAAAACGTTCCAAGTCTGCCGCTTCTGTCTCGTCAACAAAACCTTCGACTCCCAACGCTGGCCCCGAGTTGAAAAAACAAAGGAAGTCAACTAGTAGTGCGTCACCCCGCGAGCGCCCCACCAAATCCACCAGATCGACCGATAACTCACCAAAAGACACGACAACAACAACCTCATCATCATCACAAAAACAATCGAAGCAAACAGGACATAGACCAGTCACCTCGTGCACATTTTGTCGTCAACACAAGATCAAATGCAATGCTCTGGATAATTACCCACAACCATGTCAAAGATGTGAACGCATGGGATTGAAATGTGACATTGACCCTGAATTTAGACCCAAGAAGGGATCACAGATCCAATCATTGAAACTGGATGTTGATGAATTAAAGGCTAAAATCGATCTTTTAACCAAGAACGAGTCGCTTTTGACCCAGGCTTTAAGTCAACATAATATGGGGTTTCTCAATCAAACATCTTCACCTCATGTCCAACCGCAACATCTGCCACCACATCAAGCATACGCACATTCGCATTCGCACTCACAATCACAATCACAAACAAATACTCCTATACACGCACACCCACAACCACAACGGAGCAACCTGTATCCATCAAATGCAGTAATTAGTCCCATGGTACTACCATCATCTTCAACCTATGCCAATAGTCCAAATATGTCACCCATTCCATCAGTCACCAAAATCCAACAAAGCCCTCCATTAATGCACGATAATTCAGACAATTCACCTTCCACAATGAGTATTTTTGACATAAAGGAGGAAAACTATCAGCCAATATCAGAATTCGTTTTGGGCGATGTCAATTTACCCTTGGCAAAAGCCAATGAATTGCATCACCGATTCATGACGAGAAACTTGAAATATTTTCCAATTATCCACTCACGCTCAGCTACTGAACTATATCATAAATCAAACTTGTTATTCTGGGTTGTTATATTGACGGCAAGTTTAGGGGAGCCAGAACCAACTTTATACATGTCATTAGCGTCATTAATCAAGCAATTGGCGATAGAGACATGCTGGATTAAAACTCCACGCTCGACTCATGTTATTCAAGCATTGATTATCTTGTCGATATGGCCATTACCAAATGAAAAAGTGCTCGATGATTGCTCTTATCGATTTGTTGGATTGGCCAAAAATTTGTCTTTACAATTGGGATTACATCGAGGTGGAGAATTTATCCAAGAATTTAGTCGCAATCAAGTGAGTCTAGGTCCTGATGCTGAAAAGTGGAGAACAAGATCATGGTTGGCTTTATTTTTTTGTGAACAGTTTTGGTCATCGTTGTTGGGATTACCACCAAGTATAAATACTACTGATTACCTATTGGAAAACGCCCGAGTTGACCAATCGTTGCCCAAGGAGTTTCGATGCTTAATTTCATTGTCTATTTTCCAATGCAAATTGGTTAATGTCATGGGGATTAGTGTTACTAGACCCGATGGGTTATTGGAACCGCTGAATCGTGCCGGATCACTAAACTTATTGGATAGGGAATTGGAGCGATTGAGGTTCAAATTGCAAATTGAAGAAGGATCACCTATTGAAGTTTACTACCTTTACATCAAGTTGATGATTTGTTGCTTTGCGTTTTTACCAGGCACTCCAATTGAAGATCAAGTTAAATATGTCAGTTCAGCATACTTGTCAGCAACTCGTATCATCACCATTGTATCGAAAATGAATCAAGAAACCAGCTTAATTGAGTTACCGATATATATCAGACAAGCAGTTTCATACTCAGTTTTGCTTCTTTTCAAATTACATTTATCAAAATATTTATTTGATAAATATGTTGATTCTGCAAGACAATCAATTGTCACTGTACATCGAATGTTTAGAAACACATTAAGTTCATGGCAAGATTTACAAAATGACATGTCAAGAACCGCCAAAGTTTTGGAGAATCTCAATATAGTGTTGTATACGTATCCAGATATCTTCCTTCAGGAGGATAAGGATGAAGGGTCGAGTATTATCACCCGCATGAGATCCCATTTGACAGCGTCGTTGTTTTATGATTTAGTTTGGTGTGTTCACGAAGGTAAACGAAGAACAGCTTTGGATAAAGGCAAACCACCAACGAAGAAAATCGAACCTCATGATAAAAAGTTACTTCCATTGCCATTTTATAATCAAATAACAAAGGACGATTTTACCACTATAACAACAACTACACCCAATGGTACCACCATCACCACTTTGGTCCCTACTGATCAAGCGATGAATCAAGCCAAGCTGAATGCAGGTGACAACAAGCCATTGGAAATCAATGGTATTCCATTATCAATGTTGGAAGCAACTGGGTCCACTAGAGAAATAATGAATGTCCAGGATCAAGAACCAACAGTTGTGAAAACCGAGTCACCAATCCCAGGACAACATCCGCAACACCCACAACACCCACTGCATCAACAACAACAACTGCATCCACTGCATTTGCAACTACAACAAGCCACCCCTATTCTTGAATCCAGTGCACCAACTAATCAGCAACCACCTCAACTTAGATCACAACAATTGCCACATCAACAGCAACAAGCGCAACCACAACCTCCATTCCCATTCGGTCAATCGCCACCACCACAGAGTTACTTGCCCACAATCGAAGAAGTCAATGTGAATGAGCAATATCCAGTTTTCAACAGTGATCAACAGCAAGGACAAACAGGAGCTAGCGCCCCGGGCACAATCGGTACAGGCGCTTCTGGTGGGTCTGGTTCTTTTGTTTCCCAAATTGATTCTTTTTTCCAACAACAGTCGAATGGATGGATGGATAACCAGGATGATGATTTCTTGGGATGGTTTGATGTAAACATGTTGCCTGATCAGTAGAAGTGGAGCTAGGGGGGATGAACCTCTTGTATATACATATTCACTACTTTTATATAATTCTATTTAAAAGAATTACTAAAGAATGATGTTATGACGAAAGAGATTAATGTAGATTACGTGGCTATACTGGAAGGCATCAGTCCAATATCAGCTACCGATATTGGGGCATGTATTTTTTACTGGTTCAAAACCGAGCAAGCTGAATTGGCGACAAATGTTTAACCTACTCCTTACCTATTGAATCAAGACGAAACCTGTAAATCTTAGAACTCTTCATCCAAAAAATCCTAATATAAAATAACTAATAGTCTATTATATTCAAATTGAATGAAATACGTACTAATCTTATCAAACGGACTACAAGCAAAAACACCAGGAATATGCTCTAAATGGAATAAAATTGATGAACAGAACATAACAAATAACATAACTAGAGTATGCTGGTTTGATAACTAAGAATATCATGGAATTATTCCTATTGGGAAAAAGCATCTGAAACTATTGATAACAACTTCCTCACCAAAAGGCCCATTAAAGTAGAAAGGACAACCGATTTTCAATTTGAATCATTCAACTGGGATTACAAACACAAAGATGGCCAAAGAAATATTAACCGAATGATTGCACGACATATCCAAGATGTTCAAAAGTCGAGAGGGGAGTAAATTTAAAAGTCAAGAAGGGGACAAGTTTGAAATTTTCGAAACCGGACGAAAAGCCCACACCGAACTCTTGAACTTCATCATCGACCCCAATCCCCAGATCAAAACGTCCAAGAAGAGAAGGAGCCGTAACAGGTACCGCCCTACACTTTCTTTTAAACCCCGCTAGTTCCAACTAACTCGTAAACGAATCGCATGAACTGAGTAAGATTGCTTATTATTTGATTTGGGTATTGGGGGACCGATAAATGAGCAAAAAGCTCCAAAGCTGAGAGTTTTGAGTAGAAATAGATTTTAAAAGAACAATAAATCGTTCTGTAGAAAGAGCAAAATCACAATTTTGAAATTTTTCTCCTTTCTAAAAGAGGAAGCAGATAAAAAGGGGGTTATTCGTATTCGGTTTTGAAATCGTGTGTTTTTTCTATATGAAAGACCGGTAGCGTGTTTTTGGTCGCAAATTCCACGTTGTTTCCAAAAGGGGGGCTTTGCGCCATTTCTTCAATCCATAATTCTTCTTTGAGGGAATGAAAGAACATAAAAGTCTATACAACAACCCAGCAATAAATTTCGAAATTCGTATATACAAACTTCAGCATTAAAACTACATCAACAAATTCAGATATTGGTTATAATTGTTGAAATTATATGCACGACTGTAAAAAACGAAAGCTCAGTAAGAAAGGCTTTAGGGCTGTGAAGTCAGATTATCTATGTTTACATACGTTCATAACCTTTCCCAATACGTATCATCAAATAGTATAACAATTGACAATGTACCATCATTCATGAATATATCATACTTACAATCCTAGTAAAAACGTCACAAGATATAGTTCAGCAATAGAAGATTGTAAACCATGTAACAATCTTGAATAACACCGGCCCTAAGAAGGTTGTATAAAGTTGATATATCTACTACCAATCTTCTATACTCTTACAGTTATCACTTAAAAACGCGCTTCATAGAAGCTTTTTAGTTCTAAGTCCGCTGACACTACCATTAAGGTAGGTAACAATAATGAAAGTGAGAGTAGGGACAAAGAATCAAATGTAACTCATCAATACAAATACATTTCTGTTTTCTACTGATGTCGAACCACCGTCAATTAATCTCGAGAGCTAAATCCCCAATTGAAACTCTTATTTAGGTAGCAAACCACTCGGTGGCATTTTATAATGAGAGTTTCCTCTGCAAGAAAAGCCTTGTGTTTCCACTAGTGATACTCCAACATCGTCAGAGTAATGAGTAGATGTTGAAAAAGAAATTGATTGAAGTGAAACAGTTGCTTAAGTTGTGTACTTTTGTACCGAATAATACGCTACACACATTGAACAAAGATAAAGAAAGAAGAAAGAAGAGATAGTCAAACACCGTTTACAGCTCTACCTTTATTTCAGCCTCGACATGAATGAGTAAAGCAGTGCGTTTCTTTCCGATAATATGTTGGTGTGTATATATACAATATAACACCTAATTTATTCCCGATTAGGAAATCTAATGTATGGAACGTTTTGGTAGCGTCACCTTTTAAAATTTTTGTGTATTATCAGACGCGTCTAATTCACTGTTTCTTAAAGTAAAATCATAAGCATTACATTTCCAAATTAATTTCACTACTGGCCCAACCACTTTCCTTCTTTTCATCACTAACGCCTCCTGTCAAGTATGTCCCATTTTGTTTCTTCACCTGGTGCTATACCATCAGATACTGCACAACTACTCAATTCACAAGTATCATCATCATATGGAAGAGATGTATCTACTCCAGCACCAAATACTACAACTGGACCCATTATGTTTTCAGAAAATGGATCTACAGCATTAGGACTGCAACTGCAACTGCAACTGCAACCACATGTTGTAACTCAACAAAGGCCAATAGTTGCTGGTAGAAGAAGACAAATTGCTGCTCCTAAAGTAGTTGATGTTACTGGTGAAAAAGTTCGTGAAAGTTTCGAAAATTTTATCGAGGAGTTTGTTGATCCCGAACAATTGGATAATGGGTGGGACGGGAAGATTTACTTGGCGCAGATTGAATCAATGAAGACATTTGAATATAGTACATTGTACATTAACTATCAAGATTTAATGTCGAGAGAAAATGGTGTTCTTGCTACTGCTATATCAGAGCAGTATTATAGATTTTACCCATTTTTACTTAATGCATTGAAACGACTGTTGAAAAAATATGCTCCACAATTGCTTCATACAAATTTATTAGGACAGGTGGAGAATGATGAACCAGAAAGTGAAAATAGTTTATCAACAGCCAGTGCTGCTTCGAATGAGAGAGTTTTCCAGCTCTCGTTTTTCAATTTACCAACAGTGCAAAGGATTAGAGATGTCCGTTCTAACAAGATTGGTTCGTTGATGACCATCACTGGTACCGTTACTAGAACATCTGAAGTTAGGCCAGAATTGTACATGGGAAGTTTCACTTGTGATATGTGTTCAGCATTAATTGAAGGGGTGGAACAGATTTTCAAATACACTGAGCCTACTTCATGCCCCTCATGTGAGAATCAATCATACTTTACCCTAAATGTGTCCAAATCATTATTTATCGATTGGCAAAGAGTCAGGATCCAAGAAAATGCCAACGAAATCCCCACTGGATCGATGCCAAGGACATTGGATGTTATTCTCAGAGGTGAAACGGTGGAAAGAGCTAAACCGGGCGACAAGTGTAAATTTACTGGTTGTGAAATTGTTATCCCTGATGTATCGCAATTGGGTTTACCTGGTGTCAAGCCACAATCAATCAAGGAAAATAAGGGAAGCACCGAGTTGAATTCTGGTGTTTCTGGATTAAAAACACTTGGTGTTAGAGATTTAACTTATAAATTGGCATTCAATGCGTGTCATGTTTGTTCAATGATTAATAAAGTTGGTAATGAGCGTGATGAAGACAATGACAACTCCGATGCTTATTTACTTTCATTACCACAATCCGAAGTTGATGAGTTGAAAGAAATGGTTAAGGATGAATACATTTATGACAAATTGGTGCAATCGGTAGCTCCTGCGGTATTTGGTCACGATACTATCAAAAAGGGTATCTTGTTGCAGTTGCTTTCCGGTGTTCACAAGCAAACCGTTGATGGAATCAATTTGAGAGGTGATATCAACATTTGTATTGTTGGTGATCCATCAACTTCCAAATCGCAATTTTTGAAATATGTTTGTGGATTTAGTCCTCGTGCTGTTTACACCTCAGGTAAAGCTTCTTCAGCAGCGGGGTTAACTGCTGCAGTAGTGAGAGACGAAGAAAGTGGTGAATACACAATTGAAGCTGGTGCATTGATGTTGGCCGATAATGGAATTTGTGCTATTGATGAATTTGACAAGATGGATATTGTTGATCAAGTGGCTATTCATGAAGCAATGGAACAACAAACAATCTCCATTGCAAAAGCAGGTATTCATGCCACGTTAAATGCACGTACATCCATCTTGGCGGCAGCAAACCCCATTGGTGGTCGATACAATCGTAAAATTGGCCTTCGATCAAATTTGAACATGTCTGCACCAATCATGTCGAGATTTGATTTGTTTTTTGTCATTTTGGATGATTGTAATGAACGTGTTGACACGCAATTGGCGTCACATATTGTTGATTTGCATATGCTTAGAGATGATGCCATTGATCCACCATATTCAGCTGAACAATTGTCCAGGTACATCAAGTATGCAAAGACTTTTAATCCCAAAATGACCAAACAAGCTAGAGATTTCCTTGTTACTAGGTATAAGGAGTTGCGTGATGATGATGCACAAGGGTTGGGTAGGTCATCTTATAGGATCACTGTGCGTCAATTGGAGTCAATGATCAGATTGAGCGAAGCTATTGCTAGAGCCAACTGTACTGAGGAAATCACCCCTGATTTTGTTGCTGAGGCGTATGATTTATTGAAACAGTCAATTATTAGAGTTGAAATGGATGATATTGAAATGGAAGATGATGACGAGCAACAACAAGAAGGTGGGGCAGATGCAGATGCAGATGCAGATGCAAATGTCATGGATGAGGGTTCCAATGTTGCCGAATCGAGTTCCTCTAGAGCTGAGCCTACAACGATATCATACGACAAATACGTCTCAGTGATGAACCTATTAGTGAAGAAGATTTCCGAAGATGATAAAGCTGGTGGAGAAGGTTTAACTGCCGATGAGTTAGTTGAATGGTACTTGTTACAAAAAGAAGACGATTTGGCCAGTGAAGCCGAATATTTCAAGGAGAGGAAAATCGCCTACAAGGTGTTGAAGCGATTGGTCAAGGATAGAATTTTGATGAGTGTTTCCAATAACGAAAATGAAGGTGATGGTGATGATGATAATGATGCCTCAATGCCTGATGGAACTAGATCGGCATCTACAAAAACGGTGTACATCATTCATCCGAATTGTGCCATTCTTGATTTCTTTGAAAGAGATGAGAGAGAAAGCGAACAATCTGCTTAATAGATTATTTACTTGGAGATGATGCTATTGAAGTTTTTGACTCCCTCGCCCTTTATCCCTCCTTTTTGTGTATTATTATAAATGTGCTTATTTCAGTTCCTATGTGCTTGTTGTAGTCTTTTGTTTTTTTGTTTGAGGTGGTCCTAAAAGCACTCTAAATTTAGTTTGACGTGAATCAGCATCCGTTGAAGAGGATACATTCCCAGAACCTGTACCACCACCGCCACCACCACCACCAACACCACCCGCTGTGCTCTTGTGAGTTCGCCATTCAGTAGGTTGCGTCTGCGAGGCACATTCATAGCAATGCTCAATAAAAGCCTTGTCATTAGGGAACATGCGTTGACATGATCGACACCATCCTGGTTCCCCAATACTCTTGATTGCACCTACACCACTACCTATAGGATTCCCTTCACCTATGGGCAATCGTTTGTCACGGACGTAATGAACCAATTTCAAATGACGTTTCAATACATCTAATCGATTAAATGCACCACCGTTTTTGTGACACGTGGGGTCGTTTTTCCAATAGGGGCAATGATATTGTGGAGCCATATGCGATTTGAAATGACGAGTGAGGTCAGATTGACGGGCAAATGACCATTCACAGGATTCAAATGTGCATTTGAATGGTTTTTGTTGATCTTTAGTGGATGTGGCTGAGAATTTGCTTCTGGATTTGATTGGATGTTGTGATTGCAGCTGTTGTTGTGGTGGTTGTTGTAGTTGTTGTTGTTGTTGTGGTGGTGGTGGTTGTGATTGTGGTTGTTGTTGTTGTTGTTGTTGTTGTTGTTGTTGTTGCTGCTGCTGCTGCTGTTGCTGTTGTTGTTGTTGTTGTTGTTGTTGTTGTTGCTGCAGCTGATGCTTTTGTAGTTGATGGTGGGCAGCTTCTGGATCCGATGCATGTTGATCGTCATCTTTTGCTCCCTTAGGTGCTTCGCCTGCATCGCCACCACCACCTTTTCCATTACTGTGGGAGCTACTGTTCCCCGTGGGATCAAAATCACCCGATTCTAATCTTGATAAAGCACTGGCTGCAAGATTAGTCGCTATAGTCTCAGCAGTTGAATTACTATTGGACGATTGTTGCTCTCTGAATGCAGGTTCATACGGTAAAAAAGTGGTGAATGGTTGGTAATCACTTCGGTACACAGATTGTAGACTGGCTAATGGAGGTAGTTTGCGTGCGCCTGTATTTGTAGAAGCTGTTGCGTCAGTGGAAGTAGTTGCGAAATCAGTAGTCTTTGTTGTGGTTGATTCTGATTGTGTTTCTTCCTGTTGTGGCAGTTTTGCCTTAGCTGTGTCTTGACGAAGTTGGGGATTTATTTTGTCGTCAGTTGTCTCTTTTCTCATGACTGTCATGTTTCTATGGTAATTTGTGTTTGAGTTATCTCGAGAAGAGGGTTGTCCTTTTGATGTAAAATAATGAGCCGCTTTTGCTGAGGATTAAAGAAAAAGTTTCAACCCGACCGACTGTTAGTTTGTTTTGTTTGGTGCTCATTCTGTCTCTCACCTCATTTTATGTTGTGTCTTTTTTTTCTTTTTTTTCTTTTTTGTGTTACCAATACACACGACTGTCGATGTCGTATTTTTTAGTAATAATCGGTGACAATTATACTTTACGACACAGCAATTGCACAACAAGAATTGCTAAGAGGACAGCAATCATTATTATCATCGTTTGTAAAGCAAAATGAAACTACCTACATTAAACGCCTCTCAACGCCGGGCCGCTTAGTTTAATCCAGCCACACTCCTTTACATCTCTCTTGTTTGCGTGTTTTAGTTGTGTGTCTCTATTTTCAATTTTAGTAATTCGATAGTAATATCCTGCATATAATCAGATTGCTTTTTCCCTTTTCCTTTTACTCCAGACTTTCACATTCCAGGTAACCCTTCAAGTTTAAAGTCATTCACTTTCTTGCAGAGAGCTTATTCTTACCTTTTCCTCACTATCATCATCAATTGCGACCCTAAGCTATGTCTAAAGTACGTCATCATTGCAATAGCTATCGTTAGCAACCTTATTAACCGTGATCTTTAGAATATCGATATCTTGAAATTTGCTGATGAAGATGGTAACTACAAAAGAAAACCATCAGTGTTTCGTGATTGGATTAGTGCCAAACCTGGCTCTAGATTTCCTCCGGAAGCTGGCAGGTACCATTTGTATGTTTCCTTTGCTTGTCCATGGGCTCACCGTACTTTAATCACTAGAAGATTAAAGGGATTGGTTTCCATCATTGGCTTGTCAATTGTGCACTGGCACATGGATGACAAAGGATGGAGATTTCCTACAAAGGAAGAATTGGAGTCATTGCCTCAAAAGGATGACGTTTCATTGGGTACCCCTGACCATCTATATGGCTTTGAAAGGTTGAGAGAATTGTATTTCAAAGCTGATTCAAATTATAGTGGTAGATTCACTGTTCCTGTCTTGTGGGATAAAAAGGAACAAACAATTGTCAACAATGAATCAGCTGAAATTATTAGAATGCTCAATTCTGACTTTAACTCAATTTTGCCCACTGAATATGCTGATTTGAATTTAGTCCCAAAGGAGTTGGAGTCTCAAATTGATGAATTGAATGGTTGGGTTTACGACAATATCAACAATGGTGTTTACAAAACTGGATTTGCTTCCAAACAAGAAGTCTATGACAAGGAATGTCGCAATGTGTTTACCCACTTGGACAAGGTTGAAACATTGTTGAAAGAAAACAAGGAAAAGGACCGCAAAAATGAGTTTTTGTTGGGCAACCAATTGACTGAAGCTGACATCAGATTGTTTACGACTGTCATCAGATTTGACCCTGTTTATGTCCAACATTTCAAGTGTAATATTGGGATGATTAGAACACATTATCCAAATATTCACAATTGGCTCAGATTGTTATATTGGAAGATTCCCGGTTTTCAAGAAACTACAAACTTTGAACACATCAAGTACCACTACACTAAATCTCATATCAAGATTAATCCTTATGGAATTACTCCATTGGGCCCAGTGCCAAACATTCTACCAATTGATCAATAAAGAAAATAATTTATAGGTTTTCTTCAATTTACGTTTACTGTTATAATTGACTATAGTAGAGATCATTATGTATAGCATCGAGGTGTTTACAATATTGCTAAATTAAAGTTATTGAACAATATAAAACTGTCTGACAATTCGAATTGCATAGGCATTTATAAAAGAAAACGGTTTCATGACTGCTAAAATACAATATTACCGAAGCAGTAATTGCAATCAAGTTTGCAATGATACACCGAAATGCACCTTCAGTGAAAAGAGATACCGTAAACCCATAATGTGATTGTTTTGACCCAGAAAAGCAGTTGGTAATGCAACCAAGATGAAATTAAAAGTGTCATTTGCATCGATTTCTAAATTCGTAACATCATTATATATATAAACCTTCCATCTACTTTATTACAGAAAATAAGAGCTCTTTTGTGAATGTCCCGACATTGGCGTAAGTACTGCCTCGTGCAACGAAATACTAGTATTCTTACTTATGACGCTGCGTAAATTATTGCGTTTTATGGGTTTGGATAAAAATCCATTCATTCCACAATTGAGACACTCTTTTATGTTACTTTCGTCAGCAAATGCCGTGAGAGCAATAATCGGGTTAGCGAAATTTAACTCCTGTCGAATCTTGGTGACTGCTGTGATACCATCCATTATGGGCATTTGAATATCCATAAACACCAAGTCAAATGGTTGCAGCAGCTGTTCCTCTGTAGAGTTCATGGATTGTTCGACTAGCTCCACTGCCTCAGCCCCATTTGCCGCCATAACCAAGTTGGAAAATCCTTCAAGTTTTAACATTCGTTTGATCACTTCCTGATTGACTTGGTTGTCTTCAGCAACAAGAATCTTGATATCGGACAAATGGTTGTGCAAAGTTGGTGGAGTAGTGACCAATGATCCCGATGGTGTGGAAACAGTGCTGTGAGTTCCGCTGTTGACACCAGCATCAGAAGATTGTGCTGTACCGGTTGAACCCCTAGCAAATGCAACAGTTGATGGCTTCAATTTGAGTGTTGATGATTTTCGACCTCTAGTCAATTCAGTGGTGTCCTCATCACTAATATTATCATCCTCAAATGCAACTTTCCTATTCAGTTTGGAATTTGGATTAAACTCGTCATCACAAAAGGCCTCAAGGTCCTCGGGTGGAATTAGAATTTCCCCAGTTTGTGGCAATGGAATCGTCAATGTGAATGCAGACCCCTTTCCAATTGCAGATTTCAATGTAAGTGTTCCTTTCATCATTGTTGCCAATTGTCGGCATATACTCAATCCCAATCCAGTTCCACCATAGCTTCTACTCAATGTTTGATCCCCTTGAACAAATGGCTCAAACACTTTTTCTTGTAATGCTGGGTCAATACCGGATCCAGTATCACGAACTTCAATCTGAATAACCCATGTCTTTGGATGATGCATGCTTTTAATTTTGAACGCCTTGTGACCCTTGTCGGTTTCCTTTTTATTCATTGTGGGGTACGATTTAAAGTCTTTTGCACTTGGCATAATGAATTCTGACTTAACGTCGGATTCGTCATCTGATTTAAGCGACGACCTTGATGACAGTTGTTTGATGGAAAATTGTTGTTCAAACAAGGCATTTTCGTACTGAATTGTTGAAATGGTGGCGATACTATGTGTATCATCGTCTGCATCGTTATCACTTTTTGGGTCGATTGACTTGGCCGCTGGCGGAGTTTGCACCAAAGTGGAATCGGTATTGTAATTTGAAGAGTGTGGTCTTCTTTTTTTGTCGTGCATTAAATACACTTTGGTGAAATCACAGGCTGCTGACTTGTCAAGGTCATACTCACCGAGCAATTTGAAAATGACATCAACTGACCCATCAACAGGGGTAAACTTTAGCGCATTAGAGACCAAGTTCATAATGATCTGGATGATCCTATTGGAATCACCATAAAGAATTAGTTTCCTGAATAAGCATGGTTTCACCACAATTTTGAAATTAACTCGCTGATCAACAGCTAGCTTATTAAAAATTGAATTAATCTGATAAACAATTTCAAGGATTTGAAAATTTGATTTCTCCAATTTAGACCTATTAAGGGTATTTTTCGAGTAGGTCAACAACTCGGTCAAAATATGGAGTAACAACTCCCCGGAACGATATATCAACTTCAACGACTCGTGTATTTTTTCTTGATCATCTTCCTCCATTGCAATTGACGTCATTCCGAGGATACCATTCAATGGTGTTCTGAGCTCGTGTGATATGTTTGCAATAAACACCGTTTTGGCTTCATTTGCTGCTTCGGCTTGGATCTTGGACGCCTCCAACTCTCGCGTACGAAGCTTAACTCGCTCCTCCAACAAGCTGTATTGCTTGTCTAATTCCTCAGTCATTATATTAAAAGCTTCTGAAAGTTCAGTCAATTCATCCTTGAAAAACTTTTTTGAAGTGTGAATGCGTGCTGGTAGTCGTACAGCGGTTGAAAATCCTGACGTGGAAGTGGCAGTTGACGCAACACTATTGTTTCTCGAATCATGGGTGGTCTTTTCGTTTAGTATCCTTTCCTTCCTATATTTTGAAATGTACTCAGCTGAGTTTTGTAATTGAGTTATCGGTCGGATAAACCACACGGCCAAGGGGAATGTAATCAAACACATAAAGACTGCAATTCCAAAAACAACGCCAATAATGATTTTTTTCAATTTATTTACAGGAGCATTGAAAACTGATTTCTGTTGGATCACCACGATTGACCATAAAAGATTGTTTTGCATAATTTGTCTATATCCTATGGCAACGCTGGCTCCTGAATAGGATTTAACGTTTGTTGATGTACCCGAGGGTGATCGAATTGCCGTTCTCACTGAGCTTGAGGTGTTAATGTTGTACAACTCTCCCGGCCTTAGTAAAGAATTGAGAACTGGAAACACCAATTGAAACCCAATAGCAGCTTCAGCTCGTTGACTGGAGTTCAAAGTATCAATTAGGTCTGTGAGTTCCCCATACAACGGCTTCACTGCAATTACATTGTAGTCTTCAGTTGTGGAATTCAAAGCATCTTGAATTGCTTGTGCACTAGCAATGATTGATAAATACCCTGCAACATACGGCTTATCAATGATAATGGAGGAATTGGTGTAAACCGGAAGCGTCACTCCAATGAAATATGGACTGTAGATATCGCTTGAGTCATTGGCTATAGGTCCAGTAAAGTAGAAATCGGACCCGCTTGAATTTAGTAGCGCTGGTGGGATGGAACTATTTTGTGCTAATGGAAACAAGTTGTCAGCCGCGTATTGGGAAACAATTGTTGCATTGTTGTATGAACTGGCCAGCACCTGTAAGTCCAAGTTGTATAGTCGAGCGGCAGCAAAAGTTTCGGTAGATGACATAAACTGGTCTAAAGTGTTTTGAGCACTGGTGAATACTGCATTGGAATTGTTACCTGCTCTGTATTGTGAAAGTGGCGTGGTGATTGCATCAATGGCTGATAATGTACCGACTTGATATGCAATGAATGATAATGCTTGTTCAACCTGTGTAGATTTCAACTGTGATATAACGTATAACCGCTCGGACCTCAGCTGAGTGAGATTTTCACTAAAATATAGCCCCGTAACAATACCTAGTATCAAAAGGGAAAACAACGACGCAAAACACACAAGGACTATAAGCTGCGGTCGTATCCCTATCTTAAGCCTTCTCATGATGGCTTGTGGAGTAGTTTGTTATGTGGCTGGTAACTATGTTTACAAATACTTTTCAGTTCTATTGTTTTGGTCCGTTTCGTAAAAATGAAACAATAAAGATTCAGAAAAAGAAACGTGTAGAGCTTTACTAATTTTAGTCTCTCACACCCATAAAACAACATAGCACAACAAAGTAACAAAGATTTTATCGTATTTTTCTAGTTTCACGGCTCACAATCAGGTATTATCTTGACCAGTAATATTACTAGCTCTCCGGTACGTAAAAGGCTTTACTGTAGCTCTTTCACCGCCAAGAAACTGGTGCCAATGATGTTTTTGAGTGGAGATATTGCGCTACCAATCTATCCGCCAATTTTGCAGTAACGAGTTACTCATATTGCAAAGGCGTATTACAATGCGTATAGAGAGAGACGCCTCATTTTGCGTGTATATAAAACTATCCATGGTATTTACACCTTCACATTCAATTTCAATCCCACTATGCGAGCGCGAGCAAGTAGCCAAAAGAATAACCCTGCCACTGACAAACAACCAACAAATATTATGAAATTATCATAATCATGAACTTTACCATGCTTAATTATAGCTGCAGCTATTGGGATACCAAAAAGATTAGCCAATGAAAGGTAAAAATTCAAAATGCCATACTTTTTCCCCAACTCGTTGGCTTTCGATATTTGCGATAGACAAACTGGTAAGAGACTAAGTATGGATCCAGAAAACAACCCTCCCAAAACACTAAAAGCATAAAGAACCTTGTGATTGCTTCCAAATGGTAGTAGCAACACTAATATTGTCAAACAATACCCCACCAACATTATTACGTTGACATTGAACCTACCAAAGTAATCACTGGCTAATCCAGGTAAAAATCTCCCCAACGTCCCCACACCATTCCAAATTGTAATCAAGATCAATGAATCCGATTCACTCATTCCATGAGCTATGGCGTAACTGGCAAAGTATGTTACCAATAAAACAAGACTTAGCTCAGTGAAGAAACCACCGCAGATTATGAACAAGAATTTTGTATCTCTCACTTTGCAAAACTCGATAAATTTACTGGGTACTTCATTCCACTCAAATGAGGTGGCCGCACTGCTCGACCTCTTTTCCTTTCTGAATCTCTCCTTGACTAAAACAATTGAACAAACCATACAACCCAAACAAGTGAAAGCCAATATTCTGAGTGCCCACACATATCCCACCAGTGAGTACAATGATCTCAACATCAATGGAAATACCAAGCCTCCGATACTTCCACCAGCTGTGGCAAGTCCCGTACTGAATCCCACGCCTAATTTGCTATCCATTCCTTCAAACTTTTCCAACTTGTCATCATCATCCATGATATTGGGGGTATCCAGATTCTTAATTTTTGGAGTAAACCAGTGGCCGATAACCGACACCAATGGCGCCATACCGAAGCCGTTCCCGACTCCCAAACTGATGAAGCTCAAAATAAAGTGCCAAATCTCAACACTGCTTGCCGCTCCCATCAAACCAGCAAATATAAACAACGTCAGATATATCAATAGCCACGTCGTTCCGTTCGAATCGAACAACGGACCAGAAACTAAAGCTCCTGCGTATGCCAATGCTAGATAAATCGAAAAGATCCAAGACACCGTGCTTGCCGAGTATCCTCTAAATTGATGCACCGAAACATACGATTGCACCGCACCAATTGAATTTATCAAGCCGAGATTCACAATAAGTCCCAAGAATGATCCAATTAGAACTGCATAGGGTTGCAAGCTTTTGAATTTGGAAAGTGAATCCCTGTCAGGATGTGGCAAGTGTGAAAAGGACGAAGATGTGTTGCTGTCGGAAACTCGCTCGAATTCGACCACGGACTCAACACTTTGATCCTGGTATGTGTCGAAATTGCTTGGTAGTTCTCCAAGGGGCGTCACCGGACTATCATCAGCTTTAGTGGAGTTTAGGTTTCTCGAGTGTACACGAACAGGACTCAATTCAATCTCTTCTATGAAAGACATGGACGAATAGGTGTGATGCGGGAGGGTACATTGAGTCAGAAATTCGGAATTTTTAAGCTTTTTATTTTGCGCTCCCTTCGACATTCGGGATTATACTTCCGAGATGATTTAGTCATAAGAAAATAAAAATTCGGTTACATGCTGAGTTGCTGATTACCTCTGATCATTTAACCTGCATTTAAGTCCTCAACATAATCTGATCACTCTACACTCGCTTTCCCACCAGAAGTGGTTTCGAGTCTCTTGCATATCATGTCGTCTGAGTGATTTTTGTTTGTTTTTGCGCTGCGCGTTTTCCCACAGCAAACAATTTAAACAAAAATATTTCAACTCCAGAAAGAAATACGATTTTCACAGCAAATGCCACAGCAGAATCACGAGAGCGAGCATCTATTAGGTAACCACCAATCCGAACACGGTAGTGTCAGTGATACCCCTAGTCATGAGGACGATGATATCGTTTATATAAAGCAACAAATCAAACAGAATGCTACAAAACCATTCTACAAGCGACCCAGTGTGTACGCCGTAATCTTTTTGATAGGTGTACTAACACTAAGTTCATCCAGTGCTGAAGGCACACGACAATCACTAATCTATGCCAAAGCATCGGAATCGAGAAAAAGTAAGGAAAATGCCCCATACATCGTTGCAAGATTCAACCAATATTTATTGGTGGGAACAACAGCTGTTGCATTGATTCCCATTGCTAAATTTGGTGAAGTTTCCAACGTGTATGGAAGGAAGCTCTACTTTGTTATGGTTATTATTACCATAACAGTATCACGAATGCTTCAGTACCATCTATTCAGAAATTACAAAGGTTTACAATTTGGCAAGCTACTTTTAGCAAACTATATGTCATGTATGTTTGGTGGGGTCAACATAATTGGTGCTTTGACGGAACTGTATGTTTCAGATTTCACATTACCTGAAAACAGGATCTATCAGTTCGGTTTGGCTTCTTCGGCAACTTTTATCGGCCAACTGTTTGGTCCTTTAGTGGGCACATTGATTGGTAATTGGGCTGGTGGTAAATCTGTAGATGAAATTAGCGAAGCTGACTTTACAATTTTGAGGTTTGAGCTTGCGGTGTTGCTTATGCTACTGGTGTACGTCGTTACCTTGTTTCCAGAGTCAAGAAACGAATCGGCAAAGGTGAAATCGGAGGAGCAATTGGTCGAGCAAGAGCTCGAAGATGAAAGTGAAAGATCGGATGCATCTGAACAAAGTGACCTAGACGTTAACGTCAATCGAATTGTGTTGTATCAAATATTCAAAAGCTTTGACATCATACAACCGATGAAAATTTTGATGTATCCTAGTGAAGTGGCAAAAGTGAATAAAAAGCATCGTTTATTTCAGTTGCGATTCGTTGTTGTCTCATTGGTGTTGATTTATGCCGCTTACCAGACCTTGATTTTTTCATTAAACCAAGTGGTGATTGAATATGGGCAATACCAATTTCAATGGAGTTCAAATAATATCGCGTATTTGTTATCAACGATTTCAATATCACGGGCCATCTCACTTGTACTCATTCTTCCATTCTTCGAGAAAACCATATTAAAGAAAATTTTGGCTTTGAAGTCTTTGAATCGCCTGTTTGATATGGTGGAGTATATTCTTATGTTATCATCGTTTGGTATCGCCGTTCTTGTATTCCTTGCGTTTTACTCAGCCAATAGCAAAGGATTTTACATTGCTGCCGGGTGTTTTTCCCTAGACGCATTGATTGGACCTGTGTTTGATTCGACAATAATCAAATTTTTCCCCAACTCCAGTTCCGGGCAAGTGTATGGTGCAATCACATTGCTCGTGTCGTTGATGAACTTGGTGTCGCCAATACTAATCACCTGGGTATATGAAGTGGCATTGAATGTTGGACATGCAAGTCTTGTGTACTTGTTTTATGCCTTCTGGATGGGAGTTTTTATTGTTGTTGTCTACATATGCAAACGTGTATTGCATTTGAGTAGAAGCACAACCGATCAAGAGCTCAAAAGGGTGGATAACAACCAGTGAATAGCAAACAACATCTAAATTAAAACTCTATCAAAAAGAAGTCTAAACTCTTGCATCATCATCCTCAGGCACAACACTCGCAAAATTCACTGATGTGGCTCTTCTAACAACTCTTTCCTCCTCAGTGCTACTCTTTAACCCTGACACAACTTTGCAAGTTAACATCACAGCGATGAACATGGCCATGAAACCGCCATAAAGCAAAAAGATAAAACTGTCCCACTCGTTTGTCAAAGACCATTTATAAATGCCCATTATAGCAAGAGGGCCAACGACCATGAGTATGTTTTGAAGCAACGCCTGGGCAGAATAAAACTCACCAACTTTGCTTGTTGGGAAGTACTTCAACACTGCCGCAATTAGCACAGGCACGGTCCAGGAGGCAGACGACCATAGTGACAAGGAGGCATAAACATTGGCCTTTGACCTTGCTACGTACAATAACCCAAATACACCAATATCAACCACCAAAGCCATCACAATTAATATCAAGTCAACCATATCCAATCGTGATTTCAAAACTCTGAATTTCAACCATCCTTTGAGAACTGTGGTTTGAAAGAATGGGAGCAACACGAGGAGGCTGACAACTCTGGATATAGAAAAGATGGATAAAAGGTAGGAAATGTCAGTAGCCTCAAAGTCAAACTTGAAAACAACCCAATTAAGAATGACTTGACCGAATCCAATCATCAATACTTGATCAAACACAATAACCAACGTTAATGAAATCACCATCACCTTGACTTTCCCTGTACCATGAAGCAACGCTTTTAAAGGGGAAAGCATCGTGCCGAGCCTATACACAATGCCAATATCATTTCCTCCTTGGTTACTCTCAGAGGAGCTTCTTGTTGTAACAGAATTGGCTCTCGACCTTGCCAATGCTTTTGGAGTCCGAGTCTCGCTAAATACAAACACAACGAACAAACAAAGAGCAATTTCAATTACCAACTCAAGCTTCAAAATGAACAACTCACTTTGCAATACTTTCGAGCTTTGCGTGACACCTGCAATGTGAAACTTTTTGCCAGTGTTTGCATCGTATGCCGCTTTTGCCCATGCACTCAATTGCGTACCTAATATTGGCCCCAAAAACTGGCCGGCATTGGTAAATGCTGAAACTCTAGCCAACGCATTGGCTCTTTGCGACGGCTTCAGGTTTAAATCAACAACACAAGTGTTTACAATAGTTCCAATCAACATATAGCCACCACCAAGAGCCGACACAATTGTGGACGCGAGCAACCAACCAAATTGGAATGTGTCATAGTGATAAAAATAAAACAGCAAACAATTGGAAACAGTAAATGATAAAACGCCAGCCACTAAGAAAGGCTTTCGACCATAGAGATCAGACAAACCGAACTGAGAAATAGCAACAAATGACAATATTGTGCTCCCCAATAACGCATATTGGTCAAAAGTGGACAATATAAGCTGTGTATTCACTGGTGAACAAAACCCTTTGGAATCCAATGATGAGTTGCATGCCAACTTTACAAGAACGATTCTTCTAGTGCCCTCAGACATCGACATCGCCAAAGTAATACCAACAAGAAGGAAACACAATTGAAACATCGATGGCCTTGTAAGCCAGCAAGTTTGTTTGTGTAGTTCAACATGTTCTCTTATCCAAGTGAGCTCTTCATCTTCATCTGTTTCAACGCTATCTTCACTATCATGGATCGCTTCAGTGTACTCATCAACAACTTCGGTATCCAAAAGTGGATTCAATTCACTAGCAGCTGTATTCGTCTCCATTGCGATTACAATGAGGTTGCTTCTGTAAGCAAAAGGTTGTAACTTTAGTCTCCTCGTAAACTGTTATCTGTGTTAACCGTACGGCTCAAAAAACTGCGAAAAGAGAAAAAAGCAAACAAAGAAAGACGAAAAAGGAAATAAATCCGTCTTGGCGGGGATAACGCTTATATACTGATGATAGTAGCGAAATTAATCCATGGAGTTTGTGAAACCAATACTTCATTGAGTAAAGCCATCGATAACTTTGGCAACCCCATTGCAAACTTTTTCACTCTTTAATCCAATTTGTTTAGCTTTTCCTTAAATTTTGTGACAAAAGTGTATAAAACCTCTAGCAATCTGTTGCTGGGGCAAATTCATTTAATGTGCCCCATGATATGCTTCTTGTTATCTGAAGCTGGGATGATAAAACCTAGGTCCAAAGCTCACTACAAACGACGTTGCTAATAGTTCAATTGCTTAATATTTACCTCCATGTCCCACTCACGTGCACTTTAGACTTTTTTTGGTGGTTGCATGGTAGCGGAGGATAATCTTTCATTTTGCCCGCACTCTATTTTGTGGCAGTTGTTTGATGACGATGATAACTCTCCTAGAATTATAACATTTCATTCTCCACAACACATTTCAAACTAATATGCCACCTCCCTCGTCACCCTCAGAGCGTCGAGAGGGAAACGAACAAAGAGGACTTTCGCACAATGTGAGACGATTTCGTAATGCATCCACCGAGTCATTTCCTACGTTGAATTCATTAAATGTTATATCAGATCTCATGTTGCGAGATGAAAACTCCATGCTGCGGCCAAATGAGGAAAGGTTCTTTCGAGCTAGAATTCTTCGCCATTTTAATGATATAAATAGGCTACAGACTCATTTCAATAGACTAATCAATCGTGAAGGTGGCAACCATCAAGCAACTTTGGAGCTAAATAATATACCGTCACAGTTGAGAAATTTATCTAGAGAATTATCACGCTCAGAACGAAGGGAGGCGTACCTTGTCGAGTCAGGCGAGGACGATGATGATGAAGATGACCAGAGCTTTCACTACGAGGAGGACGCAAATGCCGGGTTGGTTTACTACTCCGATGAAGATAACAATGAAGATGAAATGAGTGAAAACGACGACGAAGATATTTCAGGGCTGCTTATGGAGGAATCTGGTATATCTGTCCAACCGCACGAGAGACTTTTGTTGACATCGGCAAGAAGTCCTCAAACAGCTCGAACTCCTTTGTTGAATTCAAGTATACCACTAAGGCGACAGAATGCAATACGTATAAGAAGTATGTTGAATACAGAGGAGAGCGACGGAACTAAAAAAAGTGATTCCAGAGCCACCGAGACATTAGATTTAGAAGCTAAACTGTTACAGAAAGAAATTCATTCAGTTTTGGAAACCATAGAGCGTGCAAGAAATGAATCTTCATTGTTTCCTAGTAATCTCCATAAGCCGTTCAGCACTCGCTATTTTTCCAGCTTGCAGGATCACATGCAAGGTTGTCTGCTTGACGGCAATACAAGTGCTGACCAAATGATGGATGATTTTTTGTGGAAACGGGTCAATAAAATGCTCTTCCTTAGAAAACAGGTAGCACCCTCGCAGCCACCACCGCAGAGTTCTAAAAAACGGACAAAAAGGTATGATGGACCCAGTTCCAAACGTCAGAAAACAAACCCAACAGAAAACCCTGACTTGTTAGAATTGAATGTAGCTTCATATCCATACACCCACATTGATAAGAACATCTTGGTGGATGGTTTGCATTCAAGCTACTTCCAATCGGGGTCTAGTTACCGCATAAATCTTGACTGTCCAGAACCAAACATTTGTGATATCAAGTTTGGTAATGTCAACTCGATTATAGATGGAGTGTTCAATATAGAACCAGCGGGTAGCTTGGAATCATTGCTTTTGAAATTGCACAATTTTGCCAAATTCTTTTGTGGAATGTCCAATAATTCATATCAACTACCTAAAAACAAAATACTCATTAGAAAATTGAATGTTTTGGACAGAATCTCTGTGGATGATAATGTTTGTTTCAAAAAACTAAATGTAAATACCATACACGTTCCATTTACCGGAAAGGTGGTTGATTTCAAAACCAACGATTTGAGATTTTTGAATCTGGCAAAACCACTTTCGGCAAGGTTCAATTCAAACAAAGTAAAAGTGCAGCTTTCTGAGTGGATGAAAATCAACCCTTTTGTTCAATTTCGGGAAACGTTTTTTCACAATTTTCTCCAACACTTGGAGCAAGATTTATCACACTTTTCAGAGATTGGAATTCGAAAGTCAAAAAAGACAGAAGCCCTACACTTGACAAAGGAGTTTAAATCAAATCTTTCTGAAATCACAAAGGATTTTGGTTACCTTAAAGATACGCCAATTTCAGAATGCAATGACAAAAGAAGGTGTAGACGTCACAATGACATTTTTGTAGAGGATTGGGAAAGAAACTTGGCATTGAAGTTGGCAGAAGTGGTTACCAAAGAGGATTGTGAAACATTGATAAATTTGCAACTCAATTATGCGTTATTCACAATTGAAGTCGACATATCAAAATATTTAGACACGTTTTTTAATGCAATTCTACTACACACAGAAGGTGATTATATTGACAACTACAAAAAGGTTTACAACAATATCTTGAAAGACGAAGCAGAAAGCATCACAGCCGTTCTCCTCTGCTCAATCAACAAACAAACAGGGAAGCTCGAAGCTCACAACACTTTTCCCCACTTGTATCATAGACACATGGCCAGGCATTCTACTGGAATCATACTAACCACAAATCCGGCTTTAAATGAAAACACAGGAAGAAACACATATGTTTATGATGATTTTGATTTGTTTCAACAGCCAGCTCCTGTAAACTCGGATACATTCAACATACAATTTTTCAACAACCAGCCAGAAGAAACTATTGACAAACTTACAGGATACATGACTCTGAATCTACCAGTATTCGATACCGTATAGTTATTTTTGCTATATAAATTATCTCCATCCCCAACCTGGCTTTCCATCTATCTTATCTTGTCTCTTCTTTCTAAAGAAATCCTTTCGGCATTCTTTGTAAGCATCGAAAAAGTCTTGACAAACATACTTGTCGTCCTGATTTCGGTAAAGGCAATCCATCGATGCTTGTCTGCTTTCTTCACAAGGATCGTAAAATTTCGACGCCTCTTTAGCTGCCCATTTATATTTGTGTCGATGATTTTTGGGGTCGTCTGGGTAAAACTTGTAATTCTCAACACCACCTTCTGTGAAATTTACGTTGGGTTTGCCTTTGTCAGTCTCCCCGGTCGATTTTTGCTCCGCCTTGTTGTCTTGTGGTGTGGAGGCGTTACTCATGGCTGGTCATACCCTCTTGCTACCAAAAGATGGAGACATTTATCATTCACAATTTTTCGGTTTTTTTTTTTTTCTTTTCCATTTCCTTTTGACGCTGGTTCTTCATTCATATCAATCACCATGGTTTTAGCAGACTTGGGAGAAAGACTCAGAGGCGCTCTCTCTTCTGTTGAAAAAGGTTCAGATGATGAAATTCAGCAAATGATTAAAGACATCTGCTCTGCTTTGTTAGAGTCAGATATCAATGTTAAACTTGTCGCCAAATTGAGAGGCAATATACGGGATAAGATCGAGGAAGGGAACGTATTGAAAGAAACATCATCTCAAAATAGGAGAAAGAAGTTGCAGAAAATCATATATGACGAATTGTGTGCTCTAGTTGATTCACACGTTGAGCCACCAAAACCAAAGAAGCTTTCCGCAACCACCAAAACCATTAATGGGAAGAAAGTAAGGGTTTCCAAAGAGTCGAGTCATGTAATCATGTTTGTTGGGTTACAAGGTGCTGGTAAAACCACCTCGTGTACGAAATTAGCAGTTTACTACAAAAAGAGGGGATTCAAAGTTGGGTTGGTGTGTGCTGATACTTTCAGAGCCGGTGCTTTTGATCAATTGAAACAAAATGCTATAAAAGCTAATATACCCTACTATGGATCGTACTTGGAACCTGACCCGGTGAAAATTGCAGCCGAGGGTGTACAAAAGTTTAAGCAGGAGAAGTTTGACATTATTATTGTGGATACTTCAGGAAGACACAGACAAGAGGAACAATTGTTTACTGAAATGGTGCAGATTGGTGAGGCTATTCATCCTAGTCAGACCATAATGGTGATGGATGGGTCTATTGGTCAAGCAGCTGAGTCGCAAGCTCGTGCTTTCAAGGAAAGCTCTGATTTCGGATCTATAATCTTGACGAAAATGGACGGACATGCCAAAGGTGGTGGTGCCATTTCTGCGGTCGCTGCAACAAAGACTCCCATTGTATTTATTGGTACTGGTGAGCACATCGGTGATTTGGAGGTATTCAAGCCGACGACGTTCATTTCCAAATTGTTGGGTATTGGTGATATCCAATCACTCATTGAACATGTACAATCCTTAAACTTGCACCAAGATGAGGGCCACAAACAAACAATTGAAAATATCAAGGAAGGGAAATTTACTTTGAAAGATTTTCAAAACCAAATGAACAATTTCATGAAGATGGGACCACTAACGAATATTGCATCAATGATACCAGGAATGTCGGGCCTTATGTCACAAGTTGGCGAAGAGGAAACATCGAACAAAATTAGAAACATGATTTTTATTATGGATTCAATGACTACAAAGGAGTTGGAAAGTGATGGTAGAATGTTCATCAAAGAGCCCAGCAGAATCGTAAGGATAGCTAGAGGTTCGGGATGTAGTGTAGTGGAGGTTGAAATGATTTTGCAACAACATAGAATGATGTCATCGATGGCAAAGTCAGCAATAGCAGCTCAAGCTCAAGGCGGACAACCTGGCGGTCCGTTTGCAGGCAATTCTCAAATGCAGAGAATGATGCAGAATGCACAATCAAATCCAAACTTTATGCAACAAGCAATGAGTATGTTAGGTGGTGGTGCCGGTGCCGGTGGTGGTGCGGGTGGCGGGCCGGGTGGATTAGCTGGAATGATGAATAATCCAGCAATGATGCAACAAGCGCAACAGATGATGAGAAGTAATCCGCAAATGATGCAACAAGCACAAGAGATGATGAAAAATCCACAAATGATGCAAAGAATGATGCAACAGTTTGGTGGCATGGGAGGAATGTAAACCTTACATAATTTTAATATTGATACACTGTTAGTCTTTTATAAACCTACCTGTAGAAACCTGGTCTGGAAGCATTCATTCCATACTCACTTAATGCGTTACTAAGGTCTTCCATAGTCAACACCACTTTTCCTTGTTGATTGCCGATTGAAGAGTGCGACTGCTGAGAAGCTTGCTGCTCATTATTTTCCGCATTAGCATTGCCGTTACCTGCTAATGTTTGTTGGTTAGCGTATTGTTGTCCCTGAAGCAACTGCTTAGCTCTTGCTTGTGGATTGGACGAATTGTACACGGCGCTAGCATTTCTGATCCTGCTATATTCGTAAGCATCCTGTGCTATGTCACTGATGAACTTTTGCGTAGCTAGGGCAATAAGTCTCTTTATTTTAACATCAGATGATTCAAATCCGTTTTTAGCCAAGTAATAGTCTGTGACAGCATCCGGTATGATCGGTGCAAATTCATCATCCATCATATCTAGAACTTCCTTGAGTGTTTTGTCCTTACGTGTGAGGTCGGGCAAATCGGGGATTAATGATGAAGCTGCTGCTGCTGTGGCAGCGGCGGCAGCTGATAGTGATTGTTGCTTTTGCTTTGATTTCTCTTCCTTCGACAGCTTCTGGTTGGTTTCTCCTGGTGTAGCTTCGTTAACAGCGCGTGGCACATCAACGACGTTCTCTTCAACGTCATCAAACTCTTCATCCATCATCTCAATATCTTTACTTGTCGATTCACTCATTATGCAGTTGTTTCTCCAAGTTGTACACAGTCAGAAGTTGATTTTTCTTTTCCGCGAGAAATCAGTTATTTCAATCAAACTACACCTCTTCCACACCAAATGGTGAATCAACTAATTAATCCCTATGAGTCGCCGACATTTGGGAAATCTCTTCTGCTAAGGGTAGATGGCGCAATTGGGGCAATGTCACTTTCCCCAAATGGGAGGGATGCCGTGTTGGCTGGCCGACGTGGTTTGTTCGTAATTGACATGGATGATCCGTTTACACCTCCACGTTGGCTACATCATATAACATCGTGGGAAGTTGCCGACGTTCAATGGTCGCCTCATGCATTTGTTAAGCCATCGTGGTGTGTATCGACATCGAATCAAAAAGCCCTTTTGTGGGATTTAAATCGGCCGTCCAACAATGCCATTGAAAATATTCTACATTCACATTCAAGGGCTATTTCAGATATAAATTTCCACCCGTTTGATCCAGAAATGCTAGCTACTTGCTCTATTGATACATTTGTACTTTGTTGGGATATGCGAACGCCAAGAAAGCCAGTCTCGAAATGGGCCGATTGGAGAGCAGGTGCAATCCAAGTGAAGTGGAACCACGAAAATCAATATGAGATTGCTCTGACTCATGATAATTCACTATACATTTGGGATACTCGGAAAGGTGCTCTTCCTGTATTCAAAGTCACAAAAGCTCACCACGGCAAAATTAATGGGCTTGATTTTACTCAGGGTGCAAAAAACATCATCACATGTTCTAATGATCGTACAATAAAGTTTTGGGATTTAGAAAGTGATAACGCAAATAGAGCAATAGCAAAGTTTGACTATTTTGATAGTGGAGCCGAGAATGATATCAGACCCAGTGTGGTTGTTGAGGTTGAATTTGCAATTGCGCGAGCACGAGCATTACCTTTTGGATCGGATAGAGCATGTGGAGTTATGCCCTTGAGAGGAGGAAATGATGCAATACATATTATCAACTATGAGGATGCATACCAACAGTACTTGGCTAGCAAAGAAACTCAGCGATTGAAAGGATCTTCTGATTACTCCTTTGTCGGTCATCATGGACCAATAAAAGATTTTTTATGGAGAACAAGGCATGAATCATATAACGGATTTGAGTCGAAAAACAATTGGAAAGAGTTTCAATTGGTTACCTGGTCTGATCTGGACGTTGATTTGAAATTGTGGCCTAGTGATGATAAACTATATAGACTGGTTAACTATGATCCAACGTTTTTCAATGTATTTAAAAACGATCTGGAGTCTGATCTATCCATGACGGATAAACCCGTTAATCAAGCGAAATACAACTATGAGACCTATTGTCAAGAACCAGAGGTTACAATTGATGATTTAGCCAAAACAAATGGAGAAGATTTGCTATCAGCTTTGACATCGTACCAAATTTCGGAGAAGCATAGACAATCAGGATTTGAGTTCAATCAACTTGATCATTTGAACTGGATATCCGGTGTTCGCATGGGTCGTGGAGATCGGAAAGACAGCTCTGTATATGGTGGTGGTGACAGTCCAGCCAACTTGGGTGAAGAAGTTAGTATTGTGGGCCACAAATTTCCATTCATCAGATTCGAAAAGATTTCGGTGTCTACTGGGGATTTAGTCATCAGCCTCAAAGGTCCCGTTCCTGTGTATATTTCAAAACCACCAGACCACCGACGATCGGTTGACTCGGTGGAGAACACTCGTCTTGCTCTTACGGCTGTGAATTCCACAAAGGACAAGAGTGTTATGAGTGAAGATGGGAAAGAACCCGAGCACAAGAGCCAAGTTGACGATAGTGTGTTAGATACGCATCTCGAAGAGCTGACTGAAAATGTTTCAGAGCAAAAATTAGTTTTTATCCGTCTAGCTCTCAGCTTCCCTCACTCATATCCATATCTCGAGCAAATTGAATTTGACAAATCGCTACTGAAAAAGAGAGCTCACAGATTGCAGAGACAAAACTCGATAATGTTCAATATTGAAGAAACACATGAACTTGGCAAAGACTTGAGACATGAAATGGAAAATCATTTGGAACAGATTGCATATTTTTATACAAACAAGTATCAGCAATTCTGCCTTGAGCCTTGTTTGCGATATCTAATGGGGGAAAAGGTGGAGCTTAATGACGATGCAATGATGGAAACTCGAGGAAACAACGTAGATGATAATTCTTCGTTTCTTCCAGAGGTGGGAGATGAAGATTGGGTTGATGATTTGATAAACCAGCAACCAGGGTTTCACGGTTATTCCTCGGGTGAGGATGTAGAGGATGAAGATGACTTGATTCCGCCAGTCACTGTGAACACTCAAAATGCTCAATCACGAGGTAATTTTGACAACGATTTCAGTAAAGGGCAAGGAAACTTCGATTCCACGCCTATTCCCAAAGGTTGTGGTGCCGTCTGGGCACCAAACGGCCTGTTGGTTTGTTTTTTCATTCCTAAAATTAATCCCGAAAATGGTGGAAAGAAACACCAAAATTTTCGTTTGTTGAAACAATCGAGCCTGACTCTGAAGGTTATTGAAAGTCCAATTGGTGGCGGATCAGCCGAAATTGATGCAGTTGATAAGAGTGACTCGGCCTCAGAGTCATCAGGTAACCAATCCGAGACGTCCTCGTCGTCGGAAGATTATTTTGAGGAAGATTTAGAGGAGATACTAAAACACGATGCTTCGTCTCGAAGTAGAGTTCCTGGACTATTTCGATCCAATTTAGGATTAGGTGGTCGGTTCATCTCCAATGAAAGCGCGCATAAATCATCCTTGAAAAAGTTTACCAGCCACGGAGAGAGTTTGTCAAACTATAAGTCTTCGATCAAGGATGACGGAAACAAAAGTAAACTCGATTCTAATAATGACATCAAAAACCTCGTTGTTATTATCGATTTCAATCATTTGCTACCAAACAGAATAGAATTGGCACGTGAGTATAAGCTTGTTGGTGACCGACCCGAGAATCTTGCCGGATACAACTCAAGAGTGGCCTCAAAGAATGGACTCGACGAAATAGCTCAAGTTTGGAGAATTTTAGAAATCCTTTTGACCAATAATGTAAGCAATAGCATGGTTTCTCGCGTTGGATCAAAGCAACCAGATGGTAAGACATTTAATCCCAAAGCCAAATTGAATGACGTGTTGTCAATATGGGGAACCCACCCATTTGGGTATACATGGCTCATTAGAGAAATTTTCAACTACTTTGTCGAGAGACAAAATACCCAAATGCTAGCAACAATGTCATGTGTGCTACACAAATCACCTTACACAACGAATCGCTTCGATCCGCATGGTACTTATGAGAGTGAACGGGAGTTATCAAGTCATCAAAGTTTGCGCACCAGTCACGCCAAACATCTGGAACACAGTTTTGAACCTCGAATACCTTTGCACACACGAACGAATTCTAGGAATATTGACTATCCTCACTCAGTTGCATCATCCTTTGATAATCATAGTGCTCACACTGACTCGGTGGATCGATTCGGATACGGAAGGAAAATGGTGCATTCTTTCTCAGCTTTAAATTCGAAAAATGGCTCTCAAAACTCATTGGTAGAACCGCAAGGTGCGTATCGAACGTCTACCCCAAAACTGACCTCTCATATGCTGGTCAACAAACTGAAAAATGGTAAGAGTTTGATGACAGAGATGAAACATCAACCACCTCCGACTGTCTCCGTAGAAATGCAAAATGTGGAGGAGCTAGATCTATTCGAGGATGCGTCCTCTTTGTCAACACTTCCTGACTTTTTAAATGACGCTGAGATGAAAATGTATCGAACGCAATATGCTGAAACTTTATATGAGTGGAACCTCCCTATTCATCGATTGGAAGTATTGAGATTCAATTACAATGGTACCGAACATGATCATAGCTACGATATTCATGAGTGTAAAGTTGGATTTAGAAAAAGAAAGAAGCAACTCCCTAGTCAGATATTTATCAATACAGTTTCCTCAATTGAGACTAGATGCCCAAATGCTTGGAACACAAATAAGCGTCTGAAGTTAAAGTATTGCATTTACTGTGGGTTACTAGTAACTAAAAACTTTACGTTATGCGGCAACTGCGAACACATCCTACATACCAAATGTGCCCAAGTATGGTGGTCTGATGGTAATAACGAATGTGCTAGCGGTTGCGGATGTAATTGCTTGGAGGAGTCAATCTACCATTAAGGAATACGTGTGTTGACAATTTGATTCTTAAATTTTGCGTCCCACTCATTTGCCAAATCTTTGAGATACTCGGCCACATCTTCCAGTCCTGTGGTATCCACTTCTTCATCAATCAAATATTCTTTGCCATTTCTGGTACAAGCAGAACCAACTTTTGATGTTTGTTTGGTCTTACCTATAGCCGCAGCCACTGGAGCATTGGCTGCAATATAACCCGATATATTATGATATTTGGATCCCAAGAATCTTGCCAAATAAAACAAAGCCAACATACCATAGTAAGTAAATACGTTCAAAAATTGAAAAAAAGAAAAGCTAGTGAATATACCTGGATGCACCAAGTATTGATTGACCCCCTCTTTTTTAAGTTGTTTGTATGTTCCAAAATGCAATAAATCCACCAATCTCTTTGACCCTTCGTAGGATTCGGGTGATCTCAACAATTGCAAGTCATTGAATGACAAGTACTTTGGATGAGACATGAGTGATCCAATCCAAATGATTCTGCCTCCATTAGCAAGTAAATGTTTGATTCTATGTATAAGATAGTAAGGACCAAATACATTTGCTTGGAATACAAGTCCCATATTGTCGGCAGATTCAACACCAGTACGTTGAAGTTTATAAGTAGGATTTGTTACGGCTTGAATTGGGTTTTGGAATACTTCAACAACTGCTTGTAACCAATCAATTCCACCATAAACGCCTTGAGCGGCATTGATAAACAAATAATCGATACGTGTATACCTCTTGTCCAATTCGTAGTATGCAGATAGAATAGATACCATATCAGTAAAGTCCACCAATAAATAGTCAAACTCAACTAGTTTGATCTTGTCGGGGATCTTGTTGATGATGTAATTTTTAATATCCGATATGACTTCTTTAACTTTTGGTAATGTTCTCGAAGTAACAATTAATGTGATTTCCTTGTCATTCGGTAAATCCTCAAGTAGACGTACTGCTATGTTGAACCCCAAGTTTGAAGATGTACCCGTTATTACAATTTTAGTGGAATCTTTGATTAGTGACATAGTAATGGCCTTGGAAAGAAAGAAAAGGTGTTTGAGGGAACAATTGGAATTATTTTACGCGATCGTATAACTTTTTTTTGCATACACAAACTCAAAGAGGTTACTTAAAGAAGTAAAAGCCAATGAGGACTCCTTGGGTTATTCAGCGCAAGTAACAAATTGCAGCCCTGATATAGAAATACGCGTTGCTCTACTTCGTGCCTACGTACTTTTCTTACATTGAAGCGAGGAATGCTAAATATTATCTTGTATTACACTGGTAAATACATGCTTTTAACGATATGGAGCATCGGCATCGATACAGTATTGCAACTCTTGTTCCCATCTATCACCGTTATCCAACAATTTTTCCTTGTTGTACAATAATTCTTCTCTTGTGGCAGTGGAGTATTCAACATTTGGACTTTCAACAATAGCATCAACAGGACAACTTTCTTGACAGTAACCACAATAAATACACTTGGTCATATCGATATCATATTTGTATGTTCTTCTTGATCCATCAGCTCTTTCCTCAGCTTCGATAGTGATTGCTTGTGCCGGACAGATAGCTTCACATAATTTACAAGCAATGCATCTTTCTTCACCACTTGGATACCTCCTCAATGCGTGCTCTCCTCTGAATCTGGGACTGATTGGACCTTTCTCAAATGGGTAATATATCGTATATGGACTTCTAAAGAACATTTCCAAACAGACATACATACCACGAGCTATTTCACTCAAGAAAAAGTATTTTGTAGCTTTACTCAATGCCGATTCATGACCTTCTTCCCAAGTCTTTGGCTTGGCTTGTCTGAAACCCTTTGGCCATGCTGATTGTGTGGATCCTCCAGTGGGTAAATATTCGGTTGTTTCTGCAGCTAAAGCTGGTTTGAGCAAAGTTTGTGAAGATGAAATGAAACGAATGTTATTGTAGATGGCCAATGTTTTGACGGATGAGTTTTGTACTAACCTGGATGCTACGCTTTGTCTAAACATTGTGATGGTGGTTTGGTATAGACTGGTATGAATATGTTTTGATTAATAAATAAATAGGCCCGCAGGTGTTCTGTTATTCCCTTGTGTTACTCCCTTTGATGACTCGGGTATGATGTGGTGATCAGAATAAACAACCTATAATAGCAACAGTCTCTTAAGATGCTGTCTTACTTTGGGGTTTTTGATTTTTTTTTTTGAGTTTTTTGCCTATTGGTGTTTTTTTTTACTTAGTGACATGGTAGCTTACATTTGAGTAAGAATAAAAATTCAATCTTTCATTGGCTGTATCAACATCATACTGCATATAATCTATACATCTATCATCTATCCAGTTTAACATCATTCATGCGATCACCACTTTGATCCCACAAGTATTGCTGTTGGATCAGTTGGCTTTTCAACTTCATTGAAATGAGTCTTTAGTAACCTATCCTCATTAACGCCATACAGTTGCTCAAATAAATCCCTATAATCCTTTAGCCGCTGTACTTCCCCTGGATGCAATGATAAATCAAAAGTAGAAACCGTATTATATTTTGACAAAACTTCACCAATCCAGTCCTTCTCGGATACGTCATTGGGTGGTTTGATTTGGCCTCCACCATTGATGCATCCACTAGGACATGCCATGATTTCAACGTAATCAACCTTGGACGGATCAGCCGTTTCTTCAACAGAGGTGGATTCAGGTTCCTTCATTCTCGCTCTTCTTCGTGCAGCCAATGGATTTACTCTCCCAACCGTCTTTGCATTCGGTTTGAGCTTCCTCACTAAATTTTGAATGTTTCTAAACCCATTGACGATTGCTGCACTTGCGACTCTTTCCTCCTTGTACATTAGTCTCATTTCAAACACATCTGAGTTTTTTCCCAGTATCACTTTCATTGAAAAATCACTCTCATTATATCCTTTCAGTATCAAATCGTTCTGGAAAAATCGAAGATAATTGAAGGCATACCCACCTGATGAGGAACCTGGATCGTTGGTCCACGAGTATCGGGGATATGGCCAGTACTTTGGAGCTACAAGGTCATAGACTTCCTCTATTGGTAAAGTCAAACTTTTTGGCTCAATTTTGGGCACAAGCTGGTAGTTCTCTTCTTCGAGCAACGCGATCAATTCCTTTGGTGTCAACACGCAATCAACATCCGGAATCGTGTCGCCGAATATCTCTGGTCTAGCACTTTCTAGTTTCTTGTCAAAACAAGGCATGATTGACAAATGATAAACTTGCGACTTTGGTACATGAAACTCGTCGGCGGTGAGAGTCTTTAACAAGCAACCTGTGATTTGCTGAGCTGACTTTACGGGTGAGATCATGGGTAGCACATAGGGGTGTGTCTTTTCGGCATACAACACCCATCCAGGGCATATCGATGATAGTATTGGCTTCGAATCTTTACCTCTATTTGCCATAACGTATTTTGCTTCATTGATTAGCGAAAATTTCCTCCCTAGAGATGTTCCAACAACTTTTTGAAATCCCATTTGATCGGCTAATAAATTGACTAGTAGTTTGTCTATTGTTTCTACCGGTAGATCATACGCCATGGCCAAGGATGCACGCAGTTGTTGTGATATACTGGCAACAAATATCTTATCTTTTAATTTCAATGCCTTTACGAGCTCTTGATGTGAATGCTGTGCTACTAAAACTTCCTCAGCTGACGTTATACATCCTGAACAAGCAAGACAGTCCGCTAGGGAAATCTGTGCTGGCGTTAAACTGGTTTGTTTTCCATCAATTTTTGATATTTCAAGTGGATTACCTTCGGAATCTATCTGAATTTCAACTTCTCCGCTCTCGTTTGACTCGTGACTGGCGGGAACGTCTTGTACTGGTTTAATACAGGCCACTCCTGGTGATATGAAATCATTCAAGTCGTCCGCTGATAATATGGCACTCATTGTTGTGAGAATCCAATAAGAAAAGTGTATTACTAAGATATCACATTCTTTTGTTTTCTTTTTTTTTTTTTCGCGATAAGATGATGCCTACTATCAGAAGCACACCACTACATTTTTTTTGGGCAATTGCTTAGACTACCTACTATCTCTAAACTCCTCTGGTGGTGTATCGTTTTCCTCTTCTTCGTCTCCACTTATGTCACCCAACTCAAATTCTTCAACATTGACAGGTGTATACAGCTTGTCGAGCTCTCCGTTTTCATCGTACCCGACTAGTCTCAAATACAACCAAATGCACAATTGAATCCAAAGAAAGATTAGAAACGCGGCAGCAGAGACCACCAAGATATATGCAGAATGATCAGACCCTAAATCATGCACCAACTGTAACTGTTCCTCATTAGCGCCCATGAACAAAATACCTGACAAAGCTAACCCAAATGGAGGCAAGTATTGAAACGTGAGAATCTTGCCCAGTTCGCTGCAAGCTTTGTCCTTCAACAAAAACGCTGTTTCAATGATCCTTGTGACACCAGCACCCATCAATGCAATTCCAAACAAAGCGTGGACTTTTGTTGAGATTACCAAATGTTGTGAATGTTCACTCATCAGCCAACCAGTGAAGATCAACAAAAGGGCAGGAACAAATGATCTTTGATTGTTTCTCGACAAATACATTCCTAATAACCCACCACCCCACCAAATAATACCCATGGCGGTATGCTGATAGTCACCCATGTTCCATGCTTCTCTTCCCCAACGATGTTCTGTGAATGTATTAACAATACCCCACAACATCATCACCGTGGAGTCGTAAAATTCTTGTGATCTCATGAATGAGCTATTATTGTGCAATTGATGTTTGCGAATCCATGGAACTACAAGCACCACTGACAAGATGAACGAGTACATGATGAATGCTGAGCCCATGATTCCATGGGCAATGCATTGGCCGGTGTGAATGCCATAACAAAATCCAAATAATGCAACTGGTGCCATGCACACTCTAACCCAACCAGTTAGAAGACAAAGCAATGATGATATTTTATAAATCTTGTATGGCATGGTATACTCATTGTAATGCTTGGACAAATGAGGATAAAATTTGTTGATGATGAGATTGCTACCGTTGATGAGAGTTCCCAAGAAAATTGTGGCTCCCAACAAGATACTTAAAAACCAGCTTGTACCTTTTGAAGTTCTATTTTCATGATTGTCCTTGTTATCCGGGAAATCTAAAAACAACGATTCAAAGATGGAATATGTTGTGGAAATGTATTGTAGAAGCAATGACCAATGTAGCCTATTAGCAAATGCTAATGACGTGCTAATTGAAGGTAGTATTAACAAAACAAACAATGTCAAGATCCAATGAAATGTTTTTGATCCGGCATTTATGGGATGGAATTCTGGTCTTTCTTCATCCATATCCATACCGGAATCGGCAAGCGCAAGTGCAAAAAACGTGAGCGCAATGACTGCTACTCGTCTCATAGAAACCGTCATATCAGAATTATGGGCGACAAATAACAATTGTTAACAAGATAATTTTATGGGTATTGGCTGATTATTGTTATTTTTTTCGCTTCTACGACGTTTAACTGTTTTCCATATTCGGTATTAAAAGGAGGAAATCCGAAAGTTGCACGTGACAAGGTTAGGTATATCGATTAGCAACGAGTAGCATAATAAACGAGTGCATCAGTACAGCTAGAGGTGTTTTCATTATCTCATAGTTTAGGGCGTTGGTCGAGGTTTCAAGTGTCCTGATCAGAACAGTAAAGCATGAAATTACTCTATCGTGTTAAGATTCACTTTGACGTATTTTTCGCGTTATGGTTATACGTGTCATTTCGAATCGACAATAAAAAATCAACAAAGAACAATGCTGATTAGACAGAAAGTGGATCATACAACTGAAGACAGCATCCAGACATGCAACCGAAGAGACACTGACAAGTTTCCTCCGAATCTGATCTCACTCTATAGTACATGTGAAATTCACTTTTAAAGACTTCAGTTGACATCTCTTTGTGTGATGAAAATTTTATTGTTGTTTTTTTTTCTAGCTCTTTTTTTTTTTAGGAAGAAAATTATCATCATTTTACCAACAACATAAATTTTAAGTCGTTATTTTTGTCGGTACAGAGAGGATCTGAAAATATTATAGAGTACAGAAGGATAATAAGTGCCGACGTTCAAATCTCACACAACCTCTGTCACCAATACAGGTCCAAACAAACATAGAGATTCACCTACTAGAGGTGATATACAACTGTGGAATAAGCATAAAGACTTTCCCCCACATACACACTTACTTACTCACCCACTCACTCACTCAACTCATATTCACAAATAAGCAGGCTTCACTACAGACATGTTGTCACTCAAGCTGTTGCTCTGCGTACTTATCTATTTCATTAGCTTGACACACCAATTTCAAGTTCCACCTAGGGATTACGAGAATAAAAATTACTTTCTAGTGGAGTTGAATACAACTCAATCACAGAAACCATTACTCGATTTCATACTGAAGTATTCGAACCATTACAACTTCGAACATCAATTACCATCGTTAGAAAATTATTATGTGTTCAGTATAGACAAACTACATCCTCATAATGCATTTTTGGGGAATCACAAATCAAACAATTACAATAAAATGAAGAGATCTACTGGGTATGAAGATATTCACGATGAATTGGTTAATGATGTGGCATCATTGCATTTATTACCAGCAAAGAAGTTATCCAAAAGGCTACCTGTGCCTATGGAAGTAAGAGATGAAAAGCCATCAAATGAGCAACCATCTGACAAGGCACATCAAAAGTATGCCCAAATTGCATCAAAGTTGGATATTCATGATCCCGAATTTGCTTCACAGTGGCATTTGTTCAATTTACAGTATCCCGGTCATGATGTTAACGCCACAGGTCTTTGGTTGGAGGATATACTCGGTCAGGGAATTGTCACTGCCATTGTTGATGATGGATTAGATGCAGAGAGTGCCGATTTGAAAGCAAATTTTAACGCTAAAGGATCTTGGGATTTCAATGATAACGGACCGCTTCCTTTACCTCGATTGAGTGATGACTATCACGGAACTAGATGTGCAGGAGAAATTGCCGCGGTGAAAAATGACGTTTGTGGAGTTGGAGTTGCCTACAAGTCTCAAGTGAGTGGTGTCAGGATTTTGTCTGGACCCATCACCTCTGCTGAAGAAGCTTCTGCATTGGTTTACGGATTGGAAACTAATGATATTTATTCATGTTCATGGGGTCCAACTGATAATGGTAGAACTTTGAGTGAGCCAGAAATTATTGTGAAAAAGGCAATGTTGAGGGGTATTCAAGAAGGTCGAGAGGGTAAAGGTGCAATTTATGTGTTTGCATCAGGAAATGGTGGAAGATTTTCCGATTCATGCAACTTTGACGGGTACACCAATTCGATTTACACCATCACTGTTGGTGCTATTGATCATAAAGGAATGCATCCATTGTATTCAGAGGCATGTTCTGCAGTTATGGTGGTTACATATTCATCTGGGTCAGGGGAATATATTCACACTACCGACATCAAGAAGAAATGTAGTGCTCGGCATGGAGGAACCTCGGCGGCAGCACCATTGGCTAGTGGGATATTTTCTTTGATATTAGGTGCCAATCCCGATTTGACTTGGAGAGATTTACAATATATCAATGTGTTGAGTGCCACCCCAGTAAATGAAGAAGATGGCAATTATCAAACTACTGCATTGAATAGGAAATATTCTCACATGTATGGATATGGTAAAATAGACGCTTACAAGATGGTGGAATTTGCCAAGACGTGGAAGAATGTGAAGCCACAATCATGGCACTATTGTGACAAGATTGAAGTTAACCAAGAGATTTCTTTGAATCAACCACCAAAACAACAACAACAGCAACCACCAAAGAGGGATGACGATAAAGTTATCTCTTCCAAGGTTACCGTAACCGAAGAGGATCTCAAAGTGATGAATTTTGAAAAAATTGAGCATGTCACTGTCAAAGCCAATATTGATTCATCATTCAGAGGCAGAACTGGGGTCAGATTAGTATCACCTAGTGGAGTTGTTAGTGATTTGGCTAAATTTAGACCCCTTGATTTCAGTTCAAGAGGATTTCAAGATTGGACATTTACCAGTATTGCTCATTGGGGTGAAGATGGATTAGGCGAATGGACACTTGAAGTGTTTGGTGATTCTAATCCTGTTAATATAAAGCTTGTTAATTGGCAACTTCGATTTTTTGGTACAACTATTGATGCATCGAAAGCAGAAACGTTTGACATTGAAAGGGACTATAGTCAAGTTAGAAGGGATAGACTTGAATCAGAGAGGAAACAACACACAGCTGAGACTAAAGTGGAGTCGTCAACTGAAACATTGTCATCATCGTCAACTGTGAAAGGATCGTCTTCCACCTCGCAAGAAGAATTATCCACTACGAGTACGACTGCGTCTTCCAGTGCAGCTGAACCATCATCGAACACGAAAGAAGCTGAGATATCGAAGCCATCTTCTTCAACAACATTTTTTTCTACGCCTGCTGCCTCTGAAACCGCAGAAACAGAAGATGGCGAACATGTTTACAAGAAGGATCATACAGGACAATATCTCATGGGACTAGCTGGACTTGGATTTGTTATTGTTGTGGTCATAATTGTGATTCAAAGTAGATCACACAGTACACGTCGTCGTAGAAGAAGAACGGGTGAGAATTACGAATTAATTGAGTACGATTCTGATGATGACGATGAAACAGACAATGATTTAGATCAGTACAATCTCAGTGATGATGATGATGAGACGGCATTGACTCGTGAAGATAGACGACAAGATCGGGCCAGGGATCGATTATATGAAGATTTCAATGCAGAAACGGTGCCCGATTATAATTCTGACATGTTCAAGATTGGTGAGGATGATGAAGAAGGTGATGCCAGTGTTGGGAAGAAATCAACTGAAGGTGAAATAAAGGAACAAAAAAGTAGTGGCAAGAGTTCATAGAGGATGTACTAAGATGATTTAAAACTTTTCTTAACTGGTGGAGTGTGTGGTTGAACCCAACAATTGTATATTTAGAAGGTGTATGGGCGCCATAGACCCGTACAACCCCCTCTCAATTGTGTTAGGTATAAAATTGGGGATTCTTGGTAGCGCATGTGGAGATTACAAGTGGGGTTTTTTGGGGGCAGGTGGGATACGAAGCCAGTGGAGGTGAACAAAAAAGTAAATGCGACTGTCAACATTACAACAGAACACCCATAACCCCAATTGGTACCTCCGTCATAGAAGGGTACTACGTGCAACAATGTTCAACTACAATTGGTACTTTAAATGGCAAAAAATTATTTATTATTATTGTTTCAGTCTTTAAAAAGTTGTAAATAAAAAAAAATTTTCAACTTTTAAAATATTTTCCCAAAAAAATTGAAATTATTCAGTCTATAAAGTGAACCCAAAGAAATAAAATGAATGATGTAAACCCAGCAGCGGCTGCAGTAGCAACTCCAATGGTTGTACAATGTTATCGTAGTTGAAGTCTAGTGTGATTTATTTTCTGATAGCGAACCCAAAGTAATCACCCAAGAATGAACCTTCAAATTTGTTTTCGAATTTTCTGGCATTAGCTTTGATATCAGCCATGATTTGAGCTTCTTTTTGAGCGGCAGTCATCTTAATTGATGATGATTGTTGGTGTTGAGTAGCGAGCATCTTTAATTGTGTGTTGTGTCCGAAGAATAAGTATTAATGTAATCAAACTTTGTTGAGTAAACTGATGAGAAGTAAATGATCTGGCAATTGGTGGGAATCTTAATGGGTTTATATATTCTCTGAAAACTAGTGGTATTTGTTTGTGGTTTATACTCCTTCGAGGCATTTCTTGTTTGTTTATTTAACTCGGCTGGGTGGGTGGGTGGATGTGTGGTGTATTATACTTTTGTGTAAGAGAGACGTGCGTTGTATTGTATTTTATTTGTGACTGGTTGTAAACTTCCGTACTACCGTTGACCGCAGTATATGGATGGATGCTTCATTTTTAACCGCTGTTGGATTAGATGTATAGTTTTTCCGAGAAAATAAAAAAAAAAAAAAGAAATTTTTCTTTTGTCATTCTGCAACACGCCTTTCTTTGTAAACGAGAGGAATTGTGACTAATAATAGCAATACATAGTAGATCTTTCTCTCTGACTTCCGTTGATACGAAACCAAAGATCTCTGTCACTGAACCCTTCTTACATGTATCGACTTCCATTCATCCATTGCCACCACAAAAGCCAAGAGAAGCCTGAACAGGTATTATGTTCTCTATAGCAAACAATGCAAAACGTATCAAAGGGTGAGCTTTTTCGTTGAATAAGAAAAACTTCGCTTTCTGCGTTCTAAGCAAAAATCGCGGTTGGGGGAACGCCGTAAAAATGTGTGTTGATTGGCTGGTTGAACAAAGGCGACCTATGGAAAAGAGGGGTAAAGAAGTAGTGTATGTGTGAGAGGCATTCACAAAGTAAACAATAGCAAAACTCTTAACCTAGTCACAAAAATAGATGAATTTTGTTGAGCCATTTTTACTTTTTTTGAGGTTTTGCACTTTTTCGGAGTTCAAAAAGCACAAGATTGAGAAAAAAATTTTCATTTCTTGACTCATCTAGCAGTTATTACGCAGCAAAAGCGAAAATCGGTACCGCATGGAGGCTAGCTAATGCATAGCACGGACGACGAAGCATAGATCCTTGTTAGCAAAAGTTGCTGATGGCTAGGATCACGTTTCGTTGTCACTGAATTCAAGTGGAACTCAATATAAATAGGTTATTTCACGTGATATTCACGTGATTGCGGACTTTATTCACTTTAAAACGTTTTACTAGAATCTTTTATCCGAGCCATTAGTGGAAAGCAGCAATAATCATGCATCAACCTGTTCTTATCATCTATCGAGCGTTCCTCGATTCCGCGTTAGTAATTATTTATACGTGGTTGCTTGGAATTGAAAAGGTCTCGGTTATAAGTTAGTTCTTTTTTTTTTTGACTGCAAAATGGCGCAAATGAAAAATGAAAGCTTTAACTGATACATAGAGTCTAAACTTTATTGATACCAACTATGTCTACGCTTCTCTGGTAAACCCAATGTACAAAACACCCTCACTTGCTCCTCAAACCACGTATTTAAATCCCCTCGTGGATTCACAGATATATCAGGTTTACATTGGAATATGCAATCATCGTATCTAATATACTCCATGTTTGAGTTACTGCTGAGATAAAACAACACCTCGTGCTGCACTTTATACCATTCATCATACACTGTCGGATGAACCATGCCAAAGCCCAAGTTTGGTGCACCAGCGTGGTTTGCACCAACTATATCCAAATACTTGAGTTTCCTTTGTGATGATAGTAAATTCACTAGGCCCTGTATATTTGCGGTGCTACAGATTCGGAGACTAGTTAAATTGAGTGGAATCAAAGCGGAGTAAAATTCAGGGGGAGCATTGTATAAACGGTCATCTGCAGATAGATAGATCTTGCATGATAATTTCTTTAATTGGTTGTGCTTTGCAATAGATTGAGCTAATTCAATAGGCTGCTCTGTGGTTGAAAAGATATCAAGTGATGTTAGTTTTGGCGGTATTGACAAAAGAAACTCAGCAATAGTATCTCTGTATTCTTCAATTTCCAACGATAAATGGCGTAAGCAAAGTAGTGAAGAAGAAAGTTGAATAAGAAATGAGCGTTGTAGGTTTTCATCATATCCCATCTCAATGATTTGTCTCAATTGTAAAAATTTCAACTTTGACAAATCAACCATTTGCGATAAATTTTTAGCATCAAAAGTAGTCACAGTGGAGTCATTAAGTGAAAGTGAAGTCAAGCTGGAAAGATACTGCAAACTAGTGTCCAAAAAAATTGTTTCTATCACATTGGTGGCAAAAAATTGACCTGAAAATGACAATTCTTGAAGCTGCTTGCTTATTTGGCCCGCATCATTGACATTTATGAGTATTACGTCAATGAGTTGAATCAATTTAGACCAGTTTTGGAATGGCTTGATTTGAAAATTGATCAAATTAGGGAAATTAAATTTTGAAATATCTCCTCGTTTAACATCTTCATCAGTATCAATCAAGTGACTGCAAAAGTTCAAATTAAGCACAAGTGTGTTTAAAAGATGCTTTTGAGGTAACAATTTTAATAGCTCGATACTGAACTGATCGTCCAACCAAATCAAACTGTTCAAGTGACGCAATTTGCCAAACAATTGAACTAACCCTTGTTTCAATTGGTGGTCGTGCAAGTTTAGTGACTCAGGAAGACTTTTGCAATGAATTGAGTATACATGGTTGCTATCAGTGGAAGTTTTGTTGAATGTTTTGATAAATCTTTTCAAATTGAACGAGCTATTAATGTAGGTTCTACCTGCCAATCGATATTCATTGGCAAAAATATTAAATTGCGGATCGATAATTATATGATGATATAGAAACGGATTGCACAACTCATGCATTTTGTAACAAGTTCGGCACAACCTCAACAAGTCAAATTGAGATAAATTGATTAGTATGTTGTCAATGATTTCTAGTGGTAAACTGGTCAAGTCGAATTTGGCAAGATGATTGCCAATTGGTGGTCCACTATTGATATCTGATGGAGTCAGAGATGTTGTGCCATATAGCATTGGCGCTCTGCTGCACCTCACTGGCCTATCAAGCATAAAAAATTCCATTTATATTAGCATTTGAAATCTTTGTTTTCGATGCCATAGATAAGCCACACTTTATGTCCCGCTTTTTGAAAAAGAGCAAAAACATATTGTGTCATTGATTTGTGTCAAAAAAAGAAGGCAAAGTAACGTGACAGTCACGTGAAACACTTTTAATCCTCTTCTTAAAGCAAACAAAGCTAACCCTACATAGAAAAAGTAGCAAATGGTATTCTGCTTTATAAGTAGTATCCCTTAGTCGCTTGTTGTGATAAAATAACGAAGTAAAATTTGTTATTCGTGTTCCTGCAGCTGAAAACATTCTGTCAGGAAACATGAAACCAAAAAGACAGTGTGATATTACATAATCGACATGTTGTCATTTTTTACAAAATGCGGAAAAAAAAAAAAAAAATTCAACTACGCGAGGCAAACGACTCTATACCGATACCATACGTTTTATCATCAGCTCAAATCAAATGTCAGCAGACGACGGAAACCTAGATAAAAGGTTGGAAGAAGAGATTGGGAATCTATCCACGCGGCTAGTTACTGCAGTCAATAGACAAGTTGAATTAGAAGAAACCGTTCTACACCTACGTAAGACCATTAGTGAATTGCAATCAAAAAATGCAGTATTAACTAAAAGTGATGAAAACTATCAATTGATTTTACCCAAGTATCTCAAACTACAAGAGGATTTCAAAGATGCAAACATCAAAAAGGAAGTTGCTGAGAATGAAAATGGTCGGTTGAAATCTGAAGTTGATGATTTAACGGCCACGCTATTTGATGAAGCAAATACAATGGTTTCTAATGCCTCTCGGGAAACCCATAATTTCAAAATCAAGAATAAGAAATTGTATGAAGAAATTGATGAGAAAAACATCATCATTAGTAACTTGCAGGATCAATTACAAGACTTGAAACAAATGTTTCTTAAAATGGAAGATAAGCAACGAGTTATGCTTTCATCTAGTCATGCAAGTACTCCCAATTTGGAGCAAAAGGGCTTCAATCTTGATACCAAGTCTGTTGATGAAGACTATCAAGTCCAGCAACTTTCCAATAGCTTGTATGCACCATTGATCACGTCATTACGATTTGACTTGAACAACTACAATAGAGACTTTAAAGGCTTTGTGTACGCACTACTCAAGCCAGATTTCACATTAGATTCAACCCATTTGAAAAATCACGTTTATTTCAAGCCAATTTGGACGGATGAGATCGAAAGCACTGTTATGCATATACCCAATCTTCCATCGTCAACATTACTTAATCGATGGCAAAAGAATAAAGTGTTTTGGAGCTCGTTGATTGATGGAAGAGTTTCTATTGAACCAATAAAGGGGTACAGTGAAGGTAGTTCCAGAGTTGTCAGTGGTGGGACTCCAGTCGCGCCTGAATTGTTATCAATCGCCACTGAAGAACCTTGTGCATTTTGTGGAGAATCAAGAGCCAAATTGTTGGAACATTGCCGACTTCATCATTACAAAATTACTGAAGTTGATGAAGTGATGATTGCTTGTTATCCATTGTGTCATTACTGTGTAGTAAAGTTGCGGAACTTGTGTGATTTTTTTGCCAAGCTAAGACTCATCAAGTCCAATGTTTTCAAGTTAAAGCAAACTCAATTGTATGACGATTATGTCCATGGTGGATCAGCAACAAGTGGTTCAAATTTCTACAAAAGAACCAGTTCAAGTTCATCTTCTGCTATGCGATCAATTGCATCTTCTTCAGTTGCTGCTGCTGCAAGCGATACTGATTTGGTAAATGGTCACATCTTTGATTTAAAGTTGAATGAAGAGGAGGAATCAAAATTAATCAAAATATACCTTATCCTTGCTCAAATCAGGCTCAAGATATTTTATAGTAAATTGGGATTATGGGAGAATGTAAACCATTTGAATGATTTGAACATTGAAGAAATACATTACGAGACATTTTCTTGCTTGATTTCAGATAAGGAGGAGAGAAAGACAGCAAGCAATGACTATGGTACGACAACAACAACCACACTGCATATGTCAACTGACTCAACCACTGTAAGAAAGTCGATTGACTCTTCATCTTCTGCTGTGAGAAAGTTTATTGATTCAGTTGCTGCGAGAAAGTCGATTGATCTTAGAAGTACTTCAGAGCCAATAACCAGCGAGAAGTCAGTTAAAGATGAAAAGACAAATGCAAAACCCGGATCAAGTAGTAACAATTCCAAAAATAATTTAGTTCCACCATCGCTGCGTACCAAGCCAGAAAGCTCACGTTTGGCAACACCTGAAGATGAATCCGATACTCGAGAGTTTGAAGACGCATCGTCGAATTTTAAATCAGAAGTGAAGGAGTCATCCACATCTCAACCAGACTCCAAATTGGAACCAAATGCATTCAAACTGAAACTGAGGCAAGGATCTACTCTGAAGCCAAGCCTGGCTACAAGCACACCAGAAAAGGCAAGACCTCAATCAGAGCTAACGGAAGCTCAATTGTTTCTACAAAAAATGAAGACTAAATCCAATAGTCCTGATATGAAAAATAGTGAGTTGAAACGTTCAAAATCAAAAAGCAAAGAGTTTAAAGCCAAGATGGATAAAGAATTGGATCAGACTCTTGAGATGTTGGCTGAAAATATGGAAGCAGATAGGAATTAATCTTAGAACAATCGCGGCTGTGACCATTGGAGACATTTGATTGTATCATGGTGTATGTATTTTGTATGTAATGTTATTAAAGTTGTACACTGAATTCTCTGAATCGTAGTATCTGCTTGTCCTCATTGCGCCTCGCTAGGGGAAATCAGGGCACAAAAGGAAAAAGAATTTTTTTGGCCCCATAATTGGAAGCATTAACCAGCCTTGGAGCTAATGCGTGCGTCGATCGTCTACAATTGTTTGTCCTATTGTTTTGTTTTTTTTTTAAACTGATTTTATTGCCGACTCAGTACACCCTGTGCGCCTCTATTGCAAGAGGTTCATTGCCATGTAGTGATTTGGCAAGTCACTACCAACACATACTCCTCTCTCATATCAGATGATGGAAGGGAGTCAATTTTCACTCTCTCTTATACGACGTATTGATCGTTGCATTTTTTACTTTGGCTTTCATAGTGTTTCGGCTAGCCGTTTTGTACAACAAAGTGACAAAAAAAAAAACAAGGAACCAAAATGGTGTGAGGAACAGTTTTTAGCCTCTGCGTGTTTGGTTGGGCGCTTGATGTCATTTTTTACCTACTGGTATGTACCTCAACTTGTAGCTTTGAAAGGGAACAAAGAATGGAGCTAAATAAGCTGTTGAACGTTTTGAACAATTTCTCTATATTAGTTGTGTCACGTGCAAATCCAAAAAGTTACAATGAGCTAGCTGAAGCGACAGTTCGCATACAATTTGTGTGTAAATGCTTTCTTTTATGTTGTCATTCCTACTGCATTCAACAAAGCTATCAAAATAAGATTGGTTTCAGTTCTCATTACCTCTCTCACATGTGTTTCCATGTTGTTTTGAGATTTGATGCACACTCTTACCTTTTTTTTTCGTTGCCAGCTTTCTCTCTCAATAAAAATCTTGATTTTTTTCTTCCTTGATTTCCTAACCACACGTCATATCCAGGTACAATTCAACCGGTCAACGTCAGTATCCCCTATCAATCTTATTTTGTTACGAAGTCTGTAGCACCCTGAATAGTGCAGACATATACACATACACACTAGAAAATGAGAAGGAAACCTGTGGACTCCTCCAACAACAATTCTTCCACTCCAACGAACCCGTACCAACAACTGACCACCTTTAATAATCAATTCAATGCACAGGTAAATGAAGAGTTGAATCGATCACAACCATACTCATCAACTGCATCAACCCTGCAACTACCACAACAACTGGACGCAGCTTCAGGTACGGGCAGCAGTAGTCTTCGAAGTATTCGAAAGTCCTCAAGTTCAATGTTTGGGTTGAAACGACATAGGGATAAAGATACACAATCGCGTCAACACCACCACCTGCAACATACTTCTGAAACCTTTTCTGATGCATCATCAACAGATTCTGCAAGTATTTTGTCCACGGGAACACAAGGGTCCTCTCACAGCAGACGACTGTCTCAGAATCCGTATCAAGAACAGTCACAGTTTCAGCATTCAAATTACCTGCAACAGCCTATCAATTCATATCATCTGCTGCTGCATAGCCTACCCCATCATCATCAACGACAACCACAGCAACCGCAACAACAACTGCAGCTACCACTGCAACAACTGCAACAACTGCAGCTACAACAAAATTCGCACTTTATTCCTGCAAGATCAAGTTCAGCAGCAAATCCATCCCCATACTCAACTCCTTCCCAGCATAATAGAAAATCATCTGCGTATAGTGTATCTACCATGGGCACAGAAAAAGCTATTCTCAACCCCTATGATACTCCGACACAGTTATCACGTCAACAAACAAATGCCACAACAAATACTAATATATTGAGCAGGATGTCTACAAACATATCACTCAGTTCAAAAACTAATAGAGGGTCAACAGATGGAGTGGAAAAGTTTCATTTAGAACGTCCCTCTTCAGCATTTGAAATTGACAAAATGTTTCAAGCAATGTTGGAAAAATTAAATTTCAAAAGTTTACCACCACAAGCAACAAGGGATTTATTGAACTACGACACAGATAGAAAGTGGATGATGATTGAGCAAGATAGACGCGCCGAATACGAAAGGCAGCTCCGCTATGTCCACAAGGCCAATAGTGAATTACCAGAAACTTATGCTAGATGGTTAATGCTGAAATCAATCACAACATCACAATTAAATTTTTTATGGGTGCAATTAAGAAGCGAACCAATATCATGGGTACGAGAGTTTGTGTATGACTGCCAAGGAGATGCATTGTTGTCATCGTATTTACAGAAGCTTCATGATGGATTGGACACTCAACAAGTTATTTCAATCAAGGATGAAGTATTTGACAAAGAGCATTACATAATGCGTTGTTTGAAATGCGTTATGAACCAGAAGCTCGGTGCAGAAAGGATCAAAACTGATGTTGATATATTTGTTAATGCTGTTAGTGGCAGTCTCTTGTCACCAAGATTGATTGTGAGGAAATTGGCGACAGATGCGCTCACTTTTGTAATATCCTACAACGCCAATGACAATTCAAGATACCACAAAGTCCTTCAAGCTCTTGATGCATTAAACGAAAGAGCGCTTTATGATTTTGAAGATTATGATGAAAGCAATGCACGTAAAAAGAGAGAATTGATACGGAAACCACCACCAGTAAATTGTAAACGGTTTGAGGTTTGGCTAGGATTAGTTGAGAGAACTGTTGACGCAATTGGTAAATTTAACTCAAACGTCGGTGAAAGAGAAGAAATCAAGACGCAGTACTTGGACTCATCTTCCAAAGAGAATCATTTACCTGAGTATTGTGTTGCAACCGTGTTGTTTATAAACATTATTATCGAAAGTGCATCAGATTTGAGATCGAGGTTCCAACTAAGGGGACAATTTCAGGCAGCCGGATTACTTCGGTTGTTTTCCAAGTTTCAGAATATACAGCAACCATTGCTCGATAAACATATAGAGAGATATTCGGCATTAGCCAAGGATGATGAAGAGGAAATGCGAATCATCCTGGGCTTTGATGGTGAATTAAATTTCAACGATCCTGTTGACTTGGTAAAGTCTTTATGGGAAAACTTTAAAGGATCAGATAATCAAGATCACTTTCTTAGTACTATGCAACACTTGTATCTCATTCAGTCTGAGAAAAAGAACAATAAACAAGAGTTGGGACAAAGTTTACGAATACTTGATAACATTATACAAAACCTATCATCTCAACAGAGTAGCGACGGAGATGCCGCTTTGAACATTGCCATAAATAAACTATATGCCAATATGAGTACTGATGATCAATATAGACGTGCCTTGGAGGAAGTAAAGTACTATCGGAAAGTGGCAGAAGAAGCCACGGCGGAACGCGATGAAATGACAAGGCAAATCGAAATGGGAGCTGAAGGAATGATTACTAGTTTGAGAAACGAGGTTACTGAACGAGAGCTAATAATTGAAAGATTTAGAAGAACTAATGAAGAAATGAAAGAAGAAATGCGCAACTTGAAAACGAAATTGATGAGGGAAAAGCAAGAGCAGGAACTCGAAATGAGGGAATTTTTAGTTATGTTGAATAGTGGTGACATTGAAACGTCTGTCTCCAAAAAGGGTAAGAAGACAACGGCATCGGTGAAAACTACCAATGCTGAGTTGGCCGATAGATTGAGAAAACAAATTCATCGTCGCAGGGCCGAATCTAGATTGGATAATAAACGTTTGGGAACTCAAGTCGAACCACTGAAGAGATTGAGAGCATTGCGGGACCAGATGGGGGATATTGAAAACATGGCGCGAGAATTGGAAATGACTGATTTTGAAACTTATGCTGAACCCCAATTGGAAGAACAAAGCCCTTCGGAGCCTGAAGTTGTGGAAACCGTTTCGGAATCTGATTCGGATGTGGAATCTGAAGCCGAGCCAGAGCCAAAAACTGTTTTACCACCTATTCCACCACCAGGGAGGAAACGTGGAATGCGTGGTGATGACTTGACCAAGCTTGACGGGTTGAGAAAAAAATTATCAAACTTGCAAGGTGAGTCGAACGACATCATGAAATTCAACACCAGCTCCATGTTTAACAAGCAAAAGTTTCTCGCAATTGAAAGATTACAAGAGTTGGAATCAAGCTTTAAAGATTTCAATATCGACTTTGATATTCAAAATCAGGACGAGTATACGTTTTCATCAGGGGCTGATGATTCAATTAAGGACAAGACGAAAGAGGTTTTGAATGAAATTGAGAGATTACGAAATGAATTAAGGAGGCAATTAGCAGAAGCAAATAAGCCAAAAGTAACAAAGAAAAAGACATCGGTGATGGACAGGCTCGAAGACAAATACATGAAGGGTCAAGTACAAACAAATGCAGACGTTTCTAGCCAAACAGTAAAGGAACACAAGAAACTGAATAGAATGACAACAATTGGCTCCATGGATCCTCAATTCCTCAAAGAATTGAGTAACAAAGTTCAATTGGCAGAACCTATTGATGCTCCCAACTTCGAGAAAGATGGCACAAACTTTTCAAAAGAAGTGACTCAAAAATTACCCCTTGGATCACCAAAATCGAAAGATTCATCAGGCGCCGAAGCAGTTAGTGGCCCGCCTCCACCACCTCCTCCGGCACCGCCTTTGCCACCGTTGTTGGGAGGAGAGGAGCCAGAAACTGCACCAGCACCAGCACCGCCTGCTTCCTCTGGTTTTGCTGCACCTCCACCACCGCCACCTCCGCCTCCAGCTTTTTTGAATGGATCTGCATCGGCACCGCCAGCTCCGCCTCTTCCACCACCTTTACCAAGCGCTACTTCATCTCGAAGCTCACCGCAACTTCCGTCTCCGGCTTCTATCGGCTCGCCAATCTTGGGTAACATCCCACGACCAAAGAAAAAATTGAAACAATTGCACTGGGAAAAGATTGACCATACCGAAGTTGATAACTCGTTTTGGAAGGAGCCAAAATCTGACACCCTTGCTAGTGAGTTGATGTCAAAGGGAGTATTCGACGAAATTGAAATCATCTTTGCCGCCAAGGAAATCAAAAAGTTGGCATCAAAGAAAAAAGAGGATATGGATAAGGTATCATATTTGTCAAGAGACGTTGCCCAACAATTTAGTATCAACTTACATGCATTCAGCTCATTATCAGATGAGGAATTGGTCATAAAGATATTGAGATGCGACAAAGATGTCGTCACCAATCTTTCTGTTTTGGAATTCTTTGGCAAGGAGGAAATCACTGAGATTACCAATTCAGCTATAAGGAATTTTGAGCCGTATTCTACCGATTACAAGACTGACGAAATCAGAAAACCGGAAAAGGACCCGTCAGAATTACAGAGACCCGACAGGTTGTTCTTGGAGTTGATGTATAATTTGCAACATTACTGGAAATCGAGAACTAGAGCATTGTCAGTGATTGCTCAATACGAAAAGGATTATGAAGATTTGGTGTCAAAGTTGAGAGCAATAGATGCATCGGTAGACAGTATCAAGAACTCAAAACACTTGAAGGGGGTGTTTGAAATAATCTTAACAGTGGGAAATTACATGAATGATTCTTCAAAACAAGCTCGTGGGTTTAAATTGAGTTCGTTGCAACGTTTGGGTTTTATGAAAGATGAAAAAAATAGTATGACATTTTTGCACTATGTTGAAAAACTTATTCGAACACAATATCCAGAGTATCTTGAATTTCTAGATGAACTAGCCAGATGTAATGAAACTGCAAAATACTCAATTGAACACATTTACAATGATTGCAAAGATTACGTTCAAAGTATCAAAAACGTGCAGAGCTCAGTTGATATTGGGAACTTGTCTGATATTTCCAAATTCCACCCACTGGATCGTGTTTTAAAACTTGTTTTGCCCGCATTGCCCAAAGCATCAAGAAAAGCTGGTTTGCTTTTGGATCAGGCTGATTATACCTTAAAACAGTTTGAAGACTTGATGCTTTATTTTGGAGAGGATGCACAAGATCTGTTTGTGAAGAATTCCTTCATCAGCAAATTTACAAACTTTATGAAAGATTTCAAGCGTGCGCAAACGGAAAACTTGAAACGTGAGGAAGAAATTAGGATTTATGAGCAAAGAAAGAAGTTGGCCGAAGCAGCAAACAAAAAGAATGGTAGTGGCACCAGTACTCCGAATAGTACCACCGACAATAACGAGGATGAAGGAGTTATGGACTCGTTATTAGAGAAGTTGAAATCAGTGGGTCCAGCGAAAGGAGAGCCCTCATCGGCTCGAAAGAAGGCTTTAATGAGGCGTCAAATTTTGGAAAATCATCGCAAATATTCCACGGAAGGTGCACCACCACCGTCCCCAACAAAATCAAGCACATTGGACCTACTGAGAGAGGGATCTGAAGAGTTGGCTTCTCTTGTGGATGAGAACATGGACACCTCCGTTAAAGAACCTACTGAAAATGGGGACAACATGTCAGAGGAGAAGGACGCGCCGATAGGGTCAAGAGCAAGAAATTTGTTGCAAGAGCTTCGTAATGCCAACGAGGAAGGGCGTAATGGAGAATTGACAGCCCAGCAGTATAGACTTGAAAGGCAAAGGAGGAAAAACCAAGCCGAATCGGGGTGACTTGAAGTAAAGTATCTACGTATATAAATATATTCAGTGCGAGGAAGGCTTAGATGTTGAATCTCATAGTTGTAGACAATTCCTCGAGGTCGTAGTCAACAACTTCGGGTGTTTCCGCATTTAGATCGTGTCTATTCTCGGGGTAATCAAAGTATGGCTTGTTGAGTGATAGCAAACCTGTCCCACTTAATTTACTAATGAATGGACGATCCAATTTATTTAAGTGATCAGTCAAGGATAATTTAAATGCCGAATTCTTATTCAAATCTGCCAAAAGTTCTTCAATCTCCTTGCCATGAATATCGACTAAACGAAATGCAAACACTTCACCACTAATGGTAACACCAAGAACAACATTTCCATTTTCATATTCATTCTGGGTATCACTCAAGCTGGCAGATACGAGCCTTGCAATGCCTGACATTTGAATCTTAGTTCCTTTGAATGGGTAAAATGTGGAGTCACAGCTATCCATGACAATTACCAGTGAGTTTTCAGCACTAGCAAAAACCCTGTCTTTGAAATTCACTTGACTCAAAAAGGGTATTGATTTGGGATAACAAGCTAGGACATTGTTCAGTGATGAAGTATCAATTTGAAACAAGGAATCCTCTTTGGTGGTAACGAGGATCTTGCTTCCTCCTGAAACACTCATCGAGGTGATTTCGCTTGGCATTGCTTTAAAAAATTGAACTGGGCTGAATCTCTTTTCAGCCTCGTCATAGAAAGTAAAGTAAATTTTCTGTTTATCAGTGAAAAAAATCCGATTCTGAACCTGTTGTATATGGGTTATCGGCCCAGAATGGTCAAATGAAGATAGTTCCGACACGCTAATCGAAATAAACTCGGCCGACTTCAACCTCTTTATGTTTAAAACTTTAACCACTCCAGCCGTCCTTTCACTATCAGTGTTTGAACATCCTAAAAGAACTTTATGGGTCATTCGATCATGTCGTTTAATCAGCCAAATGCAAGCACAAAGCGGTACTTCGTTCTTACTTAGTACCCCTTCCTCGCCTAATCGTTTTGAGCTGAATTCAGTATGTTCCAACAATCTAAACGTCATCCGATCCACAAATTTTAGCTTCCCACGCCTTGAACCACAGAGTAAAATAAAAATTGAAATATGCGGTAGATATAATAACTTCTTGGTTTCGTCGGGGATTTGAACTTGCTTCAATACGGGTTTCGTGTACGTTGTTATGTCCGTCATGACAAACCCGTTGTTGCGGAAAACTCCCAACCTTTTGTGAGATGGATACGTAGTGGGAGTAGTGAATTCAACCAATGAATTTACGATTTTGGGAGTCAGGTCGTTAAAATGAACGGGATTTGGATTGCTAGTAGATCGAATGTTCATCATGTACAAGTTTCTGCATTGTATGAAAATATACTCCTCGTCCATACTTGCGTATAGTTTGACTTCGCTTGAGCCAATTCTCAAAATTGAGTCCCATTTCGATATTTGCTGAGAAGTCCGAGCCAAGTACCCTCCTGTGGTACCAACAAAAATCTGATTGCTTGTGTATATCAAGTCATGTGGGACAAAATCAGTAGGGTCTGCCAGACTTTCGGTGAGCACAACCTCCTCTATCATACTCCATGATATCTCATCCAGCTGATAGAATCTAATGAAGCCCTCATACGCACCAATAGCAAAAGCTTCAATACCTCTAACCATGCATCTCTTCAACATTGAGGGTTGAAATTCCAAGGTCATTTCCGACACAAGTTTGAGATTGATATCAAGAGCCTCGCCATCAGCTGTTGTGACTGGCTCAAATGCATAAGTGCCAAGTAGTGTACTGGCTCCCCTCTCAATTATCAAGATTAGACAATTAGCAAATATCTCACCAAATAATATGCACTCATCTGTGATGCATGTGCTCATTGATGCCAAATCAGTCAATGTCACTGAATTTGTTGTCACTTGGATTAGGTAGTCGATATCACTGTCAATTGCATCGAGCAATTGTGTGGCATTTACAGCGCAACAAAAGATGGTTTGTTCATTTTTACTTATTGTTGCATCCTCCACCTCCACAATTTCTTCCTCGGATAATCCTTCGTATTCAAGAAGTTTGGTTTCAAAAGGAAATGCACAGACCAAAATCAGTCTTGTGTGAAGTTTAAAATGCCAAGATTGGACCACCTTTCGAAGCTCTGGATATAAATCACCCTGCCTCACGCCATAAAAGCCAACTTTCATATGTGTGAGTTTAGTTTTCGAGGAGGACCCGGTGATTGCCCATAGCTCATCAGACTTATTTGATTGCGATGATGGAATTACCTGGAAGTCTACAACGGGTGCCCAATTATCCAAATTTTTCTGAAGCTCGGCTTTGGAGTGAACCAACTTGGTGTCATTATCGATGTCGCATGTATACTCAGCCTCATACAAATTACTTAATAAAACTCTTTTGTTTGAACCACAGGTACTGCCATATATTAATTCAAAACCACCATGTACCCTTTCGAATGTAAATGTTGTAATACTATCCGATGCTCTGGCAATTGGTACTATGGACTCCACTCCATTTCTTGAAACCAAGATAGAGTAAATAACTCCGATGTCCGAGGAGAGTATGACTTCATCTACTTCGTGGTGATCCATGCTCCTGATCTGAGACTTTGGAATATAATAGTTGGATGGAAAAGAGCCTGCTCGAAAATCAACACTTTTAAACTCATGGTGACCAGACATTATATCATGAACAGATATAACAGTTAGCTTTTTAGGTGTGACAAAAAGGTACGCAGAGTTTCGCTGCAATGGTGCAATGAAAATCGGTATGTCGAAAGTGTTTTCCAAGGGAAGGGTGGATTTAGATATACCACTATCGCCAGCGTAAAAGTTGAACCAGCAAAACAAATTGATGTATAATCTTCTATCCTCGGTGAAAAATAAACTCAAAAATATATCTGATTGCAACGCCGATCTCGACTCAATAAAGCAACAGTCAACCAAAAATCCATTCAATGGAATATTCAAATGATTCTGTAAAACTGTGCCTGCATTAGACTGCTCTAGCGTTTTGTAAATTCGAAATGACTGCGAGGCTGAGCATGATACTGTCGAAAGCCCTGAAGGTGACGACTTGAGTATATACCCGCTAGTACTCAACTCTGGGTAGTTGTGTGGCTGCTGCAAGCTCCACCACTGTACAATGAATGGTTTGAACAAAAAGTTTTTGTCCTTCAGCGATGGTTGATAATCAAAATCCACGTCCCCGATTTGCTTAGGGACAAGGAATACTCTGAGTAGAATGAGAAACCCCGATTTGAGTGACAAGAGAATATGGTCCTCCTCTTGTGCTAGACTGGCTCGTATCAAACATGAAGACCTCACATGGGATTTGAGCTTGTAATCCACCCCATTGACCAGAACAGATTGGTACTTGACAAAGAGTTGAACCAATTCAAATTTTGGGGCCTCTTCTTTCTGCAATTGCTCTAAGCTAGTGGTGGAATTATATGTGGTTGTATCTAGTTCATCCAAAATCTCATCATCTTCGTCAAACACGTCCATTTGGGAATCTTCTTCCGGTGGTGTCAAATACTGATACTCTGCATCATTTATCAACTTGCTAGACAGTCCCTTGAAAGGTTTGTTTGTCCTGACTTTGAAGTCTCTGTAGATATACAATATGGTTGGAGAGTTGGCTAATGTTTGTTTGGTTATGAGTAGTTCGGGTTGGCTTCTCTCGTCATCTAAAATCAGCTTTAGATGGGCATACGATTTCCCATTCTCTCCAATTTCGGCCGTACTGGTGTCATCGTTCATTGCCAATTGAGGATGGGATTTTGCAATACAGTTCAAAAATTGCCAATCGAATAATACGCGCATCTAAATTGTGTGTCTTATTTTTTCGTAAATGACACGACACTACATTTGCCACAAAGTACACGACCCTGGTTGCAAAACATTTATTAGTTACAGGTCGTTGAAGAGAAAAGGTTTACTCATTGTAATTTACAACTACTTCACTATGGTCAGGATGCAGATGGCAAGGTCAATGAAAATGTACAACTGCTACCTAATTGGGGTGAGTTTGTCTGTGTTTGGGTTAGCTTCAGGTATGGAGATGTATTCACACACCAGTTTGAAGCATTTGGACTTTTTTACCAAATACTACACATATCCAACAAAGATAGAAGAGAACATGCTCAGATCGAGTAACGTTCTAGGAGCAATTGGTAAATAGCCACACACTTGGATAAGATATCCCACCACTTGTCTGTTTAATCTAACCATTTTTTATAGCTGGAAGTGTTCTTGGAGGAGAGATAGCTGCTCATTTTGGCTACAACAAAGCCCTTAAATGTATTTGTGCAATATGGTTTGTCGGTATCATCTTTACATTTGTTTCAGAAACACTTTTGCTGCTTGCATTGGGTAAAATGGTGAAGGGAATTGCGATAGGAATGAGCCATGCTGTTATTCCTATCTTCCAGTATGAGATCATTCCAACTCCAAGAAGGGGTAGAATTTTGTCGTTTTATATTTTGGCAACCGGTTTAGGTAACTTACTAATGTACCTGTTGCCTATGATGGCTATGCCATTGATACGCGATGAAAAGTACTTGATACTACATTGGTTGGTTGATCTTGTTCCCCTTACCATAGCTACAATTTCCGTAATGCTTTTTCCGGAGAGTCCCAAATGGTTGGCAGCGAATAATGATTGGACGGAAGCCGCTGACGTATTAGAGAGTATTGAGACGGCCAATTCTGAGAAGAATGTCAAAAGTAAACTCGGGCACGAAAGAAGGCGGCTTGGTGATAAACACTATGTTGTTAAAAAGTATTCCACTGCGGTTAACGTTAGAAGCTGTTCAGTGAATGAATTATTCGGTAGGAAATATTTCCGAGAAGTTAATACTGGGATATTATTGCAATTGACTATTGATTTGATTGGAGTTATCAAATTGTTGAATTCGATGTATGCTATATGTTTAGCTTGTCAAATTAGGACAATGGATGAAATAAAATTAGTTCATGAGTTTGACTTGGTGATGAGAATTGTATTCATAATAGCCCCTATTGGGATCATAGATTTACTAAGAAGAAAGGACGTCTTGATATTCGGGATGGTAGTGAACACCATTTTGATGAGTGCTTACGCGGCTCTTTATCTCGTATTTTCAAGACCAAACGAGCCAAGTTTTTTCAACCTTGACTTCGAATGGGGATTGAAAGTAGAGTTTGGGAAAACAAGTGCGTCGATGGTTTTAGCACTTACTGTTTTGATGGATGTTGTTTTCCATTCAATCATTCTACCAGTTTGTTGGTTATACATATTGGAAACCTTCTCTTCCTCCACACGGTCCAAAGGTTGGGTGGTAGTTTCAAGCTTGCACTGGCTATTCGAATGTTCCTTGTCGTTGATTTTCCCCTTCTTCTTTTCAAGTTTGAATGGATGGTTGATTGTGATTTTATTTTTGATTTCTTTGGGTGGAAGCGTGGCCATCTCACAGTTGAAAGAGTCAAAGGAGAAACCAACTACAGCATCAGTTTTCGAGAAGATTCATTCAAGCCTCCATTGAAATGGTTCAAGTGTGGCTATTATTGTTTGCGTTAGATTGATGTACTTCTTGGCAAAGCACAGAGAGATTCATAAATAGCTGAGCTTAGTCTCAATGCATACAGCTGCATATCCATCACTCCGTTTGAGCATTTCTTGATGGAAACTACACCCCCCCTCCGTGTTTGTGATGATTTTTGCAGCACATCAAATGGTAGCTTACCTCTTCTTCTGCTCCAGTTCATTTTGAAAAGAAAAAATTTCACCAACGAAAACTTTTCCTCTTCCTTCCCGAAAATCTCTTCTTCTTTCCCCAGAAATTTGATTGAGACTTGCATGTGTCAAGTGATCATCAAGCTTCAATCATAAGTATGTTGAATTCACCGTCTATTCAGTCTTTTCTCCCGGCGATGATTAATTGCATTTTACCAATTGTTCCAACTGAATGTACATAGGTTGACAATAAGCATATTCGTTAAGTTTCAGCCTTGTATGAGCCATTGAAATTGACTGATTTATGAGAATTAATTTTTTAAATGTACTAACATTCATTATCATAGGGTATGTGAGTGATTTTCGAAAAGAATGATTTTCGCTGCTTCTAAATTGATGATGATTTTATCCGACCGGGCGGACATAACACATTTCCCAGTCCCTTCTTTTGTACAAATAAGAGGAAGGAGTCGCATTTCTTGTGTACAAATTTTTTTCTAGGAATGTTGACTGGTGAGTAGTTGATGAAAGGTCGTTTTCTGAAAAGGTTAGGTGCAGATATGAATAAAATCGGCGAAACTAATTACTAACGTTATAGTATGCAGTTCGAAAGAATGTCTTTCAAATTTTAAGGATCTAGCGGCTTGAAACGTCATTTCATCTAGAAGCAGTGATTCTGCTGCTGTGTTCTTTCTTCTTTACTTTGGTGATGATTTTTTTTATATTCACACTGTATGAGAAGTTTATCTTCAATGACTACAGACAAAAAAAACTGATTTAATGACTCTGAAAGGTAAAGATTTAATTGATGAATTGATGTTTTAAAGAAGCTAGTTCACTATTGTTTATAGCTTGTACAGATAATACACTCTTTTTGGATACTGCATTTCTTTTGGCATTGACATCTCCATTTTTGGTAGCTCCCTCTTTCAGAATTTTTCACCTCTCATCTACAAATCATACGAGTGAAAGGTATCATATTAAAGCACATTCAATCCATTCTTGTACATACTTTGACGAAAATTTCCCGGAGCATGATATAGCACATGATGATACGACTGCGAAATACCTTATCCATTGCCAAAACTACTTTGAGACGTCCCCAGCAGTCAATCTTTTGGCGTCTGTTTCATGCACAATCTTTATTTATCAGAAGCTGTGACAGAGAGAAGCCAATCCCCGGGCTACGACTAAGCTACTCATCAAAATCAATAATCTCACCCTCAAAAAATACCATATACTTTGGCGAAGTAACTACTCGATATTATTCCACTTTCAATCATTCAAAAGCACCAACAAAAGAGTTTTTGGGAAGCTTTCTTGATCACGAATATAGCAAGGCAAACTCACTAATATTCGACGAAAATGAGAGAAATGAATACCTAGCTAGTTTAAGCCAGTTGACACTGGCTCAAGTAACTCAAGCAGCTTCTTACTTTTCGAAGGTGGTCGAAGCAACCTTTGAATTTCCAGATAAAGGATTCCAATTTATTATTCAATTTTTGAAAGCATCACCAGAGACCGAGCCTTTACTCGATTTGAAGAAGAAGGTAGTGAAAGAAAGAGAAAAGTTATTGCTATTGATTTTGCATACAGGTCAATATGAGGTTTACGAAAATCTAATTCTTCCATTGACTCAAAGATTTGTACCGAATCACGAATTGACATTCTTGGACAAGACGATGACTATTTTGGAGTTACAGCGCTCTCCAGCTGGCCCAATTCGCTTCAATGAGCAAAATGTAACGTCAGCCTTGCGGGGCGATGGAATGACAATAGAAGAAAAAAGAGATCTTTTGAAAATCCTTGTATTGAACTCATTAGCAGTAGGTGATACTTTTGAATCCAGGATGTCATGTATCGACACTTTTGTGAAATATGCGAAACTAATTGAGGGTGATGGCTGGTTCACCAGTGACATATCATCCCAATATGACCAGGTCTTTCAGAAGATCGGCATTCCGTCAAGTGAGGATGAATTTGATGACTATTATCAAAAAGTCGTTAAAATCGTTGAAAAATATCATGATACATCTGTTTCATATGACTTTTTAACTGGCATTATGCGAAATCTTTCAATGAGTGCGCCATTCGTGACGTACCGCTTATTTGAATTCAAGTCAGCACAATGGAGACAAAGAAATCTAGCTAGGAAATATGTCTTAAACCACTTGGATCTCGCATATGTTATGAAAGCTTGTTTGAAACTTGACGAGAATAAAATTTACGAAATCTATTTGCAAAACGAAGATCTTCATGATGATGAATCTCAGGAGGCCATCTTTCTTGATCTCTGTGTGCAGCACAAGGATTGGAAATCGTTACAAGACAGATTTGAAAATATGTATGGTAAGGGTAATTTACCAGACACTGTTCATTATGGGATCACTATGCAAGCATTGGAATTTCTTGAAGCAGACAGTGAGTTGGAAAGGCTTTACGAACAAATTTTGGATCGAGGATTGATGATGAATGCAACGATATTTATAGCCAGGATGAAAGCAAAGATACGGCAAAACAATCAAACCGAATTGATGGCTATTTTCGAGGACTATATTTTCTTGGTCTCTCAGGAGAAAGCAGATAGAGATGGTATTACGCAGGCATTCCCATTTGTTTTGCAAATCAAGTTGTTAGAAGGAGCTAATGAACTGATCCTTGAGACTCTTGAAAAATATCTCGTCAGAGAGAAATCACATCAACTTCTTATTGTTTCTGGTGAAGCTCTAGGTATCGTTGCTAGCCACTTTGCTCAAAATTGTGCTCTAAAGGATTTGGATAGACTTTTTGAAATGGCCAAGAATTTTCATAAATGTGACCCTGAATTTGCAAGTAGTTTGATTCAAGCCTATTCAACACTCGGGCAATACGCGAAAGCAGATGATGTAGCATATCTTGCACATGGTTTGTCATCGCCTCCATTCTCCAACTTGCAAGTATATTCTTCACAGTTGAAAAATCACCTACTTTGGCGTCGTCAGGATAATTCGAGGCACATTAGACGATACAACGACATCAAAGTCAACTTTATCGTTTCCTTAGCCTTGCAGTCGGAGTTTTCCATATTTCAATCTCAAGTCGGCGGACTAGATCTTTTGAGCGCCATAATGGATAGCTTACGGGAAAATGCAATAGAATTGTCACGAAGTAATTCACTCGGATATCTCAAAGGAAGATCTGTGAAAACCTTACAAGGTCTTGTAAAGAGACAAAAGGCATTCAAAATCCGACTTGATGAAAAATTGTACATACCGCTACTTAGGCAGAACTTGGTCTACCAAAGTTACAAGCCTTTGAATGTGATGAAAATTTTTAATGAAATGAACCGGCAAAGGGTGTTGGTAAGTGCTGCATCTTATATACATGTGATGAAGGCGATGAGAGCTTTAGACAAACGATACGACCGAAGCTATAAGAACAGTAGAGAAATGTTGGAGCAGATGCTTCAGTTATACGGCTTCGATGCAGAGAAAACAAAATCAAACCCAAATCTTGATTTTAAAAGGGACAGCGTTTTGATTTGCGACATTGTGATAAAGTATGTCGAGTCGGTTGGTCTCAAAAGGGGGAGTGACTTGTTTTCCCGGTTTGTTTTGTTTTGTGAAAAGGCTTTTGATGGGAAATTGCCGCTTGATTTAAGAGCTAAGATTGACTGCTTTTTGTCCGCTTGTTACAAGGAAGTCGATAGCGCTGAATATGGAGAGTTTTTGAAGCAAAAATTCAAAGTTTACCAAAATATACTTTGTGAATTTGTTTTGGATATGGGAAACGAGGGCGGCCATGTTATTATCCCTCATGTTCTCAATGAAGTATTGAGTCATTTTACAATACATCGGATGAAATATCTTCTCAGCAATAATAAATTCGACACCGATCAAGAGGAGGACACACTTGATGTTTTAGAGATGGGACTTCGACCAAACATAACTGATTACAATTATGTTATTTGCTACTTTTTGGAACAAACTCCAAAAGCACATTTCTCCAAATTATTAAAGATCATAGAAGACAACTTGATAACGGGTAACCTTTCACAACTTGAATTGTACAAAGAAAAGAAGCTATGTTACAAAATGTGCATGGTTTATTTATGTGACATTTACGATGAGCAGACAATTGCTCAAAATTACAAAATCCTTTCAGACTATTTCGGAATCAAGTCTTTGAGCACGATTCGGTCCCAGTTGAAGGAAAATGGGAATCTTAACCTTTTGAAAAGCTCCTCGGGTAGATTATTTAATGTCAAATTGGATCCCTATGGGTCACGTTCGATGAACCAGTTTAATTTCATCGAGTACTTCAATCCTGCACGTGATGCAAGCGCCGAGCTTAGACTTTTAAATGAAGCATCGAGGTTATTAGTTAATAGTGTCCTGCAATGTTGTCAGGGAAACAAGGAGGCGGAAACTGTACTATGTACGACTTACCCCAAGATCTACGCTTTCTACAAATCAGATCTCAGTTATTATACCAACTTGAGCGAATTCAACGGTAAAGTCGATTACCTAAATTCGTCACAAGATACAAGACTACGAAAGGCAAAAGACGTGTTGCGAAAGTTGTTGTTTAACCACAACAACACCAAAATATTTATTCCAAGAACCCCCAAATACCTGGAAAACGTCTACAATACTTCCCAACTTGGACCACCCAACTGATACAATTCTTGTATATATACACACATAAAATTTTGTTTATAGATCACTTAAAAAACTGCATTATCACTATTTGTTCTCACTTGTTGGAAATTCCAAAAATCCTACGTTTGAAGTCTCACCATAAATCAAAGGACCAATATATGGTTGAATATTCCACTCTAATTTGACCGTAGCATTTCTTCCTCTGAATCCCTTTTCCACATCCCAGACTGAATATTTCCCCCTTTGACCTTTCAAGCTCAATTTGGCATCTTTTTTATTTCGTATGATCTTATCCCAAAAAGTCACCTTGTTGGAACTGCCATTGGATTTTCCTGGATATTCTACTGTTAAATATGCAAACACTTGTTTGGTATTCCAATTCCAAAGGTCACTCAAATCCGTGTTTAAATCAAAAGATATTTTCACATTTTCTTTTGGCTTCCTGTTGACTGAACCATATTGAAATGAATATTTGAGTGATGATTTTGATTCTATGTTGGAGATTGTGGTGGTGTCAATAGACCAAACGTTGTCCCTGTATAACTGAAGTAGGGTCAAGAGTATCACTAAACCGGAAAGTATACTTGCTGAAGTCAATGCCTGGTTGGCAGCGGTCTGTATGCGAGTTACCAAGTTGAACATATCGATTGCAATCACGAAAGTGAAAAGACACCCCCAAAGTGTTTGAAATTTTGTCAACTTTTTTTTTACGTGTCGTTAGATAAAGTGGTAGCGCTAATATATAGTGAATAACCAGAGATACTTGTGCATATCAGTAAGATAAAATTCAATTGTCATTGATGGACTCCGATAGCTCGTAGATTCAATTTCTTTAATTTGTGAGAGATTTCAGCTAGGTTCCGTGCTCAAAAACTCCCACCTTCCATCCCCAAAACAAAAAAATGCTGAAAAGAAAAGGAGTCCACCAGTTTGATGCCGCACAGAAGTTAAATTGCAATTTCACAAAGATTAACAAAAACCACCACAGTTTTTTTAGAACTCTCAACAACACACATCCCAACTTTTCTCTCACCTTGTAAACACTGTCTACTGGCATGTCACTGTTCCTAACAGAAAAGGAGCCTCTATTGGCTAGGACAAGGAAGTTGGAAGAAGAGAATGAGATTTCAACTCACTCTTTACTGTCCCACACATTCTTCAAGTCTATGTTCAGTCCATTTCAAGCTTGTTTTCCCAACAATTTGATGCAATCACCAAATGAAACGCTTGTTCAAGAAGGCGACGACATAATCGATTATTCAGACGATGATGCACCGCTTCCCGCTTTACCATCAGAACAGTATTCGCATCCCTTGTCGTCACTCTCTTCAGCCGAGCGATTGGATGGTTTGAGAAAACAAATGCGGAAACACAACATCGGAGTTTACATAATTCCATCTGAAGATGAACACCACTCTGAAGAAACGGCATTGTCAGATAGAAGGAGGGAATTCATATCGGGTTTTACAGGTAGTGCTGGTGTTGCCATCGTTACCTTAACTGATCCAGACACGCTTCTGGGTGAGGCAATCTTATCAACTGATGGAAGATACTTTTTGCAAGCGCAGAAACAATTGGACCTTAAACTCTGGAAATTGAACAAGCAAAATACAACTGGTTATCCCTTGTGGTATCAATATGCGGTTAAAGCAGCTGTCGCAAATGAATTTAGTAACGTCCTTTCATGTGATCCCAGAACCCTTAGTTTTGCATTGGGAGAATTCTTCAGACAGAGCCCTTCGGATTTTGAGTTTAGGCCGTTATCAGGAATCAATCTTGTTGATGAGGTTTGGGGCTCGGAAAAACCCAAGAGGTCATTGGGGCCAATCTACGTTTGGGATTTAAAATACAGCGGCGAACATGCTAATGCTAAAATTAAAAAGGTAAGGTCAATATTGAAAGAAAAAGGGGGTACTCACTATTTGGTGACTGAGCTTGATAGCATTGCTTGGCTCTTCAACTTGCGTGCTGATACCGATATTCCTTTTGCCCCTGTGTTTTTTTCTTATGCTATCGTTACCTCAACTTCAGTCGCTTTATATGTTGACCATCAAAAATTGGAAAACAGTGGCTCTGAATTGAAGAAATATTTGTCAACAATTGAGAGTTTAACAATTGCCGAGTATGATGAGTTCTATCGCGATGCATCTCAGTTACAAGCAACAGTTTTCGACCCGGATTTGAGGATTGTACTCCCAACCAAAGAAGCAACATCATGGGCATTGTATGATGCAATTCCAGACTCTTTTAGCAAACGCCACATCATCCATGACTCAATCATTGCAAATATCAAGATTTTCAAGAACAAAACGGAATCTCATAATGCGAAACTTGCTCAATACAAGGACTCACTCGCTTTTATCTTATTCACCAGCTGGTTAGAACATCAATTGATTAATAAACATGCAAAAATCACCGAGTATGACGCATCGCTCAAGATTTACAGCATTCGAAAAAATTTGCCCAATTTTAAAGGTTTGAGTTACGAAACAATCTCCCTGACAGGTGCCAACGCAGCCATAATACACTATGCGCCTACAAAAGATCACAGCGATATCATTGACCCTCGAAAAGTGTATTTGTTGGACTCTGGTGCCCACTATCTTGAGGGCACAACTGATATTACAAGAACATATCTTTTTGACAAGCGAGCTGTCACAGATGAACTTAGAAAATACTACACTCTTGTTTTAAAGGGCCATTTAGCAGTCGCAATGGCAAAGTTTCCCGCGGGATCAAAAGGAACAGGTATCGTTTTGGACTCTTATTCTCGTCAACCGTTGTGGAATCATGGACTTGACTATGTACACGGTTTGGGGCACGGAGTGGGGAGTTTTGGATTAGTTCACGAAGGACCCTTATATATTCTGCCCACTGTTAACGATACAAGCAAGCTAGACTTGTTCCAGCCGGGCGCCATATTGACAGATGAACCAGGCTTTTATATTGACGGAGATGTTGGGTTTAGGGTCGAAAGCGAGTTGGAAATCACGGAAATTGATGATTCGTTTGGGAAAACAAAAAATGGAGGCAAATTCTTGGGGTTCAAATATTTGACAAAAGTTCCCTTCGCAAAATCGTTGATTGACACAAAGTACTTGTCGGAGATTGAAATCCGGTGGATTAATGAATATCACCAAAGTATTCGAGAAGATTTCAGCGATAAGTTATTAGAGTTGAATAATAAGAGGGCATATAATTGGCTACAAAAGGAAACCAGTCCGATTTCTTAAGTTTATATATCAAGAATGCAGCTAGGTAGTTGAATACAATTTAGGGGAGCCTAAACTTTCTCTCCTATTCTTGTCCTTTACTGGTTTTTCGAAAGGTCTAGGTTTCTGAAATGATCCTGGCTTCCGTAATCCTGTAGAACTACCAATACTAGCGTTGTTGCCTACTTTATGTGATATAAAGGGGGAGGTGCGAGGTAGTTGTAAGCTGGGCTTGCTGACGATGCCATCGTTAATATGTAATGGCTGTGACATGGTATCTTGTAGTCTTGCAAGAGCCACCGGATCCACTTTCAATCGCTTGGAGTTCAGCAAAATTTCCGACAACCGTCGTTTGGACGCTTCTGTATGTAAAGCAGCCAGACTGAGTCTACTTCGATGAGCATCAAGGATATGCACGTGCTCTGTAATAGTCTTCAAAATTGATTTCATTCCGGCCAACATGATATCCTCGTCCAAGTTTATTGATTCGGAGTGGATCAAAGATAATGCCCCAATTACGGTAGCTGCCGTGATCAAATGAGATGACTGTTTTGACTTGTCTGGTCTCTCAAAGAATATCTTCAACACGTCTTTAACCTGGTTTATTAGACGCCTATCCTGAGCAACATTGTGAACTTTATCATTAGAAGCGCACGACTGAGCATTTTCAACTTTAGCATCGCCGTCATTTCTTTCATCTTCAGCTTGGGATCGTGCCTGCCTCCTAGCTTTCCTTTTCGAGATCTCAGACTCTATCCACGATAACTTTTCGGGTGTGTCATCTACACCAAAATCGACCAAAGCTTTCTTCGTCACTCTTGTTCTAAGTTCGATATCTCGGTTCCGTTCAGCATTTTCCTCCCTCCATTTTTTCTTTCGTTCCCGGTTTCCAACCCTAGTTCTTCTACGGGCCTCGGGAGAAGAATTTCTGAACTTTTCTATTTCGTCAAACACTTCAAACGAGTATTGTACGTTTGTGTTTTCATCCACAAGCGTGGTTAAAGTCAAATTCGCAATTGAGGAAATAAACTCGGCCCTCTCATTCGAAAGCAGTAGATTTGTTGACGAAAAATCCTCATTCAAGTTGGATATCATGGCGTTGATCTCGTCAATAGATTTTGCCTCCATTTGTGGCTCTGACGGAAAGCCAAGTAAAAAGTGGCGCGCCATCCCTAAAGCGTTGGCAAGCATTTTTCGATCTGCTTCCTCATTACTTGATTTGAAATCTTCTAACGGGGTTTGGTTCGACAAAAAATTAGCCAAAGAGCCACCAGACGCTAGTTCCTCGGTGATTTGGCGAATTGTGAACAATATATTTGTATCTGCAAGCTCACCACTATTAATCCTAGAAGTCAAAGAGCTCATAACCGATGATAGCTGAGACTTGATATCTGGATTGGAAAGTAAAGAATTCTTAGCGGCATCTTCGTTTGATACTAGTTTAGAAGAGACGCTGAATTGGTTGTCATCTCCTTTCTGGACTTTGCGGGGAATAGCTGATTTTGACTTTTCTTCAAGTGATGGTGGTACTCGTAACTGATCATTGGCTGGCTTGAAATGTTTAGCAGGTGGTGGTTTGGCTTTAAAGGCTTTGAGATCAGTCGTGTTGGGCCCTCCAAGAATACGTGCAGTTTGGCTATCACCGATACCGATAATCTGATCAATTTCTAAATCGGATATGAGCTCTTGGGGATTTTCTGATGCCATTTTGATGGCATTATGCAAGATATCGTTCATTTGCAATTGTTCGATATCGACAATCTCATCATCTTTCTCAATTCCAGTTGCAATTTTAACTGCACTTGTGATGGCCGTGTGAAGCTTCTCTTCCGTCTTCTGGCTTCCAATATTGTGCAGCACGTGCTTCTTAACTGTCGAAGCTGTCCCTTTATTGGAAGCCTCTTCTACCGGAGAAAGTCGTCCCCGAACCCGTCGCTCATCTTTAAAGTGATCTTGTACTTGTTGCGTGATTTCTTTGGCTAAACTTTTAACTGATTTCTTTTTCAGTGTTGGGCGTAATTGCTGTTCGATTTTGCCCTGGGATGTATCATCATGACTCGCAAAGTGCTCAGACTGCATGGCGCTTTTAAACGCATCTGCAATAGCGTCTTCGATGTCTTGGTCAGATGTGGCATTGTCAGCTTCTACACCTTCAATCAGCAATTGGTTGTACCTTTCGTCACTCCTTTTACCCACTATTCTTTCTTCATCTACTGAGGAATGGAAATCAGGGCTAGGTTGAGATGTAACGGCGCTTTTTGTTGCCTCTTCAATTGACCTGAAAGCAGCACCAATTGCTTCAACTAAATATCGGTCTTCATGGTCGTCATAATGTGTATTGAATGAGGGGGCTGAAGATGAGTTTATTTGAGGCCTCGAAATATGTGTATCAACATTTGCGCGTAATTGGGAGCTCAAATTTGGGTCCGGCCCACTACGAGCTTCAGATAATTTCAGGTCCGATACATTTCTGTGTTGGTCCTTGATGTTGACTTCATCAGGCGCGTTACTATTCACATCGGATGACTCTTTTCCAAATATTTCATCAAACGCTTGTCCGATTATTCCCCTTAAACTTTCATCGAGATTATCATTCGCATCGGTAGTTGTACCGTTCTGATTACGCATCGATTCGTTATTGAGGGCTTTGTCTACAGCTCTAGGCGGTGCAATACTTTGACCGCGAGCATTGTCACGATAATCGTGTAACTCTATGGCAGAGTGTTCTGTGTGCTTTGTATGAGGCTTGATTGACTCGGACATTTCGATTTTATTTCTTTCTTTTGAATTAGCGTACCCTTTCTCTTGTTGTATTTGGCCGCTCTCATTTGAGGCATTTTTGGGCGATTGATTGTCAAAAAGATTTCCTAATGCATTACGAATCGCGCTTTCCAACTCATCATCTTCACCCTGCTGATTGTTGTTGAGCTCAGCAGAGGTGGCTTTGTCACTCTTTTGTTTCTCTCGATTTCCTTCATCTTGCTGGTTTCCAGTCAAGGATGGTGTTTTCTTGTGCAAAGCTTTATCTTGCCTAGTTGAGAACTCATTCGCAGGATCCAGCTTCTCAAGTGCCGGAGACTGCATCAAGGAATGTTTTTCCAGTGATAAATTTGTATCCTTCTTGTTTAGCTGGTGAGGTTCTTCTCGTGCGGTTGCTTTTTGTGACTGTTCCTCTCGGCTCAGTCTTCGCTCTTCTAGTAGATTGTTAAAAGCAAGATTTATGGCGTCATCAATTTCCGGATTGCTCGAACCAAGAGCTACACCAGTGGGCCTGGACTCACTCATCAACTGTGTTGTTTCAAATGTAGATTTTACATGCTCATCACCGGCATTATGGTCATTTTTAATTTCATCATTGGTCACTCTATCTACTGGTTCACTCTTGAAGTCAAACACATCATCTAATGCGTTGTTGATTGCGTTCTTCATGTCATCATCGTTGGTTGTTGCGGTTTGAGAGTGCACCTCGTCTCGTATTCGGTTACCAGAATCTACACCTCCTCCCTCTTCATTGCTGGCTTGTTTCTCTATTGAGCTAAAATCGATGCTGTCAAATATGGCCCCTATTGATGACTCTAGCTCGTCCCCATAGCGTCGTAGATTTGGTGGCCCTGAGTTATTGTTCTTTTCTTCTTGATCCGGCATAGTTCTCTAGATTATGGAAAGTAAATTTTCAAACACTAAACACTCAAAGGAACCGGTGCTGCTATAGTGGATTCGTATGTAAGTATGATAGTTATACAAACTGTGTTATTAACTGAAAACAAAACAAAAAAATCTTTACACAAAAATTCCTTGAGAGCTACCGAATAAAACAAGCTACCAACGTTACTCTATATAGATCCGTCTCTACTTCCAAATCTCTATTGTTCTTCCTTCTCCTCAGTCTTCAACGCAAAATTGATAATCAAACCCAACTTTCCAAGTCCGACACCCTCAAATCCCCCTTCTTTTATGACCCAATTGACGTTGTTTAAAGTATCATTGGCGTATTTGCTGACATCAAAGTCAAACTTTGGGATAGATACTAAATACTTGGAATCGGCGAGTTTCAAGAAATCAGTGTCAAATTGAAAATTGTACTTTTGTCCTTTGTCGAATGTGAATTCTTCACATTTTGCAGTTGTATTGAAGCGTTTCTTTCTTTCATTTGATGAGGAAGGTGGATTTTCAACCGATCCTTTGAAATCCTCTTTGTAATTCATTGGGTGTGACTTCTCATCAATAATGCCCAATGGCTTTGGTTGGTTTATCCCAATGTAGCTGAAACTGTTCAATGCTAAGCCATAAAGATATGGTTTATCATTGTAAACGTCCCCCTTGACAGTGTCATTAATGAACCAGTTGAATAGCTTCAAGCCTGTGTTCATCAAGGTTGTGGGAACATAATCTTTGATCGCATAGGTAAAGTCATTACCAAATAGCAAGTCGCCTCCTTTGATATCTTCCTTTGGCGTAAATTCGATATTGATTCTTAAGTTTGGCTGTGGTCCTTCATCCTTTTGAACAGAATTAAAGTCTATTTTCTCCCCATTGAGGTAGGTCTTGTCGTCTTGATTGTATAGACTGTTTGACAAATGGGGTTGCGACCCATCAAATTGCTTAATGTTGACTAAAAGTTTGAAAACCCCAATATCGGATTTGATTTCGAGTGGTTGGTTTGTGTTTACAGGAACAATTTGGAAGTTTGAGTCGTAATTATTAGAAGCCTTGATAAAGAGTCTCTTGATTACTGCCATGGTATGTTTGTGGTTGTGAAGATGAAAAGTGTTGTGCAAAAGTTGCTAACGAATTTCAGGTTCATTTTTAACTGGGTTGTTTTAAATTGCGGCGTAGATCAAATATCGGAATTAAACAATCTAAATACGAGGTACCGCCGATAAGCCTAGTACTAAAGAAGAAGTGCCAGTGGTGGTCAAAGAAAAGGGGAGAAGGCTACATAAAGCGAAAGAGAAAGCTATTGCAATGAGTTTGGGACAGCTTGTGGGAAACCATGTTGAGCGTCTCTACATATGGGCCAGCCCCCGCGATGGTTTCACACCGATAAGATAGACAGGCACATCATACAGTCACGAGCCAGATAAGCACGCACAGCCACTTAGTCATACAGATGATGAGTATTATGGCAAATTTAATCCTGGTCTCAACATATACTAATTCACATGTGTGAGTTATAGTACCACCTGCCTAGTTCAATAGCAACTTAGCAATCCAAAGTGAATTTTTCTATATTTTAACACTTTGTGCATCGAGAAATATTGTGGCACATGATCACGACTATTGGCAATTTTACTTTCCCAAAACTTATATAAATGCACTAAACTTCAAGCTAAAGTTGACACATTTCCCTACTCCCTCACGTTCATCAATGTCTTCATTTATCGTCAAGTGGATTGCTAACCGTCTTTTAAAAGATAATCAGTGGAATAAGTTGGGAGTTGAAGACCCATACTACGAATATGTACCTATTCAAAAGAAAGACGGAACAAAGCACAAGAAGATAACCAGAAGAATCCCAGAGGGTATTTCTCAACACGATATTGGCATCTTAGAAATTTTCAAAAAGAAGGCATACAGGTACGATTATTGGTTTAAATTACTTGGGGTCCAATTTGGATGGTCGAGTATCGTGAGTGTGGTACCGGTTGTGGGGACAGTGATACAAACGTATTGGTCGTTGCAGTTGTTGGCACTCGCTAGGAGGATTCAAGGTGGGTTGCCATTGGATTTGCAACTATTGTTCTTGTTGAACATTGCTATCGATTTCGCTTTAGGATTTATTCCCATCATTGGTAGTTTGATTGAGATAGGATACAAAGCAAACTCGAGAAACTTTTTGTTGTTGGAAAAGCATTTGGTTAGAGTTGGGCAGAAAAACCAAGGATTGATTTCTGAGGACGAGGTTCGTCCAGGTTTCATCAATGACACCGTACAACCGTTTGTTGATGAAAAAGTGAAACCATTTGTGGACGAAACAATCAAGCCAGGCGCAATTAAAGCCGGGGACCAAATTTTGGAGTTGTTACAGAGGAAACCGCGCAGCTCAAGTGTCTCTTCAACTAACTCTGGTGTCAGCACAAAAGGCACTAGTGGGTCTACAACGCAAACCAGTAATGCCACTGTCACCACTTCGTCAAAACCACTGTCCATTGCAGATTCGAAAGTAAAGGAAACCGATTCAACTTTACTGCATCACAATATCAATTAGGTTAGAAGGAAAATTTGTCGGGTATTGAATAAAGTAAATTTATTGTATAAACCAAATTGTGAAATCCATCTCGAGAACCGTAAACTTCAGGAGCTCTCTTACAAGTGCGTTTTCACGGTCACAACATCATCTTGCTATGGCAGTTTGTCTGTGATCTCGCATCTTGTTGCAAAAAAAGAGCGATCACATTGTGGGCAATGCGCAGCCCAGGCCCTCATGCTGAGTAGTAGAGAGGAAAAAAAGAAAGGAAAGAAAAAAAAATATAAATCCACATTAAAGCCGATATATCGAGTGAGTTAAATATCACCAACAATGGCTACAACGATCGACCAATCAGTGAATGGAAAATCCGCCAATGGTGCAAATTCGGAGCAAAACGATTCTAAGGAGACTACTACCACAATAGCGGATGCAGAAGCAATTCCACTAGAATCATTTTCAATCAAATCAACACATCAAGACACAGAAGAAGCCGAAGCAGCATCTCTCAAGTCAACGGACGTTATTATCGACAAGCCAGAGTCTGGTTTGAATGATTCACCCATTGATGAAATACCCAAACCGACAGAACAAGAGTTGAACCCATGCTTGGCTAAGTTTATGCTGTTTTGTCAGGAAGGATCACTTGAATCTGTCAAAGAGTTGATCGAATCGGGGTCCATAAAGGTCAACGATACGTTCAGTGATGGTATTAGTGGTCTTCACTGGGCATGTATCAATAATAGACTCAGCTTAGTAAAGTACTTAGCAGAGAATGGTGCCAATCCTAATTTATATGGTGGAGAATTGCGAGCAACACCACTTCACTGGGCATGCAGAAATGGCCTTGTTTACATTGTTCAGTACTTAGTATCCAACACATCTGCTGACCCTAACTTGCGAGATTTGCAAACTTATAATGCCCTTCACTTGGCAGTTCACAGTTCAAATATTACATTAGTAGTATACCTATTGTTGAGCTGTTGCGATCCAAGCAACAAAAAACACTTGTATATTGATGAGCCAGATGGATCAAACAGAACTGCTCTTCACTGGGCTAGTTATCAAAATGACATCTTTACCGTTAATGCTTTGTTGAGATTTGGTGCCGATGTTTCCAAAACGGACGATAGTCAATTCATTCCGCTTCATTGGTGTTTTATGAGAGGCCACAAGAATGTTATGAAAGCATTGATTGAAGGTGGATCCGACATTTTTGCAAAGAATGACGTGGGTAAGAATAGTTTTGATATAGCGAAAGATATGAATTGCTCACAAGCATGGCGAAAGGTGTTGATAGAGTCGGGACTAGATCCCAAGAACAATTGGGCACCAAAAGTCAGATGGGTTAGTCCAAAAGTGGGCAAGGTGTCAACGTATCTAGCACCATTTGTTTTGTTACCTATTTCGCTAAGTATATGCACTACATCACAAGGTTTAGCATTTCCGAAGTTGGTTCTAGCTTTTGCATTTTTCGCATTTGGAACTTATATTATCAACAAAACAATAATACCGACCTATTTGATAGATGATAAACCGCTTCCAAAATCACCTTTATTAGCCGGAATCTTTTCAGCCACTGCATTTTGGTGCATCATAGTTTGGATGTTTAAAATACTTCCAGCCACTTTATTTTCCAATTTTTTTGCCAACCTTTTCATTGGAATATCAATTGTGATTTTCGTTTGGTCGTTTTTCAAAGCCATGTTCATCAACCCCGGATTTGTACCGACCCCAACTGACAATGCCGTGATTCTTTCACAAGTTGAAGACTTGCTCAGCTGTGGAAAGTTTGACACTGATCATTTCTGCGTCAATTCATTTGTTCGCAAACCACTTCGTTCCAGATTCTCTAGACATAATAAAAAGTTGGTTGCCAGGTTTGACCATTATTGTCCGTGGGTATACAACGAGATTGGAGTGAGGAACCATAAGCTATTTATCACATTTGTTTACGCATTGAATCTCGCCATTCTTTTGTTCACATATTTGACTATTCAGTATTTTGATAAATTGAAGGAGTCGATCGAGTCAGATGATGAAGATAATCAAAGCTTCTTCTGCAGGTTGATTGACGAAAATCTATGCTACGGTTACAAGAATAATCAATTCCATTTCAATTTGTTGGTATGGTGTTGGCTACAATATATTTGGATTTTTTTCCTTTGTTTGGTTCAAACTTTTCAAATTTTGCGTGGGTTAACTACTTGGGAATTCAGTTCATTGAATTCGAGAATATACAGCCCAAGACTGAATCATTCAACAGTTCCGGAAGAAGTTGCTGACTCACTTACTCAACCTCCTAGATCAGATCGCAAGAATAACGAATTTCAAACTTGTTTAAATTTGCTTGGTATTGATCAGTTTGTGATGACAATGAAAATGACTATCATGTCTGTTTTCAACAGAAACAGAGCCACTAGCATCGATCCTTTGCATATAGATATACCTACCGATTACGGATTGAAACAAAATTGGTTGGACTTTTGGATAATTGGCGAACCCAATTGGAGAAATATTTTTTACTTGCCCATTGAAGGTGAGAATAACTTGAATGGGCAAGTTGTTGACTATTATAATCTTTATGAGTACCCACCAAAACTGTCCAGCCAAGTTGTGTAAAAAAGAAAATTGTGACTGTGTATAGTTTAATTCTACCTGCTTATACTACATTGTATGTACTTGTCATTCTCGTTTGTGTTTATTCCCATTTTCCATATACTTGTCAGACAAACACCAATGCAAGCTCAAGTTCGGTATAAACAACCAAAACAAAGAGCCAAAGATCATCGCTCCTCTGAATCTCTTTTACGAGATAGTTGAGGCAGTTGAATAGACAGACTGTTACATCAAATTCTATTTGCATGTTTCTCACTTTTGATTGCATTGATGCCATATGAACTCATCGTCCAAGTTGGATTCAGTGGCTCTTTAGAAGAGTCAAAGAGGGACGTCTACTATAGAAATGATCCTATGAAGTACGTCGACATAGAAAAGAAAAAGAAAAAGGGTAAAAAAATGGGAAAAAAAATCGATGAGGAATGAAAGATATTTATAGTGCGAGAAAATTGTGTGAAGAGTGTGATGAGTGTGATGAGCTTGTGGGTTTTTGTCACACATAAATTATAAATGCTTTCGGTGAAGATTTGGAAGGTGGAATTTTAGTGGAGCAGTAAGCCTGATTTGAGTATTTCAAGGTGTAGTAGTAAATTGTGGGAACAATGTCGTCGGTTTTATTTTGCAAATCCATACAAGCTCTTCAAAAAACATTTTGTTGCGCTTAGTCAATAGCTAATACCAAAATTCTCTGAGCTGACACCATCACATACTTTATCCCCCAAGCCAATGACTCCATCAGAATTACACCCTCGCAAGAGGACATCAGAAGATGATGCAGGTACAAACAAGAGGCTCAAATTAACAGCAGACAGTGGTACGACTGATGATCATACGGAAGATTTGAAGTTAATCCTACCAAAGCCAGTAACTACAAATCCAGCCCAGTTTGCAGATCGAAAGAGACACATTGAAACCATAGCAAACATAATCAAGCTCAAGAGGCCCTCCTTAAAAACGCCTAAATTGAAGGCAATAGAGATTGAATACGATATTGCCAGAAATACAACACATCGTACCTACGCATCTACGTTGAGAAATGCCATTTTGAAGCTTCAGCATCCAGAGAAATTTCAACTGGGGAACCAAGTAAAGAAACGTTCGCAAGAGGATGTGTTGAAACTACTAAAGTCAATAGAGATTCCAATACTGAAGTTGAGAAAATATGGATATGTCATGTCTGTACCTGAATCAATTCCCAATGCCAAAATCACTAGAAATTGTCAGCGATGCGATACTGAGTTTAAATTGAGTCAACAATTGGAACCTACAACATGTGAGTTTCATTATGGTAAAATACGACGCAATCCAGACAATAAAACAAGATACTATGAATGCTGCTTGGGACCAAAAGATGATTGCAAGCCTTGCGACAAGCACAAATACCATGTTTATCAAGATCAGAGCGTTGAAGAAAAACAGAGTATGCGTTCATATGTAAAGACTGAGGAAATTTTTGAACAAAAGGGGAAATATCGAGTGTTGGGTTTAGATTGTGAAATGGGATACACAACAAAGGGTTTTGAATTGATGAGAGTTACCGCTGTTGATTACTTCACGTTAAAGACAGTCATGGACACTTATGTTCTTCCATTTGGTGAAATTGTTGACTTCAACACTCGATTTTCAGGGATATCAGCTTTGGACGGAGATTTTGTCAGTTTCAACCAAATGATTCAAGAGCTAGGAACGGTGATGGACAAAGACACAATTCTTATTGGACATGGGTTGGAAAATGATATGAATGCATTGAGGTTGATTCATAGTCACATAATTGACACCTCAATACTATATCCAAAGTTTGAGAGCACGCCCACTTCCAGAAAGAGCTTAAAAGATTTGACATTCAAGTATTTGAGTAGAAACATACAAGTTGGTGACCACGATAGTGCTGAGGACTCTATAGCTGCTATCGAGATTGTTAGATATCACGTTGATAAAGATGGATGTGGGATAAAGCAAAGCACTTGATAGAAACAACAGGTCACGAAGAATTCATCTGAAGCTTCTATTTATACAAAATCTAATAATAAGGTAGCTTATACCGAGCATTTGCAGAGTCAGCAATAGCCCTATTACATGTCTTGCTTCTGCCCTTTTTGCAATAAAATGTTCCATTGACTGGTACGTGGGTGGTTATATAATCGATAGACATTCCAATAAAGTTTTGATTCAATGCATTCAACCCACATGCTTCATCCACTTTTATTTTTCTTTCCAAGTTTGCCTCCACCACAGTTTCCATCAACTCAACCTGCATCAACTGCTGATAGTCAATGATGCATGACAAGTCATAATTCAAATGTTGGAAATCATTGAACTTGTAATCTTTGAATTGTTGATACCGGCTAAACTCATCCATCAAGACATATTTCATCTGGGTCTCAAGCATGTCGTTATCCCTCAACAACAAATTGTGGATATTTGGTGTTGGTTGTAGTATCGATTGCATTTTCGGGTTCAAATTGATTCTGCACTCACTGGCTTCATATGTATGTTCGCTCAATTTCAAGGATCTGATGTAAAACTTGATTACAGTGTTGTCAAGGCAAGCTTTATCTTCCTTTGAGAGGGCAGATGAGGTTAGTGAAGTGGCCCATTGATGAAATCGGTTGAGATGGGATGGTGATTCAGCAATCTTATTGGCCACGTCTTGTAAGAACCCTATGATGGTTTGCTTGTCGTGAGTTTGCGAAGTGATTTTGAATATAGCGTGTTCTTCTTGAGTCGTGGTGAAAAGAGCTGATATCGAAGTGAATGAAACAACCATGATGATGGTTAACCTTGAGAATAGACGCATTGTTGAAATAAGAAGGGTTAGTTAGTCAACGTCTGGGTATAATTCAATTTGTATTGGAAATGTGAACAAAGAATGGACTATATTTTTCTGATATGGCGACAAAAAGCTTTACATTTCTGGATTCTTCCAAACTTAACAAGCGATGCAAATCGGTTTATAGATTCCCAAGTGATGTTAACTACTGCAATCCAAGGGCCAAAGTAGAGTAATCTTCGCACGAATTGGGATCCTTGATCTTATAGGTAAATTTTGTGCCCATTGTTCTTCTGCATCGAATGATCTCGTTGTGTGCTTTGAAATGCAAGCTATCGCGTCTGTGCTAAAACTGCTCCACTCCATCCTTGAACGTTGCATTGACCATCTGATATCCTTCTGGTGTTTTACCTTCCAAATAGTTGCAAAGTGAAAAAAGCATCTACACGCGATTGAATAAAATACGAACACGACACAAAACCGTCAAAAGACAAAAGCGAAGGAGAGACGCGAAAAGTTCAAATTGAAATTGGATTGTAATAGATTTACCAATAGACAAAACCGCTGCCAATTTATAACAAAACTAGGCTTACTTCTTCTTCTTCTTCTTCAACTTTGATACTGTATTAGTTGATTTTTACCCTTCTACACTCATCAATAATGGGCACTGCAACACCAGCAACATTAACACCAAAGAGAAAAGGGATGTCCCAAGCCAGTGGTGGTGGTAACTCTTCCTCAAGCAACAAAAAGAAGCAAGCATCATTGATGTCCTTCTTCAAGCCCGTGGCAGCCAAAAGTGATTGGAACAAAGATGTAAATCAGTCTGCAAATAACTCGGTACTGCAAAGCCGTGTATCATCATCATCACCCTTGAGGTCTAAAGTGACGGTTAAACAAGAATTATCAAGTGATAAGGAAAATGACAATACATTAATGCAATATGATGAAGACGAATTTAGAGATTTGTCTTTTTCTTCGAGTTTGACTTCGCCACCGGATGTGAACGTGGTAAAACAAGAACCAATTCTGTCAAATGCCATGAACAACAACAACAACAACAACAACGAAAGCACGCCCTCGAAGGATCATAGACCAGCACTCAATTCCAGCCCCATCAATTCCAGTCGCCATTCTAGAAAGCAAGTCAATTATGCTGAATCTGAAGATGAAGATGAAGATGAAGATCCTGTCATCCTGTCATCTCGTAAGAAGAGAAAGATTGTGCAAGAGCCAAGTGACGACGAAGATGATTTTCGGCCAGATATGTCAGATGCGGATGATGATGATGATGATGATGACGATATGAGTGACTTTGTGGTTGATGATGATGGTGATGATGTTGATGACGGTGAGCCAGATGTCCTGGATGACGAAGATATTGCTTTCAAACCTAAGAAATTGAGTCAATCACAGAAGTCAAAGTCAAGGTCGATTCCCACTGAGACATCATCTTCAGAGATTAATACAACCATGGACACAACTAATACCACCACTTCCAATGACTTGAATGATAAGTTTACTGCATCTTCGTCATATGACGCTTCAGGATATGTTACAAAACAATTTCTGTCAAAGCCATTACCAACCACTAAAAGGAACTTTGCCAAAGAGAATGAGGAAAGATACCAGTGGCTCGTCAATATCAAAGATGCAGAAAAAAGATCTCCGGATGACCCAAATTACGACCCTAGAACACTTTATATTCCGCAGTCTGCATGGTCCAAATTTACTGCTTTTGAAAAACAATATTGGGAAATCAAGTCCAAAATGTGGAACACCGTCGTGTTTTTCAAAAAAGGGAAATTTTACGAGTTGTATGAAAATGATGCTATAATTGCAAATACTCAATTTGATCTTAAGATTGCTGGTGGAGGACGGGCAAATATGAAGTTGGCAGGCATTCCGGAGATGTCTTTTGAACACTGGGCAAAAGAGTTTATTAGCCATGGTTATAAAGTTGCAAAAGTGGATCAAAAGGAATCCATGTTGGCGAAGGAAATGAGGGGTGGTGGTTCTAAAGAGGAAAAGATCATCAAAAGGGAATTGACCGGTGTATTGACTGGAGGTACGTTGACCAATTTGGATATGATCACAGATGACATGTCAACTTATTGTCTTAGTATCAAAGAGGAAGCATGCGAAGATGGGTCTAAGATATTTGGAGTTGCCTTTGTGGATACGGCAACCTCGGAATTGAACTTGATCGAGTTATATGATGATGCAGAATGCACCAAGCTTGACACATTAATTACACAAGTCAAACCTAAGGAAGTCATTTGTGAAAAGGGAAACCTTTGCAATATTGCAACCCAGGTCTTGAAATTTTGTGCTCATTCGAATAATCAAATTTGGAACAATTTAAATCCAATTACTGAGTTTTGGGATTATGATGTTGCCGTTGAACAATTGGTTAAATCAAAGTACTATGATGCTGAGGACATGGACGACTTTTCAAAATACCCTGAGGTACTCGTTGATTTCAAAAAAAGACACTTCGTAGCATTCAATGCATTTGGAGGACTATTGTCCTATTTGAAGACTCTTAAATTGGATGAGAGTATCATGAGTTTGGGTAATATAAGACAATACAAAATTTCAGAAAATGAAACATCGCACATGATTCTTGATGGTATTACTTTGAGTAATTTGGAAATTCTCAATAACAATTACGATGGCGGAGATCAGGGAACATTGTTGAAGTTGGTGAATCGAGCAACTACTCCATTTGGTAAAAGACATTTGAAAAAGTGGATTTTGCACCCATTGATGCGTATTGATGAGATTAGTCTGAGGTACGATTCCATAGATTATTTAATGAGTGATGGTTCTGAGTTGAGATCTACCTTACAAGACTGTTTGACAGCTTTGCCTGATTTGGAACGTTTAATTGCTCGTGTACATGGTGGAACCCTTCGATTCCGGGATTTCCTCAAAGTTGTTGAAAGTTTTGAAAGTATCGCCAGATTCTCAAAACAATTGTTGGAATTTGCCAACGTTGAGTGTGGGGTATTGTATAAATACTTGCAATCATTCCCTCAAGATATGGTTGAGCATATTTCAGAATGGGAGGATGCATTCGATAGACAACAGGCCGTGAACGATATCATTATTCCTGCAAAGGGTGTCGATGCCGAGTTTGACAAATCTCAAGGTGTTATTGACGGTTTGGAAAACCAACTCAATGAGCTTTTGAAAGGTTACAAAAAAGATTTCAAATCGCATGAGATATTTTATCGTGATTCAGGAAAAGAAATTTATCTTATTGAACTTCCTGTGAAATTGGTTAAGCACGTCCCACAAAGTTGGCAAACTATGGGTGCTACATCGAAAGTGAAAAGATATTGGTCACCAGAAGTGAAGCAATTGGCAAGAGAATTGATGGAGCAAAGAGAGTTGCACAAGATGGTTTGTGATACTTTGAGAAACAGGATGTATGCCAAATTCGACGCCCATTACTCCACTTGGATGAAAGTGATCAATTGCATTGCCAATATTGATTGCATACTTGCATTAACCAAGGTATCTGAATCAATCAGTTACCCATCATGTCGCCCAGAATTCGTGCAAGGTGACCATGGTGTGCTCGATTTCAAGGAATTGAGACACCCTTGTTTTGTTGGTAATGGAAACTTTATCCCTAATGATATTCACTTGGGTGGTGATGAGCCCAATTTTGGATTGTTGACGGGTGCCAATGCTGCTGGTAAATCTACCATTATGAGAACCACTGCTTTGGCTGTCATTTTAAGTCAAATTGGATGCTACATACCCGCTTCGCTGGCTAAATTAACCCCCGTGGACAGAATAATGACCCGATTAGGTGCAAATGATAACATCATGCAAGGTAAATCAACTTTTTTTGTTGAACTTTCAGAAACCAAGAAAATTTTGAGTAACGCTACTCCCAGATCATTGGTGATTTTGGATGAATTGGGTAGAGGCGGTTCAAGTAGTGATGGGTTTGCCATTGCTGAAGCAGTTTTGCACCACTTGGCTACTCATCTACAACCACTTGGGTTCTTTGCAACACATTATAATACCTTAGGCGTATCATTCAAGTCGCATCCACAAATCAAACCAATGAGAATGGCAATTGTTGTCGACCAGGAGTCGAGGGATATCACATTTTTGTATAAATTGGAAAGTGGTACAGCACCAGGATCATTTGGAATGAATGTGGCATTGATGTGTGGAATCCCCAAAGAAATTGTTGACAACGCTGAAGTTGCTGCAAAGAAATACGAACAAGTTTCGAGTTTGAAACGGACGTATGAGGAAGCAGATAAAGACGAGGAAATGAGTTTGGGTTTACAAAGTGATTGTGTGTGGTATGGAACTGATAGAATCGAGTTGTTGAAGCAGGACATATTCAACTATGAAACTTCAGTACAAGAGAGGGCACTTGATAATGTCTATAAAATGATTGATTCTTTATAGAGGTAGTAGATGTAATAATATAATTGATATAGAGAAATGTGTCACAAATACAAAACTTCTAGGCAACTATAAAGTGACCACTAGTATTTCAGAGACGTGGAAGGTTGGTCGATAGTCAACAGGTAAAGTATTGATGCTTGTGTTCAATCAACAGTGTAAGCACAACGCTAAATGCCAGATCTTCATTTTGATACCTCTGCTCCCGACCTTTCGACTTTGTGCTAGCAACAGCAAACATTTTCTCACAACAGTGTGACACGATATTTTCTTACCAGCCCCAGATTCACATTCTCCGAGGAGAAAAAAAAAATAATAAGTACCATACAGAAAGTAAAACAGAGAAAAGCACACCACTTTTTTCTTTCCCCATTATCAACAACCCCAACAACCATCATGTCATCAATTATCAATCAATTAGGTCTCAACACTAGAGTCCCATACCACTTCTTATTCTACGCATTGTCATTTGGAGGTACTGCCTTCTACTCATACATTGTCTCACCAGTGTTGTTTAAGGAGTTATCAAGAGATGATTTCAGCAAAGTCCAGGGTAAGGTTTTCCCTCGTTACTTTAAGTATCAAATCCTCTCACCACTTTTGATTGCAGCAATCACTCCATTCAAGTACTGCCCATTCACAATTGGTACTTTGGCAATTGCCTCATTGTCGGGAATTTTCAATTTGTGCTACTTGGAACCTAAATGTCATGCTATCAAGGAGGAGAGGATCAAGTTGACTGCTATTGGCAAGGAAAAGAAGGACAATGGTGAGCCAACTGACGAAATGCAAGCATTGACTACTAGTTTTGGCAGATGGCACGGATTGAGCATGTTGATCAACAACTTGTCTATTTTGTCATGGGCTGTCTACGGATTGACTGTAGCCAAAGGGTTGACTTTGATCAAATACTAAATAGTGAGAGAAGGTATGCTAAGTTGTTCTGTTTTTTGTTTTTCTATCGTTGTTTCCTCTTGAGATCATCTTGTTTTCGTAACTTCTCTGCTTCATTGTACTCAGCTAGCTCTTCTTTGTATATGGTTGCGGTGAACTTGAACAAGTAGAGGTACCAAATGAAAAGCTGCACTATTGCAAACACAACAAAATGGCCACTCAATTTCACCGTGGCAATGTTGGGGTTTATCATCCATCTCTTGATGATCCACAAGTAATGGAAAATGGTCACAGTCATTACCACCACGCCAACAAGAAAGAACTTGATATCTTTGATAAGTTTCGGTGTAATGTACTGCTGAATCAATGAGGGTTGTGCTGTAGATCTGGCGTCGTAAATGCTCATACTAATCGTGTTGTGAAAAGTGTGGGGTCAGACGGATCAGAGTTTCAAAATGGAGATTCTTTATCAGCGGGGCCGTTTGATACCACTAAAGGCAGGTAGTAGCGTGACTCTAGGCGCTATCTTCGCGAGCGGGAGTAAGAAAAGGCCTACATATATTGAAGTCCTCCTTTAATTTCGGTTTATTTCGCCTCATGTCAGCAACTGTTTTGTGGTATAAGAGGTGCAATACACCAACCCGCAACCTTAAATATTCCGCGTCATCGGATACTTTGTTGATAGCGGTCCTGTAATTTGTGTCATGAAGCTGGATCGATACTGCCCCTTCGGAGTTATACCTCCAGCGTTCGCCATTGACAGAATCGGCAAATGGCGGAAGAAAAACAAAAATTTCTTTTTCTTTCTTGACGGAATCTCTTCGCGCATATCATTTATTTGCAGCAAAAACTTTGTCGGTCTTTGTATGTAGCAAAAACAAGGTCATAGTCTCTTGACTCTGTTTCAAGACGGGGTCGCTCTCTCAGTCAAACCCCACATGAGCTTCATGGCATCGTGTATTCCTCTTTTTTTTTGGTTGGGGGGGGTGCACAAGAGCATTCAACTTGTAATCCGATACTTTTCTTGATTTGAGCGTACAAAGAAAAAATGCCCTATAATTTCCTCACTTGCATTACAAAATGCCTTACATGAAAATTTTTATGCCCAAAATGCCTTACTTGGTAAGGAAATAAGGTAGACTATAAAACCAAGTAATTCCCACAATGGAAGGAGCTAACTGAGTTTATGCAAAGATTGTAGACAACTCTATCCAACACTATCAATACAGGTTTTCCCAAACTGGAACTGTTGCAAAAAAAAATAAAGAGCTTCCATTCATGTCTTTGAAGGAAACCAAGTTGGAAGATGGATACTCTGTATCTTCATCCCAATTTCAAACAACAACAGAACAACTTAGTAGTGACTCCAAAGCCAATGACTCACCCTTTATCTCATTTTTCAAATCATTTAAGGTTGACAAGACTAAAGTTATCAAAGGCGCAGATGTACTTACGCCAGAAGACAGCCTACGAAATTACCAAATAAAGTTGATTGCACTTTCCTCTTGTATTGGGTCTGGTTTATTTATCAGCAGTGCATCCATGATATCCTCTGCCGGTCCAGCAGGAACGGTTATTGGTTACTCGATTGTGGCAATTTTGATGTTTTTCGTTGTTCAAGCTTTGGGAGAATTGACAAGCTCTTACCCGGTTAGGGGGAATTTTCTTATTTACAACTCGCGTTTCATTGACGAATCATGGGCATTTGCTATGAACTGGAACTATTGTATGCAATGGATCGTTTCCATTCCATTATCACTAGTTGGTGCATCAATGACTATTCAATTTTGGAATGATAATATCAATCCTGGTGCTTGGGTTGCCATTTTCTGGGCGTTTTTGTGCGCAATTAATATTTTTGGAGTCAAGGGGTATGGGTATGGCGAAAGTGTGTTTTCAGTGATCAAAGTCGTCGCTATTTCTGGATTTGCCATTTTGGGTATAATTTTGGTTGCTGGTGGAGGTAAACAAGGATATATTGGTGGTAAGAACTGGCACCCCCCTTTTGCTAATGGGTTCAGGGGTACGTGCAACACGTTAGTCAATGCTGCATTCAGTTTCGCTGGTACCGAATTGGCAGCAATTGCCGCCGCTGAGACTTCAAACCCACACAAAGCATTGATTAAAGCGACAAAGCAGATATTTTGGAGGATTGCAGTGTTTTACATGTTGTCTGTGATATTGTTGTGCTTTTTGGTTCCTTTTAACGACCCCAAATTATTGGGTAATTCCAATTCGTCAGCATCGCCATTTGTTATTGCCATTTCCAACGGTGGCATCAAGGTGTTGCCATCGATATTCAATGCAGTTATCCTAATTGCGCTTTTATCAGTCGCAAATGCTAGTGTTTTTGCCACTTATAAGCCATTGGTTGCATTAGCTGAGGCTGGTCACGGACCCAAGTTTTTGGCGTACCTTGATCGTAAAGGAAGACCAATTTTTTCCATCTTGATTGCCTTGGCGTTTGGTTTGATTGGGTTTGTGGGTGCCTCGAAGAACCAAGAAACTGTGTTCACATGGTTGTTGGCATTGAGTGGATTATCGTGTATATTTATTTGGTTTTCGATATCATTGGCTCAAGTTCGTGTGAATTATGCATGCAAAGTACAAGGATTGGACTTGTACCGTCCATTTAAGGCTATTGGGGGAGACTATGGTGCATATCTTTCACTACTTTTGAATGTTTTAATTCTCATGGCTCAGTTTTACGTTGCTTTGTACCCAATTGGTGGCAAAGCATTGCAAGCAGATACCTTTTTTCAAGCATATTTGGCTGCTCCTATAGTGTTGGTGTTGTATGTTGGCCACAAGATTTGGACGAGGAATTGGAAAATGTACATCAAAGCTGAAGATATGGATCTTTTAACTGGTAGAAATGAAATCGATATGGATGTTGCGATGCAGGACCATTACGATGAAAAACAAAGGTGGAAGCAAAAGCCGTGGTGGTATAAGGCTCTAGATATATGGTGTTGAGTAATAAATTGATAGAGTATAGTTACACAATAATGAAGACATGATAAATTGAATATGCTTTAGGTGTATAGTTGACGTGATCATGTGACACTTTCGATCTCGGTGAAGAAAAAGCAGAAAACAATACACAACACACGCACACACACACACACACATATACACTTTTGTAACGAATTTCCAACAAGGTGTATACAACCAATTGGAAAACCGATATGAACAACGTCCATCTGCTTCAAACAGATCTCGCCCATTTGAGCTCCGAAGCAAAGAAGAGGTATCCGGATGTGCGGCAAATTGTCGACTCAGTCATCAAAACCTTGAAATCGTTGACCCCAACAACTGCCCTAAAGGATGTAACTGACGATAGTTTGAAACTACAAACAGTAAATGCATTGATACTAGCATGTGACTCGGGAAACCTCAAGCTTAACAATTCTTCAATTCCCATCATTCAAAAGCTAATTCTGGTCCATTTCATTCCTAAGGAGAAACTCAAAGATGTGTTGAAGACATTTTCCGAGGCTTCACATTTGGCAGAGGGAGTTCAAGTTAGAATTCTTCAATGTCTTCAGCAATTAACACAGGAGTACAAAACCAAAATTACAGGGGATGTCCTCTTGAGCATGATTAGCCTTTGTTCAGGATTGACAAGTACGAACAAGTCGTCCACTGTTCTGGGAGTGGCTTCGGCCACTTTGGAGCAAGTGTTTTCAAATGTTTTCGACAATATTAGCATAACCCCTTCCCCTGGGGACAAAGGGATTGACATTGAGAATGAAGAGGTGGTAAAAGTGGACGATGCTTCATACGAGGGATATTGCGTCTTTGAAGATTTGAATCGGATTACGACAAACAAGAAGCCCAAATTTTTGAAAAGTGGTATAGCCATAAGAAGCCAATCAGCTCTCGATATAATTGAAAACGTAATCCTTCATCATACCAAATTGTTTCAGCAACATAAAGAGTTGGCGTACTTGTTGCGAGCTCAAACTGCTCCTTCTTTGTTAAAGATATTGAATTCACCATCGAGAAGCTATCAATTGACCCAAAGGGCTATACGGGTGATTCAAGTCTTGCTTACCACACAAATTGAAAGCTTGGAGATTGAAGTTGAGCTAATCTTGTCGTACTTGAACCACGCTTTGCTTGAAAGTCAGCACGATGGTTCTGTTCCTTATTGGGAAAAGATATTGATTCTTGAAATGTTGAAGAATGTGTTTGCCAAATTCAACGTCATCAAAGTGATTTATGAAAAGTACGACCACGACGAACTGAAGAAGGATGTATTGAAGGAATTGTTCAACGTACTCAATACCTATCTACAAAATGATGTTCAGTTTGCAAATGACACATTGAAATTTGGTGTGCCGGATTCAAACAATGTGCACACGTCTGTGATTGATGCTACAGATGCGGTATCTTTGTCACGGGAAAACTACAAGATTCTGTTGCTCGATCATTTAGATAAAACTGAACCTCAAGCAAACATCCCTGAATCTTATTCCACCTATCTTATTTTTGAGATTCTTGTTTATTATTGTAATGGAGTATCTGATTTTGTTGCAACAATGCTGGAAATTACTGTTGATGAGCAAAATTTGGAAAAGAATGTTGATTTCACCAATGCAATTTTAACGTCAACTGCAGCGGAAGTTATCCTTTTGCTTGACAAGTTTATTCATTCTGCCTTGGATGATGCTTTGTTTCGAGATTTGTTGTCTTCGTTTCAAAAGTTTACCCATTCCGTTGGATTGTTGGGCTTGGACTCCATCAGAGATGATCTACTTTTGAGGCTTTCAAAAGCAATTACAGCTAGCCTCATTACTCTAGGACCCAATAAAGAAGAAGGAGAAACTTCTTCAATACATGAAGATCCAAAAAAGCATTCACTCGCAATTGGGGAGTCGATGGTGGAGTCTGTTACATCCAGCCGCGTGTTTTTCAAAGGAGACGGTGATGTGAATAGCAGTACGTCGCTGGTGAATCTGATCAACTCTAGACATTTCAATTCTCGACATGTGCTTTGTTTGAAGACGTTGATAAAGTTGGCTATTTCATTGGGTACGACGCTTGCACAATCGTGGTCCATTATTTGGATATCATTGCAATGGTGTGCCTACTTTCTCCAAGGTCCCGATGAATTCAGTAATTTTTCAAGATCAAAACAAAATCAGGACTTGGCTAGTGTGCGACAACCACATATAACCGACGCTGATATGCGTAGTATCCAAGCTTCACTTCAATCGCTTTTTGATGCAATGAGTGGTTATGATGCAAATGCGCTTATACTGCTGTTTTCATGTTTAGCGGAGTTGAATGATGTTGCATTTTTAGACGATGCGGGTAAGACTGTCAATTTTGATTTAGTGGAATCTCCTTACAACAAAGCTTATTATTTGCAAAAAATCTTTCAAATTTGTCAACTTGTGCCGGCAAAAATTTTGATTCAAGATACGAGTGTTTGGGACTTGGTCATTTCTTATATCACTAAATTTGGTTCAAGAAGAAATTTGCATTCCAATTTACGTTTGTACATTGCCGAGTCATTTTCGAGACTAGTTGAAAAATTAGCGAGTGATGGATTTCATAATGATTTGTTGTCTCTGGCAACGGCAACGAGGACATTAGATGGGTTAAACAAGTATATTACTTGTTTGTTTGAGCATGGGCCACCAAAGGAATTGTTGACTCTCAATTGTGAGACGGAAATTCATTTATCAGTATTGACAGAATTGCATTCATTAATTGACAATTATGACACCCATTATCAAGGTTCATGGGCCCAAGTTTTTGAAATCCTAAATACACCTTTCAAGACGATAGCATCAAAAGATCAGAATTTGCGGGAAAAAGTACAGCTTTTAGTGGAAAAATCATTTGATACGTTAAAGTTGATACTTGATGAGTTTTTATCGTCATTGCCATTTAAACAATTCAAGTTTCTCATTGACACTGTGGTTAATTTTGCCCACCAATCGTATGATCTCAATATTTCTTTCAGTGCAGTGAGCTATTTCTGGCTCATTAGTGATTCATTAAAGTCGAGGCTTTTGCAATTTGAGGCCAGTGCATCACAAAAGTTGGAAATAAAGCTGGAAGATGAACTTGTTGAATTTATCAATTTGAATGATGAATCTTATCAATCATACATTTGTCTTGAGATCTACCTACTCTTTTGCTTGGCCAACTTGTCTAAACAAGAAACGAGTCGTGCTCAAGTAAGAGATGGGGCTATTCAAACGTTTTTTCAAATTGTTGATGTTCATGGCCCAGCTTTGGAGCAAAGCTGGAGTGTTGTGCACTTGTTGGTATTGCCATGCTTATTTAGTATCGATCCAGCTGAGAGTGTTAAGGAATCGTTGGAAACGATTCGATTATTATTGGAAGGGTTCACTAATATGTATCGCAAATTTTTCAGCCATTCCGAAACCAGTGCATTTCATGACAAATGGCAAATGATTTTCGACTATATGGAAAAGCTTTTGTCGCATAAGAATATTGATATAAACTTGATTGTTTTCAAGTCTTTTCAGGATTTGATTGATCCATCGGCTGCGATTGATACAAGACAAATTCGTAACGCATTGTTCAATTTATGGAAAGGGTATTCAATTGAGTATGATTTGGTAAATTCGAGTTATCAAGACTCACTTGTGCAGTATATGCAATGTTTCCCACCATTGTACAGGGTTATTCAATCTGACTTGACGCTAGACGAAGTGAATACAGTTGTTGATATTTTCAACAAGGGTGCCAGATATCCGGTGTTGCCATTACACCAATCAGATGCCAACAAGCCTAGTAAATTGCAATCGACTATATTGACAAACATTTCCGTATTGGATAAAAATGATGTTGGAATACAAGCTGCTGTGGTGCAATTGCTCGCAAATGTGATTGTGTATCCATATGGAGTTCGAATGAGGATTGAACAAAAATTTCAAAATAATGTATTTGTACAAAAAAACTATCAAATCCCAACATTTATTGGTATTAGTCATTTGGGGTTGCAATTGATGAAGAGTAAATTTGATGAATTTGGCTATACTCGAGTATTTACCGATGAACAAAGTATTATCAAAACGATAAAGGCTCTCATTGAGGCTGTTGAGCGCAAGTTGCAAGGTATATCAATGGCGAAAACCCCGCTTTGGATTGAAGCTCATGATATTTTGAAGGTGTTGATAAATGAGTTGATCAATGAAAAGAAGGAGGATCTAAGTGATGAACTTTGGTCGTTACTTACAAAGTCATTGATGCTTACCATTGCTTTTGATTCGGATATAGCATCTGATGCTGATATCAAAATCACTCACTACCAAGAGTTGAGTGAGCTAATTGTTCCCAACTTGATCAAGAAAGATAATGCATTGATTTTGGATTTGGTAAAGAGTGTTTATGAAAATTCATACCTCTACAACCGCAATAGTGATGAAAAGGATTTGATTTTAAACAATGTGACAGATGAAAAAGTGGCCATTGGTCACTTGACTTCGTTTAAATTTGATGAATATTTTGGTACAACTGAACAATTGCATGTGTTGCCTAATACCAAGATTCGATTCAATAATTTGAATGAGCTATTCCGGTTACTGAATCTTGACACCAAGTACAAGTCCTCGTGTGAATTGTACCTTTTGAGAAGAATCAGCTTTACATTAAGAAGAGCAGTTGCTGATTTGAAATTGTCTGGAAATAGACCTTTGCCACGAGTACAATTGAATGAGATATTGGTGGTTCTCGAGCAAATGCTCCGCATGCAACCAGCATCGAACGCAAACGAACAACAGTTTAAGAAATTAAATAGGTTGTTGGTGTTGCTTACTCCATTTGCCAATAAGTTTGGTGACAGTAACAAGTCACTTCTTGCAAAGGTATTGATGAAGTTTTGTATACAAGATACAATGTGTCGTAGAATGTAAATAACAAATCAATGACGCGACACAAACCAAAAAAAAACAAAAACCAGAATCCATCTGCGACACAAAATCAAAACCGAGCCAAAAGAGAAAAAATAAAAAATAAAAAAAATAAAAAGAAAACATAATCTGTTTGTCTTGTCTCTGTTTGTCTTGTCTCTGTTTGTCTTCTTTCTCTCTCCCCTTTCAAACCAAAAACAGAAAAACCAAAAACAAAGAGAGAGTGAGAAAACAGAAAAAAATTGGATTCTATTTTTACACCCACCAACCAAATCAAACTAAACTAAACTAAACCAAACCAAACCAAACCAAATCAAGCCAAACTCACACATTAGAACAACAAACAACAAACAACAAACAACAAACAACAAATAACAAATAACAAATAACAAATTCTCACATCTTAACCAAACACTGCTAGTAAATAACTTACTTTCTTTCTTCCTTCCTTCCTTCCTCCCCCCTCCCCTAGGCATATTGGTTTTCACTCTTTAGTTGACAAGGAAGCTTACCACATACGCAAAGTAGCTTACTCATCCACTCCACACACTTGTCTGACTTTTCAATAAGGAAGGAGATCAATCCCGCCTTATTCCATTCGCTTTTTATATAAAAATAAAAAATTAAAAAATTAAAAACAAAAAAAAAAAAATAGAAAAAAATTTAAAGAGGCAACTGACAGCCACAGCCATCTTCCCCATCGTTTAGAGCTAAAACCATCACTAAAGCATAGATCATACCCTCGTTACTACTACTACTACTACTACTACTACTACTACTACTACTACTACTACTACTAC
>OGTC01000009.1_pt1 | contig 188333 bp, 176 predicted proteins | sample 1574531 | NCBI WGS metagenome assembly OGTC01 (sample SAMN03295859, study PRJEB24534) | human gut metagenome | isolation source: fecal sample 2 from infant 9 | host: Homo sapiens | place: USA: Pittsburgh, PA | collected 2014-07 | reverse complement strand
ACGCTGGAAGCTCAAGTTTGAAATGGCAACTCTACCAAATGCCAGAAGAAAAAGTACTTGCAAAAGGTTTGATTGAACGCATTGGATTGAAAGATTCTATTTCTACAGTTAAGTTTGATGGTCGTTCAGAACAGCAAGTTCTTGACATTGAAAACCACACTTTGGCTGTAAAAATCTTGCTTGATGACTTGATCCGTTTTGATATTATCAAAGCTTATGATGAAATTACTGGTGTTGGACACCGTGTTGTTGCAGGTGGAGAATACTTCAAAGAGTCTACAGTTGTTGAAGGGGATGTTCTAGAAAAAATCGAAGAACTAGGACTTCTTGCTCCATTGCACAACCCTGCAAACGCTGCTGGAATTCGTGCCTTCAAAGAATTGTTGCCAGAGATCACAAGTGTAGCAGTTTTTGACACATCATTCCACACAACAATGCCAGAGAAAGCCTACCGTTATCCATTACCAACTAAGTATTATACAGAAAACAAGGTTCGTAAATATGGAGCTCACGGTACAAGTCACCAGTACGTTGCACAAGAAGCAGCAAAACTCTTGGGTCGTCCACTTGAAGAGTTGAAGTTAATCACTTGTCACATCGGTAATGGTGCTTCTATTACAGCTGTTAAGGGTGGGAAATCTGTTGATACCTCAATGGGATTCACTCCTCTTGGTGGTGTAATGATGGGAACTCGTACAGGGGATATTGACCCAGCCATCATTCCTTATTTAATGCAATATACAGAGGACTTTAACAAGCCTGAGGACATCAGTCGTATCCTCAATCGTGAGTCAGGGTTGATGGGTGTTTCAGGTAAATCTAGTGATATGCGTGACGTGATTGCTGCTATGGATGCAGGAGATCATGATGCTACTTTGGCTTATGAAATGTATGTTGACCGTATCCAAAAACATATTGGTCAATACCTTGCAGTCCTAAATGGAGCAGATGCTATTATTTTCACAGCAGGTATCGGTGAAAATTCTACTAATGTACGTGAAGATGTTATTTCAGGGATTTCTTGGTTCGGTTGTGATGTAGATCCAGAGAAAAATGTCTTTGGTGCAACCGGAGATATTTCGACAGATGCAGCAAGTGTACGTGTACTTGTCATCCCAACAGATGAAGAACTCGTTATCGCGCGTGACGTTGAACGTTTGAAAAAATAACAAATCAAAAAATCGACCTTTCTTATTGAAGGTCAATTTTTTTTTGATCTAGGAAAACTACCATTTAGTCAGTGAAACTTCGCCACTATTGAGCCAAATCTTTTCACCGTTTGCTAATTCTATCTGCAGTTGACCTTGGTCAGAGATGTCATAGGCTTTTCCTGTGATTATTTCCTGATCCTTCTTGAAGGAAATCTCTTTTCCTAAAACGATTGAGCGCTTTTTATAGAGATAGAGGAGTTCATCGGCTTCTGTTTCATAGAAACATTTCCAGATTTCAGCAATCAATTCATTGCGAGTAATGGGAGTCTTTTGAGAAAATAAGCTTCCAGCTTTAGTTTGTAGATTCTTAGGAAATTCAGCAATAGAAAAGTTGATTCCGACCCCAATGATAACATCTGTAACGAGTCCAGTTTCGACGGAGGTAATGGCTTCGGTTAGAATACCAGCAATTTTTTTCTGGTTCAGGTAAATGTCATTGACCCACTTGATATCCACGTCGATTAAACTAAGGTTTTTGATAGCCTTGTAGATAGCTCCAGCTGTTAGAAGTGTATAGGCAGGAAGATTTTGATAAGGGAGATTGGGCTGTAGGTGAAGGGACATGTAAATTCCCCCCTTATCAGGTGAGTAATAAGGACGTTGAAAACGGCCACGTCCCATGGTTTGACTAGTGGAAAGGTAGAGCCTATCTCCTTTTGCACCAGCTTCCATAGCCTCTTTGGCATCGGTTTGGGTAGATTTAGTCGATGGTTTAAACAGGACAGTAATGGGACTATTCGCTTCGATTTCCTCAGGTAAGATAAGGTCACCGTCCAGAAGTTTATACCCACGATTTTTGATACTGTCAATCTCCAGTCCCTCTTGCTGGAGACGTTGGATAGCTTTCCATACTGAAGTTCGAGATAGGTTTAATCTCTCAGCTATTTTTTCTCCGCTTAGATAATCAGTCTCAGTAGCTAGTATTTTATAGACTTCTTGATAGGATTTCATGCTAGACCCTTTCTGGAATAATTAGATTTATTGTACCATATTTTTAAAAAAGGGAGAGCGATTTTCAAGTAATCTTAGCTAACTATAAAATTTTACCCAGTTTTAGTTAGGATGATAGAGGTAAAGAGGTTTTCAAATCGCTTGAAAAATGGTAAAATGTTTTAATAACTTATTTATCTGAATGTGATATTCAGAAGGAAAGGATCTGTTGTGAAATCAATAGGTGTCATTGAAAAGTTAAAAAGTTTATCGAAACAAGAAGGACTTCTTTTAGGAGTTATTCTGAGTATTTTTCTCCCTTTTTATCTTTTTGTTATTATTTTTATCTCTTACTTACTTTGGTTAGTATATACTGGGGAGATGAAGGGGATCTTGAAACGTTTGTCTCAACACCCTGTTTTGCTCTTTTTTATTGCCTATAGCACTGCAATTTCTCTTCTAGCACAAAATGTGATGGGAGTAGTTGCCTCAGTTGCAATGTTTCTGTTTGCAATCTTCTTTTACTATTACCAATCTCAATTGACTCCTAAATTTTTCAGGTTGACGATTGAAGGAGTTTTAGCCTCGAGTGTCTTGGCAGCAGTCTTTGCAGCCTTGGAACATTTCCAAATTGTAAAGAAATTTGATTATACCTTCCTCTCACCAAGAATGCAGGTTTGGCATCAAAATCGAGCGGAAGTTGCCTTCTTTAATCCCAATTACTATGGAATTATCTGTTGTTTCTGTATCATGATTGGTTTTTATCTGATTAGCACAACTAAGTTAAGGTGGTTACGAATCTTTTCTATGATTGCCATCTTTGCTAATTTATTCGGTTTAAACTTTACGCAGAATCGTACAGCTTTTCCAGCCATTATCTTTGGAGCGATTATTTATCTCTTCACAACTATTAAGAACTGGCGTGCTTTCTGGCTTAGTATTGGAGTTTTTGGGGTTGGTTTGGCCTTTCTATTTTCAAGTGATTTAGGTGTTCGAATGGGAACCTTAGATTCATCTATGGAAGAGCGTGTTTCTATCTGGAATGCTGGAATGGCCTTGTTTAAGCAAAATCCATTCTGGGGTGAAGGACCACTAACCTACATGCACTCTTTCCCTCGTATTGGAGCACCTTATCATGAACATGCTCATAGTATTTATATAGATACGATTTTGAGTTATGGAGTTGTTGGTACAGTTCTCTTGGGGATTGCTTCTGCCACTCCAGTACGAATGTTGATTGATATGAGTCAAGTACCTAGTAAGCGTCCTATCCTTGGACTTTACCTCTCTTTCTTGACAGTAGTAGCTGTGCACGGAATTTTTGATTTGGCTCTCTTTTGGCTTCAATCATCCTTTATTTTCCTTTTAGTGATGTGTAGTTTACCACTAAAACATAGTATGATTGATGAATTAGTTGATTAAGAAAAAGATAGTAGAAACTAACATTTTCTACTATCTTTTTTTCATTCAATTATTGAATAGCTTGAACCAAGTCTTCAGCTTGTTGTTTTAGTGAAGTAGCAACACTGTCTTCAAGGACTAATTTGCCATCTACCCAAGCAGAATCATTGACACGAGCTGCAGTGAATTCACCAACAACTTGTGTACGGATGAATGGCAAGAGGTCTTTGTAGATTGCAAAAAGTTGTTCATGACCTGCATTTGCTACTGAAGATACAGTAACGATTTTATCTTGAAGGGCAGATGGACCACGAGTTTCAGATAAGTCAAGAGCGCGTGAAAGCCAGTCAAGCAAGTTTTTCACTGTTCCAGGAATTGAGAAGTTGTAAACTGGAGAGAAAATCCAGATAGCATCAGCAGCTAGAACAGCTTCACGAGCTGCTGCTACAGCTGGAAGAGTTGGAACTTCAAGTTCTTGATTAAAAAGTGGGATTGCTGAGTAGTCAAGGTAGCTAACCTCAGCTTTACCTGCAAGAGCTTTTTCAGCTTCTAGAGCCATTTGGTGGTTGAAAGAACCTTCACGAAGTGAACCAACGATAAATAATACTTTTTTAGACATAGGGAGTCTCCTTTAGATTTTAATCAGAGTTATCTCTGTTGTTATAAACGATATTACAACAAAAGGAAATCATTTGCAAGAAATCTGCTCAGAAAATAAAAATCGATGATAGTCAAGATTATTTTTAGGAGTAGAGATTATGAAAAGTCTGTGAAATCAATGATTCAAGCGTCATATACTCCTGTCATAAGAGAAGTTCCGAGCCAAATCCTCCTCCTTTATTCACTTGTAATTCACTAGGATAGATGGTAAAATAGACGAGTGAAAAAGAGACAAAAAAAAGAAAAAAATTCCCTATTATTTCAGTACAGCATTGGTTTGACCCTGCTGGCTCTAGTTGTGACTTCTTCCTTTCTCTATTTGGTATGGCTTAGTATGAAGCCTTATCAAACTGCAAAAGTCGAAGGGGAAAAACTTGCCAAGCAGTATGCCAATTTAGAAACAGTAAGTCAGGTTGATATCTTCAATGGCTTAGAGAGCTATTATAGTGTTCTTGGTCAAGATAAGAATCAGAAACCAGTTGCTGTTTTAATAGAGAAAAATAACAATAATATTTACGTATATCAATTAGGAAAAGGGACTTCTCAAGAAAAAGCTGAAGCGGTTGTCAGAGAAAAAGGAGCAACTGAGATTGACAAGATTACTTTTGGACGCTACGCTGACAAGCCCGTCTGGGAAATCAAGTCTGGAGGAGACTATTATCTAGTAGATTTTGAATCTGGTAGCCTAATCGAAAAGGAGAAGCTATGAAACTATCCAAACGTGTCTTAGAAATGGAAGAAAGTGTCACTCTAGCTAGTGATGCCAGAGCAAAGAAGTTAAAAGCGGAAGGAAAAGATGTTCTTTTCTTAACCTTGGGTCAGCCTGATTTTCATACTCCTGAAAATATTCAGGATGCTGCTGTTGCGGCCATTCGAGATGGACGTGCTTCTTTCTATACGATAGCTTCAGGTTTGCCTGAGTTAAAAGCAGCAGTTAGTACTTATTTTGAACGTTATTATGGGTATTCTGTGGCGGCAAATGAAGTCACATTTGCTACAGGTGCAAAGTTCTCATTGTACACTTTCTTTATGGCTGTGGTTAATCCTGGAGATGAGGTCATCATTCCTACTCCTTACTGGGTCAGCTATGGTGATCAGGTTAAAATGGCTGGTGGTGTTCCAGTCTTTGTCCAAGCTAAGGAAGACAATCACTTTAAAGTAACTGTAGAACAATTAGAAGCAGCTCGCACAGATAAGACCAAAGTTTTGGTTCTTAACTCACCATCTAATCCTACCGGTATGATCTATTCTCGTGAGGAACTCTTGACCATCGGAAATTGGGCTGTTGAACATGATGTTCTCATCTTAGCCGATGATATTTATGGTCGTTTGGTCTATAACGGAAATGAGTTTGTTCCAATCTCTAGTCTATCAGAAGCCATTCGCAAGCAAACCATTGTTATTAACGGTGTATCAAAAGCTTATGCTATGACAGGTTGGCGTGTTGGTTATGCAGTAGGTGATCCAGAAATTATTGCTGCCATGAGTAAATTGACTGGCCAAACGACTTCAAACCTGACTGCTGTATCTCAATATGCGACGATTGAAGCTTTGACTGGACCGCAAGATTCTGTGGAGGTTATGCGTCAAGCATTTGAAGAACGTTTAAATACCATCTATCCACTCTTGTGTGAAGTTCCTGGCTTTGAGGTTGTCAAACCTCAAGGAGCCTTCTATCTTTTCCCAAATGTCAAGAAGGCTATGGAGATGAAAGGCTATACCGACGTAACAGCATTTACAACGGCTATTCTTGAGGAAGTAGGTCTGGCTTTAATTACTGGAGCAGGATTTGGAGCACCAGAAAATGTCCGTCTCAGCTATGCGACAGACCTAGATACATTAAAAGAAGCTATTCGCCGTTTGCATCAATTTATGGAAAAATAAGAAGCTTAATCTCCGTCCTCTTGGCGGAGGTTTTTTTGGATAAAACCTGAGATTTTTCTCTGATAGAATCTAGCTATCAGGCATTATTTGTGGTACAATAGTAAGTAATAATGTCTTTAGACAAGCTAAACAAAAAAAGGAAGATAAAACATGACAAAACGTGTAACAATTATCGAAGTAAAAGACTACGTTGGTCAAGAAGTCACTATTGGTGCTTGGGTTGCTAACAAGTCAGGAAAAGGGAAAATTGCCTTCTTGCAATTGCGTGACGGAACTGCCTTCTTCCAAGGTGTGGCTTTCAAACCCAATTTTGTCGAAAAATTTGGTGAAGAAACTGGACTCGAAAAATTTGATACCATCAAACACTTGAGTCAAGAAACGTCTGTTTACGTTACAGGGACTGTGAAAGAAGATGAACGCTCTAAGTTCGGTTACGAGCTTGATATCACTGATATTGAAGTAATCGGTGAATCACATGACTATCCAATCACTCCAAAAGAACACGGTACAGATTTCTTGATGGACAACCGTCACTTGTGGCTTCGTTCACGCAAGCAAGTCGCTGTCATGCAAATCCGTAATGCTATCATCTATGCAACTTATGAGTTCTTTGATAAGAATGGCTTCATGAAATTTGATAGCCCAATCCTTTCAGGAAATGCTGCAGAAGATTCTACAGAACTTTTCGAAACAGACTACTTTGGAACACCAGCTTACTTGAGTCAATCTGGTCAGCTTTATCTTGAAGCTGGTGCTATGGCTCTTGGTCGTGTCTTTGACTTTGGTCCAGTATTCCGTGCTGAAAAATCAAAAACTCGTCGTCACTTGACTGAGTTCTGGATGATGGATGCGGAGTACTCATACTTGACACACGATGAGTCACTTGACTTGCAAGAAGCTTATGTAAAAGCATTGCTTCAAGGTGTTCTTGATCGTGCTCCTCAAGCCTTGGAAACATTGGAACGTGACACTGAGCTTTTGAAACGCTACATTGCAGAGCCATTCAAACGCATCACTTACGATCAAGCCATTGACCTCTTGCAAGAGCATGAGAATGATGAAGACGCTGACTACGAACATCTTGAGCATGGTGATGACTTTGGTTCACCACATGAAACTTGGATTTCAAACCACTTTGGTGTGCCAACTTTTGTCATGAACTATCCAGCAGCCATTAAGGCCTTCTACATGAAACCAGTTCCTGGAAATCCAGAGCGCGTGCTTTGTGCAGACTTGCTTGCTCCAGAAGGTTACGGAGAAATCATCGGTGGTTCTATGCGTGAGGAAAACTATGATGCCCTTGTCGCTAAGATGGATGAACTTGGGATGGATCGTACAGAGTACGAATTCTACCTTGACCTTCGTAAATACGGTACAGTACCACACGGTGGATTTGGTATCGGTATCGAGCGTATGGTAACTTTTGCAGCTGGAACTAAACACATCCGTGAAGCCATTCCATTCCCACGTATGTTGCATCGTATCAAACCTTAATAGCCATAAAAACGCCGTCTGGCGTTTTTATACTCTTCGAAAATCTCTTCAAACTACGTCAGCTTCACCTTGCCGTACTCAAGTACAGCCTGCGGCTAGCTTCCTAGTTTGTCCTTTGATTTTCATTGAGTATTACTTTAAATGAAAGAGGTGGAGAAAATGTAGGCAAATCTAGGTAAGTCTTTTAGAAACAGTCATACTACATATGGAAAGAGAGAAAACAATGTTTAAAAGAACTTACAAACGCAATATTCCACTCCTAGCAGGTCTGGAATTTACATCTTATTTTGGAATTACCAGTTTTTGGATTTTATTTTTCATTCAAAATGGTCTATCCTTGCTTCAAATCGGCCTATTAGAGAGTATCTTTCATGGGACAAGTCTCTTGTGTGAAATCCCATCTGGTATGTTGGCCGATCGATTTAGCTACAAGACCAATCTCTATTTGGCTCGCTTATCCAGTATTGGATCCTCCATCTTGATTTTGTTTGGTCAGGGGAATTTTTGGATTTATGCGATTGCCATGATGGTTAATGCTTGGTCCTACAATTTTGACTCGGGGACCAGTACCGCTTTCTTATATGATTCGGCGGTTGAAGCGGGTCAAAAGGACCGTTACCTTCAGATTTCTAGCTTTTTGTCTGGTGTGGCTGAGGTCACCCGAACCTTAGGTACAGTTGTGGCAGGCTTCTTTATTCACAGAGCATTGGCTTGGACCTATCTAATTGCTATTGGATTATCTTTTCTTTCTATAATCTTGATTTATTTTATGAAAGAACCAATGGCTAAGAGAGGAAGAAATGAAGTTTTAACCTTTAAAACGATTGTCCTGCAAGTTCAAAAAGAATGGCAGGAAAAACCAGTACTCTTTTACTGGATGATGACTTATCAGCTAGTCGGGACACTCATGTGCATGTTTTATTTTTACTACCAACAGAAAATCAGTGACCTAGTAGGATGGCAGGTATCGCTGGTCATGCTGATTGGTAGTGGCTTAAATCTTATAGCAGTTTATGTAGCTAGTCAAATTGGTAAAAAATGGAATAGCAATCGAGTTTTTCCGACTCTTGTTGCACTAACGGGTTTGGCCTTGTTGTTGGTGTTTTCAGGAACCCCCTTTGCTTTTCTTCTTGTATATCTTTTAACTGATACACTTTATGCAGTTTATCAGCCAATCTATTTCAATGACTTACAAGGTTATTTACCTTCCGGTGTAAGAGCAACTATGCTTAGTATCAATTCCATGCTCTTTAGTCTTTCCATGATTGTCATATTTCCACTGACAGGCTGGATGATTGATCGTTGGGGGCTTGTAGCAGTCTTTTTAGTTCTAGGTCTTATCTTGCTTTTAATTTATCCTATATTAATAATCAGTCTGACAAGGATGGGCAAGCTATTAGATCAGGACTTAAAAACTGAATAAAGCACGAAAACCTATTTGCCCAAAGGATCATCCTGTGGTACAATAGCAAGAGGAAAAGGAGAAGAGTATGATCGATGTAGAAGAAATTCTAAGTAAGATGAATCCCAATCAAAAGATCAACTATGACCGAGTCATGCAAAAGATGGTTCAAGTTTGGGAAAAAAATGAAGAAAGACCAACCATTCTCATGCACGTCTGTTGTGCTCCCTGCAGTACCTACACTCTAGAGTACTTGACCAAGTATGCAGATGTGACCATCTATTTTGCAAATTCAAATATCCATCCCAAAGCAGAGTATCATAAGCGTGCCTATGTGACCAAGAAGTTTGTCAGTGATTTCAATGAACGAACTGGCAACAAGGTTCAATATCTAGAAGCACCCTATGAACCCAATGAATACCGTAAACTGGTTCGAGGTTTGGAAGAAGAACCTGAAGGTGGCGATCGTTGCAAGGTTTGTTTTGACTATCGCTTGGATAAGACAGCTCAAGTAGCTATGGATTTGGGCTTTGATTACTTTGGCTCAGCCCTAACCATCAGTCCTCACAAAAATTCACAAACCATTAACAGTATCGGGATTGATGTGCAGAAAATCTACACCACTCATTATCTTCCGAGTGATTTTAAGAAAAATCAAGGTTACAAACGTTCTGTAGAGATGTGTGAAGAGTATGACATCTATCGCCAATGCTACTGTGGCTGTGTCTATGCAGCTCAAGCCCAGAATATTGACTTGGTGCAGATCAAGAAGGATGCAACAGCCTTTATGGTAGATAAGGATATCGAGAAAGATTATTCCCACATCAAATTTACTGTTACAAAGTTAGATATTTAAAGGAAAACCTGCCTTAAGCAGGTTTTTTGCTTATAAAAAACGAGGTCAGGATTTTGTTCCTGACCTCTGACAACTTTACCGATTCTTTAGTTCTACGTAGCGTTTGTACCAAATGTTGACATAGGCTTCTGAGAAGGGGCCTCGTTCATTGTTGATCCAGTCAACAAGAATCTTAACATGCTCTTTCAAAATATAGTCTAAATCATCAGGATAATTCATCTTACGCTTATGACGTTCATACTCTTCGACGTCCAAGAGGCGTTTCTCACCATCTGTAAAAACTTTAACATCCAAATCATAGTCAATGTATTTTAAAGCTTCTTCGTCTAGATAATAAGGGCTAGCCATATTGCAGTAGTAGGAAATCCCATTATCACGAATCATGGCGATGATATTAAACCAATATTTTTTGTGAAAGTAAACAATAGCCGGCTCTCGAGTCACCCAACGACGACCGTCACTTTCGGTAACAAGTGTGTGGTCGTTGACGCCGATAATAGCGTTCTCTGTTGTTTTTAGTACCATGGTGTCTCGCCAAGTACGGTGAAGACTCCCATCATGCTTATAACTTTGAATTGTAATAAAGTCGCCTTCTTTTGGAAGTTTCATAACTAACCAACTTTCTACAATTTATAAGTTTATCGTTTACTATTGTATCACATTTTTGTTTAAAGTTCTTAGTTTTTCATGAAAAAATTAAAGATATTCTCTGAGAGCGCTGGCTATATCCGAAAAATCGTAGCCTTTTCGTGCTAAAACTTGGGTCAAACGCTGCTTGAGTTCGTATCCTTCGTACTTACGTGAATATTTCCGATATTGCTTATCCAACTCTTTAAAGATTAGTTCCTGAACAGTTTCTTCTTCGACATGGCTATCTAGTTGGTCAAAGGCTGTTTTGGATTCTGAGTAGGAAAACCCTCTGCTGGTCAGATTTTGGATAATCTTGTCCTGTAAGGCGCGGGCTGGCAATTTTCCCTGATATTTTTTTAGTAGTTTTTCAGCTGTACGCTCTGCGACTTCCGTCATATCAAATTCTTGTAAAACGTCTTGGATAAGGGTCTTAGCAACTCCCTTTTGGGAAATCTTTTGTATGAGCATGTAGCTTCCCTTATCTCCTGAAAGCTGATTGGAGTTGATAATAGCATAGGCATATTGACGGTCATTTATCCAGTTGTCATCTTTTAGAGATTGGATGACTTTGGGTATGATTTTCTCATCAATTTCATGTTTAATTAAATAGTCTTTGACCTCTTTTTCGGTACGAGCCTTGAAGGATAAGTGATAGAGAGCCAGATTTTTTCCGTAGGAAAATTGTGCAAAGGTTTGAATTTCTGCAAACTCTTGAGGACTAATTTCCTTATCCTTGGTCAGCATAAATCGAACAATGGTGTCCTCTGTAATGTAGCAGGTTTTATCGTTATCAAGTTCTAGCAGATAGAGACGTTTTTTCTTTTCTAGTTTTGTGATTTTCATGGTTTTCCTTTTATCCAAACGCTTCAAAGGCAGCAACGAGTCGAAGTTTATTCATATCGACCTGTTCTCTCCCATAATAGTCAAGAAATAGTTCAGCGTATTTAGGGTCCTGTAGGTTATAGTTGAGAGACCAAACTGCCCAAAAGAGATCGATATGTCGGTCACTGAAATCAGCTAAGCCAAGGTCAATAAAGCAAGAGAAGTGGTCAGCATCTTTTAGAATAAAGTTCGGTAGACAGGCATCCCCGTGAATAAAGGCATCTGTCTTTAAAAGGTGCCCTTGTTCTCGAATGAGCTGGAAGGCCTCCTCTCGATTTTTAATCTGAAATTGAGGCAAGAGAGCCTTGGCATAAAACTCCCCTTTTTCATAGTTTTTAAAGGCTCTGTCTTTATAGGTCTGCAAATGATTTTCTGATGGAAAATTGTGTGGACATAAGCTGTGAAGCTTTTTGAGAGCCTCTGCCATGATTTGACAGATTTTTTCTGGCTGGTCTAAAAAAGCGAGTGCATCATGACCAATAGCCTCTTTAGTCAGGAGGTAGTCTTTATCTGTAGATAGATAGTGGATGACTGGAGTTCCCATTCCCTCTTGCTCAAACCAACTCGCAATGCTAGCTTCTCTCTCTAATCTTCCCTTTTGATCAATTTTCAAGTAATAACCTGAGTCAAGATAAAGAACCCTCGCGCCTGAATGAGAAGAGCTGTCAGAAAGAGTTGCTCCCTCTATATAAGTTCGTAATTGCTCAGGAAAATCCAATGGGGAAAAATGAGATATCTTTGTATTCATGGTTTTATTGTAACATATTCTTAAACATTGAGAAACTACGTGGTATAATAGACTTATGAGTCTTAAAGTCAAACAAAAAATTCCATTAAAAATCAAGCGTATGGGGATTAACGGAGAGGGAATCGGTTTTTACCAGAAAACCCTTGTTTTTGTTCCAGGTGCCCTCAAGGGTGAAGATATCTATTGTCAGGTGACTTCTGTCAAACGTAACTACGTTGAGGCCAAACTGCTTGAGGTCCATAAAAAATCTAAGTTTCGAGTGGTACCAGACTGTACTATTTATAATGAATGTGGTGGTTGTCAAATCATGCACCTGCATTATGATAAGCAACTAGAGTTCAAAACGGACCTTCTCCATCAAGCTCTGAAAAAATTTGCGCCTGCAGGCTACGAAAACTTTGAGATTAGACCAACTATTGGTATGCAAAAACCAAAGTATTATCGGGCTAAACTGCAATTTCAAACGCGGAAATTTAAAGGTCAGGTCAAGGCAGGATTATATGCTCAAAATTCGCATTATCTGGTTGAATTAAAAGACTGCCTGGTTCAAGACAAGGAGACGCAAGTTATTGCTAATCGCATTGCTGAACTCTTGACCTATCATCAAATTCCTATTACAGATGAACGGAAAATTCTGGGTGTTCGGACCATCATGGTTCGTCGCGCACGGAAAACTGGGCAAGTTCAGATTATCATTGTGACTAATCGCCAATTGAATCTGACTCAATTTGTGACAGACCTAGTCAAGGATTATCCTGAAGTAGTGACTATCGCAGTCAATACCAATACTGCCAAAACTTCTGAGATTTATGGGGACAAGACAGAGATTATTTGGGGGCAGGATAGTATAGGCGAGGGTGTATTAGACTATGAGTTTTCTCTTTCACCTCGAGCTTTTTACCAGCTCAATCCTGAACAGACTGAGATCCTCTATAGTGAAGCTGTGAAGGCCTTGGACGTAAATGAGAATGACCATCTGATTGATGCTTATTGTGGTGTTGGCACCATTGGTTTTGCCTTTGCTAAAAAAGTCAAAAGTTTGAGAGGGATGGATATTATTCCAGAAGCTATTGAGGATGCCAAAGAAAATGCCAAGCGTATGGGATATACTAATACTCACTATGAGGTTGGGACTGCTGAAGAAATTATCCCACGTTGGTACAAGGAAGGCTATCGCGCCGATGCTTTGATTGTGGATCCGCCACGTACAGGTTTAGATGACAAGCTCTTGGATACTATTGTCAAATATGCTCCTGAAAAGATGGTCTATGTATCTTGCAATGTATCAACCTTGGCGCGTGATTTAGTCCGTTTGGTAGAGGTCTATGACCTGCACTATATCCAGTCCGTTGATATGTTTCCACACACGGCTAGAACAGAAGCAGTGGTCAAATTGACGAGACGAAAGCCAGCTTCTAAATAGAAATGGCAGCTAGAAAAGTTTTTGAACAGAGGACTTCTAGTTACAGAGTAAGATTTGCAAGCTCCTTATAATTATGATAAAATAAAGAAAATAAAATGAAAAAAGAGGTATGTGAAATGTCACGTAAACCATTTATCGCTGGTAACTGGAAAATGAACAAAAATCCAGAAGAAGCAAAAGCATTTGTTGAGGCTGTAGCATCAAAACTTCCTTCATCTGACCTTGTTGAAGCAGGTATCGCAGCTCCTGCAGTTGATTTGACCGCTGTTCTTGCTGCTGCTAAAGGTTCAAACCTTAAAGTTGCTGCACAAAACTGCTACTTTAAAAATTCAGGTGCTTTCACTGGTGAAACTAGCCCAGAAGTTTTGAAACAAATCGGTACTGACTATGTTGTTATCGGTCACTCAGAACGTCGTGACTACTTCCATGAAACAAACGAAGATATCAACAAGAAAGCAAAAGCAATCTTTGAAAATGGTATGCTTCCAATCATCTGTTGTGGTGAAAGCCTTGAAACTTACGAAGCTGGTAAAGCAGCTGAGTTCGTAGGTGCTCAAGTATCTGCAGCTTTGGCTGGATTGACTGCTGAACAAGTATCTTCAACAGTAATTGCCTACGAACCAATCTGGGCAATCGGTACTGGTAAATCTGCTTCACAAGACGATGCACAAAAAATGTGTAAAGTTGTTCGTGATGTCGTAGCTGCTGACTTCGGTCAAGAAGTAGCTGACAAAGTACGTGTCCAATACGGTGGTTCAGTTAAACCTGAAAACGTTGCTTCATACATGGCTTGTCCAGATGTTGATGGTGCCCTTGTTGGTGGTGCTTCACTTGATCCAGAAAGCTTCTTGGCATTGCTTGACTTTACAAAATAAATTATTATAAACTGAGACAGACAGTCCTTTCGTTCATCGAATAGGATTGCCTGTCTTATTTTTAACAGAGAAGCGCGTGTTTACGCGCTCTTTTCTAGTTTACAAACTTACTAAAGAAAGGAGAATTATGCTTTATATTTGGTCTTATCTCAAACGCTATCCCAAGTGGTTAGTGTTAGACTTCCTTGGGGCGATTTTCTTTGTCATTGTCAATCTAGGTTTACCAACTGTTCTGGCTCGTATGATTGACCAGGGAATCAACCAAGGTGACCAGGATAAACTCTATTTTTGGGCCGTAATCATGTTGGTTATTATCGTCTTGGGAACATTTGGACGGGTTGTTCTGGCTTATGCTGCTAGTAAATTGACCACGAATATGGTCAAGGATATGCGAGATGATGTCTATGCCAAACTACAAGAGTATTCTCATCATGAGTATGAACAAATTGGTGTGTCTTCACTAGTCACTCGTATTACCAGTGACGCCTTTGTCCTCATGCAGTTTGCGGAACAAACGCTTAAGTTGGGTGTTATCACTCCTATGATGATGCTGTCGAGTATTCTCATGATTTTCTTGACCAGTCCTTCACTAGCTTGGATTGTTGCTTTTTCCGTTCCTTTTCTAGCTGTAGTAGTCATTTATGTGGCGGTGAAAACGCGTCCCTTATCTGAAAAACAACAGAAAACTTTGGACAAGATTAACCAGTATGTCCGTGAAAATTTGATGGGCTTGCGAGTTATTCGTGCTTTTGCTCGTGAAGACTTTCAAGAAAACCGTTTCGAAGAGAAAAATGCAATCTATGCGGACAATTCCAATCGTTTGTTCAAATTGACGGGTTTGACAGAGCCGCTTTTTGTGCAAATCATTATTGCCATGATTGTAGCTATCGTTTGGTTTGCCCTTGACCCCCTCAAGCAGGGAAGTTTGCAGATTGGGGATTTGGTAGCTTTCATCGAATATAGTTTCCATGCTCTCTTGTCCTTCCTCTTTTTGTCAAACCTCTTTACCATGTATCCACGTACGGCTGTATCTAGTGAGCGTTTGAAGGAAATCATGGATATGCCGATTTCCATTGATCCAAATGAGGATGGAGTCCAAGAGACAGAAACTCATGGATATCTAGAATTTGATAATGTGACCTTTGCCTATCCAGGGGAAACAGAAAGCCCTGTTTTGCATAATATTTCCTTTACTGCTAAACCGGGAGAAACCATTGCTTTTATCGGTTCAACTGGATCAGGTAAGTCTACTCTGGTTCAATTGATTCCTCGTTTCTATGATGTTACACTAGGGAAAATCAAGGTCGATGGTGTTGATGTCCGAGATTACCGTCTCAAATCACTCCGTCAGAAAATTGGATTTATTCCACAAAAAGCCTTGCTCTTTACAGGGACTATCGCAGATAATCTCCGTTACGGAAAAGAGGACGCTAGTCATGAGGACTTGCACCAAGCAGCTGATGTAGCCCAAGCCAAAGACTTTATCGAAAGTCGAGAAGAAGGTTTTGCAACTCATCTGGCTGAAGGGGGAAGCAACCTATCAGGTGGTCAAAAGCAACGCTTGTCGATTGCCCGTGCAGTCATCAAGGGTCCAGATATCTATATCTTTGATGATTCTTTCTCAGCCTTGGACTACCGTACAGATGCTATCTTGCGTCGTCGTCTCAAGGAAGTGACTCAAGATGCTACGGTATTGATTGTTGCGCAACGTGTTGGAACTATCATGGATGCGGACCAGATTATCGTCCTTGATAAGGGCGAAATCGTTGGTCGTGGACGTCATGAAGAATTGATGGAGACTAATGACATCTATCGAGAAATTGCTGAGTCGCAGCTGAAAAATGCGTCTCTGACAGAAGAATAGGAGGTAAAGGATGAAACAACAATCTAGTCTAGCTCGTCTATGGAGCTATTTAAAAGCCTACCGTTTTTCTGTTTTCTTTGCAGTTTTCTTGAAAATAGTCAGCGTCATTATGAGTGTTATCGAGCCATTCGTATTGGGGCTTGCTATCACTGAGTTAACCAGCAACCTCCTTGCCATGGCAAATGGTGTTGCAGGAGCGGGTATCAATACCAGCTATATCGCAGTAATTCTAGTGATTTATCTCTTGCGTGGGCTTCTCTATGAGTTGGGTTCTTATTACTCAAATTACTTTATGACCAATGCGGTGCAGTCTATGATACAGGATTTGCGAAATGAAATGAGCGAAAAAATCAACCGCATCCCTGTGTCCTACTTTGACAAACACCAGTTTGGAGATTTGCTAGGTCGTTTTACCAGTGACGTTGAAACTGTTTCGAACGCTCTTCAACAATCCTTCCTACAGATTGTCAATGCAGTCTTTACCATTCTTTTTGTTATGGGAATGGTCCTCTATCTAAATATTCAGTTGGCTATCATTGTTATCTTGTCAATTCCGATAACTTATTTTGGGGCTAAAACGATTCTAAATCGTTCGCAACCATACTTTAAACAGCAGGCAGCTATCTTGGGACGTATGAATGGATTTGTACAGGAAAACTTGACAGGTTTCAATGTTCTAAAACTTTTCGGACGCGAAGAAAACTCTCAAGAGAGATTTGAAAAGATTACGAATGAATTGCAACAGGTTGGATTCAAGGCTAGCTTTATTTCAGGTTTGATGATGCCTGCCCTTCATATCGTGTCTGATTTAACTTACTTGATTGTTGCAGTATTAGGTGGTTTGCAGGTTATTGCAGGACGCTTAACCATTGGTAATATGCAAGCTTTCGTTCAGTATGTGTGGCAGGTTAGTCAACCAATCCAAAATATCACTCAATTAGCGGGACAAATGCAAAGTGCTAAATCTTCGCTTGACCGTGTCTTTGAAGTTTTGGATGAACAGGAAGAAGTTCAAACTGCTGAAGTGAAAGAACTAGCACCATTGACAGGTCAAGTTAGTTTCAAAAATGTTGATTTCCAATATGTGGAAAACAAACCATTGATTCGCAATTTTAATCTAGATGTTGAACCTGGAGAGATGGTAGCTATCGTTGGACCTACTGGGGCAGGTAAAACAACCTTGATCAACCTGCTCATGCGTTTTTATGATGTGACAACTGGTGCCATTTTAGTGGATGGCCAAGATATTCGTGACCTGTCTCGTCAGGACTATCGTCGACAGTTTGGGATGGTATTGCAGGATGCCTGGCTCTATGAAGGCAGTATCAAGGAAAATCTTCGCTTTGGGAATCTTGAGGCAACAGATGAAGAAATCGTTGAAGCTGCTAAAGCTGCCAATGTTGACCACTTTATCCGCACCCTTCCTGGTGGCTATAACATGGAAATGAACCAAGAGTCAAGTAATATTTCTCTTGGTCAGAAGCAACTTTTGACTATCGCGCGTGCACTCTTGGCTGATCCAAAAATTCTAATCCTTGACGAAGCGACCTCATCAGTCGATACGCGTCTAGAACTCTTGATTCAAAAAGCGATGAAGCGTTTGATGAAGGGAAGAACAAGCTTTGTCATTGCTCACCGTCTTTCGACAATTCAGGAAGCTGATAAGATTTTGGTACTTAAAGATGGACAGATAATCGAACAAGGAAATCATGAAAGTCTCTTAGCTGCCAAAGGTTTCTATTATGACTTGTATCAAAGTCAATTTTCTAGTAAAAACAGAGAAAATAGCTAGGATAAATAGCCACTCATTTTCTTAAATTATCAGTAAATTACAACTTTTTTAATATGGGTTAATTTTCTTGCTTTTGTCTACTAGGTGTAGTATACTGAGATAGTAATCAATAAAGATGGTTACAAAAATAATTTAACGAGGTGAAAAAAATGGTTGAATTGAAAAAAGAAGCAGTAAAAGACGTGGCAACATTGACTAAGCCAGCGGCAGAAGCGCTAGTAAATACAAAAGTAGTTTTGAATCAAGCAGTAGCAGACTTGTACGTAGCGCATATCGCTCTTCATCAAGTTCACTGGTACATGCGTGGACGTGGTTTTATGGTATGGCATCCTAAGATGGATGAATACATGGATAGCCTTGATGGTTATCTAGATGAAATTAGTGAACGCTTGATTACACTAGGTGGCAAACCATACTCTACTTTGACAGAATTCCTTCAACATAGCGACATCGAAGAAGGAGTTGGAGAATTCCGCAACGTAGAAGAAAGTTTGGAACGTGTCCTTGAAATTTATCGTTACCTTATCACTCTTTTCCAAAAAGCATTGGATGTAACAGATGAAGAAGGTGATGATGTAACCAATGATATCTTCGTTGGTGCTAAGGCAGAACTTGAAAAAACTGTCTGGATGCTTGCGGCAGAATTAGGGCAAGCACCTGGTTTGTAAGATACAATATTTTTCTAAAAATCCGTAGAAGTTTTCTACGGATTTTTTCTATTTAGGAGGGCATTCCAAAACAGTCTTTTTTGAAGATTTTTGATAAAATAGAACTATCAATGAAAAGGATGAAAGCATGACAAAAAAAATCGTAGCCATTTGGGCTCAAGATGAAAAGGGTGTGATTGGAAAAGAGGATCGCTTGCCATGGCATTTGCCAGCAGAGTTAAAACATTTTAAAGAAACAACCTTGAATCATGCTATTTTGATGGGGCGTGTAACCTTTGATGGAATGGGACGACGATTACTTCCAGGACGTGAGACTTTAATTTTGACGCGCAATCCCGAAGAGTCAATTGAAGGAGCTCTAGTTTTCCAAAATGTTGGAGAGGTTTTAGACTGGTACCATCATCAGGGTAAAAATCTCTATATCCTTGGTGGCAAGCAAATTTTTCAGCTTTTTGAACCTTACTTAGATGAGATTATTGTGACGCAAATTCATGCTCAAGTCGAGGGGGATACTTATTTTCCAGAGGATTTTGATTTGAATTCCTTTGAGACAGTTGCAAGCAAATCGTATAGCAAAGATGAGAAAAATGCTTTTGATTTTACCATCGAATATAGAAAGAGAAAGGAAGCCTAATGGAGCGTAGTATTTTTGGATTTTTTACAGCTCTTTTGTGTGCTGTCTGTCTTGTAGCTGGGACACACGCTTTTCGTAAAAAGCGCTTTGGACTTGCTACTCTACTTTGGCTCAATGCCTTTACAAACTTGGTAAATAGCATTCATGCTTTTTATATGACCTTATTTTAGAGAGAATGAATAGTTAGAACGGAAGGGAATCATGCCTACAAATAGGAAAAATGATATGATGGTTTATTGCTCATTTTGTGGCAAAAGCCAAGAAGAAGTCAAAAAAATAATTGCTGGGAACAATGCCTTTATCTGTAATGAATGTGTAGAGTTGGCTCAAGAAATTATTCGTGAGGAGTTGGCAGAGGAAGTTTTGGCAGACTTGTCTGAGGTACCAAAACCAATTGAACTCTTAAACATCTTGAACCATTATGTAATTGGTCAAGATCGTGCAAAACGTGCCTTGGCAGTGGCTGTATATAACCACTACAAACGCATCAATTTTCACGATACGAGAGAAGAGTCAGAAGATGTGGATTTGCAAAAATCAAACATTCTAATGATTGGCCCAACTGGTTCGGGGAAGACTTTCCTTGCTCAAACCCTTGCTAGAAGTTTGAATGTACCTTTTGCCATTGCTGATGCAACAGCATTGACGGAAGCTGGTTATGTTGGTGAGGACGTGGAAAATATCCTCCTCAAACTTTTGCAAGCAGCTGACTTTAACATCGAACGTGCAGAACGTGGTATTATCTACGTAGATGAAATCGACAAGATTGCCAAGAAGAGTGAGAACGTGTCTATCACGCGTGATGTATCTGGTGAAGGGGTGCAACAAGCCCTCCTCAAAATTATCGAAGGAACTGTAGCTAGTGTACCACCACAAGGCGGACGCAAACATCCTCAACAAGAAATGATTCAAGTGGATACTAAGAATATCCTCTTTATTGTGGGTGGAGCCTTCGATGGCATCGAAGAGATTGTCAAACAGCGTTTGGGTGAAAAAGTGATTGGTTTTGGACAAAACAACAAGGCCATTGACGAAAATAGTTCTTACATGCAAGAAATCATCGCAGAAGATATTCAAAAATTCGGTATTATTCCTGAGTTGATTGGACGCTTGCCTGTCTTTGCGGCCTTGGAGCAGTTGACAGTAGATGATTTGGTTCGCATTTTGAAAGAGCCAAGAAATGCCTTGGTTAAACAATACCAGACCTTGCTTTCATATGACGATGTTGAGCTTGAATTTGACGACGAAGCTCTACAGGAAATTGCTAACAAAGCTATCGAACGTAAGACTGGTGCTCGTGGTCTTCGCTCCATCATCGAAGAAACTATGCTAGACGTTATGTTTGAAGTTCCAAGTCAAGAGAATGTGAAAACTGTCCGTATCACAAAAGAAGCGGTTGACGGAACGGCTAAGCCAATCCTAGAGACAGCCTAGAGGTGACTATGGAAATCAATACACACAATGCTGAGATTTTTCTGAGTGCAGCCAACAAATCCCACTATCCAGAGGATGAACTTCCTGAGATTGCTCTTGCAGGTCGCTCAAATGTTGGTAAATCGAGCTTTATCAATACCATGCTTAATCGTAAGAATCTGGCTCGTACTTCTGGAAAACCTGGAAAAACACAACTACTTAATTTCTTTAATATTGATGATAAGATGCGTTTTGTGGATGTGCCTGGTTACGGTTATGCCCGTGTGTCCAAAAAGGAACGCGAAAAATGGGGACGCATGATTGAAGAGTACTTAACCACTCGAGAAAATCTTCGAGCAGTGGTTAGTCTCGTTGACCTTCGTCATGATCCGTCAGCAGATGATGTACAGATGTACGAGTTTCTTAAGTATTATGAGATTCCTGTCATCATTGTAGCGACAAAGGCAGACAAGATTCCGCGTGGAAAATGGAACAAGCACGAATCAGCTATTAAAAAGAAATTAAACTTTGATCCAAGTGATGATTTTATCCTCTTTTCATCCGTTACAAAAGCAGGAATGGATCAAGCTTGGAATGCTATTTTAGAAAAATTGTGAGGAAAACAAATGGCAAAAACAATTCATACAGATAAAGCTCCAAAGGCAATTGGGCCTTACGTTCAAGGAAAAATCGTTGGGAACCTTTTGTTTGCTAGCGGTCAGGTTCCTCTATCTCCTGAAACTGGAGAAATCGTGGGAGAAACGATCCAAGAACAGACTGAACAAGTCTTGAAAAACATTGGAGCTATTTTAGCAGAGGCAGGAACAGATTTTGACCATGTTGTTAAAACGACTTGTTTCTTGAGCGATATGAACGACTTTGTACCTTTTAATGAGGTTTACCAAACAGCCTTTAACAAGGAATTTCCAGCTCGTTCTGCTGTGGAAGTAGCTCGTCTTCCTCGCGATGTAAAAGTCGAAATTGAAGTCATCGCTGAGATTGGATAAGCGAGTTGAAGTTTGGTTTTCCAAACTTCTTTTGATATAAGGAGATTATGATGACAAAGAAACAACTTCATCTTGTGATTGTAACAGGGATGAGTGGTGCAGGGAAAACTGTAGCCATTCAATCCTTTGAGGATTTAGGATATTTTACCATTGATAATATGCCACCAGCTCTCTTGCCAAAATTTTTGCAGTTGGTTGAGACCAAGGATGACGACCACAAGTTGGCCCTAGTGGTGGATATGCGTAGTCGTTCTTTCTTCTCAGAGATTCAGGCTGTCTTGGATGAATTAGAAAACCAAGATGGTTTAGACTTTAAAATCCTCTTTTTGGATGCTGCTGATAAGGAATTAGTCGCCCGCTATAAGGAAACTAGAAGAAGTCACCCTCTTGCAGCAGATGGTCGTATCTTGGACGGGATCAAGCTGGAACGCGAACTCTTGGCTCCTTTGAAAAATATGAGTCAAAATGTGGTAGATACGACAGAGTTAACTCCTCGAGAACTCCGTAAAACTATTGCAGAGCAATTTTCGGACCAAGAACAAACACAGTCTTTCCGCATTGAGGTCATGTCTTTTGGGTTTAAATACGGAATTCCGATTGATGCTGATTTAGTTTTTGATGTTCGTTTCTTGCCGAACCCATACTATCTCCCTGAACTCCGTAATCAGACAGGTGAGGACAAGGCGGTTTATGATTATGTGATGAATCATGAGGAGTCAGAGAATTTCTACCGCCATTTGTTGGCCTTGATTGAACCAATCTTACCTGGGTACAAAAAAGAAGGAAAATCTGTTTTAACCATTGCCGTTGGCTGTACTGGTGGTCAGCACAGAAGCGTTGCCTTTGCCAAGCGTTTAGCAAATGATTTATCTAAGAATTGGTCTGTCAACGAAAGTCATCGTGATAAAGATCGAAGAAAGGAAACGGTAAACCGTTCATGAGAAAACCAAAAATTACGGTGATTGGTGGGGGGACCGGAATCCCTGTTATTTTAAATAGTCTAAGGGAAAAGGATGTCGAAATTGCAGCCATTGTAACTGTTGCTGACGATGGCGGTTCTTCAGGTGAACTTCGTAAAAACATTCAGCAGTTGACACCACCAGGAGATTTGCGCAATGTTCTTGTAGCCATGTCAGATATGCCAAAATTTTATGAAAAGGTCTTTCAATACCGTTTTTCAGAGGATGCAGGTGCTTTTGCTGGTCATCCATTAGGAAACATTATCATAGCTGGATTATCTGAAATGCAAGGTTCGACTTATAACGCTATGCAATTGCTGAGTAAATTTTTCCATACAACCGGAAAGATTTTTCCATCAAGCGACCATCCTTTGACACTCCATGCCGTCTTCAAAGATGGATCAGAAGTAGCTGGGGAAAGTCACATTGCAGACCATCCAGGAATGATTGATCATGTCTATGTTACCAATACTCTGGATGATGCAAAGCCACAGGCTAGTCGTCGAGTTGTCAATACCATTCTCGAGAGCGATATGATTGTCTTGGGCCCAGGTTCGCTCTTTACATCAATCTTACCTAATATTGTCATTGAAGAGATTGGTCAGGCACTTTTAGAGACCAAGGCAGAAATTGCCTATGTTTGCAATATCATGACCCAGCGTGGTGAGACAGAGCATTTTTCAGACAGCGATCACGTAGAAGTCTTGCATCGCCATTTGGGTCGCCCCTTTATCGATACCGTGCTTGTTAATATTGAAAAGGTTCCGAGAGATTATATGGATACCAACCGTTTTGATGAATATTTGGTGCAGGTAGAGCATGATTTTGAAGGATTGTGCAAGCAAGTACCTCGTGTTATTTCCTCCAATTTCCTTCGTTTGGAAAATGGGGGAGCATTCCATGATGGTCATTTGATTGTTGATGAGTTGATGCGTATTATACAGGTGAGAAAATGAGTTTCACAGTTGCAGTAAAAGAAGAAATTTTAAGGCAGCGTCATCTGAGTCGCTATGAGTTATCAGCAATCATCAAGATGTCTGGTAGTGTGGGCTTATCAAGTTCCGGTTTGACCTTGTCCGTCGTTACAGAAAATGCAAAGTTAGCTCGTCACCTCTATGAATCTTTCCTGCACTTCTATGGCATCAAGTCAGAAATTCGCCATCACCAGAGAAGTAATCTTCGGAAAAATCGTGTCTATACTGTATTTACGGATGAGCGAGTCCAAGAACTTTTAGCGGATTTGCGTTTGGCTGATTCATTCTTTGGCCTGGAGACAGGGATTGATCCAGATATTGTAGGAGATGAGGAAGCTGGACGTGCTTACCTTTGTGGAGCCTTTTTGGCAAATGGGAGTATTCGGGATCCTGAGTCAGGAAAGTATCAGTTAGAAATTAGTTCTGTTTATGTGGACCATGCCCAAGGGATTGCTTCGCTTTTGCAGCAGTTCTTGTTAGATGCTAAGGTTATCGAACGAAAAAAGGGTGCAGTGACCTATCTTCAACGAGCCGAAGATATTATGGATTTCCTGATTTTGGTGGGAGCCATGCAGGCGCGGGATACTTTTGAAGGTGTCAAGATTCTCCGAGAAACTCGGAATGATCTCAATCGTGCCAATAATGCAGAGACGGCTAATATTGCTCGTACGGTTTCTGCGAGTATGAGAACCATCAACAATATCAGTAAAATCATTGATACCGTAGGTCTAGATAGCCTACCAGTCGATTTGCAAGAAGTAGCACATTTGCGTATCCAACATCCGGACTATTCTATCCAGCAATTGGCAGACAGTTTGACAAACCCGCTCACAAAAAGTGGTGTCAATCATAGATTGCGAAAGATCAACAAAATTGCAGATGAACTGTAAAAACCACGAATCGTATGATTCGTGGTTTTTTTCTTATAAACTTGTTGAGTGTTTTGGTTGTACTTTTTGTTGAGGGTCGATGTAGTTAATGGCATTGTTGACAGCAGTTGGTGCTTCACCAAGACCTGTTGCAATCAAGTCAATCTTACCTTCATAGTAGCAGCAGTCACCGATAGCGTAAATTCCAGCCTGGCTTGACTCTTGCTTGCTGTTGACGATAATTTTATGGCGATTCAGTTCTAATCCCCAATTTTTTAGATTACCGACAGAAGATTTGAAACCATAGTTGACAAAGAGATGATCCAGTTCAATGATTTCAGTTTCATCGGATTTGACTTTTGTAATTTCAAGCTTGTTTAAAGTTTTTCCATCTCCAAGAAGTTGGCTTGGCACAAATGGTGTTTTGATACTTACAGATGATTCTTGTAAAGCTTGTACACTATGTTCAAGGGCACGGAAGTTATCTCGACGGTGAACAAGTGTAGTAGGGGCAATTTTTTCAAAAGCTAAGGCCCAGTCCACGGCAGAATCTCCACCACCAAGAATAGTTACTTTCTGTCCTGCATATTGTTGAATGTTAGAAACGTGATAGTGGATATTTTCATAACCTTCAACACCTTCCAGTTCAAGTGAACGCGGTTTAAAAGCACCACCTCCCATAGCGATAATGACAGTTTTACTAGTATGATTTCCTTTAGTAGTTGTAATCTTAAAAACACCATCTTCTTTTTCAATTTCAAGAACGGTTTCGTTGAGGTGAATTGGGGTATCAAAACTATCGAGTTGCTCGATTAAACGGTTTGTCAACTCTTCTCCTGTTAGATTTGGGAAACCTGGAACATCGAGAATTTGTTTTTCAGGATATAGGATAGCAGGTTGACCGCCTAGTTGAGGGAGAGAATCAATGATTTGTACCTTTGCTTGACGAAGGTGAGCGTAAAAGGCTGCGAAAAGACCAACAGGTCCACCACCTACAATGGTGATATCATATAGTTCAGACATGGCTTCTCCTTAATTCATTTCTACCTTTTTATTCTATCATATTTTCTAGCAATTTAAAATCAAGTAGGGGAAGAAAAATTTCATAGAAAATGGTATAATGAAAAGAAGCATGTTTTATGGAGAGGAGTCTCGGGATGAATTTTCAGCAATTATCGAATCTTCAATATTGGTCTAGTTTATTTTCCAGTCCTTGGAGTATTGTGATAAATTTGATTGATATTCTAATCGTTACCTATATCTTATATCAATTTACAAAATCTATTGCAGGAACCAAGATTATGATTTTGGTTCGGGGCGTTTTAGTTTTTATTTTAGCTCAGATAGCAGCTAACTTTTTAGGGCTAACAACTATTTCTTGGTTGATTAATCAGTTAATTACATATGGAGTGATTGCAGCGGTTGTTATTTTCTCTCCAGAAATTCGGACAGGTTTGGAACGATTAGGTCGAGCAACTGATTTCTTCTCCACTACGCCAATGAGTTCAGAAGAACAGATGATACAGGCTTTTGTCAAATCGGTTGAGTATATGAGCCCTCGTAAAATTGGAGCGTTAGTGTCTGTCGAGCGTGTAAGAACACTGCAGGAGTACATCGTAACAGGAATTCCTTTGGACGCCAAGATTTCTGCCGAGCTATTGATTAATATCTTTATCCCGAATACTCCTCTTCATGACGGTGCAGTTATTATCAGTGGAGATCGGATAGCCGTAACCTCCGCCTATCTGCCACTGACTGAAAATACAGGGATTTCTAAAGAATTCGGGACTCGTCACCGTGCAGCCATTGGGCTATCCGAAGTTTCGGATGCCTTTACCTTCGTTGTATCAGAAGAGACAGGTGGCATTTCCATTACCTACAATGGTGTCTTTAAACATGATTTGAGTTTGGAAGAATTCGAGGATGAGTTACGTCGCATCCTGATACCAGTGGATTCACCAGAGCCAACGTTAAGAGAACGTATATTAGGAGGATGGAAAAATGAAAAGAAATAGTCTTTATATTATCTCCTCTTTCCTATTTGCATGCCTACTATTTGTCTATGCAACATCAATCAATTATCAAAATAATAATAGTGCTAGATCAACTAAAACAGAAACCTATACAAATACAGTAGTTAATGTACCAATTGATATTCAGTATGATAGTAACCAGTATTTCATAAGTGGTTTTAGTTCAGAAGTAACAGTATTTTTAACGGGTTCAAATCGGGTAGCCTTGGCCAGTGAAATGCAGGAAAGTACTCGTAAATTTAAAGTCAAAGCAGATTTGACGCAGGCTACAGAAGGAACGGTTGAAGTTCCTTTGACGATTGAAAATCTGCCTAGTGGTTTGACAGCTGTAGTATCACCACAAAAGATTAAAGTAAAAATTGGTAAGAAGGTTACTAAAGATAATGTACCAGTTGTTCCTCAAATTGACTCTAGTCAAATTGATGAGCGAATTTTAATCGACCGTATTACTGTTTCCGATGGACGAGTTTCAGTAACCAGTGATACAGATACTCTATCTAAAATTGATCGCATTGTTGCAGTCTTACCAACCAGCGAAAAAATAAATGGAAATTATTCAGGTACAGTACCTCTACAAGCTGTGGATAAAAATGGGGCAGTTTTGCCAACAGTCATTACTCCTTTTGAAACCACTATGAAAGTAGTAACGAAACAAGCCAGATCAACAAATAGTACAACGACAACAAGTAATGCTTCGTCTACTGAGAACTCATCAACGACAGAAACGAAGCCTGATACTTCAACGCAACATTAAACTAGAAAAGGAATAGTAAAATGGGTAAATATTTTGGAACAGATGGAGTCCGTGGAGAAGCAAACGTAGAATTAACGCCGGAATTGGCCTTTAAACTAGGGCGTTTCGGAGGTTATGTTCTTAGTCAACATGAGACGGAAGTACCTAAGGTTTTTGTTGGACGAGACACACGTATTTCAGGGGAAATGTTAGAGTCGGCTCTCATTGCTGGTCTTCTTTCAGTTGGGATTCACGTATATAAACTTGGTGTTCTTGCCACACCAGCGGTAGCTTACTTGGTAAAAACTGAGGGAGCAAGTGCTGGGGTTATGATTTCAGCTAGCCACAATCCAGCCCTTGATAATGGGATTAAATTCTTTGGTGGAGATGGTTTTAAACTGGACGATGATAAGGAAGCTGAAATAGAAGCTTTGCTTGATGCGAGTGAGGATACTCTTCCGCGCCCAAGCGCAGAAGGTCTAGGTACAGTTGTCGATTATCCAGAAGGATTACGCAAGTACGAAGCATACCTTGTTTCGACTGGAACATCTCTTGAAGGAATGAAGGTGATCTTGGATACTGCAAATGGTGCTGCTTCAACAAGTGCGCGCCAAATCTTTGCAGATTTAGGTGCTCAATTGACAGTTATCGGAGAAACACCAGATGGACTGAACATCAACTTCAATGTTGGTTCAACTCATCCTGAAACTCTGCAGGAACTTGTAAAAGAAAGTCAGTCTGCTGTTGGTTTGGCATTTGATGGTGACAGTGACCGTCTGATTGCAGTTGATGAAAACGGCGAAATTGTTGACGGTGATAAGATTATGTATATCATCGGGAAATACCTTTCAGAAAAAGGTCAATTAGCGCACAACACCATCGTAACAACAGTCATGTCTAATCTTGGTTTCCATAAAGCCTTGGATCGTGAAGGAATTAATAAAGTTGTTACTGCTGTTGGAGACCGTTATGTAGTTGAAGAAATGAGGAAATCTGGCTATAATCTTGGAGGAGAACAGTCAGGTCACGTTATCTTGATGGACTATAATACAACAGGGGATGGTCAGTTATCAGCAGTTCAATTGACTAAAATCATGCAAGAAACGGGTAAGAGCTTATCTCAGTTGGCTTCAGAAGTGACTATTTACCCACAAAAATTGGTCAATATCCGTGTGGAAAACAACATGAAAGAAAAAGCCATGGAAGTGCCAGCTATCAAGGCAATCATTGAAAAGATGGAAGAAGAAATGGCTGGCAACGGACGTATTTTAGTTCGTCCAAGTGGAACTGAACCACTCTTACGTGTCATGGCTGAGGCTCCAACAACTGAAGAGGTAGACTACTATGTTGATACCATTGCAGAAGTTGTGAAAGAAGAGATTGGGATCTAGGAAAGTTAGCAGAAAATAGGAAAATATGTTACAATGTCAAAGTAAATTGTAACCATGGAGAATGTGATGAATTTAAAACGTGAACAAGAATTTGTAAGTCAGTATCACTTTGATGCACGTAACTTTGAATGGGAAAATGAAAACGGAGTTCCTGAAACGAAAATTGACGTTAATTTTCAATTAATCCAACATGATCGAGAAAAGCAAGTGACTTCAATGGTAGTTGTTTTAACTTTTATGATTGTTTTTGATAAATTTGTTATCAGTGGAACGATTTCTCAAGTGAATCATGTAGAAGGGCGCATTGTCGAACAACCTTCTGACTTGAAACAAGAAGAAGTGGAACAACTTGGCCGTCCATGTTTGAATATGCTTAATCGTTTGACTTATGAAGTGACGGAAATTGCACTGGATTTACCAGGAATTAATTTGGAGTTTTAAAAAAATGAGATTAGCGGTCATAACAGACTCATCTGCTTTTCTACAAGCGGAAACCTTGCGGAAAGAAGATTTATTTGTGCTAGACATTCCTGTGAATATCGACGGACAGGAGTATGTTGAAGGTGTAAATCTAACCGCTCAAGAATTTTATGAAAAAATGGCTCGTTCATCTGAACTACCTAAAACAAGTCAACCAAGTATTGCTAAGTTGGATGAAATTTTATCGTCATTAAAAGAAAAAGGATATACCCATGTTTTGGGACTCTTCCTTTCTTCTGGAATCTCAGGGTTTCACCAGAATATCCAGTATATGACGGATGAGTTTGAAGGTCTAACAATTGCTTTTCCTGATACTCGTATTACAAGTGCCCCTCTAGGTTTCATGGTAGAAAGTGTTTTTCAATGGGTTGAGCAGGGGAATGATTTCGAAACTATCTTAGCTAAATTAACAGAACAGATTGAGAACACTTCTGCCTTTATCATGGTAGATGATCTCAATCACCTTGTTAAAGGTGGTCGCTTGTCAAATGGAGCCGCTGTTCTTGGGAATCTTCTTAGTATCAAGCCAATTCTTTATTTTAATGATAAGGGGATGATTGAAGTTTTTGAGAAGGTACGCACGGAGAAGAAGGCATTGAAACGCTTGGTCGAAATTGTAAAAGAAGCAACAAATAATGGAAACTACCGGATTACAGTGATTCATGGGAATGCCTCTCAAAAAGCAGCAGATTTGCGTCAGCTTTTGTTAGACAGTGGAGTAGCTACAGACATTTCAATTGCAACCTTCGGTAGTGTCATCGGGACTCACCTTGGAGAAGGAAGTATTGCTTTGAGTTATACCCCAATCGTCTAGATTGTTCTTACAGACTTTGTATCTTAGATAGGAGTAGAGATGAGTATAAGAGTCATTATTGCAGGTTTTAAGGGAAGAATGGGACAAGCTGCTTGTCAGATGGTTTTGTCTGATCCTGAACTTGAACTAGTAGCTGTTTTAGATCCTTTCGCTCAGGAAACTGAATGGCAGGGGATTCCTGTATTTAAAGATAAGACAGATTTAATTGGTTTTGATGCCGATGTCTGGGTAGATTTTACAACTCCTGCAGTTGCCTATGAAAATACCCACTTTGCTTTAGAACAAGGATTTGCTCCTGTTGTTGGAACGACAGGATTTACTAGCGAGCAAATAACCGAGTTGACAAACTTTTCTCGCGATAAAAATCTGGGAGGATTGATAGCTCCAAACTTCGCTTTAGGTGCTGTCTTACTCATGCAATTTGCGGCACAGGCGGCTAAATACTTCCCAAATGTGGAAATTATTGAACTGCACCATGACAAGAAAAAAGATGCTCCTAGTGGAACAGCCATCAAGACTGCTGAGTTAATGGCTGAAGTTCGTGAGCCTATTCAACAAGGTGCAAGCGATGAGGAAGAACTCATTGCAGGTGCACGTGGAGCTAATTTTGATGGTATGCGAATCCATTCGGTCCGTTTACCTGGTTTGGTAGCCCATCAGGAAGTCATTTTTGGAAATCAGGGAGAAGGTTTGACTCTGCGTCATGACTCCTATGATCGTAGCTCCTTCATGACAGGGGTGAATTTGGGAATCAAAGAAGTTGTCAAGCGTCATGAGCTTGTCTATGGATTAGAACACTTATTATGAGATTAACACAAATGCCTTCTGAATTTCAGAAGGCTTTACCAGTATTAGAAAAAATTAAAGAAGCGGGTTTTGAGGCTTATTTTGTTGGTGGATCTGTTAGAGATGCACTCCTCAATCGTCCTATCCACGATGTGGACATTGCGACATCTTCCTATCCTGAAGAAACCAAACAGATTTTTTCAAGAACGGTAGATATTGGTATCGAACACGGAACAGTTTTAGTCTTAGAAGGTGAAGAAGAGTATGAAGTGACAACCTTTCGGACAGAAGATGTTTATGTAGATTATCGTAGGCCTAGTGCAGTTTCTTTTGTTCGCTCGCTAGAAGAAGATCTCAAGCGTCGCGATTTTACAGTTAATGCCTTTGCTTTAGATGAGACAGGTGAAATCGTTGATTTATTTGATGGTTTACAAGATTTAGAAAATCAAATATTGCGTGCAGTGGGTGTCGCTAGCGAACGTTTCAACGAAGACGCTCTACGCATCATGCGTGGATTTCGTTTCCAGGCCAGTCTTGGTTTTGAACTGGAGACAGAAACCTTTAAAGCGATGAAGGTCTTAACGCCACTCTTAGAAAAAATATCGATCGAGCGTACTTTTGTCGAATTTGATAAGCTTCTACTAGCTCCTTATTGGCGAGTAGGTTTATCTTCTATGATTGAGAGTCAAGCTTATGATTATCTTCCAGATATGGTAGGCAGTCAGGAGAAACTCCAGTCATTATTTGATTTAGAAGATGATTTCACTTTTGAATCTTCTGAACAAGCCTGGGCAGCACTTTTGTGGGCTTTAGAAGTGGAAGATGCTCAACAATTTTTGAAACATTGGAAAACTTCACGTCAATTTGCTAAGCAGGTACAGGATTTGCTGACTATTTTGTCTCTTCGTGAGGGAGGAGCATTGAGTAAACGTGATTGCTATCAATTCAATCTTGACTCGCTCTTGCAGGCTGAAAATCTCCGCAGAGCTCAAGGAAAGGAAATCAATCCACAAGCAATCATAGAAACCTACGAGAGCTTGACCATTCATGATAAGAAAGAGATGCAAATCAACGGTGGAATACTGATTAAGGAATACGGCTATCAGCCAGGTCCTGAATTAGGAAATGTGTTAGATGAAATGGAGTACGCTATTGTAGACGGAGTGTTGAAAAATGACCGTCAAGCCATCCATGACTACCTAAGGGGGAGAAAATGAGTGACTTTATTGTTGAAAAACTAAGTAAATCCGTTGGTGATAAGACTGTCTTTAAGGATATTTCCTTTATCATCCATGACTTAGACAGAATCGGTCTTATTGGTGTCAACGGAACCGGGAAAACAACCCTTTTAGATGTTCTTTCTGGTGTTTCAGGTTTTGATGGTGACGTAAGCCCTTTTTCAGCAAAAAACGATTATAAGATTGGCTACCTGACTCAGGACCCAGATTTTGATGATAGCAAGACTGTTTTGGATACTGTTCTATCAAGTGATTTGAAGGAAATCCAATTGATCCGTGAATACGAACTGATTATGCTTAACTATAATGAGGATAAGCAGTCACGTTTGGAACGTGTCATGGCGGAGATGGATTCCCTCCAAGCTTGGGAAATTGAGAGTCAGGTCAAAACGGTTCTCAGCAAGCTCGGCATTCAGGATTTAACAGCTCCAGTTGGAACTTTGTCTGGCGGTCTCCGTAGACGGGTTCAATTGGCACAAGTACTTCTGGGTAACCATGATCTTTTATTATTGGATGAGCCAACCAACCACTTAGACATAGCAACTATTGAGTGGCTAACCCTCTTTTTGAAAAATTCCAAGAAAACGGTTCTCTTTATCACCCATGATCGTTACTTCCTAGATGCTCTTTCTACACGCATTTTTGAGTTGGACCGAGCTGGCTTGACAGAATATCAAGGAAATTACCAAGACTATGTTCGTCTTAAAGCAGAACAGGATGAGCGCGATGCAGCACTTCTTCATAAGAAAAAGCAACTCTATAAGCAAGAGTTGGACTGGATGCGTAGGCAACCACAAGCACGTGCGACTAAGCAACAGGCACGAATCAACCGATTCCATGATTTGAAAAAGGAAGTTTCAGACACGACTGCTGATACAGACTTGGCCATGAACTTTGAGACCAGTCGAATCGGTAAGAAAGTTATTGAGTTCAAGGATGTTTCCTTTGCCTATGACGACAAACCGATTCTGCAACATTTTAACCTTTTGGTGCAAGCTAAAGACCGTATTGGAATCGTTGGGGATAATGGTGTTGGGAAGTCAACCCTTCTCAATCTCATTGCAGGGATACTTGAGCCAACTGAGGGCCAAGTTATCATTGGTGAAACAGTTCGCATCGCCTATTTCTCTCAGCAAATTGAGGGATTAGATGAAAGCAAGCGAGTTATTAATTACCTGCAGGAAGTGGCAGAAGAAGTAAAGACTAGTGGAGGTTCTACAACCTCAATCGCTGAATTGCTAGAACAGTTCCTCTTTCCACGTTCAATGCATGGTACCTTGATTGAGAAACTATCTGGTGGAGAGAAGAAACGTCTTTACCTTCTCAAACTCCTCCTTGAAAAACCCAATGTGCTTCTCTTAGACGAACCGACCAATGACCTAGACATTGCGACCTTGACGGTCTTGGAGAATTTCTTGCAAGGTTTTGCTGGGCCTGTTTTAACAGTTAGTCACGACCGTTATTTTCTTGATAAGGTAGCGACTAAGATTCTTGCCTTTGAGAATGGGACTATTCGTCCTTTCTATGGTCATTATACCGACTACCTAGATGAAAAGGCCTTTGAAGCAGAAGCTGCAAGTCAAGTCCAAAAGGCCGACAAGGAAAAAGTCGTCAAAGTCCGTGAAGAAAAGAAACGCATGACTTACCAAGAAAAGCAGGAGTGGGCAAGCATTGAAGGAGATATCGAAGTCTTGGAAAACCGTATATCAGCCATTGAAGAAGAGATGCAGGCTAATGGTTCTGACTTCGGGAAATTAGCTACTCTTCAAAAAGAGCTAGATGAGAAGAATGAAACCTTGCTTGAAAAATATGAACGCTATGAATATTTAAGTGAGTTGATTTAATGGAAGAAACAATTATTAAATGGAGTGGTAAGAAAGTCATCTGGAATACCGTTTTCATTCTCGTTTACAGTATTTTTTTCTTATGGATGTTACTTTTTATAGTGATACATTTAGAGCAAGTCTCTGTCTTAATGATTATCTTGCTACTTTTAATGATTCTGTTAATCTTAACTGTTGGATGTATCGTTTACCAACGCATTCAAATTTTGCGTTCAGATAGAGAATATCTGAGATGCACAGTTAAGGGATTCTTCTATAAGCCAAACCCTTATAAAGCAAGTAAATTTTACGACTGGAAAGATGTAGAAGAATTCGCTTTTCGGAGAATTTCAGGAGGAAGAAGATCGAGGGATTTTTATCGGATTGAGGTGTCTTTTTATGACAAAGACCTCGTAAAAATAAAATCTTTATGGACTCACTTGCGAAATAAATTTACAACTGTTAAACCTTCTATAGACTTGATAATTCCCATCTATTTGCTTGATGTAGGACTACCAGAGAGAGTATTTGAAACGATGACATACTATGAGCGAGAGTGGCGCATCGAACAAAATCGCGGACGAAATCAAAGCTCGAAAAGCAAAAAGAAGTAAAGATTTCATTGAGAGAGTGAACCGCCGAAATTAATGAAGGACTGAGGGGCTTTGGAACGATATTCCAAGGCTTCTTTCTATTTTGCTTTTCTAGGAAATATGGTATAATAAGGAGTAAAAATTTTAAAAGAAAGAAACGCTATGAACTTAAAAGATTACATTGCAAGTATTGAAAATTATCCACAAGAAGGAATTACATTCCGTGATATCAGCCCTTTGATGGCTAACGGAAATGCCTACAGCTACGCTGTTCGTGAAATTGTTCAATATGCTACTGACAAAAAGATCGATATGATCGTAGGGCCAGAAGCGCGTGGATTTATCGTTGGATGTCCAGTCGCTTTTGAGTTGGGAATTGGTTTTGCACCTGTACGTAAACCAGGAAAATTACCACGTGAAGTGATTTCAGCTGACTACGAAAAAGAATATGGTGTTGATACTTTGACCATGCACGCAGATGCTATCAAACCAGGTCAACGTGTTCTTATCGTAGATGACCTTTTGGCAACAGGTGGTACTGTCAAAGCAACGATTGAAATGGTTGAAAAATTAGGTGGTATCGTAGCTGGATGTGCCTTCTTGATTGAGCTTGATGAGCTTAAAGGTCGTGAAGCTATCGGAGATTACGACTATAAAGTTTTGATGCATTATTAATGAAAAACAGTCCTTCGGGCTGTTTTCTCTTCATTGCTATAAAAAAAGGCTATATCTAGTTAGAGAAAAACTATAATTGAAAACTATATCTTCTTACAGTATAATAAAGGAAAAGAGAGTCGCTAGTTGTATTACTTTTTGACGATTCTATTTCAGTTTGAGTACAGTATTGAGAGAGTAAGGAGATTTCCATGCCGATTCGAATAGATAAAAAATTACCTGCAGTCGATATTTTACGAACGGAAAATATTTTCGTCATGGATGACCAGCGAGCGGCTCATCAGGATATTCGACCGCTGAAAATTTTGATCTTAAACTTAATGCCACAGAAGATGGTTACAGAGGCTCAGCTTTTGCGACACTTGGCAAATACGCCACTACAGTTAGATATTGACTTTTTATATATGGAAAGTCACCAGTCGAAAACAACCCGTTCTGAGCATATGGAGACTTTTTATAAGACCTTCTCAGAAATCAAAGGTGATTATTTCGACGGATTGATTATCACAGGAGCTCCAGTTGAGCATCTTCCTTTCGAAGAAGTGGACTATTGGGAAGAATTTACCCAAGTAATCGATTGGTCTAAGACTCATGTTTTTTCAACACTACATATTTGTTGGGGTGCTCAAGCAGGCCTTTACTATCGATATGGTGTAGATAAACACCAGATGGTCCAAAAGCTTTCTGGAATTTATCCTCAGGATGTTTTAAAAGAAGGTCATCTTTTGTTGAGAGGATTTGATGATCTATACGTATCTCCTCATTCTCGTCATACAGAAGTCCTCAAAGAGGATATCTTGAATAAAACCAATTTAGAAATCTTGGCTTCAGGAAAAGAGGTGGGGATTTCTATCCTTGCAAGTCGCGATTTGAGAGAGGTTTATAGCTTTGGGCATTTGGAGTATGATCGTGATACGCTTGCGAAAGAATATTTTAGAGATCTAGATGCTGGTTTAGATCCACATATACCAGAAAATTATTTCAAAAATGATGATATCCATGAACTTCCTTGTATGCGTTGGAGTTCGTCTGCAGCCCTTTTTTTTAGTAACTGGGTCAATTATGCAGTTTATCAGGAAACGCCTTTTGAGTGGAAAAGTGCGGAAGAAGATGTGTCACATTTTGGATATTTATAAGAGGAATTATGACATATTTAGATGCTTTCAAATCAGGAAATTTAGTCTTACCGAGTGACTTGCTCCTACATTACAATCAACTATTCACGTCAAGCGATGATTTCTTAGTTTGGCAATTCTTTTACCTACAAAATACAACGGCTTTGGGTGAATTGTCCCCCAGTCAAATCGCTGAAAAAATTGGCAAAGACGTCACGGAAGTCAATCAGGCTATTTCGCGATTGACCGATAAAGGCTTACTCCAATATCGCACGATTGAACTCAATGGAGAGATTGAAGTTATTTTCGACGCAACCCTTGCCTTGGAATGCCTAGACCAACTTTTTGAAAAACAAGCTCCAAACCAGGCACAACTTGCTCCAAATGATTTAAAGAGCTTGGTAGATACTTTTCAGCAGGAACTAGGTCGTCTCTTGAGTCCCTTTGAAATTGAAGATTTGGAAAAGAGTTTAAAAGAAGACGGAACGAGTGCCGATGTGATAAAAGAAGCTCTACGTGAAGCTGTTTTGAATGGAAAACCAAACTGGAAGTACATCCAAGCAATCCTACGAAACTGGCGACATGAGGGTATCCAGAGTGTAGCCCAGGTAGAGGCAAAACGTCAGGAAAGAGAAGCAACCAATCCTCAAAATGTTCAAGTTTCATCTGATTTTAAAAATGCCATGGACCTTTGGAAAGACTAATATTTAGCAATAAAAAAACTTGCCTGATGGCAAGTTTTTGTGCTTTTAATGAGTAAGTCCCCAAACACTGACTGATCGTTCAGCAACTGGGAAGTCACCGTATCCTTCAGCATTAATAGTCACTTGGTCTGAATGGTTGCCAAGTAAATCAACAAAAGTTTGGTCAGCCCACTCTTGACCAACAAACATGGTTTTGTAATTCTCTTGAGCATTTGAGATAAGGATGGCAAGAGGTGATTGATTGTCTGCGCCTGAACGGACCCAACCGATACAATGTGGGTCATCAAAGTAGTCCGTCTGCTCTCCATAAGCTAAATCTTTTCGGATAGCTAGCAGACGGTCAAGGACATCTTTAAAGTCTTGCTGGGCAAATTGACCAGAGATACCGTAGTAGTCTCCATAAAAGACACAAGGGAGACCCTGCTCGCGCAAAAGAATAAGAGCATAGGCTGCTGGTTTAAACCATTCTTCTACAGTAGATTCTAAAGCTTGTCCTCGTTGAGTATCATGGTTTTCGACAAAAGTTACAGCCTTATTTGGATTGAATTGAACCAGACTATCATCAAATATAGTAGTCAAATCATAGTCAGCTCCAGCCTGGCTTGCTTCAAAGAGATTCATATGAAGGCGGACATCGACAAGGTCAAAGCGTTCTTCAATCTTTTCAAGATAATCTAGATTAGCTTCCTTATCTGGATTCCAGAATTCTCCAAAGACATAGAAGTCTTGCCCATACTTTTCTTTCATATCGCGAATGAAATTGCGCATAAAGAATGAGTCAATGTGCTTAACAGCATCTAAGCGGAAACCAGCTACACCAGTCGTTTCCATGAACCAATCAGCCCAATCGTAGATATTTTGTATCACTTCTGGATGCTTAAAATCTAAGTCGGCATACATGAGGTAGTCATAGTTACCATTTTCATTATCAACTAATTCTTCGTTGGCCCAGCCTTTGTTATCACCCTGAATCAGATAGATGCCAGACTTACGACGCTTGGCATCATAGTCAGTTCCCGTGAAATGGTACCAATGCCAGTGGAAATCGTTGTAAGTGTTTTGGCGGCCATCGAAAGTAAAGTTTGTCCAACCATTGATAGTGAAAGGTTCTCCTAGTTCAACCGTTCTATCTTCCGGATCAACTTCGATGACTTGGAAAGATTCCAAACGGTCTGCAGCTGCCTTATGATTGAGTACCACATCGGCCATGGGTTGGATCCCGTGAGATTTAAGTGTTTGAATAGCCTGAAGATAGTCTTCTTTGAAACCGTACTTGGTACGCACAGTTCCTTTTTGGTCGAATTCTCCGAGGTCAAAAAGGTCATAGACACCATAACCGACATCTCTTTCGTTGGTAGCTTTAAAGGCAGGTGGCATCCAGACGTGGCTAATTCCTAGATTTGCAAGGTGATCAGCATCATCGGTAAGTCGCGTCCAGTGTTGTCCATCGTGGGGAAGGTACCACTCAAAATATTGCATTAGAGTTTGATTTTTCATAGAAAGTCCTCATACTTAAGAATTTGAGAATCATTTTACCACAAAGCCAAGGAATACGCAAACGTTTGCGCTAGAAAATATACTCTAGCTATTTTATGTCCATTGTTTACAAAAACCTTTTTAAAATTCGGAAGAGAGATATTATCTGATGAAAAAGAGGGGGGAATGAGCTTCAATTCCTATGGAATCAATGGAGAAATCACTTTCTATTTTGTGAATTTTCAACAAATTTGATATAATTGTATCTATGAATAAAGTATTCGTCAGTCGGCGTGTCGAAAAAAAGCTCCGCAAAGGTCAGGTTCTTTTGGAAGAAGTTGATTTTCAAGACTTATCTGAAACTGATCAGGAAGTTGAACTTTTCAGCCAAAACAAAGAGTTTTTAGGGAAGGCTTATTTATCCCGACAAAATAAGGGGATTGGTTGGTTTGTAACCAACCAGAAAGTTTCTTTTAATCAAACCTTCTTTGAAAGCTTGTTTGAAAAAGCTAAACAAAAACGTTCTTCCTACTATCAAGATGAGTTGACAACTGCCTTTCGTTTGTTTAATCAAGAAGGTGATGGTTTTGGTGGAATGACGCTGGACCTCTACGGAGATTATGTTGTTTTCTCTTGGTATAACTCCTATATCTATGAAATTCGCCAAGAGATTATAGCAGCCTTCTCTCAGGTGTTCCCGGAAGTCTTAGGTGCCTATGAAAAAATTCGTTTTAAAGGTTTGGATTATGAGTCTGCTCATATCTATGGTCAAGAAGCAGCTGAATATTTCACTGTTCTTGAAAATGGAGTCTTGTATCAGGTCTTTATGAATGATGGCCTAATGACAGGAATTTTCTTGGATCAGCATGAAGTTCGTGGGAGCTTAGTTGATGGTTTAGCAATGGGGAAATCCTTGCTCAATATGTTTTCCTATACAGCGGCCTTCTCAGTCGCTGCAGCTATGGGAGGAGCTAGTGAAACAACCTCTGTAGACCTAGCCAAACGTTCAAGAGAACTATCAGAAGCTCATTTTCATGCCAACGGTTTGAGTCTAGACAATCATCGATTACTTGTCATGGATGTCTTTGAATACTTTAAATATGCTAAAAGAAAAGGTTTGAGCTATGATGTGATTGTTCTGGATCCACCTAGCTTTGCCCGAAATAAAAAACAAACATTCTCTGTAGCTAAGGATTATCACAAGTTGATTTCCCAAAGCCTAGAGATTTTAAACCCAGGTGGAATCATTATCGCTAGTACCAATGCGGCTAATGTTTCCCGTCAAAAATTCACAGAACAAATCGACAAAGGATTTGCAGGTAGAAAGTATCAAGTTCTTCATAAATATGGACTTCCAGCAGACTTTGTCTACAATGAAAAAGATGAAAGTAGTAATTACCTCAAAGTGATTACCATGAAGGTTACTAAATGAGATTAATTGTTTCTGTAATGCCAAGAAGTTTAGAGGAGGCTCAGGCTATTGATGTTATGCGGTATCATGATGCCGATATCATTGAGTGGCGAGCAGACTTTTTACCCAAGGAAGCTATTTTGCAGGTAGCGCCAGCTATTTTTGAAAAATTCGCTGGTCGTGAGCTTGTTTTTACCTTGCGTACTCGTGCTGAGGGTGGTCAAATTGAGCTCTCTTCAGAAGAATATGTTCAAATTATCAAGGAAGTAGCCCAGCTTTATCAACCAGATTATATTGATTTTGAGTATTTTAGCTACAAAGATGTTTTTGAGGAAATGTTGGATTTTCCAAACCTTGTCTTGAGCTACCATAATTTCCAAGAAACACCTGAAAATCTAATGGAAATCTTGTCTGAGTTGACAAGTTTAAACCCTAAAGTTGTGAAAATCGCGGTTATGGCTCATACAGAACAAGATGTATTGGATTTGATGAACTTTACACGAGGCTTTAAAACATTGAATCCTGAACAAGAATATGTAACAGTTTCTATGGGTAAAGTGGGCAAGGTCTCTCGCATTATCTCAGATGTAACGGGTTCTAGCTGGTCTTTTGCAAGTCTGGACGAAGCTAGTGCTCCAGGACAGATTTCTCTATCTAGCATGCAAAAAATTCGGGAGCTTTTAAATGAAGATTGATGGCTACACACGTTTAGCAGCTGTAGTCGCAAATCCTATCAAACATTCCATTTCTCCCTTCATTCACAATAGCGCTTTTGAAGCAACCAATACCAATGGGGTTTATCTTGCTTGGGAGGTAGAAGGAACTGACTTGGCAGAAACAGTTGCCAATATTCGTCGTTATCAGATGTTTGGAATTAATCTTTCTATGCCCTACAAGGAGCAGGTCATTCCTTATCTGGATCAATTGAGTGAAGAAGCTCGTTTGATTGGTGCGGTCAATACAGTGGTGAATCGAGAAGGAACTTTAATCGGATATAACACAGATGGCAAGGGATTCTTTAAGAGCTTGCCTTCTTTTAAAATATCAGGGAAAAGAATGGTTTTGTTAGGAGCAGGCGGCGCAGCCAAGGCAATTTTGACACAGGCAATCTTGGATGGAGTCAGTCAGATTTCCGTCTTTGTACGCTCAGCCTCTCTTGAAAAAACAAGACCATATCTAAAAAAATTACAAATTGAAACAGGATTCAAAGTAGATTTATTTGCTTTAGAAGATAGTCAAAAGCTTCAAGATAGCATCACTCAAGCTGATCTCTTGGTAAATGCGACCAGTGTGGGTATGGATGGAACATCTCAGCCAATCCCAACAGGTATTGTTTTACCAAAGCAGCTTTTGGTAGCAGATGTCATTTATCAACCCTTTGAGACACCATTTCTAAAGTGGGCAAGAAGTCAGGGTAATCACGCTTTTAATGGCTTAGGTATGTTGCTCTACCAAGCTGCAGAGGCATTTGAACTATGGACAGGAAAGGAAATGCCAACTGATCAAATTTGGGAATTATTAACACAAAAGTATCAATAAAGAAAAAGGAGAACTGCGATGAAAATCAGAATAGACCTTCCCCACCATCCTTATGATATTTGGATTGAAAAAGGATGTTTATCTCAAACAGGTCAATGGTTGCTAGAATTATGGCAACCTCAAAAAATCGTTATTATCACTGATAACCGTGTAGCTTCTCTTTATGCAGAAAGGGTCAAGTTGAGCTTAGAGGATGCTGGTTTTCAAGTGGCAGTATTTGCTTTTTTAGAGGGTGAAGAGCGAAAAAATTTAACAACAGTTCAAAAAGCATATGAATTCTTAGTCAAACAGGATTTGACTCGTAGCGACGGCATCATAGCTCTAGGTGGCGGTGTAGTTGGTGATTTGGCTGGCTTTGTAGCCTCAACCTATATGCGAGGTATTCACTTTGCCCAAATTCCGACCAGTTTGACGGCTCAGGTGGACTCTTCTATCGGTGGAAAGACCGGAGTAAATACACCTTTTGCTAAGAATATGGTGGGAACTTTTGCCCAACCAGACGGCGTTTTGATTGATCCAACCGTTCTTGAAACCTTAGGGAAGAGAGAATTGATTGAAGGAATGGGTGAAGTCATCAAGTATGGATTAATCGAAGATCCAGAACTTTGGGACCTATTATCTGAAATGGATGGTTCCGTAGAAAGTATTTTAGAGCATTCAGAAAGTTTGATTGAGCATTCTTGCCAGGTCAAGCGCAAGATGGTAGTTGAGGACGAGTTGGACAATGGCATTCGTTTATATCTCAACTTTGGTCACACAATTGGCCATGCTATTGAAGCAACTGCTGGTTACGGAAAAGTCATGCACGGTGAGGCAGTAGCTATGGGAATGGTTCAGGTCTCTAAGGTGGCAGAAGAAAAAGGACTCATGCCAGCTGGAATAACTCAGTCTATCCGAGAGATGTGTCAGAAGTTTGGTCTTCCAGTTGAGTATGAAAACTGGGATGTTTACAAGCTCTATCAGGCTTTGACTCATGACAAAAAAGCACGTGGGAATACCTTGAAGTTAGTCTTGGTACCAGAGCTTGGTTCAGCAACGATTCACCCCGTTTCTCTCGAAGAAATGAAAGATTACTTGGTAAAATAAGGAGAGTGTATGAGATATTTAACAGCGGGAGAATCACATGGCCCTCGTCTGACAGCAATTATTGAAGGAATTCCCGCAGGTCTTTCTTTAACTGCCGAGGATATCAATGAGGATCTCAAACGTCGCCAAGGTGGTTATGGTCGTGGTGGACGCATGAAGATTGAAAGTGATCAGATTGTCTTTACTTCTGGCGTTCGTCATGGTAAGACGACAGGGGCTCCCATTACCATGGATGTCATTAACAAAGACCATCAAAAGTGGCTAGATATCATGTCTGTCGAGGATATTGAGGATAAACTTAAAGGTAAACGAAAAATTACTCATCCCCGCCCAGGTCACGCTGACTTGGTTGGGGGCATCAAATACCGCTTTGATGATTTGCGAAATTCCCTGGAACGTTCATCTGCCCGTGAAACGACTATGCGGGTAGCAGTTGGGGCTGTAGCTAAACGTCTATTGGCTGAGCTTGATATTGAAATTGCCAACCATGTTGTTGTCTTTGGTGGTAAGGAAATCGATGTTCCAGAAAACTTAACAGTCGCAGAGATTAAGAAACTGGCTGCCCAGTCAGAAGTTTCTATCGTCAATCAAGAACGTGAGCAGGAAATCAAGGACTATATTGACCAAATTAAACGTGACGGAGATACCATCGGTGGTGTTGTTGAAACGGTTGTAGGAGGGGTACCAGTTGGTCTGGGTTCATACGTCCAATGGGATCGCAAACTAGATGCAAGACTAGCTCAAGCGGTTGTCTCAATCAATGCCTTTAAGGGCGTAGAGTTTGGACTTGGTTTTAAGGCAGGTTATCTCAAGGGTAGCCAAGTCATGGATGAAATCCTTTGGTCACAAGAAGACGGCTATACTCGTCGTACTAATAATCTTGGAGGTTTCGAAGGTGGGATGACCAATGGTCAACCAATTGTTGTCCGTGGGGTTATGAAACCAATTCCGACTCTTTATAAGCCATTGATGAGTGTTGATATCGAAACTCATGAGCCTTATAAAGCAACAGTGGAGAGAAGTGATCCAACCGCTCTTCCAGCAGCAGGTGTAGTCATGGAAGCAGTCGTAGCAACGGTCTTAGCTCAAGAAATCCTTGAGAAATTCTCTTCTGATAATTTGGAAGAACTAAAAGAAGCTGTTGCAAAACATCGGGAATATACAAAGAATTATTAAGGAGTTCTTATGGCAAAAACCATCTATATCGCAGGTCTGGGTTTGATTGGTGCTTCCATGGCGTTTGGAATCAAGCGGGATCATCCTGATTATGAAATTTTAGGATACAATCGCAGTCAAGCTTCTAGAGATATTGCCTTGGAGCGAGGAATGATTGATCGTGCGACGGATGATTTTGCCAGTTTTGCTCCACTTGCGGATATTATTATTTTGACACTTCCTATCCAGCAGACTCTTGCTTTTATCAAGAAGTTGGCAACCTTGAATTTAAAAGAAGGAGCTCTTGTCTCGGATGCTGGGTCTACCAAGTCAGCTATCGTGGCTACAGCTGAGAAGTATTTTACTGATAAGTCTGTTCGCTTTGTTGGAGCGCATCCCATGGCAGGGAGCCACAAGACAGGAGCGGCGTCTGCCGATGTCAACCTTTTTGAAAATGCCTATTATATCTTCACGCCATCTAGTCTGACAACTTCGGATACGCTCGAAGAAATGAGAGATTTGCTATCAGGTCTTCATGCTCGTTTCATTGAAATTGATGCTGAAGAGCATGACCGAGTGACGTCTCAGATTAGTCATTTTCCACATATTTTAGCATCAGGTTTGATGGGGCAAACTGCAAGTTATGCTGAAGAGCATGAAATGGCGCGGCGCTTTGCGGCCGGTGGATTTCGAGATATGACTCGGATTGCTGAAAGTGAGCCTGGTATGTGGACTTCTATCCTCTTATCAAATCGAGAGACCATTATGGAACGCATCGAGGATTTCAAGGGGCGTTTGGACGAGATTGAGCAAGCCATTAGCAAAGGTGATGAAAACCAAATCTGGAACTTTTTTAATCAAGCACGTGAGCAACGTCAAGCTATGGAAATCCATAAACGTGGAGGAGTAGATAGCTCATATGATCTCTATATAGACGTTCCCGATGAGGAAGATGTGATTTTACGCATCTTGGAATTGCTACGTGGAACTTCTTTGGTCAATATCCATATCAATGAGGAAAATCGTGAGGATGTTCACGGGATTCTGCAAATTTCCTTTAAGAATGCTCAGGATTTAAAACGTGCTGAGCAAGTCATTACAGAAAATACTGACTACACAGTCGTTATTAAATAAGGAGGACAATTATGTCAAATATTTATGATAGTGCAAATGCACTCAGTCGTGGGCTACGTGAGTTGCCTGAATACAAGGCTGTTAAAGAAGCTAGAGATGCCATCCAAGCAGATGCAGAAGCTAGCAAAATTTTTGCGGATTATATTGCTTTTCAGCAAGAACTTCAAACGCTGGCACAGACAGGACAAATGCCTGATGCTTCATTCCAAGAAAAAATGGAAAGCTTTGGTAAGCAGATTCAAGGGAACTCTCTTTTGTCAGCATTCTTTGCCAAACAACAACAACTTTCTATTTACCTATCTGATATCGAAAAGATTGTATTTGAGCCAATTTCAGAACTTTTAAAATAAGAATTTACCTCATAAAGTCAGGGATTTTTAAGAAATTTCTGACTTTTTATGATAAAATAAGAAAAAGTATTGCAAGTATGAGGTCCTGTATGAAATTAAAAACAAACATTGACCATTTGAATGGTAGTATTCGAGTACCAGGGGATAAGTCCATCAGTCATCGCTCTATCATTTTTGGGAGTTTGGCTGAGGGTGAGACTAAAGTTTATGATATCTTGCGTGGTGAAGATGTCTTGTCAACCATGCAGGTATTTCGTGACCTCGGCGTAGAGATTGAGGACAAAGACGGTGCCGTTACCATTCAAGGTGTTGGGCTGGATGGATTGAAAGCCCCTCAGAAAGCTCTGGATATGGGGAATTCTGGGACCTCTATTCGTTTAATTTCAGGCGTCCTTGCTGGTACAGACTTTGAAGTAGAAATGTTTGGAGATGACAGTCTTTCTAAACGCCCTATGGACCGTGTGACTCTTCCTTTGAAAAAAATGGGAGTCAACATTTCAGGTCAAACAGAGCGAGACTTGCCACCGTTGCACTTAAAGGGTACAAAAAACTTAAAACCTATTCATTATGAATTGCCAATCGCATCTGCTCAAGTCAAGTCAGCCTTGATTTTTGCGGCTTTGCAGGCTCATGGTCAGTCTATCATCATTGAGAAAGAGTGCACTCGTAACCACACAGAAGATATGCTGCGTCAATTTGGTGGAGACTTAAGTGTCGATGGTAAGAAAATCACTGTTCAAGGGCCACAGAAACTTAGTGGACAAACGGTTGTCGTACCAGGAGATATTTCTAGTGCAGCCTTTTGGTTAGTAGCAGGTTTGATTGTGCCAAATTCTCGAGTTGTACTTAAGAATGTCGGTATTAACGAAACTCGTACAGGGATTATTGATGTTATCCGAGCTATGGGCGGGAAATTAGAGATTACTGATATGGATCCAATTGCTAAATCTGCAACCTTGACTGTCGAGACTTCAGAACTAAACAGGATAGAAATTGGTGGAGCCCTGATTCCACGTTTAATTGATGAATTGCCGATTATCGCGCTCCTTGCTACCCAAGCTCAAGGTCAAACAGTTATCAAAGATGCAGAAGAACTCAAGGTAAAAGAAACGGACCGCATTCAAGTTGTCGCAGATGCTTTAAATAGCATGGGAGCAACTATTACTCCTACAGCAGACGGCATGATTATCAAAGGGAAATCTGTCCTTCATGGAGCCAGAGTCAACACCTTTGGAGACCACCGTATCGGTATGATGACAGCCATTGCAGCTCTCTTAGTTGCAGATGGAGAGGTCGAATTGGACCGTGCAGAAGCTATTAACACAAGCTACCCAAGCTTCTTTGATGATTTGGAGACTTTGATTCATGGCTAAGGTTTTACTAGGTTTTATGGGTTCAGGAAAAACTACTATTGCTAGAAAGCTGGATTCTGACTTCGTAGATATGGATGCCTTGCTGAAAGAACGTCTGGGGATGTCGATTGCTCGTTTCTTTGAAGAAAATGGAGAGGCAGCCTTCCGCCAGCTAGAAGAAGAAGTCCTAGCTGAACTGCTGAAGACAGATCAAGTTATTTCTACAGGCGGAGGAATAGTTATTTCGCCACGCAATCGTGTCTTGCTCAAGAAAAATCCAGACAACATCTACCTAAAAGCGGATTTTGAGACCCTGTACCAGCGAATTTCAGCTGATAAAGGCAATCAACGCCCGCTATTTCTAAACAATAGCAAGGAAGATTTGGCTGCGATTTTTAATCAAAGACAGGCCTGGTATGAGGAAGTAGCAAGTCAGATTGTAGATGTATCAAGATTAAGCCCAGAGGAAATTATAGAGGAATTGACATGAAAATTGCCTATCTAGGTCCCAAAGGATCTTTTTCGCACCATGTGGTGCAAACGGCTTTTCCTCATGAGGAGCTAGAGCCTTTTTCAAATATTACAGACGTTATCAAGGCCTATGAACAAGGTTTGGTAGACTATTCAGTAGTGCCAGTTGAAAATTCCATTGAAGGTAGTGTTCATGAGACTTTGGACTACCTATTTCATCAAGCACGTATTCAAGCTATAGCGGAGATTGTGCAGCCAATCCATCAACAGCTGATGGCAGTACCAGGACAGTCTAAAATAGAGAAAATCTTTTCTCATCCGCAGGCCTTGGCTCAAGGGAAGAAATTTATCGATGAACATTTTCCAGATGCTCAATTAGAAGTCACTGCAAGTACAGCTTACGCTGCGCGATATGTTTCTGAACATCCAGATCAACCATTTGCGGCCATTGCCCCAAAAAGTTCTGCTGAGGAATATGGACTAGAATTGGTCGCTCAAGATATTCAGGAAATGGAAGCTAATTTCACTCGTTTCTGGGTTTTGGGACCGAACTTACCCCAAATCCCTTTGGATGCAGATACTGAAAAGATGAGTTTAGCCTTGACCTTGCCAGATAATCTTCCAGGAGCATTATATAAGGCGCTTTCCACCTTTGCCTGGAGAGGCATTGATTTGACTAAGATTGAGAGTCGTCCGCTTAAAACAGCCTTAGGTGAGTATTTCTTTATTATTGATGTGGATTATTCAGAAAAAGAATTGGTGCATTTTGCACAAAAAGAATTAGAAGCCATTGGAATTCACTATAAAACATTGGGGGCCTATCCCATCTATATGATAAAAGACCAAGGAAGGAGAGCATATGAGTAAAGAAAATCCTCTCAGCCATCACGAAAAACTACGTTATGACTATCTCTTAAAAAATATCTACTATCTAAATGATAAAGAAAAGAGAGAGTTTGCTTTTTTACAAGATAAGTTAGAAGGTAAACGAGAAGAGAGTTCAGCTGCTGAAGAAAAAGAAGAAATTCAAGAATATACTAACTCTAACACAGGCCTTCCAAGTTATACGAATCGAAGTCGAGCTAGTCGTCGTAGTAGTCTCTCTCAACCTAAAGCTAAGATTCCCAAACAGCAGAAACCAAAGAAACCTAAGAAAAAAAGAGTCTTTCATTTTAAACGGATCCTTGCTTGGATAGGAATGCTTTTGCTTGTCGCAGCATTAGGAATGCTTTTCATGTTCTTGAAAGGGTTCCAATCAGCCAATCCGAACAGCTCAAATGGGGTAAAAGATGCTAAAGCCGCTCAGGTTGAAGTCTTCAATGGACAGGATACACGAGACGGAGTGAATATTCTTATTTTGGGAACGGATGGCCGTATTGGACAGAATAGTGCCGAAACTCGGACAGATTCCATCATGGTTCTTAATGTTAGTGGTAAAGATAAAAAGCTTAAACTAGTTAGCTTTATGCGGGATAACCTCGTTTATATTGATGGTTATAGCCAAGTCATTAACGGCCAAAAACAAGCTGACCATAAATTAAACTTGGCCTACGAATTGGGTGAACAAGAAGGAAAAAAAGGGGCTGAGATGGTACGTAAAGTCCTTAAAGATAATTTTGATTTAGATATCAAATATTATGCCCTTGTAGATTTCCAAGCCTTTGCGACTGCAATCGATACGCTTTTCCCAGATGGTGTTACGATTGATGCTCAATTTTCAACGTTAAACGGAGCTCCAGTGACAGCTGCAGAAGTTGGAGATGATTTGCATGAAAAAGATGGTGAATCACCTACCCAAATCATTCGTAGTGGTACACAGCAGATGAACGGCTCAACTCTTCTAAATTATGCTCGTTTTCGTGATGATGACGAAGGAGATTATGGGCGTACACGTAGACAGCAACAAGTCATGACAGCTGTTTTACAGCAGATTAAGGATCCTACAAAACTTTTTACAGGTTCAGAAGCGCTAGGGAAAGTATTTGGTATGACCTCTACAAACCTTCCATATACCTTCTTATTGACCAATGGATTATCCGTCCTTGAAGGAGGTCAGAATGGTATTGAAAAACTAACAATACCAGAGCTTGGAGACTGGGTAGACGATTACGATGTCTATGGAGGCCAAGCTCTTCGAGTGAATCAAAAAGCCTACCAGAACAAGTTAGCTCAAATGGGATTTAGATAATAAGTAGCAAATCAGTCAAAGCTTGAAGCATCAAAAAATGGGTGCCTCGAGCTTTGATTTTTAACATTATCAGATGGATTTTTTGACCATTTTTTGGTATAATAAAACGATGTAATTCTATTGAAGAGGAAGAAACTGAGATGAGTGATTTAAAGGCAATTCAAGCTCGTAGCCTAGAGATGGCTGAATACTTTGTCGCCTTTTGTAAAGAACATGATTTACTCTGTTATTTGTGTGGTGGCGGAGCTATTGGGGCTTTACGACATAAGGGTTTTATCCCTTGGGATGATGATTTAGACTTCTTTATGCCACGCAAGGATTATGAAAAATTAGCAGAGCTATGGCCTCGTTATGCGGACGAGCGTTACTTCCTCTCAAAAAGTTCTATAGACTTTGTCGACCGTAATCTCTTTATCACTATTAGAGATAAGGAAACAACATGCATCAAGCCATATCAACAAGATTTGGACCTTCCACACGGATTGGCTCTTGACGTTCTTCCTTTGGACTACTACCCTAAAAATCCAGCAGATCGCAAGAAACAGGTCCGTTGGGCTTTGATTTATTCCCTCTTTTGTGCACAAACCATTCCAGAAAAGCATGGAGCTCTCATGAAATGGGGAAGTACCATTTTATTAGGATTAACTCCTAAAGCCCTTCGTTATCGTATTTGGAAAAAGGCTGAGAAAGAAATGACCAAGTATGGACTAGCTGAAAGTGATGGCATTACAGAATTATGCTCAGGACCTGGCTATATGAAAAATAAATATCCAATCCAAGCCTTTGAAGATAAAATTCTCTTACCATTCGAAGGAACAGAAATGCCAATTCCAGTTGGATATGATGCCTATCTTAGCACAGCTTTTGGAGATTATATGACACCACCGCCGGCAGAAAAGCAAGTGCCACATCATGATGCCGTTATATCAGATATGGATAAAAGCTATGTAGAATATAAGGGAGAATATGGTGGATAAGAAAAAAATTCTATTTTTTATGTGGTCCTTCTCTCTAGGTGGAGGTGCAGAAAAAATCCTTTCAACGATTGTTTCAAACTTGGATCCGAAGAAGTATGATATAGATATCCTTGAAATAGAACATTTTGACAAAGGATACGAACCAGTACCTGACAATGTGAGAATTTTAAAAGCCCTTCAAGATTATCGCCAACCAAGATGGTTAAGAGCGCTATTGTGGAGATTGAGAATTTATTTCCCGAGATTAACAAGACGCCTACTTGTAAAAGATCAATATGATGTAGAGGTGTCTTTTACCATTATGAATCCTCCTCTTTTATTTTCTAAACGAAAAGAAGTGAAGAAAATTTCTTGGATTCATGGAAGTATTGAAGAATTTTTAACAGATAGTTCGAAACGCGAATCTCATAAACGTCAGTTAGATGCTGCTGATAGGATAGTAGGAATTTCAAAGAAAACTAGCTATTCTATCAAAGAAGTTTTTCCAGAGTACTCAAAGAAATTGATAACAGTCTATAATGGCTATAATTTTGAAAGTATTTTGAAAAAATCAAGAGAGAAGATTGATATTGAAATAGAACCTCAAAGTATCTGCACAATTGGTCGCATTGAAGAAAATAAAGGCTCTGATCGAGTTGTTGAAGTAATACGGCTTTTACACCAACAAGGAAAGAAATATCACCTCTATTTTATAGGGGCTGGTGATATGGAAGAGGAGCTGAAAAAAAAGGTTCAAGCATACCAACTTGAAGATTATATACACTTTTTGGGGTATCAAAAGAATCCTTATCAGTATCTGTCCCATATGAAAGTCCTCTTATCCATGTCCAAACAGGAAGGTTTCCCTGGGGTCTATGTTGAAGCTTTGAGCCTGGGTATTTCTTTTGTATCAACAGAAGTAGGTGGTGCAGAGGAATTGTCTCAGGAAGGACGATTTGGTAAAATCGTTGAAAGTAATCAAGAAGCAGCTCAAGAGATTGAAAACTACATGACAGCTGCATCAAATTTTGATGCCAATGAGGCCAGCAAATTTATTCAGCAATTTACGATTGCAAAACAAATTGAACAAGTAGAAAAACTAATAGAGGAGTAGCATGGAAACTGCATTAATTAGTGTCATTGTTCCTGTTTATAATGTGGCGCAATACCTTGAAAAATCAATAGCATCCATTCAGCAACAAACTTATGAAAATCTCGAAATTATCCTTGTTGATGATGGTTCTACAGATGAAAGTGGAAAAATTGCAGAAGAAATAGCACTTGTAGATCAGCGGATAAAAGTATACCACCAAATGAATCAAGGACAATCGCAAGCAAGAAACTACGGAAGAGATTTAGCAAATGGTCAATACTTAATTTTTATTGACTCAGATGACTATATTCATCCTGAGATGATTGCTACCTTATATAAACAATTAGTCAAAGAAGATGCGGATGTTTCTAGTTGTGGTGTTATGAACGTATATTCAAATAGTGAAACACCACAGTCAGTAAATATAAACGATTACTTTGTTTATGATTCAAAAGATTTTTTGAGAGAATATCTAGTAGGAGAAAAAGTTCCAGGTAGTATTTGTAACAAATTGATAAAAAAAGAGATAGCTAAGAGCCTATCTTTTCCTATCGGGAAAATATATGAGGATGCGTATTATCATTTTGATTTGATTAACGTAGCCAAGAAGTATGTTATAAATACTAAGCCACACTATTATTATTTTCATAGAGGCGATAGTTCCACAACAAAACCATTTTCTGAAAAAGATCTTTCTTGTGTGGACGTATATGAAATATTTTATAATTATGTTATATCTTACTATCCAGAATTGCAAAAAGAGGCTTTTTTCAGACTGGCTCATGCACATTTTGTTGTTTTAGATAAGATGCTTTTAGATGAGAATTTCAAAGAGTTTAAAGATTATCCAAGGATTTATGGATATTTAAAAAAACATGCCTTTGCTATTTTTAAGAATAGTATTTTTAGAAAAGGAAGACGTATCAGTGCCTTAGCACTATTTGCAAATATAAAATTTTACCGAATATTATTATTAAAAAATATTGAGCAATCGAAAAAAATTAATTAGAAAAGGAGGGAAGAGATGGTTGATGGCAAACGAATTTTGTTAACGATTACGATTCTAAGTTATATCGTTACCATAATAAGTGGAATCAGTTATTTGTTCTCCAGTAACAACGTAGGACTTCTGACAACTTTGCTTTTGCTCTTAATTAGTAGTCTGCTACTTTGCTGGAATAATATCAAATACTATTTGATTCACTTTATATTCTTTATTACAATTTTTATTTTTTTGGTATCTAGACCTACCATCGATTATTTCAGAGATGGAGCACTAGACACTTACCAACCGATAGCTTATAGATTTGCTTTCCTAGTTGTTATTGTATCCATTTTAGGATTGACAATAGGTGGATTTATAGCCAATTATTATCTTGCTCGTAAAAGTAAAGCTCCTGTCATAGTGGAAAAAAAATCGCATGTCAATTATGTAAAAAAATTACGCTTGGTTTCATTGAGTGTATTTTTTCTCACCTATCCTTTTTATTTTCTGAGATTACTTGAGCGCTTACTATATCGTTTGCAAACTTCTTATTATAATTATTATGCACATTTTGAAAGTCACCTGCCCTACTATACGTATATCTTATCGACTTTCACGCTTTATGCCATGTGTGTTTACCTAGCAACAAAGCCTAAGAAATTACATGCAACTATGGTTTTAGTAGCTTTTATTACAGCTAACTTGATACATCTGGTGATAGGTACCAGAAATCCTTTTATTCTAAGTTTAATTTTTGCCTTTGTTTACTACTTTATACGAGAACAAACAGAGAAAGGTAAATGGATTGGTTTCAAAGAAAAAATAGCCATTTACATGGGAACACCTGTTCTCATGCTTGCGATGGGAGCACTAAACTATGTTCGAGATAATGCAAAAGTATCACACAGTGGAGTTTTTGATTTATTATTAGATTTTATTTATAAACAAGGAACCAGTTTTGGAGTGTTAGCGAGAGGATTCTTATATAACAGTAGTCTTCCTTATAGAGATTTTCGAAATTTCACTTTTGGACCGATTGTTGACTATTTTGCAAGAGGAAGTATTGGAATCATCTTCGGTGCCAAACCATTTGAGCATACAACAAATAGTATTGAATTAGCAATTGATAGCAATAGTTACGCCCACAATTTGTCTTATCTTGTTTTAAATAAAGAGTATTTGAAAGGACATGGTATTGGAAGTAGTTATATCATGGAATTGTATACCGATTATGGTATGTTGGGACTATTTCTACTAAGTATCTTACTTGGTATGCTCTTTATAGCTATGTTACAAGTAGCTTATCGTTCGAGAACAATTTTATTTGCACTATCTTTGTTAATTTTGAATAATCTATTCTTTATGCCAAGAAGTAGTTTCTCAGAAAGTTTCTTTAATCTTTTTACAATGCAGTTCTGGGGAATTGTTCTTATTATCATTTTCGTAGCAAAAATGCTTACAAAAGAAAATCATCACTTAATCAAAAAAGGGGAAATACATGTTTGAACATTATTCTGTAGCTGATTTGTTCGCAAATCTTTATAAAAAACGTAAAGTGAATTTGCTAGCTTTACTAGCTTTATTTGCACTCATAGCTGTACCATATACATTGAAGGCAGTTAAAAGTAAAAATACAATAAAAGATTCTACAAATTATTCGACTTACATTACATATAAAATTACTGCTCCAGAAGAATCATCGAAAACCATTGTGAGTCATCAAATTGGAGGTTATAGTGATTTTTATGCAAAATTAATTGATGGTAATTTGAATGGTGCTTTTCTTTTTAATGATGTTGATTCAGAAAAAATGAAGGAAATGGCCAAAGATTTAGATACTACTGAAACAGCATTAAAGAATTCTTCAAGTGACTATTGGACAAAAAAATTAATGATAAACCCATTAATTGATAATGCTGGTGTAAGTGTTAAAATCTTAACATCAAGTAAAGAAGTAAATGAGTATCTTGAAAGCAAATTTGATTCACTGATTGATAAATTCAAGTCTACTTATACTGGTGTTAAAGTTGAAAAGCTTGAAACAATTAATTCAAAAGAGTTGGCTCCGAATGGAGAAGTTGCTTTAGGGTTTAATTTGAAAAATCTAATTTTGCGCCTAGTGATTATTGGTATTCTATGTGTCATCATCGTGATTTTGGTAAATGTTCTAGTATACCTTTTCAATCCGACAATTAATCGTGCAGGTGATTTTTCTGCTTATCAAATAGACTTTGTTTCAACTGTTACAACTGTTGAAAATCTTTCTGAACTCTTGAGTTACAAGTGCCAAGGTCAACCGTTAGCAATTGTAAGTTCAAATAATCGTATTTTGAGTAAATTGCAGGCAGAATATAAATTGAATCTTGAGGGTGTTCATTTTGTTAACCTACAAAATGTCAAAGATCTTCTGGCAATTGAGAATGTATTGTTCGTGGAAGAATATGGTGTTACTCGCTATAAGAAATTTGAAGAAAGTATGCAAGAAGTGAGAAATATGAATCGTTCCGTTTTAGGTGTTATCGCTTTTGCACTCTAATTCCTACCGTTTTTAGGGAAAAATCGAAAATACATCAAAAGAGGACTGAAAAGTCCTCTTTTGATGTACGGAGAATCTTTAGGTAAGAAATAGAATTCTTAGCCAAAAAGGCTTTTTAATAAACTTTATGATATAATAAATCAACGAGGTAAATTGAATGAAAAGTATTAAGTTAAATGCCCTGGCTTATATGGGTATTCGTGTTTTGAACATAATTTTCCCAATTTTAACAGGTACTTATGTTGCACGAGTTCTAGACCGTACAGATTATGGTTATTTCAACTCAGTTGATACCATCTTATCTTTCTTCTTACCCTTCGCAACCTATGGTGTTTATAATTATGGTCTTCGTGCAATTAGTAATGTAAAAGATAATAAGAAGGATTTAAATAAAGTCTTTTCAAGTCTTTTTTATTTGTGTGTAGTTTGTACGATTTTGACGACTATCGTTTATCTTTTCTCCTATTCATTTTTCTTTACTAATAATCCAGTTCTCAAAAAAATCTTTTTGGTAATGGGAGTTCAACTTATTGCTCAAATTTTCTCAATAGAATGGGTTAACGAAGCACTTGAAAATTATAGTTTTTTATTTTATAAAACAGCTTTTATTCGTATACTCATGCTTGTGTCTATATTTGTATTTGTAAAAAATGAGCATGATATTGTGGTGTATACACTGATTATGAGTCTTTCAACTCTAATCAATTATCTCATTAGTTATTTTTGGATTAAAAGAGATATCCAGTTTGTAAAGGTTTCTTTGAAAGAATTTAAGCCTCTATTCCTTCCTTTAACGGCTATGTTAATCTTTGCAAACGCCAATATGTTATTTACTTTTCTGGATCGTTTGTTTCTAGTAAAAACTGGAGTTGATGTAAATGTCAGTTATTATACGATGGCACAACGTATTGTAACGGTTATCGCAGGTGTTGTTACAGGCGCTATTGGAGTCAGTGTACCTCGTTTGAGCTACTACCTAGGAATCGGAAAAAAAGAGGAATATGTCAATTTAGTTAATCGCGGGAGCCGTATATTTAACTTTTTTATCATCCCTTTGAGTTTTGGCTTGATGGTTTTAGGCCCTGATGCAATACTTCTTTACGGTAGTGAAAAATACATTGGTGGTGGAATCTTAACATCCCTCTTTGCCTTCCGTACTATTATTCTTGCCCTAGATACTATTTTAGGATCTCAGATTCTTTTTACAAATGGATTTGAAAAGAGAATTACAGTTTATACCATATTTGCGGGTGGATTAAACTTAGTTCTCGATAGTCTTCTCTATTTTAATAATATTATTACACCTGAATATTATCTAATTACGACGATGCTATCGGAAAGTTTTCTACTGATGCTTTACATTATCTTTATTCATAAGACTAAGCTTATAAGTCTAGGACATATTTTTAAATATACTATACGTTATTCTCTTTTCGCATTTACATTTGTTCCGATCTACTTTTTAGTTAATCTTGTTTATCCGGTCAAAATGGTTATCAACATACCTTTCTTAATCAATATGTTGATCATCATGGTTTTATCAGCAATTAGTTATATTGGTTTACTGGTTTGGACCAAAGACAGTATCTTTTATGAATTATTAGGGCATGTTATTTCGCTTAAAGGACGTATAAGAAAATCTAAGGAGAATTAGATGAGAAGATTGAGTATTGAAGAAGCTAAGCAACTTGAACTTGATATTTTAGCCTATATAGATTCGTTTTGTAAGAAGCATGCTATTGATTATTTTATCAATTATGGTACTTTGATTGGGGCGATTCGTCACAAAGGTTTTATTCCCTGGGATGATGATATTGATCTCTCGATGACCCGTGAAAACTACGAACGTTTTATCCAGTTATTTCAGCAAGAACAGTCTAAATATAAAATTTTATCTCTAGAAACTGATGAACGATACTATAATAATTTTATCAAGGTTATAGATTCGACAACGAAAATAGTGGACACGCGAAATACAAAAACCTATGATTCTGGAATCTTTATTGATATTTTTCCAATGGATTCATTCAACGATCCTAAAGTTATCGATGTTTGCTATAAGTTGGAAAGCTTTAAGTTATTGTCCTTCAGTAAGCACAAGAATATCGTTTATGGAGATAGCAAGCTAAAAGACTTGATTCGTACATTCTTCTGGTTTATGCTTCGTCCAGTTTCTCCAATCTTCTTTGCGAATCAAATTGAAAAGCAAATTCAAAAGTATGGGGTAAAAGATGGGAAATATATCGCTTTTATTCCTTCCAAGTTTAAGGAGAAAGAAGTTTTTACCAAAAAAGTGTTTGAAGATTTGATTGAAGTTCCTTTTGAACATCTGTTGCTTCCAGCACCAAAACAATATGATTCTATTTTGAAACAGTATTATGGTGATTATATGATTCTACCACCTAAAGAAAAACAGTTTTATAGTCACGAATTTGAAGCCTATAAATTGGAGGATTAAATGCAGTACTTAGAAAAAAATGAAATTAAAGAAATTCAACTAGGTATTTTGGACTATGTTGATGACATTTGTAAAAAACATAATATTTCTTATTTCCTCAGTTATGGAACTATGCTGGGAGCTGTTCGCCATAAGGGAATGATTCCTTGGGATGATGATATCGATATTTCACTGTATAGAGAAGACTATGAACGTTTATTAAAAGCGATTGAGGAGGATCAACATCCTAAATATCGTGTTCTTTCCTACGATACTTCTTCATGGTACTTCAATAATTTTGCAGCTATTCTAGATACATCAACTGTTATTGAAGATCATGTAAAGCATAAGCGTTATGATACTAGCTTGTTTATTGATGTCTTTCCTATCGATCAATTTTCAGATTTGAGTATTATTGACAAGAGTTATAAATATATTGCCTTGCGCCAGCTTGCATATATTAAAAAAGAGCGTGCTGTTCATGGAGATAGCAAATTAAAAGACTTTCTCCGTTTGTGTACTTGGTATCCTCTCAGACTTGTTAATCCGAGATATTTCTATAAGAAAATAGATCGATTAGTAAAAAATAGTGCGACAAAAAATCCTGATTATGAGGGAGCTGTTGGAGTTGGGAAAGAAAAAATGAAAGAAGTCTTTCCAGCAGGAACTCTTAAAGAACTGATTTTAATAGAATTCGAAGGAAGAATGTTGCCAATTCCTAAAAACTATGATGCCTTTTTAACACAGATGTATGGGGATTATATGACTCCACCATCAAAAGAAATGCAGGAATGGTATAGCCATAGTATAAAAGCTTATCGAAAATAGATATTTTTGTAGAAAAAATAGAATATATCATATGCTCGCTTGATTTATCAAGCGGGCATATTTAGAAGCAATTTCCACGCCATTCTTTTGATAAAATCTGTTAAATCTTGTATAATAGATAGAACTGAAAGTATGAGGTTACGAACTATGAAAATGAAACAAATCAGTGATACCACATTAAAAATCACTATGTCTTTAGAAGATTTGATGGATCGTGGAATGGAAATCGCAGACTTTCTCGTTCCACAGGAAAAAACAGAAGAGTTTTTCTATGCGATTTTGGATGAGCTAGAGATGCCAGATAGCTTCTTGGATACAGGCATGCTTAGTTTCCGAGTGACGCCTAAGCCTGACAAAGTTGATGTCTTTGTAACTAAGTCTAAGATTGATCAGAACTTGGATTTTGAGGATTTGGCAGACCTTCCTGATATGGATGAATTGGCAAAAATGTCGCCAGATGAATTTTTGAAAACTTTGGAGAAGACTATGGCAGAGAAAACCAAGGATGATATTGAAGCTATTCAATCATTAGAGCAGGTCGAAAAAGAAGAGGAGGAAGCGACTGACGAGATTCCTGATGTAGAAGAAGAAAAAAGAGAACCATACATCTACTATATTTTACGCTTTGATAACTTGGCTAGTTTAGTATCTTTTGCAAAAACAGTTGATTACCAAATGGAGACTTCAGAACTTTACAAAATGAATGATCAGTATTATCTTACAGTTTTGGTTGATGTAGAAGAACAACCAAGTCTTTATCCAGCTTGGTTGTTAGCTCGCATGCGTGAATTCGCTGATGATAGTGATATCAGCCGTTCAGTTCTCCAAGAATACGGTCAAATCATTATCAATCACGATGCTGTTCAAGGCCTTCAAAAAGTATAAATTTATATATAAATGAGACAGAGATGAAAATTCTCTGTCTTTTTTGATTTAAAAAATTATAGAATAGTTATTGGAAGTAGGACCATGTTACTAGCTTGCTAAAATGGCGAAAAAACGATATCATAGAAAGGAGTAAGCGAGGTAAAGTATGGACCAAGAACATTTACAAAAAGAAGTAGAAGAAATCCTAGAAGATGTATTAGCAAAAGCTTCTCTCCATGAGGGAGCTCTCTTTGTTTTGGGCTTATCTTCAAGTGAGGTGATTGGAGGACATATTGGGAAAGCTTCCAGTCAAGAAATTGGAGAATTTATTGTTCAAAAAATCTTAGAAATCTTATCGGAGAGAGGGATTCATCTAGCGGTTCAGGGGTGTGAGCATGTCAACAGAGCATTAGTAGTAGAACGAGAGGTTGCAATCAAATACAATCTTGAAATTGTGAGTGTTTTACCGACCCTGCATGCTGGAGGTTCTGGTCAATTGGCTGCTTTTCGCTATATGAAAGATCCAGTAGAGGTTGAATTTATCAAAGCTGATGCAGGCCTAGATATTGGGGATACAGCCATTGGCATGCATATCAAGCATGTTCAAGTACCTATTCGTCCAGTTTTGAAGTCAATCGGTCATGCCCATGTAACTGCTCTCGCTAGTCGTCCAAAACTCATCGGAGGGGCGCGTGCACAATATCCTCAAGATTCTATCAGAAAAATATAGATAAAAAGTTGAAAGCTCTCATCTGCTAAGTAGGTGGGAGTTTTGTGTTATCATGAAGCTTCATAATTTTACAAACAGATTTTAAGTATTTTTAGTAGGGAAGGTATATAATAGTGTTGTAAACGCCTACATATTCATATAATGAATGAGAAAGGAAATGAAGATGAAAAAATGGCAAGCATTAGTATTGTTCAGTGCGAGTTTAGTCTGTCTATCGGCTTGTAAAAATCAGATGACGAGCGAGGCTGATAAACAAAATGGAGATAGAAGTACGCAAATTAGCTCTCAAACTGCAAAAAAGGGAGAAGAAGTTGCAGACTTTGAACTTTTGGGAATTGATGGGAAAACGTATCATTTATCTGATTACAAGGGTAAAAAGGTTTATCTAAAATTTTGGGCTTCCTGGTGTTCTATCTGTCTAGCTAGTCTTCCTGATACAGATGAACTTGCAAAAGAAGCTGACAGCGACTATGTTGTTTTAACAGTCGTTTCACCAGGACAAAAAGGCGAGCAGTCAGAAGAAGCCTTCAAGAAATGGTATCAAGGCTTGGACTATAAAAATCTTCCGGTCCTTCTAGAACCTTCGGGTAAACTTTTGGAAAGTTACGGAGTTCGTTCTTATCCGACTCAGGCTTTTATCGATAAAGAAGGGAAGTTGGTTCAGACCCAGCCAGGCTTTATGGACAAGGAAACTATTTTACAGACCTTAAAGAGTATAGATTAGAGGCTCAGCATGAATGATAAATTAAAAACAATTGTATTCATAGGAATCATCATTTGCATCATCATCGGAATTTTGTTTCTTTTGGAAAGAAGAAGCGCTAGCTACACCGATACCTCTCAAATTGAGAAGGCAGCAGTTAGTCAAGGGCAAAAAATCACGAAAAAAACTGAGCCAAGTAAAGATGCTGACTTACATGAAATCTATCTAGCGGGAGGCTGTTTCTGGGGAGTTGAAGAGTATTTTTCAAGAGTAGCTGGTGTGACAGATGCGGTCTCTGGCTATGCAAATGGGAGAGGAGAAACAACCAAGTATGAGCTGATTGGACAAACTGGTCATGCTGAGACCGTTCATGTGACCTATGATGCTAATCAAATCTCTTTAAAAGAAATCTTGCTCCATTATTTCCGCATTATCAATCCAATCAGTAAGAATAAGCAGGGAAATGATGTAGGGTCCCAGTATCGGACAGGAGTCTACTATACAGATGAGAAAGATTTAGAAGTTATCAATCAAGTTTTTGACCAAGTTGCTAAAAATTATGATCAACCTCTAGCGGTTGAAAAGGAAGCCTTAAGCAATTTTATCGTGGCTGAGGACTACCACCAGGATTATCTCAAGAAGAATCCTAACGGCTATTGCCATATCAATGTTAATCAAGCAGCCTATCCGGTTATTGATGCAAGTAAATATCCAAAACCGAGTGATGATGAATTGAAAAAACTTCTGTCTCCAGAGGAGTATGCCGTGACTCAAAACGGTCAAACAGAACGTGCCTTTTCAAATCGTTACTGGGATAAATTTGAAGCTGGTCTTTATGTGGATGTGGCAACTGGTGAACCTCTCTTTTCTTCGAAGGATAAATTTGAGTCGGGTTGTGGTTGGCCGAGCTTTACCCAGCCTATCAGTCCAGACGTTGCGACATACATGGAAGATAAGTCTTTCAATATGGACAGAATAGAAGTCAGAAGCCGAACGGGGAATTCTCACCTAGGTCATGTCTTTACAGACGGACCTCAGGACAAGGGAGGCCTTCGCTATTGTATCAACAGTCTGTCTATCCGTTTTATTCCAAAGGATCAAATGGAAGAAAAAGGTTACGGTTATTTGTTGGATTATGTTGAGTGAATTCCGCCCATCATATCAGTAAAAAGCTAGAACTCCTATAAGGATTCTAGCTTTTATGGTATACTTAGGGTGTACAGATAAAATTAGTGATTGATATCAAAGGTATAGATGAATGAACAATAGAGGAGACAGAGATGAAATTGATATTTTTGCATGGCTTAGGTCAGTCAGCTGACAGTTGGAAAGAAGTTCAGGCCTTACTGGTAGATTATCCCTCAGAATCTTTAGAGTTATTCCCTTCTAGAGTTTCTACTTACAAAGAAGCTAAGGCACGTATCTATCAGCATCTATCTAAGGAGAAAGAACCTTTTATCTTAGTCGGCTTATCCCTAGGTGCTGCACTTGCACTGGAGCTTTCAAGTTACGATTTGCCAAATCTTCAAGGCATGGTCCTATCAGGTTGTCCGCTTAAACTTTCAGGAAATATTCCCTATTTCATTCAGTTAATGATTTTTAAACTACTTCCTAAAAAGGTATTTGAAAAACAAGGGGCAGACAAAAGTCTTTTAGTTGGAGTGAGTGAGGAGTTGAAAACACTTGATTTAACAGACATAGCTCAACATTGTCCCTATCCGACTTTATTAATTTGTGGTAGTGAAGATAAGCCTAATCTTAAATCTATGAAACGTCTGCATCAATTGATACCAGAAGCACAGTTTCAAATCATCCCTAATGGACCTCACGTCTTGAACAGCCATAATCCAAAAGAGTTTGCAGAAAAGGTTAGACGTTTTCTTGAATTGCAGAAATAAGTTTGATAAAATAGTATTGAGATTGATATTATAATTTTAGGAGAAAATCATGAACAAACGTCATTTATTAAAACTAGGCCTAGCTTCTTTACCTGCCCTAGCTTTGTTTTTACATCCTGTTGTTGCAGATGAAAGTATCCATTTTTCAAGCTGTAAGGAAGCTTGGGAGAATGGTTATGCGGATATTCATAGGGGGGAACCAGGTTATTCTGCTACCTTGGATAAGGATCATGATGGGATAGCTTGTGAATCAAAGAATGCGCCTAAGGGTGTTTTAAAAGAGAAAAAGTCGAGTACATCTCAAACTAACACCAATGTAGCACCTGAAAGTGGCTGGGTTCGTCAAAATGGGTCTTGGTACTATTTTTCTGAAAATGGGAAAACAGTAACAAATACTTGGCAGGGTGCTTACTACCTCAAATCAGATGGAAGAATGGCTGAGAATGAGTGGGTATACGATAACTATTACCAAGCCTGGTATTACCTTAAATCAGATGGATCTTATGCACGTAATGCTTGGCAGGGAAGTTACTATCTCAAATCAGATGGTAAGATGGCTCATAGTGAATGGATTTATGATTCTTACTACAAAGCCTGGTATTACCTCAAATCAGATGGATCTTATGCGCATAATACTTGGCAAGGTGCATACTACCTCAAGTCAAATGGTAAAATGGCTCAGAGTGAATGGGTTTATGATTCTTCTTACCAGTCTTGGTACTATCTAAAATCAGATGGATCTTATGCTCGTAATGCATGGCAAGGAAACTACTATCTAAAATCAGATGGTAAAATGGCAAAAAATGAGCGAGTTGATGGCGGACGCTACTATGTAGACGCCTCTGGTTTGTGGAAACCATAGAATAGAAAAAATTTGGGCAATCAATGCAAACCTTTGCACTAATTGGTAGATTTTGTTATACTAGTACTGTAAGCATTTTCAATTGAGAATAAGGAGAAAAAGATGAGTCAAAAGATTATTGGGATTGACCTTGGTGGAACTTCTATCAAGTTCGCTATTTTAACACTAGAAGGAGAAATCCAAGAAAAATGGTCTATTAAGACCAACATTTTGGATGAAGGAAGTCATATTGTAGATGATATGATTGAATCTATTCAACACCGTTTGGGCTTGCTTGGTTTATCTGCTGCAGATTTTCAAGGAATTGGAATGGGTTCGCCTGGTGTGGTTGATCGCGAGAAAGGAACTGTTATTGGTGCCTATAACCTCAACTGGAAAACTCTTCAACCAGTAAAAGAGAAAATTGAAAAAGCTCTTGGTATTCCATTCTTCATTGACAATGACGCCAACGTGGCAGCTCTTGGTGAACGTTGGATGGGTGCTGGTGATAACCAACCAGACGTTGTCTTTATGACACTTGGTACTGGAGTTGGTGGCGGTATTGTGGCAGAAGGAAAACTTCTTCACGGTGTTGCTGGTGCTGCAGGTGAACTTGGGCATATCACTGTTGATTTTGATCAACCAATCGCATGTACGTGTGGTAAAAAAGGATGCTTGGAAACAGTAGCTTCTGCAACAGGGATTGTCAACTTGACTCGTCGTTATGCAGATGAGTATGAAGGCGATGCCGACTTGAAACGCTTGATTGATAACGGAGAAGAAGTAACTGCTAAAACTGTCTTTGATTTGGCAAAAGAAGGCGATGAACTTGCCCTTATTGTCTATCGTAATTTCTCTCGCTATTTGGGAATTGCGTGTGCAAATATCGGATCTATTCTCAATCCTTCAACGATTGTCATTGGAGGAGGAGTATCAGCCGCAGGAGACTTCTTACTACAAGGTGTTCAAAAAGTTTATGACGAAAATAGTTTCCCACAAGTACGTACTTCAACGAAATTAGCACTTGCAACTCTAGGAAATGACGCTGGAGTGATTGGTGCTGCGTCACTTGTCTTGCAATAAGAATCAAAAAGGAGAAAATCACTATCATAAGACTAGTGATTTTCCTCCTTTCTTTTTTTATGCTATACTAGTTAGGAATAAATGCTGAGGAGAGAGTAAATGACAAAAGCAGATACGATTTTTAAAGAAAATATTGAGCGAATTCTCAATGAAGGTGTCTTTTCAGAACAGGCTCGTCCTAAGTACAAGGACGGAACAGTTGCCAACTCTAAGTATGTAACTGGAGCTTTTGCAGAGTATGATTTGTCAAAGGGTGAATTTCCCATCACAACCCTACGTCCAATTGCTATCAAATCAGCTATCAAGGAAGTTCTTTGGATCTATCAAGACCAGACAAACAGCCTGGAAGTTCTTAATGACAAGTACAATGTTCACTATTGGAATGATTGGGAAGTAGGAGATACAGGGACAATCGGTGAGCGTTATGGTGCCGTGGTTAAAAAACACGATATCATCAACAAAATCCTTAAACAGTTGGAAGCCAATCCTTGGAATCGTCGCAATATCATCTCACTTTGGGATTACCAAGCCTTCGAAGAAACAGATGGACTTCTTCCATGCGCCTTTCAGACCATGTTTGATGTCCGTCGAGTAGATGGGGAAATTTACCTGGATGCAACCTTGACTCAGCGTTCTAATGATATGCTGGTGGCTCACCACATCAATGCCATGCAGTATGTGGCTCTTCAAATGATGATTGCCAAACATTTTGGCTGGAAGGTTGGGAAATTCTTCTACTTTATCAATAACCTTCACATCTATGATAATCAATTTGAGCAAGCTCAGGAATTGCTTCGTCGAGAATCTTCAAATTGCCAACCACGTTTGGTTTTGAATGTACCAGATAAGACCAACTTCTTTGATATTAAAGCAGAGGATTTTGAGTTGGTTGACTACGATCCCGTGAAACCGCAGTTGAAGTTTGATTTGGCTATTTAAGAACATAAAAAGAAGTTGGGATTTTCCCAACTTCTTTTGTTGATTAACGTGATACGCGACGACGAGCCGCTTTCTTACGGTTTTCAGCGATGAAAGCTGCTTTTTCTTCTTCTGGTTCGATCACTTTCTTTTTGAATGCATAAACTGCACCTGCAACTGCAGCAACAGTTCCTGCGACACCTGTTACGAGACCTTTAGCAAATCCTTTAGCCATGAGTCTTCCTCCTTTTATCTTATCCATCAGGCAGTTGTCCCTTGAAAGGTAGCATTTTTCTGCCTGACCTTTTTGTGTTATAATAATAGTAACGAAAAAATGGGAATTTTTCAAGGAAAAAATATGAAATCAAAGATAATTGTGATTGTTGGTCCAACAGCTGTTGGTAAGACTGCCCTCGCTATTGAAGTTGCCCAGCGTTTTAATGGCGAAGTAGTTAGTGGAGATAGCCAACAAGTCTATCGAGGACTGGATATTGGAACAGCCAAGGCAAGTCCGGAGGAGCAGGCAACTGTCCCTCATCATTTGATTGATGTGAGAGATGTAACCGAGTCATACTCGGCTTTTGATTTTGTTTCAGAGGCTAAGGCAGCGATTGAGAATATTCAAAATCGAGGTAAGCTTGCTATTATCGCCGGTGGGACAGGACTTTATATCCAGAGTCTGCTAGAAGGATATCACCTAGGTGGGGAGACACCTCATGAGGATATTTTAGCCTATCGTGCTAGTTTGGAACCTTTTTCAGATGAGGAGTTAGCCCAACTCCTAGAGCAAGCAGGTCTTGAAATTCCCCAGTTTAATCGTCGCCGTGCCATGCGTGCCTTGGAAATTGCCCATTTTGCTCAAGATTTGGAAAATCAGGAGAGCCCCTATGATTCGCTGATTATTTGCTTGGATGATGAGCGTAGTCAGCTTTATGAGCGTATCAATCACAGAGTGGACCTGATGTTTGAAGCTGGACTTTTGGATGAAGCTAAGTGGCTGTTTGACCATTATCCAGATGTGCAGGCTGCTAAAGGGATTGGCTACAAGGAACTATTTCCTTATTTTCGAGGGGAGCAGAGCTTGGAGGAGGCTAGGGATAGTCTCAAGCAGGCGACCCGTCGATTTGCCAAGCGTCAGCTGACTTGGTTCCGTAATCGCATGCAGGTAACCTTTTATCAGATAGGAGAATCTGGTGTGAAAGATCGTATTTTTAGCCAGATAGAGGAGTTCTTAGATGATTGAAACGGAGAAAAAAGAGGAACGTGTCCTGCTGATTGGTGTTGAACTGCAGGGCATGGATAACTTTGACCTTTCCATGGAAGAACTGGCTAGTTTAGCCAAAACAGCTGGGGCGGTCGTAGTCGATAGCTACAGACAAAAACGTGAAAAATATGACTCTAAGACCTTTGTTGGTTCTGGTAAGTTGGAAGAGATTGCTCTCATGGTGGACGCAGAGGAAATCACGACAGTCATCGTTAACAACCGTCTAACACCACGTCAAAATGTCAATTTAGAGGAAGTTCTCGGTGTCAAGGTTATTGACCGTATGCAGTTGATTTTGGATATCTTTGCTATGCGAGCTCGAAGTCACGAAGGTAAGCTCCAAGTGCATTTGGCACAGCTCAAGTACCTCTTACCTCGCTTGGTTGGTCAGGGGATTATGCTCAGCCGTCAGGCAGGGGGAATTGGTTCCCGTGGTCCAGGCGAAAGTCAGCTGGAGCTTAATCGTCGTAGTGTTCGCAACCAGATTACAGATATCGAACGTCAACTCAAGGTGGTGGAGAAAAATCGGGCGACAGTTCGAGAAAAACGTCTGGAGTCAAGTACCTTTAAAATTGGCTTGATTGGTTATACCAATGCTGGTAAATCAACCATTATGAACACCCTAACCAGTAAGACCCAGTATGAAGCAGATGAGCTTTTTGCAACTCTAGATGCAACAACTAAAAGCATTCATCTGGGGGGCAATCTTCAAGTTACCCTGACTGATACCGTTGGATTTATTCAAGACCTACCGACAGAGTTGGTGTCTAGTTTCAAGTCAACTTTGGAAGAAAGCAAGCATGTAGACCTTCTAGTTCATGTCATCGATGCTAGCAATCCCTACCATGAGGAACATGAAAAAACGGTCCTCTCTATCATGAAAGACTTGGACATGGAGGATATTCCTCGCTTAACCCTTTATAATAAAGCGGATTTGGTGGAGAACTTTACGCCGACTCAAATGCCTTTTGCCCTGATTTCTGCTAAGTATAAAGATAGTCGAGAACAGTTGCAGGCTTTATTGCTAGATAAGATCAAGGAAATTTTTGAACCCTTTACTTTGCGCGTGCCTTTTTCTAAGTCCTACAAGATTCATGATTTAGAGAGTATCGCTATTCTTGAAGAACGGGACTATCAAGATGACGGCGAAGTCATTAGAGGATACATTTCTGAGAAAAATAAATGGAGATTAGAGGAATTTTATGACTGATATCAAAACATTGGCACTCAAGTATGGTGGCTATACAAGTCTAGACAAGGTTTATCTAGACCAGCTTCTAGCTGGTAGGTCTGAAGAGGAGCAACTAGCTCTCATTACACCTCCACCTAGCGTGGTTAATGCTTACTTTGCTGAACTCTACCAGAAAAAAAGTCCTCAGGCTGCGACCGATTATTTTGCAGAATTGACTCAGGAGCTAAACCTTTATAATACTGAACCAAGTTTCACGGAAGAAAGCAAACCCTTTATCCGCCTCAATCTATCAGGCAAGTCTTTTGGATTTTGCTATGAGAAAGAAGGTCTGGGTAGGATTTTCTCAGAAGCTGTGGAAACAATCACAGCTGACTTGCTCTTTGAAATCGCTCAGATTTTCCCCCATCAGCTAGTCTTTGAGGAGCCTGGGAAAATTTACATGAAGGCTGTCGGGGATGAGGAAATAGTTAGTGTAGAAAGCTTAACAGCTTTAACTGACTTGGAAAACTTAGCTGATGGTCGTAAGCGCCTCAAAGGTTATAGTCAAGAGGATTTACTACAAGAAGCTAGAGCTTTTTCTGGTAAGCTTTATTATCGCTCAGAAAACCGCACCGCTATGTTATATATTGATTAATTAGAAAGTATCGAATGGATATTCAATTTTTAGGAACGGGGGCTGGTCAGCCCTCTAAAGCCCGCAACGTTTCAAGTCTCGCTCTGAAACTCTTGGACGAGATTAACGAAGTTTGGCTTTTTGACTGTGGAGAAGGAACGCAAAATCGCATTCTGGAAACCACGATTCGACCACGTAAGGTCAGCAAAATCTTTATCACTCACTTGCATGGAGATCATATCTTTGGTCTGCCTGGATTTCTTTCTAGCCGTGCCTTTCAAGCGAATGAAGAGCAGACAGATTTGGAAATCTATGGTCCCAAAGGCATCAAGTCTTTTGTCTTGACTAGCCTTCGGGTATCAGGGTCTCGCCTGCCTTATAAGATTCATTTCCATGAATTTGACCAAGATTCTCTAGGGAAAATCCTTGAAACAGATAAATTCACGGTCTATGCAGAGGAGTTGGACCACACGATTTTCTGCGTTGGCTATCGTGTCATGCAAAAGGACCTTGAAGGGACCTTGGATGCTGAAAAGCTCAAGGCTGCTGGTGTGCCATTTGGACCACTCTTTGGAAAAATCAAAAACGGTCAGGATGTCATCCTAGAAGACGGCACCGAGATCAAGGCAGCAGACTATATCTCAGCACCGCGACCTGGTAAGATTATCACCATTTTGGGAGACACTCGAAAAACCAATGCTAGTGTGCGTCTGGCTGTCAATGCGGATGTCCTTGTCCATGAGTCGACTTATGGTAAGGGTGATGAGAAAATCGCTCGCAATCATGGTCACTCAACCAATATGCAGGCTGCTCAAGTAGCGACAGAAGCGGGAGCTAAGCGACTCTTGCTCAACCATATCAGCGCCCGTTTCCTTTCAAAAGATATCAGCCAGCTTAAGAAAGATGCTGCAACGATTTTTGAAAATGTCCATGTGGTCAAAGACTTGGAAGAAGTGGAAATCTAGAATCTCGAGAAAGGAAAAGTATGTCTACTATTCTCATTACAGGTGCTAGTGGTGGTCTAGCCCAAGAAATGGTTAAACTCCTGCCAGATGCTCAACTCATTTTGCTAGGTAGAAACAGGGAAAAACTAGTTCAACTATACGGAAATCATCCACAGGCAGAATTGGTCGAGATTGATATTACCGATGAGCAAGCCTTGGAAGGATTGGTAGCTGACCTCTATCTCCGTTATGGTAAGATTGATGTTTTGATTAACAACGCTGGATATGGGATTTTTGAAGATTTTGACAAGATTTCTAATCAAGATATTCATCAAATGTTTGAAGTCAATACTTTTGCTTTGATGAATCTGTCTCGTTTGGTTGCTTCTCGTATGAAGGAGATTCGAAAAGGTCATATCATCAATATCGTTAGCATGGCAGGTCTGATAGCTACTGGCAAGTCTAGCCTTTACTCTGCGACCAAGTTTGCGGCCATTGGTTTTTCAAATGCTTTGCGCCTTGAACTCATGCCCTATGGTGTCTATGTGACAACTGTTAATCCAGGACCTATCCGTACAGGATTTTTCGACCAGGCAGACCCGGATGGGATTTATCTCAAGTCGGTTGATCGTTTCCTACTCGAGCCAGATACAGTAGCTAGAAAGATTGTCAAAACCATAGGAAAAAACAAACGTGAAATCAATCTTCCTCTCTTACTGAATCTAGCCCATAAGTTTTATACCCTCTTTCCCAAGTTAGCAGATAAGTTAGCTGGGGAAACCTTTAATTATAAGTGAAAAGGCTGTTCCCTTGAGGAATGGCTTTTTGTTTTGTCTGTTGTCAATTTGTAGAAAAATATCTCATGATAAACAGGCAGTTTATAACGATTAAGCCCATTTAAGGTATAAATAGAGATAAGAAAACAGAAAAGAGAGGATAAACTTCAAGTCTAACATAACTAAAAGTATATCTATAGCGGAAGCTTATGAAGTCAAGATAAAATAGGATTAAAAGAACTTGCCCTTTGTCAGATTGATTAGACTGTAAATTGGAGTTAGGAATATTCTTAGAATAGATGAAGAAAATAAAAAAATTAAAAATGTTAAAACATCTTGACATTTTATCGATTTAGAGTATAATAAGAAATGTAAAGAGCTCTTGACATTATTACAAAAATTTGGAGGAACAAAGCCATGAAAAAGATGGATGAAATGGACAGAGATATTCAGTTGCGTTCTGAGGAGTGGGGCTATAAAACAGCGCTTTTGGGTTTATGTGCATGGACAGGATTTAATATCTATCAAGCACTTGTTGGTGGTGGCAAACTTGAAATGCTTCCTTGCTTAATTTTGATCTTATCTGTAAGTGTGCAAGGATTTGCTCAAACCGCAATGAAACGTAATATGATTGCTGGTGATGAAGAGTATAAAGAACCAAATAAACTTGTTCAAGGAGTAATTTTGATGGTTGTTATCCTTATCGTAGTATTGGCTCTTGGCGTTTATTTTTTTCAGAAAGACTAATGCTGTATGAAAAATAATATCAAACAGTTAAGAAAGTCTGAGGGACTACGTCAGGAAGATATGGCAAGAATATTAGGCGTTAGTCGACAAACCATTATTGCTATCGAGAATGACAAGTACAATCCTACACTTGAACTAGCAATGAAAATTGCAAGGTTGCTACGACTACATGTTGAAGAAATTTTCATTTTAGAAGATTAAAGATATCAGATAGCATTTATTCTAATCATCTGATTCGTAATGATGAGAGAGTTTTCCGGTTCATGGAAACTCTCTTTTTAAAGCTCAAAAAGAGTCTACTCAATTTTACCCTTGTCCATCTATATATCTATCGTAAAACTAGTATAAAAATTGCAAATAAACAGCTAAAATAGTATACTAGAACTAGCAATTATGAAAACGTTTGCGCAAGAACTGTAGTAGATTATTTAGGAGACACAATATGGAATTAACGGCCATTTATCATAGACCAGAATCAGAGTATGCTTATCTGTACAAGGAAGGTCAGCTGCATATTCGAATTAGAACCAAGAAGGATGATGTCCAGAAGGTTATCTTACATTATGGAGATCCCTTTATTTTCATTGAGGATAAGTATGAAGCTAAGAAAGAAATGACTAAAGTAACCTCAGATGCCCTATTTGACTATTGGCAGGTTACAGTATCTGTTGATTTTGCACGGATTCAATATCTCTTTGAACTCCTTGATGAGAAAGGTCAGGGTGTTTTTTACGGTGATAAGGGGTGTGTAGGACATACTCAAGAAAACTTAGACGCTGAAGGAAATGGTTTCAAGCTTCCATACATTCACGAAATTGATGGTTGTCAGGTTCCTAGTTGGGTTTCAAATACCGTATGGTATCAGATTTTCCCAGAACGCTTTGCTAATGGCAATCCTAATTTGACCCCAGATGGAGCTCGAGAGTGGGATGCAGAGATTGCGCCTAACAGGGATGATTTTTTTGGTGGAGATTTACAAGGAATTATCGACCATCTAGACTATCTTAAAGACTTAGGAATCACCGGACTTTATCTATGTCCGATTTTCGAAGCGACGACCAATCACAAATACGATACGACGGATTATTTTGAGATTGACCATCACTTTGGAGACAAGGAAGTCTTTCGTAATCTAGTTGAGGAAGCTCATAAACGTGGGATCAAGATTATGCTAGATGCTGTTTTCAATCATATCGGCTACCAGTCTGCCCAATGGCAGGATGTTCTAAAGAACGGCGAAAAGTCACCATATAAAGATTGGTTCCATATCCAAGAATTTCCAGTTACTGAGGATAAACTTCAGAATCCAAGACAACTCCCTTATCATACCTTTGCCTTTGCTAGCTATATGCCTAAGTTGAATACAGCTAATCCGGAGGTTAGGGACTATCTTTTAAGTGTTGCGACCTACTGGATTGAAAATTTTGATATCGATGCTTGGCGCTTGGACGTTGCCAATGAAATTGACCATCAGTTCTGGAAAGATTTTAGAAAGGCAGTTCTAGCTAAAAAGCCTGATTTGTATATTTTAGGTGAAATCTGGCATACTTCTCAGCCTTGGCTACAAGGAGACGAGTTCCATGCGGTCATGAATTACCCGCTCTCTGAAAGTATCAAGGATTATTTCTTGCGTCAGTGTAAAAAGACAGAGCAGTTTATTTCAGAAATCAACAGCCAGTCTATGTACTACAAGCAACAAATCTCAGAGGTTATGTTTAATCTTCTGGATTCTCATGATACAGAGCGTATTCTCACAACTGCCAAAGGAAATATCCAACATGTCAAGGCTGCCCTAACTTTCCTCTATCTTCAAAAAGGGACTCCTTGTATCTATTACGGAACAGAGCTAGCATTAATTGGTGGACCAGACCCTGACTGCCGTCGTGTCATGCCTTGGGACCGTGTGTCTGAGGATAATGATATGCTGAATTTTATGAAACAGTTGATTCAAGTCCGTAAGGAAGTGGCAAGTATGATTCAGCATGGTTCATATTGCTTGCAAGAAGTGAAACCAGATGTTCTAGCTTTGAAATGGAGCTATGAAGAGAAAGAAGTTCAAGCCATCTTCAATCAGTCTTCTGAGAAATATACTTTAGACAGAGATTCAGTTGATTTAGCGAGTCATTGCCAGTTTGAAGATGGTCAGCAAGTCATCTTGCCAGATGGATTTGTGGTTTCTGTAGATTTAATGTAAGGATTCTTGAGTATTTATCACTTATCATCTTCATAATACTAGCTACTACAGTTGACACTTGTAAAAACAGTATTTGATAAATAAAAAACAATGTAGAAAGCCCTTTGTGGCTTTTTTATTTTCATAAAAATGGTAAAATAGTAAGAGTAGAAATGGAGTTCTGGATATGAAACGAATCGATCAATTTAAAAATAAAAAAGTCCTTGTTCTTGGTTTGGCAAAATCGGGCGAGTCTGCAGCCCGTCTGTTAGATAAACTCGGTGCCATTGTGACGGTCAACGACAGCAAACCTTTCGAAGAAAACCCTGCTGCTCAAGGATTGTTGGAAGAAGGGATCAAAGTAGTGACAGGTGGACATCCCTTAGAATTGTTGGATGAAGACTTTGCATTGATGGTCAAGAACCCAGGAATCCCTTACAGTAATCCTATGATTAAAAAAGCTCTTGATAAGGGAATGCCAGTCTGGACAGAGGTTGAATTGGCTTACTTGATTTCAGAAGCACCTATTGTAGGAATTACAGGTTCAAATGGGAAGACAACCACCACAACTATGATTGGTCAGGTCTTGACTGCAGCAGGACAAAATGGTCTCTTGTCTGGAAATATTGGCTATCCTGCTAGCCATGTTGCCCAAACTGCGACAGATAAGGATACCTTGGTGATGGAACTGTCTTCTTTCCAATTGATGGGCATTGAGTCTTTCCATCCTGAGATAGCAGTTATTACCAACCTGATGCCGACACATATCGACTACCATGGTTCATTTGAAGCCTATGTAGCTGCCAAGTGGAATATTCAAAAAAATATGACTGCAGCAGATCACTTGGTTTTGAATTTTAATCAAGATTTGGCAAAAGAATTAGCAGAAAAAACACAAGCAACAGTTGTCCCATTTTCAACACTTGAAAAAGTGGACGGTGCCTACCTTGAAAATGGTCTTCTCTACTTCCGTGGGGAAGCAGTCATGGCAGCTGATGAGATTGGTGTCCCAGGTAGCCACAATGTGGAAAATGCACTCGCAACTATCGCCGTAGCTAAAATTCGTGGTGTAGATAACGAAACAATTAAAGAAACCTTGTCTGCCTTTGGAGGGGTCAAACACCGCCTTCAATATGCCGATGAAATCAATGGGGTAAAATTTTATAACGATAGTAAGTCAACCAACATCCTTGCTACTCAAAAAGCTTTATCAGGATTTGATAATAGTAAGGTCATCTTGATTGCCGGTGGACTGGATCGTGGAAATGAATTTGATGAATTGGTGCCAGATATTAAAGGACTCAAGAAAATGGTCATCCTAGGTCAGTCTGCAGAACGTGTCAAACGAGCAGCGGACAAGGCAGGGGTTGAATATGTTGATGCGACAGATATTGCCGATGCAACACGTAAGGCTTATCACCTAGCAGGAACAGGAGATATCGTGCTTTTAAGTCCAGCTAATGCTAGCTGGGATATGTATCCAAACTTTGAGGTACGTGGAGATCTCTTCCTTAAGACAGTAGCGGAGTTGAAGGGCTAGTATGAAAAAAATTGTATTTACAGGTGGAGGGACAGTCGGACACGTCACTCTCAATCTTTTGTTAATGCCTAAGTTTATCGATGATGGTTGGGAAGTCCACTATATCGGAGATAAGCATGGGATCGAACACCAAGAAATTCTTAAATCTGGCTTGGATGTGACCTTTCATTCGATAGCAACGGGGAAATTGCGTCGTTATTTTTCATGGCAAAATATGGTTGACGTTTTTAAGGTAGCTTTTGGAATACTTCAATCTCTCTTTATCATGCTACGACTTCGTCCACAGGCTCTCTTTTCTAAGGGAGGATTTGTATCGGTTCCACCAGTGATTGCTGCGCGAGTATGCAGAGTACCAGTTTTTATCCATGAGTCAGACCTCTCCATGGGCTTAGCTAATAAAATTGCCTACAAGTTTGCGACCAAGATGTACTCTACTTTCGAGCAAGCGTCTAGTCTCACTAAGGTAGAACATGTAGGAGCTGTGACCAAGGTTTCTGGATCTACAACGGAAGAACCAGAGGAAATGATAGATATCCGAACTTGTTTCAACGCCAAACTGCCAACACTTCTTTTTGTCGGTGGTTCTGCTGGAGCTCGTGTCTTTAACCAATTAGTTACAGACTACAAGGAAGAGTTGACTAGCCGCTATAATATCATCAACCTGACAGGTGATGCTAGTTTAAATGAATTAACTACTAACCTTTATCGTGTAGATTATGTGACGGAACTCTATCAACCACTCATGAATCTGGCTGATGTTGTCATCACTCGTGGTGGTGCCAACACCATCTTTGAACTCCTTGCTATGGCTAAATTGCATGTCATTGTGCCACTGGGGCGTGAAGCTAGCCGTGGAGATCAGATTGAAAATGCAGCTTACTTCGTGAAAAAGGGCTATGCTGAGGAGTTGCAAGAGAGTGATTTGACCTTGTCTAGTTTAGAAGAAAAAGTAAATCAACTCTTGACCAACAAAGAGATTTACCAAAACACAATGAAGAATTCTCAGGAATTAAAATCTGTGGCAGATTTTTATGAGTTACTAAAAAAAGATTTATCATAAGGAAAATTGATGTCAAAGGATAAAAAGAATCAGCACACTCAAGGCAAGGAATTGTCAGAGTGGCAAAAACGAAATCAAGAATATCTTCAAAAGAAAGCTGAAGAAGAGGCGAAACGTGCCGAAGAAGAAGCTCGAGAAAGAGAAGAACAAGCGGCAAAGTCTACTTCTGAAAATACTCAAGAATTGTCAGAATGGCAAAAACAGAACAAAGAGTATTTGACTAAAAAAGCAGAAGAAGAATCTGCAATTTCTGAAGAAGTGGACGAAGAAACCGAAAAAACGGAAGAGGATGATTCGGATGCTAGTGCTGAGGTTTCAGATGAAAAGGCTGAAGAGAAGGACACAGAAGAAGCAAAAGCATCTCAAGAAGAATCTAAGAGTCAAGACGAAGTAGAAACTGAAAAGATTGAGGAAGAGACCAAGGAAACTACAGAGAACAAAACCAAAAATAAACCTCCGAAAGCTCCTATCTCATCTGTACATATCTGGCGAGCAGTTTCAGTTCTCGTCCCAAGTTTTCTAATCTTGTTCTTGTCTATTTATCTGCTAACTCCTCTATCTACTCTGAAACATATTGAAGTGACAGGAACAGATCATACAAGTGCAGACCAAGTCAAAGAAGCTTCTGGGATTAAGGATAGTGACTATACGATCAGCTTGCTCTTAAATAAAGATAAGCATGCAGAAATGGTCAAATCAAACCACTGGATTGAATCAGCTAAGATAGTTTATCAATTCCCAGTTCACTTTACCATTGAAGTCAAAGAATATGAAATTGTCGCCTATTCAGTTTCAGGAGATAACTATTATCCAATCTTATCTAGCGGAAGTATTGAATCAACAGCCGTTACTGCTGCTAACTTACCTGAAAAGTATATATCTGTTCTCTTTAACGATGAGGAACAGATAAAAACTTTAATTTCTCAGCTAAATGATGTGAGTCCAGAAATCAAGCAAGAGATTGAGAAGATTGAACTTGCACCAAGTAAGGTAACAAGCGATCTTCTTAAGATAACCATGAATGACTCAGATGAAATTTTGGTTCCTCTATCAGAATTAGGGAAGAAATTACCCTACTATAGTAAAATTAAGCCACAGTTAACAGTTCCTAGTGGGATTGATATGGAAGTTGGTATTTATAGCTATAGCTTGGCAGATAAAGCTCTAGAAGAAGCCAGAATCAAAGCCCAAGAAGAGGAAAAGAAGAAAAAAGAAGAAGAGGAAAAGAAAAAACAGGAAGAAGAAAAGCAAACACAAACTGAGCAAGGAAATCGAGGACAAACAACACAAACGACTCAAACCACTCAAACAAGGCAGAGTCGTTAAGTATCAAACAATATTATACAGTTTGATAATTGATCCTCTTTTTGACGAAGACAGTTACTTGTTTTTACTTGACAAGTCCCGCTTTAAATAATAGAATAGTAAAAAACCTTTAAAGCAGTCCAGAGAGGCAGCTAAGGTTAGACGGTGAAAGGGTGGACTCTACCCATTTTTCGTGGAACCTTGCTGTAGGCAGGTTCCTTTTTTCATGCTCTCTAGCTAACAAAGGTAAAAGGAGAAAAGTATGCGCGAATCTCGTCCGGTTATTGCTCTTGATTTTCCAAGTTTTAAAGAAGTCAAGGAATTTTTAGCTCTATTTCCAGCAGAAGAAAAACTCTATGTTAAAGTTGGAATGGAGCTCTATTACGCTACAGGTCCGGAGATTGTTTCTTATTTGAAAGGCTTGGGACATAGCGTCTTTCTGGATCTCAAACTCCATGATATACCTAATACAGTCAAGTCAGCCATGAAGGTTTTGTCTCATCTGGGCGTTGATATGACCAATGTTCATGCGGCAGGTGGTGTAGAGATGATGAAGGCTGCGCGTGAAGGACTTGGAAAAGAAGCGAAGTTGATTGCTGTCACCCAGTTGACTTCAACTTCTGAAGAACAAATGAGAGACTTTCAAAATATTCAAACCAGTCTTCAAGAATCGGTTATTCACTATGCAAAGAAAACTGCTGAAGCGGGATTAGATGGAGTAGTTTGCTCGGCTCAAGAAGTAAAACTCATCAAGGAAGCGACTAGTCAAGACTTTATTTGCCTGACACCGGGAATTCGTCCAGCAGGAGCCGCTGTTGGAGACCAAAAACGAGTCATGACACCAGCAGATGCTTATCAAATCGGTAGTGACTATATCGTAGTTGGAAGACCAATCACTCTGGCAACTGATCCTGTAGCAGCTTATCATGCTATCAAGGATGAGTGGACACGAGACTGGAAATAAATACTTACACTATAGAATAAAAAGGAGAAACCCATGACACTTGCTAAAGACATTGCTAGCCATCTATTGAAAATTCAAGCCGTTTATCTCAAGCCAGAAGAACCGTTCACTTGGGCATCAGGTATCAAGTCACCGATTTATACGGACAACCGTGTGACCCTTGCGTACCCAGAAACTCGTACCTTGATTGAAAATGGTTTTGTGGAAGCTATTAAAGCAGAATTCCCAGAGGTAGAAGTAATTGCAGGAACAGCGACTGCAGGTATTCCGCATGGTGCTATCATCGCTGACAAGATGAATCTGCCATTTGCCTACATCCGTAGCAAACCAAAAGATCATGGTGCTGGAAACCAAATCGAAGGTCGTGTACCAAAAGGTCAAAAAATGGTCGTTGTTGAAGATTTGATTTCAACTGGTGGTTCTGTGCTTGAAGCTGTTGCAGCTGCCAAACGCGAAGGAGCAGATGTTCTTGGTGTTGTTGCCATTTTTAGCTATCAATTACCAAAAGCAGATAAAAACTTCGCGGATGCTGGAGTGAAACTCGTTACCTTGTCAAACTACACAGAATTGATTCACTTGGCGGAAGAACAAGGCTACATCACGCCAGAAGGACTCGACCTCCTAAAACGTTTCAAAGAAGACCAAGAAAACTGGCAAAAAGCCTAATCTATTGAAATTACAAAGCTTTAAACTCCGATTTTAACTGAAATATCATATCTAAAATCATAACCATCCGCTTAACGGGTGGTTATGATTTGTTTTAAAAAGAAATTCATTTTTAAAAAATTTTAGTGTAGATATTAATGATACTAGCTTACAGGAGGAAGTTATTCATTATCAAAAACTATTGGCATTTATTCATCTAGGAATAATATGTATTTTTATCATAATGATAGAAATTATTTACCATGTCTGTAGGATGAAATTTCCAGGCAAATGTTTTGAAAAGATCATGAAAAAGAGTTAAGATGTTTATGTAAGAATAAGTAAACGCTTACTCAACAAGGAGGATATTTTATGTCATATAAAACAAGCAATGCAGAAGGACCTGTAGATTTCATTAACACCTACGATTTGGAGCCTATGGCGCAACAAGTTATTCCAAAGGCAGCATTTGGTTATATCGCTAGTGGAGCGGAAGATACCTTTACTTTACGGGAGAACATCCGTGCCTTTAACCACAAACTCATCGTTCCGCATACGCTTTGTGATGTGGAAAATCCAAGTACAGAGATTGAATTTGCAGGTGAAAAACTATCTTCACCAATCATTATGGCTCCTGTTGCGGCTCATAAATTAGCAAATGAACAAGGGGAAGTAGCTACTGCACGTGGTGTGCATGAATTTGGTTCTCTCTATACAACCAGCTCATACTCAACAGTAGATCTGCCAGAAATTACGCAAGCCCTTCAAGGAACACCACATTGGTTCCAATTTTACTTTAGTAAAGATGATGGGATTAACCGCCATATCATGGATCGTGTTAAAGCTGAAGGGTATAAGGCAATTGTCTTGACTGCAGACGCAACCGTGGGGGGCAATCGTGAAGTTGATAAACGTAATGGTTTCGTCTTCCCAGTTGGGATGCCAATCGTAGAAGAATACCTACCTGAAGGTGCTGGTAAGTCAATGGACTTTGTTTATAAATCAGCTAAACAACGTCTCTCTCCACGAGATGTAGAATTCATCGCTGAATACTCAGGTCTACCCGTTTACGTTAAAGGTCCTCAATGCCGTGAAGATGTTGAACGTTCTCTTGCTGCGGGTGCATCTGGTATCTGGGTAACCAACCACGGTGGACGTCAAATCGATGGTGGCCCAGCCGCCTTTGACTCACTTCAAGAAGTAGCAGAAGCAGTTGATAAACGTGTACCAATTGTTTTTGACTCTGGTATTCGTCGTGGTCAACATGTCTTTAAAGCCTTGGCTTCAGGAGCAGACTTGGTAGCAATTGGGCGTCCTGTTATTTATGGTTTGGCTCTTGGTGGTAGTGTTGGTGTCCGTCAAGTATTTGAGCACTTGAATGCAGAATTGAAGACAGTCATGCAGTTATCTGGAACACAAACTATTGAAGATGTGAAACACTTCAAACTTCGTCACAATCCATACAATCCAACTTTCCCAGTTGATCCTCGTGACTTAAAATTGTATTGATAAAGTAGAAAACCTCCACTCCAAGTGGAGGTTTTTGAGTTATGTCTTTGTAAACATGAAAGAGAGTTTAAAAAGTGAACTTAACGAGTATATAAGAAAAAATTTTAATACATTTTAAATTATTTTAAAATTTTTAGGAAATTTAGTTGACAAATGTAGATTTTAGGAGTATAGTAATAATTGTGATTGACAAATGTAGATTTTGGAGGAGATGATTATGCAGATGTTTTGGTAAATTTGTAATGAGGAGAAAAAAGCAGAATGTATTAACTTTATAGTTGACAAATGTAAATTTTCAGAGTATACTCATATTTATAATTTACAAATGTAGATTTTGAAGGAGATAATCATGCAGATTTCAGATGCAGAATGGCAGGTCATGAAGATTATCTGGATGCAGGGAGAACAGACAAGCACTGATCTTATAAAAGTATTAGAAAAAAGATTCAGCTGGTCCAAGTCCACGATCCAGACACTTTTGGCCCGTTTGATTGAGAAAGAATGTTTGACTCGGGAGAAGCAGGGCAAGTCCTTTGTCTATTCGGCCCTTTTAACGCTAGATGATAGTAGGGGCTTAATGGTTCAGGATATCAAAGACAAGCTTTGTTCTCGAAGAATAAAGCTCTTGCTAGCTGATTTGATTGAAGAATGTGACTTTACGCTTGCAGATCTTAATCTGCTGCAGCAGGTCCTGGAAGAAAAGAAAGCAGAGGCTGTCGAAACAGTCCCTTGCAATTGTATGTAATAGAAAGAAGGAATTTCAATGTTTGGATTGTTAATTAGTATTGTTTGTTTACTTGGGGTTGCTTTTATTGCTTGGTGGTTCTTTGCAGAGCATGAAAAGGTAAGCGGCCAAGCTCATCAGAAATCAGGTTATCAAGAAATTGAAGTCGAAGTCATGGGGGGCTATTCGCCTGAAACCATTGTCCTGAAAAAGAATGTTCCTGCCCGGATCATCTTTAATCGCAAGGATCCATCTTCATGCCTGGCTCAAGTGCTCTTTCCAGATTTTGGCGTTCATGAAGATTTGCCTTTAGGTGAAAAACATGTCATTGAAATTACGCCAGAAAAAGCGGGCGAATATGGGTTTTCATGTGGAATGAACATGATGCATGGTCAAATGATTGTGGAATAAAGGAGTAGGTATGGTAGAAAAACAAAAAGCAGTTGTGGAAAACGGAGTGCAAAAGATCCGTATTACAGCAGAAAAGGGCTATAGTCCCAAAGAATTTCAACTTCAAAAAGGGATCCCTGCTGAAATCACCTTCCATCGGGTCAATCCTTCCGGCTGTTACAAGGAAATTTTGTTTGAAGATCAGGGGATTTTAGAGCCTTTGGAAGTCGGTGTGGATAAGGTGATATCCTTTACCCCGACAGAAACAGGGGACTTTGAGTTTTCATGTGGAATGAAGATGCAAAAGGGTTCCTACACGGTTGTGGAAAAACGCCGTCGTGTCTTAGGTTTACTGGGTCGCTTTTGGATTACTAGTATCTTTACCCTTCCTTTATTGATCTTGATGATCGGGATGTGGGCAGGACTTGTATCCCATCCAGTCAATCGCTGGGGGACTTTTCTAGCGACAACGCCGATCATGTTGGTAGCAGGAGTACCTTTTATCAAGAGTGCCTGGGCCTCATTTAAGAAGCACCATTCCAATATGGATACCTTGGTAGCTCTTGGAACCCTGGTAGCCTATGTCTATAGTGTATTTGCACTTTTTACTGGTCAGCCAGTATACTTTGAGGCTGCGGGTTTTATCATCTTCTTTATCCTCTTAGGGCAAGTATTTGAAGAATGGATGCGTAACAATGCCTCCGAGGCTGTAGAAAAGTTGTTGGATTTGCAGGCAAAAACGGCTCAAGTTCTCCGTGATGGGAACTATGTCGAGGTGGCGGCAGAAGATATCCAAATTGATGACTTGATTCGGGTACGTCCTGGGGAAAAGATTGCGGTTGATGGGACGATTGTAGAAGGAAGTACGACCATTGATGAGTCGATGGTGACAGGTGAAAGCTTGCCTGTGGAAAAATCAGTTGGTGATGCAGTTATCGGATCCACTATCAACAGCAATGGGACCATTCTCTTTAAGGCTGAAAAAGTCGGTAGTGAGACCCTCTTATCTCAAATTGTGGACTTTGTCAAAATGGCCCAATCCAGTCGTGCTCCAATTCAAGATTTGACGGATAAGATTTCAGGTATCTTTGTTCCAGTGGTGACGATTTTGGCCATTGCGACTTTCTGGGTTTGGTCCGTGCTTTTGGGCGCGTCGCTTCAAGAGGCCATGCTCTATGCAGTCTCTGTCCTCATTATTGCCTGTCCTTGTGCCCTTGGTTTAGCAACCCCAACAGCCCTGATGGTCGGAACCGGCCGTAGTGCCAAGATGGGGGTTCTGATTAAAAATGGAACAGTTCTTCAAGAAGTGCAAAAGATTCAAACCGTTGTGTTTGATAAGACAGGGACCATTACCATTGGCCAACCACTTGTAACCGATGTTGTAGGAGATGAAGCACGTGTCTTGACACTGGCTGCTAGTCTTGAAACTTTTTCAGAACACCCACTAGCCCAAGCGGTGTTATCCAAAGCAGAAGAAAAAGGTTTGGTGTTATCCCCTGTGGAAAACTTCCAAGCGATTGAAGGAAAAGGGGTCCAAGGTCAGATCGACCAGCAGTTGGTGACCTTGGGAAATGGCAAACTTCATGACGGGACAGCGATGGATCCGGAGCTTGAAAAACGGATGGTAGAGTTGCAAGAGCAGGCCAAAACAGTGATCAGTTTGTCTGTGGATGGGCAAGTGATTGGCTTGATTGCCATTCAAGATGCTCCGAAGGCCAGCTCAAAAGAAGCGATCAAAAAGCTCAAAGAACGGGGCTTGAAAACGGTCATGTTAACGGGGGATAATGAACGGGTGGCCCAAGCTATTGCTAAGCAAGTGGGAATTGATACCGTCATTGCTGATGTCCTTCCTCAAGAAAAAGCTAGCGCCATCCAAAAACTGCAAGAAGCTAGCAAGGTCGCGTTTGTTGGAGATGGGATCAATGATGCTCCAGCTCTCTCGATCGCGGATGTGGGGATCGCTATGGGATCTGGAACGGATATTGCGATCGAGTCCGGTGGCATCGTGCTCACGCAAAATGATTTGCTTGGCGTTGTGCGCGCCTTTGACATGAGTCAAAAGACCTTCCGCAGGATTTTACTCAATCTCTTCTGGGCCTCTATCTACAATATCATTGGGCTTCCAATTGCTGCTGGAGTCTTTGTAGGACTGGGATTGACCCTCAATCCAGAACTTGCAGGATTGGCCATGGCCTTTAGTTCAGTATCTGTTTTAATTAGCTCTCTCATGCTTAATTTTACTAAAGTCGATTAAAAAGGCGGTCTTAACCGCTTTTTTCTATTCTAAAACAGATTTTCGAAACGCTTCCAAACTGTACTGTAATAGAGAATGAAAGTTTCTGAGCAAATTCTTATGAATCTGAAAACAAATGTGATAAATTAGGATTGTAAATTTACTGAATCGTTTTCAAATAACATATAAAAGCGCTTTTTGTAAATGACAATATTAATTTAAGGAGAGTTATACTTATGACTCAAGGAAAAATTACTGCATCTGCAGCGATGCTTAATGTATTGAAAACCTGGGGCGTAGATACTATCTACGGTATTCCATCAGGAACACTTAGCTCCCTCATGGACGCTTTGGCTGAAGACAAAGATATCCGTTTCTTGCAAGTTCGTCACGAAGAAACTGGTGCTCTTGCAGCGGTTATGCAAGCTAAATTTGGTGGCTCTATCGGGGTTGCAGTTGGTTCAGGTGGACCTGGTGCGACTCACTTGATCAATGGTGTTTACGATGCAGCTATGGATAACACTCCATTTCTTGCTATTCTTGGATCACGTCCAGTTAACGAGTTGAACTTGGATGCTTTCCAAGAATTGAACCAAAACCCAATGTACAACGGTATCGCTGTTTACAACAAACGTGTAGCTTACGCAGAACAATTGCCAAAAGTCATTGACGAAGCTTGCCGTGCAGCTGTTTCTAAAAAAGGTCCAGCTGTTGTTGAAATCCCAGTAAACTTCGGTTTCCAAGAAATCGACGAAAACTCATACTACGGTTCAGGTTCATACGAACGTTCATTCATCGCTCCTGCTTTGAACGAAGTTGAAATCGACAAAGCTGTTGAAATCTTGAACAATGCTGAACGTCCAGTTATCTATGCTGGTTACGGTGGTGTGAAAGCTGGTGAAGTGATCACTGAATTGTCTCGTAAAATCAAAGCACCGATCATCACAACTGGTAAAAACTTCGAAGCGTTCGAATGGAACTACGAAGGTTTGACAGGTTCTGCTTACCGTGTTGGTTGGAAACCAGCCAACGAAGTGGTCTTTGAAGCAGACACAGTTCTTTTCCTTGGTTCAAACTTCCCATTTGCTGAAGTTTACGAAGCATTCAAGAATACTGAAAAATTCATCCAAGTCGATATCGACCCTTACAAACTTGGTAAACGTCATGCCCTTGACGCTTCTATCCTTGGTGATGCAGGTCAAGCAGCACAAGCTATCCTTGATAAGGTAAACCCAGTTGAGTCTACTCCATGGTGGCGTGCAAACGTGAAGAACAACCAAAACTGGCGCGATTACATGAACAAACTCGAAGGTAAAACTGAGGGTGAATTGCAATTGTATCAAGTTTACAATGCAATCAACAAACATGCTGATCAAGACGCTATTTACTCAATCGACGTAGGTGACACTACTCAAACATCTACTCGTCACCTTCACATGACACCTAAGAACATGTGGCGTACATCTCCACTCTTTGCGACAATGGGTATTGCCCTTCCTGGTGGTATCGCTGCTAAGAAAGACAATCCAGATCGCCAAGTATGGAACATCATGGGTGACGGTGCATTCAACATGTGCTACCCAGACGTTATCACAAACGTTCAATACGACCTTCCAGTTATCAACGTTGTCTTCTCAAATGGTAAATATGCCTTCATCAAGGACAAATACGAAGACACAAACAAACACTTGTTTGGTTGTGACTTCTCTAATGCTGACTATGCGAAAATCGCTGAAGCGCAAGGTGCTGTAGGATTTACAGTTGACCGTATCGAAGATATCGATGCTGTTGTTGCAGAAGCTGTGAAACTCAACAAAGAAGGTAAAACTGTTGTTATCGATGCTCATATCACTCCACATCGTCCACTTCCAGTAGAAGTACTTGAGTTGGATCCAAAACAACACTCAGAAGAAGCTATCAAAGCCTTCAAGGAAAAATACGAAGCAGAAGAACTCGTACCATTCCGCCTCTTCTTGGAAGAAGAAGGATTGCAATCACGCGCAATTAAATAATTCCTCTCATCGAAAATCAAAAGTAAACATTATAGATTTTATGCATTGATTTTCTTAGAGAGAAACATAAAAGATCGGAGCAATCCGGTCTTTTTCTGGAGGATAGTAAATGAATTTAAACCAATTAGATATTATCGTGTCAGATGTTCCCCAAGTCTGTGCTGAATTAGAATGTATCTTGGATAAAAAGGCGGACTATGTTGATAACAGTTTTGCTCAGTTCACGATTGGCAGTCACTGTCTTATGTTCTCACAAAGCCATTTGATACCTCTGGAAAATTTTCAGTCAGGAATCATCCTACACATTGAAGTTGAAGATTTGGAACAGAATCAAAAGCGTTTGAAAGAATTAGGGATTGAGATTTTACATGAGCCAGTTGTAACTGATTGGGGAACAGAGTCCTTATTAGTTAAAGGCCCTGCTGGTCTAGTCATTGATTTTTATCGTATGAAATAGGACGCTAGTCATTTGAAGTTAACCATAATGATTCTTAAAACAGAATGTGCGAATATGAACTATTAAAAGATCGGAGCAATCCGGTCTTTTTTTTCTTGTCTTTTCTGTTAAATTTGTTAAAATAGCTTCATAACAATATTCTAAGGAGAAAAAGATGCCCACAATTTTCTTCCTATTATTTGGCTTAATGACGTTAGGCTTTGCTGCCTTCACCTATTTCATGTTCGACATTTTTATCTTTAGTAATTACAGAAATGCCAAGAGATGCACCGAAAGAACGGAAGGAGATATTATCCGATATTCCTATGCTCTTTATAACGGAATTAGCCTTCCAGTGGTTGAGTACACTGTTGATGGGAACCGATACAAGGTTTTAGGGCCGAAATTTCTATATGCGATTTCAAATACAATCAGTACTCCCTTGGATTCGATCGTATCTGATGTCAAAATGGATAATTTTGAAGATGGGGAAATTCCTCAGGTTTTAAGATACAAGATTTATAGGAACAGTTTCATCTCTTTAACCAAATCACCTTTAATGGAACGATTTCCAATTGGAGGAAAGGTAACTGTTTATTATGATCCTAAAAAACCAAAACATTCCTATGTAGAAAGGCCTTTAAAACCAGGTCGTTATGCATGGTTGACTAAATGTTTAGTTTATTTCCTTGTTTTTCTGATGGTTGCTCTAGCTTTCTTTATAGTGTTCATTCTTCCAAATCTTGTGAACTAATAGTTTCTGGTAGTTTTTTCAAAAGTATGAAAACCATATCGTTACTATTTTTATAAAATCTTCTCCCTACTTTATAAGATAAGAAAAAGAGTTCAATTAGGACTCTTTTTTTGCTATAATGAAAGGAGTAAACCAGACAGGAGATAGCGCATGTCAGAACCATTATTTTTAAATTCCGTTATGCAAGAAAAAATTTGGGGTGGGACTAAACTACGTGATGAGTTTGGTTACGACATTCCAAGCGAAAAAATCGGAGAATATTGGGCGATCTCAGCTCATCCAAATGGAGTGTCTAAGGTAGCCAATGGCCGCTATGAAGGAACAGACCTCGCTAGTTTGTATGAGGAACACCGTGAGTTATTTGGCAACCGTCCAGAGTCAGTATTTCCACTCTTGACTAAAATCCTCGATGCCAACGATTGGCTTAGTGTTCAAGTTCACCCAGACGATGCTTATGGACTAGAGCATGAAGGCGAACTTGGAAAGACAGAGTGCTGGTACATCATCGCAGCAGAAGATGGGGCAGAGATTATCTATGGTCATAATGCTAAGTCAAAGGAAGAACTCCGCCAGCAAATCGAAGATAAAAACTGGAATGCCTTGTTAACAAAAGTTCCTGTAAAAGCTGGAGATTTCTTCTATGTACCAAGTGGCACCATGCACGCGATCGGTGCAGGTATCTTAATCCTTGAAACACAACAGTCTAGTGATACAACCTACCGTGTTTATGATTTTGATCGCAAGGATGACAATGGCAACTTACGCGAGCTTCACCTCGAAAAATCCATCGATGTTTTAAATATTGGTGAGCCTGCAAACAGCCGTCCTGTGACTGTCAAAGCAGACGATTTGCGTTCAACTTTACTTGTTTCTAATGATTTCTTTGCAGTTTACAAGTGGGAAATCACAGGAAAAGTTGAATTTGAGAAGACGGCTGATTACAGCTTGTTGAGTGTCTTGGCTGGTCAAGGGAAACTGACTGTAGACGGAAAAGATTATCCAATTCAAAAAGGTAGTCACTTTATCTTACCAAGTGATGTTGAAGCTTGGACCTTGGAAGGGCAAGGTCTAGAATTGATTGTTAGCCATCCATAAAAAGAAAGGGCTTGAGAGATATTCTCAAGTCCTTTTTTTGTATTTACATAAATTGGGCGATAAAGACCACGATGATGATAATTGGAATGATGTAACGAAGTAGGAAGAGCCAGACTTGGAAAAGTCCTTGTTTCCATGGCCTTTCATCAAGATGAAGCTCCTCCATTGCCAGTGTCTTCTTGAAAATATATCCTGTAAAAAGAGACAAGCAGAGAGCGCCGAAAGGCATGAGGAGGTTGGAAACCAAGAAATCCATGGCGTCAAAGAAGGTCTTTCCAAAGATATGGACATCAGCCATAAGACCATAGGATAGGGCCGAAGGGATACCAAAGACAAAAGTCAAGATTCCTAAAATCATGCTCCACTTAGCACGCTTACGATTGTCTTGGTTGGTGATGTTACCAACATTGATTTCCAGCATAACAACTGAAGAGGTTATCGTTGCAAAAAGGAAGAGTAAGAGAAATAGAATATAGAAAATCGTACCTAAAGGCATATTGTCAAAGAGTTGTGGCAAGACAATAAAGAGAAGACTCGGTCCACCTTCTGATTGGATGTTAAATGCTGACATAGCTGGGAAAATCGCAAGTCCTGCCATGATAGACACAGAAATGTTCAAGGCTACGATGGAAATTCCTGATTGAACCAGATTGGTCTTCTTATCCAAGTAAGAAGCGTAGGTCAGCATGGCTGTAACTCCAAGGGACAGGGCAAAGAAAGATTGTCCTAGTGCATAGAGGAGTCCAGCACTTGTCAGTTTTGAAAAGTCCGGTTTGAGGAAGTAAACGACACCATCCATTGCATTTGGCAAGCTGAGAGAACGCCCGATAATAACAACAAAGATAATAAAGAGTAGGGGCATCATAATCTTAGATGCTCTTTCAATCCCTTTTTGAACACCGTGTGATACGATGAAAATGTTCAAGAAGATAAAGGCTGCTTGGGCTCCTAAAGCAATAACTGGATTAGAAATGATGGAAGAGAATTGCTGGGCATAATCTCCATTACCAATCAGGTGGAATAATCTCCCAATCTCGATACCAAGGTAAACCAGAATCCAACCTCCAATGACACTATAAAATGAGAGAAGGATGAAAAGGGCGAAGGCACCAATCCAACCAATAAAGTTGTACTTTGGATTGTTTCCAAGCTTACCAAAGGTTTTGATTGCTGATACGCCAGCGCTTCGACCAAGAGCAAATTCAGCCAGTAAGAGAGGAAATCCAATCAACAGTGTCGAAATGAGAAAGACCAGTAAAAAACCTCCCCCACCATTGGCAGCGGTCATATAAGGGAACTTCCAAACAGCTCCAAGACCAATAGCAGAACCAGCAGATGCAAGGATGAAGCCCAGTTTTGATCCCCATTGCGATTTTTCAGACATCGTTAAAACTCCAATCTATTTTTAAAATAAGAAAAGGCTACTTGAAATCGTCAAATAGCCTTCTCTCAATTGCTCTGAATGAGCTTTTTATTTGATTGATAGACTTGATTATCCTATCATGATTTTTGAAGTCTGTCAAGAAAGCGATTTTCATGTTTTTATAAAAAAATGATAAAATACTTGACTCTCCTCAAAGGGGAGGGTATATAATATTTATGTGAGGAGGAAATCATGTACCATATCAAAGAAGCTGCGCAACTTTCAGGTGTCTCCGTCAAGACCCTCTACCATTATGACAAGATTAGACTTTTGGTTCCATTAAAGTCAGAAAACGGCTATCGAACCTACAGTCAAGAGGATTTAGAACAACTACAGGTTATCCTCTATTACAAGTATCTAGGCTTTTCTTTAGAAAAAATAGCAGAGCTATTGAAGGAAGAAAAGACGGACTTGTTACCACATTTAACTAGACAGTTGGACTATTTAACCCAGGAGAGGCAACATCTGGATACCTTGATTTCAACCTTACAAAAAACCATTCAAGAACAAAAAGGAGAAAGAAAAATGACTATTGAGGAAAAATTCACTGGATTTAGCTACCAGGACAATCAAAAATACCACCAAGAAGCAGTAGACAAGTATGGCCAAGAAGTTATGGATCAAGCACTTGAGCGTCAAAAAGGACGAGAGGATGAGGCTGCAACAGCCTTTAATCAAGTCTTTCAAGCCATGGCACAAAATCTACAAGCTTGTCTGCCAATAACAGCATCTGAAAACCAAGAAGAAGCATCCAAGCTCTTACAAGCCATTCGTACGTATGGGTTTGATTGTTCAATTGAAGTCTTCGGTCATATCGGTAAAGGCTATGTCTATAATCCAGAGTTCAAAGAAAACATTGACAAATTTGGACCTGGAACAGCTCAATACACTTCAGATGTTATTGCCCACTATGTTCGAACTCAGACAAAATAAAAATCGGCGGAGTAATCTCTGCCGATTTCTTACTTTTAAGTTTAGTCAAAATGCAAGCTTCCTGCCACCCAGCCGGTACAGAGGGCGGAAGTGATGTTAAAGCCACCTGTGTGGGCATTGATATCTAGTACCTCGCCAGCAAAGTGAAGTCCAGGAACCAATTTACTTTCCAGTGTTTTAGGATTGATTTCCTTGAGACTAACACCTCCTTTGGTCACAAAGGATTTAGCCAAGGACATCTTACCAGTCACAGGAATTTTGAGAGCCTTGATAGATTGGACAAGCTGGTCACGTTCTTTTTCAGTTAGCTGTTTGACTTTTTCTGGGTAGCCTTGCACCAAGAATTCTGCCAAGCGTTCTGGCAACAAAGATTTCAAGGCATTTTTTAAGGATTTTTCACGGTTTTCTTCTAGAAAATTTACTAAGTCACTTTCAGAAAGTTGTGGCAAGACATCTAAAGAGAGGATTTCACCACTCTTGATAAAGCTTGACATACGTAGAGCAGCAGGGCCTGATAAACCAAAGTGGGTAAAGAGCAGATCATGAGTAATGACGTGCTTGCCATAGCTTAGAGTCACATCATCTAGAGAAATTCCCTGCAAGGCCTTGTGTGGGAAATCCGTCAATAAGGGACTCTCGGCCGCCTCAAGTTCGGTGATGGTATGTTTGAAATGACGCGCAATCTCATGACCAAAACCAGTAGAGCCAGTAGAAGGATAAGATTTGCCACCTGTTGTGACAATGAGTTTATCACAAGTGAAGGTCTGGTCTGCTGACTTAAGGACAAACTGGTCGTCGATCTTTTTTACAGAAACAATCTCTGTTTGAGTCATGACTTGTCCGCCTAGCTCCGTGATTTTCTTTTCCAGTGCTTCGATAATGGTCCGAGATTTGTCACTGGCTGGAAAGACGCGTCCATGGTCTTCTACTTTTAGTTTGACCCCATTTTCCGTGAAAAAATTAATGATATCATGGTTATCGAACTGGGAGAAGACGCTGTAAAGAAAGCGCCCATTTCCGGGAATGCCGGCTAATAGGTCATCTAGGGTTCCATTGTTGGTGACGTTGCAACGACCACCACCAGTTCCGGCTAATTTTTTTCCAAGTTTTCGATTTTTTTCGATGAGAAGCGTTTTCTGCCCGTAAAAGCTACTGGAAATAGTAGCCATCATTCCAGCAGGACCACCTCCGATGACAATCGTATCAAAATGTTTCATAGAAATATTGTACCATAAAAAAACAAGAGATGATAAGTCATCTCTTGTCTGATTTATTAGTTGATTTCATATCCCATGAGAAGACCACCCTCTTCAGCATAAAAACTACAAAGTCCAGAAGTTGGAATGATTTTAATATTTGCTGCTGGGAATTTTTCTCGTAAGAGCTCTGAAAGCTGTTGACAGAATTTTTCATTGCTACGGTGAGCCATGACGATACGCCCACCAGCATAGCCTGCTTTAATTAACTCTTCATAAGCAGCTTGAAGAGATTTCTTGGCACCACGAGCTTTTTGGAGTAGTTCTAAGGTTCCGGTTTCACTTGCTTCGCCCACCATACGAATATTGAGAAGTCCAACAACTGTTCCAATCAGTTTGCTTAAGCGTCCGTTTTTAACAAGGTTATCAACTTTAGCAAGAACGAACAACAACTTGGTTTTTTCTTGATAAGTAGTAATAACTTCAACGACTTCTTCAAAAGAAAGTCCTTGGTTGATCAAGTCATTGATCTTTTCGACGATTAGGTCAACTTCTCCACCAGCTGATAAGCTATCGATGACATGAATATGAGTATCAGGGTGTTCTTCGAGATAGATATTCTTAGCTAATTGCGCGCTATTGTGGCTACCAGAGAGAGTTCCAGTGATAGTTACTACAAAAATATGTTTGGCACCTTCGAATGCTTGTAAGTAATCATCAGGACTAGGGCAGGCTGATTTAGAAGCTTCAGAAGTTGCATACATGGTTTCCATCATCTGATCAATATCCAGATTGGCATCATCGGTAAATACTGTATCTGCTACCTGAATCGTTAATGGGACACTGACAAACTCAGTATCAGAAGCAAGGTTTGCCAGTTGGCGATAATCACAACCAGAGTCAGCTACAATCTTCCAAGTCATAGAAATTCTCCATCTTTATCACTTATACATTGACAAAGGTTCTGTCTTTTTTTACAATTATATCATGAAAGCCCTTGAAACAAAAGTAGTACCTCTCTGTTGTCACAAGTAGAAAGAAATTGTTATGTCTGAACGTAAAATATCTGAAAAATCGCTTGAGAATCTAAGAAAGTCAAATCAAGAATCTAATTTGCTAACCAGAGAAGCGATTGAAACAGCTCTTTTGCAACTCTTGGAGAAAAAGGAGTTAGCTAAGATTAGTATTTCTGAGTTGGTTAAGCGTGCTGGCGTTTCTCGTGCAGCCTTTTATCGAAACTATGAATCCAAAGAAGAGATTTTAGAAAGTGTCTTTAAACGGAGCGTTCATAACATCATGGAGCAATTGGGCCATTACGATGTTAAAACGGACCTCTATCTGGTTTGGGTTCATCTCTTTCGAGAAGCTAAGAAAGAAGCTAAGGTTATTCAACTTGCCCTAGATTATCATTTAGAGAAAATCTTTGTGCAAGCTATGCAAGAATTTTTAGAAAAATATTATGGAAAATCCAAAGGTGTTAGTTCTTATCTGCATTCTTTTTGGAGTTCCGCTATCGTATCGGTTTTACTTAAATGGATCAAGGATGGGATGAAGGTTCCTGCTGAAAAAATCGCAGATTTGCGCTTGCCATTTTTTAAAAAATAAATCAAGAGGAAAGAAGCTATGACAGAAAAAAGACTGGCTTGGGATGAGTATTTTGCTGCTCAAGCTTTATTGATTGCTAATCGTTCAACTTGTAAACGTGCTAAGGTAGGGGCCGTTTTAGTCAAGGATAACAAGGTTATTTCAACAGGTTATAATGGATCTGTATCAGGAACAGAGCATTGTATTGACCATGATTGCCTAGTGATTGAAGGCCACTGTGTGCGCACTCTTCATGCAGAGGTAAATGCTATTTTGCAAGGGGCAGAGCGTGGCGTTCCAAAAGGTTTTACAGCCTATGTTACTCATTTTCCATGTCTTAACTGCACCAAGCAATTGTTACAAGTTGGCTGTGAGCGGGTCGTTTATATTAACCAATATCGAATGGATGACTATGCCCAACACCTTTATCATGAAAAAGGAACAGAGTTGACTCATCTACCACTTGAAACAGTTCAGCTAGCCATTAAGGAAACTGACCTGATATAGAAAGAATATGAAAAAACAAATGGTTTAGAAAGATTTTTAAACCATTTTTTGGTATAATTAGAAGAATAAATTGAAAGTAGGATACGCATAAATGGCAAAACTTGAAGTCATCAATCACCCATTGATTCAACACAAATTATCAATCTTACGTCGTACAGATACCTCAACAAAAGCTTTTCGTGAATTAGTTAATGAAATAGCCATGTTGATGGGGTATGAAGTTCTTCGTGATCTTCCTTTAGAAGATGTAGAAATTGAAACACCTATTACTAAGACTGTACAAAAACAGATTGCTGGTAAAAAACTAGCAATTGTCCCAATCTTGCGAGCGGGTATCGGGATGGTTGATGGATTATTAAGCTTAGTACCAGCTGCTAAAGTGGGCCATATTGGTATGTACCGTGATGAAGAAACACTTCAACCAGTCGAATACTTGGTAAAATTACCTGAAGATATCAATCAACGTCAAGTTTTTGTGGTTGATCCAATGCTTGCAACTGGTGGTTCAGCAATCTTGGCTGTTGATTCCCTCAAAAAGCGTGGGGCTTCAAACATTAAGTTTGTCTGCCTTGTCTCTGCTCCAGAAGGAGTAAAAGCTCTTCAAGAGGCTCACCCAGATGTTGAAATCTTTACAGCAGCCTTGGATGAACATTTGAACGAACATGGATACATCGTTCCAGGTCTTGGTGACGCTGGGGACCGTTTGTTCGGAACTAAATAAGATTCTAAGCTTACACTAAATCTGATAATTGGTTTTAGTTTCGAAAGAAGGTTGAATTTTTGTATCTGTCTAAAAGAATAGAGCAAAATTTTGACCTTTTTTGACTAAAAAGATATAATAATCCTGTATTGAGTCGTTTGACTAAGAAATATTGAAATCAGAAGGAGAAATGAATGATTCCTGTAGTTATTGAACAAACAAGTCGTGGAGAACGTTCATATGATATTTACTCACGTCTTTTAAAAGATCGTATCATCATGTTGACTGGACCAGTTGAAGACAATATGGCGAACTCAGTTATTGCCCAGTTGCTTTTCTTGGATGCTCAAGATAGCACAAAAGATATCTACCTTTATGTAAATACTCCTGGGGGTTCTGTATCAGCTGGTTTGGCAATTGTAGATACCATGAACTTTATCAAGGCAGACGTCCAAACCATTGTTATGGGAATGGCTGCTTCCATGGGAACAATTATTGCATCAAGTGGAGCAAAAGGTAAACGCTTCATGCTTCCAAATGCTGAATACATGATTCACCAACCAATGGGTGGTACAGGTGGCGGAACGCAACAGTCAGACATGGCTATTGCTGCTGAACACTTACTCAAAACCCGTAAGAATTTAGAGCAAATTCTTGCAGATAATTCTGGTAAATCAGTTGAGCAAATCCATGTAGATGCTGAACGTGATTACTGGATGAGTGCTCAAGAAACTCTAGAGTACGGCTTTATCGATGAAATTATGGCTAATAATTCTTTGAATTAATCTACTAAAGCAAACTCGACTGAGTTTGCTTTTTTTGCTATAATGGGATAAAGATTCTTTAGAAAGTGGATTTACTATGTTTGAAAAAGAGAGCCGGTCTGGTTTGATTGTCTACCTTTACTATAATCGTGATGCCAAAAAACTTCAAAGTTACGGCGATATTTGTTATCATTCAAAAAAACATCGTTATGTACAATTATATGCACCTACTCAAGAGATAGAAGAGATAGCCAATCGTTTGGAAAAAGAAAAATTTATTAAGGATGTTCGATTGTGTCATATCCAAGAATTGGAGATGCCATTTGTTGGAAGTCTTTATAAATATAAAGAAAACGTTATCATTGAATAAATTGAGTTATATGAGTTGACAATTGTCAGATAATTCGGTATATTCTTAACATATAAATGAATTATGAATTCAAAAAGGAGATAAACATGAAGAAAAAATTTGCATTCTCACTTGTAGCTCTTGCAAGTGTAGCAGTTCTTGCTGCGTGTGGTGAAGTAAAATCAGGTGCATCAAATGCAACCGGTAATACAATTGGAGATACGATTAAAGTTGGTTTCAACTTTGAAGAAACTGGAGCAGTAGCGGCCTACGGAACATCTGAACAAAAAGGTGCTCAACTCGCTGTTGATGAAATCAACGCGGCTGGTGGTGTTGACGGTAAAAAAATCGAAGTAGTTGATAAAGATAATAAATCTGAAACAGCTGAAGCTGCATCTGTTACAACTAACCTTGTAACTCAATCAAAAGTATCAGTAGTTGTCGGACCTGCTACATCAGGTGCAACTGCTGCATCTGTAGCAAATGCTACAAAAGCAGCAGTTCCATTGATTTCACCTAGTGCTACTCAAGACGGTCTTACTAAAGGTCAAGATTACCTTTTCATTGGTACCTTCCAAGATAGCTACCAAGGAAAGATTATCTCAAACTATGTTTCAAACAAATTGAACGCTAAGAAAGTTGTCTTGTATTCTGATAACTCAAGTGATTACGCTAAGGGTGTTGCAAAAGCCTTCCGTGATTCTTATCAAGGCGAAATTGTTGCAGACGAAACCTTCGTATCAGGAGATACAGATTTCCAAGCAGCTTTGACAAAAATTAAAGACAAAGATTTTGATGCGATTGTCTTGCCAGGTTACTACACAGAAGCTGGTAAAATCGTAAACCAAGCGCGTGGTATGGGAATCAATAAACCAATCATCGGTGGTGATGGCTTCAATGGTGAAGAGTTTGTTCAACAAGCAACTGCTGAAAGAGCTTCAAATATCTACTTCATCTCTGGATTCTCCTCTACGGTTGATGTTTCTGATAAAGCAAAAGCTTTCCTTGAAGCTTATCGTGCAAAATACAATGAAGAACCTTCAACATTTGCAGCACTTGCCTACGATTCAGTTTACCTTGTAGCAAATGCAGCAAAAGGTGCTAAAACATCTGTAGAACTTAAAGATAATCTTGCTAAAACACAAAACTTTGAAGGTGTGACAGGACAAACAAGTTTTGACTCAGACCACAATACAGTGAAAACAGCCTTCATGATGACCATGAACAATGGTAAGGTAGATGCGGCAGAAGTCGTAAAACCATAATTTATTGATAGATATTGAAAATGGGGAATGAGCTTTTACTCACTCCCTGTTTCAGTATTTATAGAGTGATTATTTTTTATAAAATCCTAAAAATAATAATTAGAAAGAGTGGACCATATGCTTCAACAACTTGTCAATGGTTTAATTCTGGGAAGTGTCTATGCACTGCTAGCCCTGGGTTATACCATGGTTTATGGAATTATCAAACTCATTAACTTTGCTCACGGGGATATCTATATGATGGGTGCTTTCATGGGTTATTTTTTGATTAATTCTCTACAATTAAATTTCTTCTTAGCTTTAATTTTATCGATGATTGGTTCAGCTATTCTCGGTGTTATCATTGAGTTTCTAGCTTACCGTCCATTACGTCATTCAACTCGAATCTCTGTATTAATTACAGCTATCGGGGTTTCTTTCTTGCTTGAGTATGGGATGGTTTATCTAGTTGGTGCCAATACTCGTGCCTTCCCTCAAGCAATCCAAACAGTACGTTATGACCTAGGACCTATCAGTTTGACAAATATTCAATTGTTAATTTTGGGTGTTTCCTTAGTCTTGATGGTACTTTTACAACTTATCGTACAAAAAACGAAAATGGGGAAAGCCATGCGTGCAGTGTCTGTAGATAGTGATGCAGCCCAGTTGATGGGGATTAACGTAAACCGTACGATTAGTTTCACCTTTGCTTTAGGGTCAGCCCTTGCGGGTGCTGCCGGAGTTCTCATTGCCCTTTACTATAACTCTTTAGAACCATTGATGGGGGTTACTCCAGGTTTGAAATCTTTCGTAGCAGCTGTTCTTGGTGGTATCGGAATTATTCCTGGTGCAGCTCTAGGAGGCTTTGTTATTGGTCTATTGGAAACATTCGCAACGGCCTTTGGTATGTCTGATTTCCGTGATGCGATTGTGTTTGGAATCTTATTGTTGATCTTGATTGTAAGACCAGCAGGTATTCTTGGTAAAAATGTGAAAGAGAAGGTGTAAGCCATGAAACAAAATTTAAAAGCAAATTTAGCCTGGCTTGGTCTTTTGGTCGCAGGTTTTATCTTGATCCAAGTTTTAGTTTTAGCCGGGGTCCTCAATCTTTTCTATATCCAGATTTTAGAACAAATCGGTATTAATATTATCCTTGCTGTTGGTCTGAACCTCATCGTTGGTTTCTCAGGTCAGTTTTCACTGGGACATGCTGGGTTTATGGCAATTGGTGCCTATGCTGCAGCTATTATCGGATCTAAATCTCCTACTTATGGTGCTTTCTTTGGAGCAATGTTGCTAGGAGCCTTGATATCTGGAGCTGTTGCTTTGATTGTCGGAATTCCAACGCTTCGCTTAAAAGGTGATTATCTTGCTGTTGCAACTCTGGGTGTTGCAGAAATTATTCGTATTTTCATCATAAACGGTGGAAGTCTTACTAATGGTGCTGCTGGGATTTTAGGAATTCCAAATTTCACAAGCTGGCCAATGGTTTATATTTTTGCAGTCCTTACGACGATAGCGACTTTGAATTTTCTTCGTAGTCCGATTGGGAGAACGACCTTATCTGTTCGTGAAGACGAAATTGCAGCAGAGTCTGTAGGTGTCAATACCACTAAAATTAAAATCATTGCCTTTGTTTTCGGAGCCATTACAGCAAGTATTGCAGGTTCTCTCCAAGCTGGATTTATCGGTTCTGTAGTTCCAAAGGATTATACCTTTATCAGCTCCATCAATATCTTGATTATCGTCGTATTTGGTGGCTTAGGATCAATTACAGGGTCAATTGTTGCTGCTATTGTTCTTGGAATTTTGAATATGCTTCTCCAAGATGTGGCTAGCGTTCGTATGATTATTTATGCTCTGGCTTTGGTACTTGTTATGATTTTCAGACCAGGTGGTCTTCTTGGAACATGGGAATTAAGTCTGTCACGCCTCTTTAAAAAAGGTAAGAAGGAGGGACAAAACTAATGGCATTACTTGAAGTAAAAAATTTAACCAAGCATTTTGGTGGTTTAACGGCTGTTGGAGATGTAACTCTTGAATTAAATGAAGGGGAACTTGTTGGCTTGATTGGTCCAAATGGAGCTGGTAAAACAACTCTTTTCAACTTGTTGACAGGAGTTTATGAACCAAGTGAAGGGACAGTAACCTTGGATGGACATTTATTAAATGGGAAACAGCCCTATAAGATTGCCTCTCTAGGACTTAGCCGCACCTTCCAAAATATTCGCCTCTTTAAGGATTTGACAGTTTTAGAGAATGTTTTGATTGCTTTTAGCAATCATCATAAAAAGCATGTTTTGGCTAGTTTCTTCCGTTTACCTGCCTATTACAAGAACGAAGAAGAACTAGAAACAAAAGCGATGGACTTGCTGAAGATTTTTGAACTCGATAAGGATGCTCAAACTCTTGCCAAAAATCTTGCTTATGGCCAACAACGTCGTTTGGAAATTGTTCGTGCCCTTGCTACAGAACCTAAAATTCTCTTTTTGGATGAGCCTGCAGCGGGTATGAATCCACAAGAAACTGCAGAATTGACTGAGTTGATTCGTCGCATCAAGAATGAATTCAACATTACTATCATGCTGATTGAACATGATATGAACTTGGTCATGGAAGTTACTGAGCGTATCTACGTCCTTGAGTACGGTCGCTTGATTGCACATGGAACTCCAGAAGAAATTAAGAGCAATAAACGAGTTATCGAAGCTTATCTAGGAGGTGAAGTCTAATGTCTATGTTAAAAGTTGAAAACCTCTCAGTACACTACGGTATGATTCAAGCTGTACGTGATGTGAGCTTTGAAGTCAATGAAGGAGAAGTTGTTTCCCTCATCGGTGCTAATGGAGCTGGTAAAACAACCATTCTTCGTACCTTGTCAGGCCTTGTTCGTCCAAGTTCTGGTCGAATTGAGTTTTTGGGGCAAGAAATCCAAAAGATGCCTGCACAAAAGATTGTGGCATCAGGACTTTCTCAAGTACCAGAAGGACGTCATGTCTTCCCTGGTTTGACTGTTTTGGAAAATTTGGAGATGGGTGCCTTTCTAAAGAAAAATCGAGAAGAAAACCAAGCAAATCTAAAAAAAGTCTTTTCACGTTTTCCACGTTTGGAAGAACGAAAAAACCAAGATGCAGCTACCCTCTCTGGTGGTGAACAGCAGATGCTTGCTATGGGACGTGCGCTCATGTCAACACCGAAACTTCTTTTGTTAGACGAACCATCAATGGGACTTGCTCCGATTTTTATCCAAGAAATTTTTGATATTATCCAGGATATCCAAAAACAAGGAACAACCGTTCTCTTGATTGAGCAAAATGCCAATAAAGCACTTGCTATTGCAGATAGAGGCTATGTACTTGAAACGGGTAAGATTGTCCTATCAGGAACAGGAAAAGAACTCGCAGCATCAGACGAAGTCAGGAAAGCATATTTAGGTGGCTAAAACAATCCAGTGGATTGTTTTAGTCGGCAGATAAAAATTGCGGCAGCAATTAACATCTAGTCCGGGGGACCTTTTTAGTCGGCGGATAGAGATTGCTTTGCAATCATAGAATCCACATAAGTAAAAGTTTAAGAGCTCTTAGGTGGGGCTCTTTTTCTTTTTAGCTATCAGATTTTTCTAAATTTTGAAAAAGAAATGAAAGCGTTTGATAGCTTTTCGCAAAAAGTGTATAATAAAACTATAAATATAAAGGAGATTTCCTATGGCAGTTAAAGATTTTATGACTCGCAAGGTCGTTTATATTAGTCCAGATACGAATGTAGCACACGCAGCCGATTTGATGCGTGAACAAGGCTTACACCGTCTTCCTGTTATTGAAAATGATAAATTAGTAGGCCTTGTAACGGAAGGTACAATAGCAGAAGCTAGTCCATCTAAAGCAACTAGTCTTTCAATCTTTGAGATGAACTACTTGCTTAACAAGACAAAGGTAAAAGATGTCATGATTCGTGATGTTGTTACTGTTTCAGGCTATGCAAGTTTGGAAGATGCAACTTATCTCATGCTAAAAAATAAGATTGGTATTTTACCAGTTGTTGACAATGGCCAACTATACGGCGTTATTACGGATAGAGATGTATTCAGAGCCTTTCTTGAAATTGCTGGCTATGGTGAAGAGGGAATCCGTGTTCGTTTTATCACAGAAAATGAAGTTGGAGTTTTAGGTAAGATTGTTTCTTTAATCGTTGAGGAAAATCTTAATATCTCTCATACTGTTAATATTCCACGTAAAGATGGTAAGATCATTATTGAAGTTCAAATTGAGGGAACGATTGATCTTAATTCCTTGAAGAAGAAATTCGAAGAAGAGGATATTCTCGTAGATGAAATTGCAAAAACTTCTGCTAAAAAACTCTAAAGAGTAAACTATTATTGTTTTACACTTGCGAAAAAAATTTTTTTCTAGTATAATGGTTTATTGTGAGCAAACCTCACTTACCCCTTGCAATGTCTTGGGGTCATTAGACCAAAAGGAGGAACATATCAATGGCTAAATACGAAATTCTTTATATCATTCGTCCAAACATTGAAGAAGAAGCGAAAAACGCTTTGGTAGCACGTTTTGACTCTATCTTGACTGACAACGGTGCAACTGTTGTTGAATCAAAAGATTGGGAAAAACGTCGTCTTGCATACGAAATCCAAGATTTCCGTGAAGGACTTTATCACATCGTTAACGTTGAAGCAAACGATGACGCAGCTCTTAAAGAGTTTGACCGTTTGTCAAAAATCAACGCTGACATTCTTCGTCACATGATCGTCAAACTTGACGCGTAAGAAGGTAGATTATGATTAACAATGTTGTACTTGTAGGGCGTATGACACGTGATGCAGAGTTGCGCTATACCCCATCAAATGTAGCAGTTGCTACTTTTACTCTTGCAGTAAACCGTACATTTAAGAGTCAAAATGGTGAGCGTGAAACTGATTTTATCAATGTTGTCATGTGGCGCCAACAGGCTGAAAATCTTGCTAACTGGGCTAAAAAAGGCTCACTTATCGGGGTGACAGGTCGTATTCAGACTCGTAGTTACGATAATCAGCAAGGACAACGTGTCTATATCACCGAAGTTGTGGCTGAAAATTTCCAAATGTTGGAAAGTCGTAGCGTGCGTGAGGGACATACAGGCGTAGCTTATACAGCCCCAACTGCTAACAATGCAGCACCTACAAATTCAGTACCAGACTTTTCACGTGATGAAAATCCATTCGGATCAACAAATCCTTTGGATATTTCAGATGATGATTTACCATTCTAATGGACAATTAAAACTATAAAGGAGAAAAAACATGGCTCAACAACGTCGTGGCGGATTCAAACGCCGTAAAAAAGTTGATTACATCGCAGCAAACAAAATTGAATATGTTGATTACAAAGATACTGAGCTTCTTAGCCGTTTCGTTTCAGAACGTGGGAAAATCCTTCCTCGTCGTGTAACTGGAACTTCAGCTAAAAACCAACGTAAAGTAACAACAGCTATCAAACGCGCTCGCGTAATGGCTTTGATGCCTTTCGTAAACGAAGATTAAAAAAAGGGGTCCAGTGGACCTCTTTTTCATGAGCTTGAAAACAAGAAAGCGAATTAAGACCCCAACGGGTCTTTTTTTCACGAGTTTTGAAACGAGAAGGCGAGTTAGACCCGGGTGGGTCTTTTTTTCAGGTCCGGGTAGACCGCTTTTTTTACAAGCTGGATAGGGTTAGTAGGGAATTTCATCAGTTTATGGTATAATGAATAGAGTGAGTTAAGGAGGTCTTGCAATGGATGCCAAGTTAAGATACAAGGCTAAGAAGATTAAGGTTATCTTTTTTGATATAGATGATACTTTACGTAATTCAAAGACTGGCTTTATTCCAAGTACTATTCCTACAGTATTTCAACAATTGTGCGATAGAGGAATCTTGACAGGAATTGCGACTGGTCGAGGCATTTTTGGCGTCGTACCAGAGATTAAAGCACTCAAGCCTGATTTCTTTGTAACCTTGAATGGTGCCTATATTGAAGATAAAAAAGGTAGTGTTCTGTATAGTCATAAAATCGCTAGGGATAAGGTTGAGGAGTATATTGCTTGGACAAAGGAAGTGGGAATTGACTACGGTTTGGTTGGTAGTCATGAGGCTAAATTATCTAGACGAACAGAAATGATTAGCCAGGCCATTGATCCAATTTATCCTGATTTAGAGGTGGACCCTGATTTTTATCAAAAAGAAGATATTTATCAGATGTGGACCTTTGAGGATCAGGGAGATGACTTGACCTTGCCTGAAAGTTTAGCATCAACTTTGCGCATGGTACGCTGGCATGAACATTCGTCAGATGTTGTGTCGATTTCTGGTTCAAAAGCAGCTGGAGTAGCCAAAGTGGTAGACCAATTAGGTCTTAAACCTGAAAACGTCATGGTTTTTGGAGACGGTCTTAACGATTCAGAACTCTTTGATTATGCAGGCATTAGTGTTGCTATGGGAATTTCTCATGACAAAATCAAAGAAAAAGCAGATTATATTACAAAAACATTAGAAGAAGACGGCATTTTTGATGCCTTAGAAGGATTTGGTATGGTAGAAAAAGAATTACATTTTCCACAAGTAGACATTGAAGCAGTAGAAGGTCCGATTGCGACTATTAAAACAAATCATGGAGATATGCGCATTAAGCTTTTCCCTGAACATGCACCAAAAACAGTAGCCAACTTTATTGCTTTATCAAAAGATGGTTACTATGATGGTGTCATTTTCCATCGTATTATTAAAGACTTTATGATTCAAGGTGGGGACCCAACTGGTACAGGTATGGGTGGTGAATCTATCTATGGTGAGTCATTTGAAGATGAATTTTCAGAAGAGCTTTACAATGTTCGCGGAGCTCTTTCTATGGCAAATGCTGGACCAAATACAAATGGTAGCCAGTTCTTTATCGTGCAAAATCAACACTTGCCATATTCTAAGAAAGAAATTGCTCGTGGTGGTTGGCCAGAACCAATTGCAGAAATTTATGCAGAAAAAGGTGGAACTCCTCACTTAGACCGCCGTCATACAGTTTTCGGTCAACTTGCAGATGAAGCATCTTATAAGGTTTTGGATGCTATTGCAGGTGTGGAAACAGGTGCAATGGACAAGCCAGTTGAAGATGTAGTCATTGAAACGATTGAAATTGAGGACTAAAATGAAAATCGGTGATAAGTTAAATGGCCGTATTACTGGGATTCAGCCTTATGGTGCTTTTGTTGAGTTAGAAACAGGAGTGACAGGACTGATTCATATCTCAGAGATTCGGACAGGATTTATAGAAAATATCCATGACGTTTTAAAAGTTGGTGAAGAAGTACAGGTTCAAGTGGTTGATTTTGATGAGTTTACTGGGAAAGCTAGTCTTTCCATCCGTACTTTAGAAGAAGAAAAACATCAACTACCAAGACGGAGACGCTTTTCAAGCGATCGATACAAATATGGTTTTGCTCCCTTAGGACAGATGATGCCAATATGGACTAAAGAAGCTCTTTCGAATCTAAATGAGATGAAACATTAGGTCATTCAAATATGTGAATAAGCTGACGTGACAAATTAGGAAAAATGATGGAAGAACAGTTATTAAAACCAGGTGAGAGAATCAATCAACTATTCTCTACGGATATCAAAATCATTCAAAATAGAGAGGTTTTTAGCTATTCGGTGGATAGTGTCCTCTTATCACGTTTTCCACGTTTTCCTAAAAAGGGCTTAATTGTGGATTTTTGTGCAGGCAATGGGGCTGTTGGACTTTTTGCTAGTAGTCGTACCAAGGCGAAAATCCTATCTGTAGAAATCCAAGAACGTCTAGCAGACATGGCTGAACGCTCAGTTCGTTTAAATAGCTTAGAAAAACAGATGCAGGTCATTTGTGATGATTTGAAAAATATGCCTAATCATCTTCAAGGAAGTAAAGTAGATATGATTTTGTGCAATCCACCTTATTTCAAGGTAGATCCTCATTCTAATCTGAACGAGAGCGAGCATTATCTTTTGGCTAGGCATGAGATCACAACTAATTTAGAAGAAATTTGTAGAAGTGCTCAAAAAATTCTCAAATCAAATGGTCGGTTAGTTATGGTGCATCGTCCAGATCGATTGCTAGATATCTTAGATAGGCTCCAACAACATAATTTAGCTCCAAAACGTCTACAATTTGTTTATCCTAAGCGTGAGAAGGAAGCTAATATGCTATTAATTGAAGCTATTAAAGACGGTTCCACTAGTGGCTTCAAGGTTTTGCCACCATTAATCATTCACAATGATGATGGCACTTATACACCAGAAGTTCAAGAGATTTACTATGGAAGTTAAGGCTTATATGTATGTAGTTGAGTGTTGCGATGGTTCTTACTATACAGGTTATACAACAGATGTGAAGAAACGGATTGCCGTGCACAATAGCGGTAAAGGTGCCAAGTATACACGCGCTCGATTGCCGGTAAAACTCATCTTTGCGGAAGGTTTTGACAGCAAGGAAGAGGCCATGTCTGCTGAAGCTCTTTTCAAGCGCAAGACACGCATGCAAAAAGAACATTATCTCAAAGAGTGTCAAAATAAGAATTTAGTCGATGCTTTTGATATGTAATGAGGAGTCCTTTGGCTCCTCTTATTTTTGTCAAAAATTGAAAAAAATGCTACAATAAAGAGAATAAAGAAACGAGGTATTATCATGTCTAAGATTCTAGTATTTGGTCACCAAAATCCAGATTCAGATGCTATTGGTTCATCAGTAGCCTTCGCTTATCTTGCAAAAGAAGCTTATGGTTTGGATACAGAAGCGGTGGCTCTTGGAACTCCAAATGAAGAAACAGCTTTTGTATTGGATTATTTTGGTGTAAAGGCACCACGCGTTATCACATCAGCTAAAGCAGAAGGTGCAGAACAAGTCATCTTGACTGACCACAATGAATTCCAACAATCAGTGTCAGATATCGCTGAAGTTGAAGTTTACGGTGTGGTCGATCACCACCGTGTGGCTAACTTTGAAACTGCAAGCCCACTTTACATGCGTTTGGAACCAGTTGGATCAGCATCTTCTATTGTTTACCGCATGTTCAAAGAACACGGTGTAGCAGTACCAAAAGAATTGGCTGGTTTGATGCTTTCAGGTTTGATTTCAGATACTCTTCTTTTGAAATCTCCAACCACTCACCCATCAGATAAAGTGATTGCGCCTGAATTGGCAGAATTGGCTGGTGTGAACTTGGAAGAATATGGTCTTGCAATGTTGAAAGCTGGGACTAACTTGGTAAGCAAATCGGCAGAAGAATTGATCGATATCGATGCGAAAACTTTTGAATTGAATGGTAACAAGGTTCGTGTTGCCCAAGTCAATACAGTTGATATTGCTGAAGTCTTGGAACGCCAAGCTGAAATCGAAGCAGCTATCCAAGCTGCAAATGCAGCTAACGGCTACTCTGACTTTGTCTTGATGATTACAGATATCGTTAACTCAAACTCAGAAATTTTGGCTCTTGGTGCTAATATGGACAAGGTAGAAGCAGCTTTCAGCTTCAAACTTGAAAACAACCACGCTTTCCTTCCAGGTGCTGTTTCACGTAAGAAACAAGTGGTACCACAATTGACTGAAAGCTTTAATGCATAATGATAGGTGGGGAAACCCATCGTTAAAAGGAGTTTCGGCTCCTTTTTTGCTAGGAGAGAAGTATGTTAGAATCTGGCGATTTGATTTTTGTGAGAGAAGATACGGAAATAGGACAGGCCATCCAGGAATCTACTGGTCACTATAGCCATGTGGCCATCTTTTTGGACGGCTTTATTTATCACGCTACTGGAGAAGCAGGTGTTGTCCGCCAAGAACCGGTAGATTTCTTTGAGTCTGATCGAGTCTACGATCTTTATCGCTATCCGGGAATTGATCTCAAAGAGGTCAAAAAGAAAGCAGAGAGCCACTTAGGGGTTCCCTATAATGCTTCCTTTTACACAGATGGAACCGGTTTTTACTGTTCCCAATATATTGCAGCCATCTTACCCATTTTTGAGACCATTCCCATGAAGTTTGGGGATAATATGCAGGAAATCAGTGATTTCTGGAGAGACTACTATAAAGAACTAGGACTAGCAGTACCTCTGAATCAGCCCGGTACCAATCCAAGTCAATTAGCAGCATCTTCTCTTTTAGTTTGTAAAGAAAGGAATCTTCATGATTCAGATTTTTAATCCATCTCGTTTGACACGACAATCATTCTTTAGAGATTTGGTTGATTATCTTGACCAGCATGATGATGTTATCCTACGCGATATCAAGGCTCAGTTTCCATATCAACCAGTTGATAAATTTATGGAGGAGTACATTAAAGCAGGCTTGATTTTGAGAGAACATAAACGCTATTATATCAGTCTTCCCTTTCTAGAGTCTACAGATTCTCTTGAACTGGATCGAGAAGTCTTTGTGAGAGAAGAGAGCTCAGTCTATCAGGAATTACAGGAGAAACTTTTTCAAACAGAATTGCGCAATCATACGAATGCAGCACTTTTAGTGGAAAAGACGGACTTTGCAAGACAAAAAATGACCTTATCCAATTATTTTTATAAGGTTAAACATCAGTATCCTTTAACAGCACAGCAGCAAGAGCTTTATGGGATTTTAGGAGATGTGAATCCTGAGTATGCTCTCAAGTATATGACAACCTTTTTGCTCAAGTTTCTTAAAAAAGACCAAGTCCAGCAAAAACGTCGAGACATTTTTGTGGATAGCTTAGAAATCTTAGGGTATATTCGAAAAAATGATGCAAGTAAGTACGAATTAGCAGTTGATTTTGATCGGGAGAGGCTAACTTTCTTTTTGATTTAACTTTTCTTTTTGAGCTATTTGTTTGACTTTGAGTAGGAATAAAGGTAGACTGAAACCAATCGATATTTTTATCGGAAAAATAAAAGGAGACAAATATATGTCAGTTGAAAATAAATTTGACCAAGCTAAAGGTTCTATTAAAGAAAGTTTTGGTAAACTTACTGGAGATAGTAAAACTCAAGCTGAAGGTACCACAGAAAAAACAGTTGCTAAGCTAAAAGAAGTGGCTGAAGAAGTAAAAGAAACTGTTGAAGGTGCAGTAAATGGTTTGAAAAACTCTTTTAAAAAAGAAGACTAAAAAACAAGGGATTTAATCCCTTGTTTTTGGTTTATAAGTAACGTTTGGCAATGGCTGCATCACCCGGGTACTCTTCTTTTACGCCGTTGATGATTTGGTAGCAATCCGCTCCTTTTCCTGCAAGGATGACTGCATCTAGTGGTTGACTGGTAACAGACATTGCAGTTTTAATGGCCTCTTCACGGTCGATGATTGTTTTAACGGGATGCTCAATGTAGCTACTGATTTCATCAGCGATTGCACGTGGATCCTCGTAGTTAGGATCATCTGTGGTGAGAAATACTTGAATTTCAGGATGCTTGTTTAAAAGAAGACCGAAATCTTTTCGGCGACTTTCTCCCTTGTTTCCTGTGGATCCGAGAACGAGTGCAATGTTACCAGTGTGATGTTCTTCAACAACGGAGATTAGTTTTGTAAGACTATCGCCATTGTGGGCATAGTCAATGATAACCTTGGCCCCATTTTTCTGAGTCAGAACTTCCATACGGCCTGGAACTCGAGTTTCGGCAATTCCTTTTTGGATATCCTCTAGACTAGCTCCGAGACGCAGACAGGCAAGACCTGCTGCTACAGCATTTTCTTGGTTGAAATGTCCGATTAATTGAATATCATAATCTCCTGCCAATTTTCCAGTAGCTGAAAAGCGAAAGGCCTTGGAATTTTTGATTTGATTATCAGACTGGCTACCATAAAAGTCATGTTCTTTTTGTTCAACTTCTTCTTTGAGAAGGTTGAAGTGGTCCATATCACTATTGACTACAACAGCACGACTATTTTCCATCAGTAACCGTTTGTGGTAGAAGTAGTCTTCAAAAGTCGGATGTTCAATGGGACCAATATGGTCAGGAGTAATGTTAAGGAATACCCCAACATCAAAGGTTAAACCGTAAACTCTGTGAACTAGGTAAGCTTGACTGGAAACTTCCATGACGAGGTGAGTACGGTTATTCTTAACGGCTTGTGCCATCATGTCAAAGAGATCGATGTTTTCGGGTGTTGAGAATGAAGATTTAAAGAATGTCTTGCCATCTAAAGTGGTATTCATAGTGGACAAGAGCGCGGTTTGGTAACGTTGAGACAAGATATGATAAGCAAAGTAGGCTGCTGTCGTCTTCCCCTTAGTTCCGGTAAAGGCTAGAATTTTGAGTTTCTTTTGAGGATTGCCATAAAACACCATGGCAATTAAACTCATGGCTTTTTTGATGTTATTAACTACAATGACAGGGATACCGACTTGGTAATCTTTTTCAGCTACATACCAGCCCAAACCTTGTGAGATAGCTGACACAAGATATTCTTCTTTAAAAGCTGCACCCTTTGCAAAAAAGAGGCAGTTTTCTTTGGCTTTTCGACTATCATAGCTAATGCTATCAAACGTAACATTCGTGTAGTTATAGAGGTAATTTTCGTGGTCGATAATTTCACGGAAGAGACCATCTTTTTTTAAAATATTCAAAACAGTTTCAATCTTTATCATACTTTCTATTATAAACTTCGAGCCCAAAATTTACAAGTAACAAGGAAAAGTTTATAATGGAAGATAAGGAACTTTTCCTAGTGATTAAATATGAATGAGGAAGCTATGTCAAACGAAACTAATCATCAGCAAGCCCAGATGTTACGAGGGACTGCTTGGCTAACTGCTAGTAACTTTATCAGTCGCTTACTTGGGGCAGTGTACATCATTCCCTGGTATATCTGGATGGGAACTTATGCGGCAAAGGCCAATGGCCTCTTTACCATGGGGTATAATATTTATGCATGGTTCTTACTAATTTCAACAGCAGGAATTCCGGTTGCGGTTGCAAAGCAAGTGGCTAAATACAATACTATGCAGGAAGAAGAGCATAGTTTTGCCCTGATTCGAAGTTTCCTCGGCTTTATGACGGGGCTCGGTTTTGTCTTTGCTTTAGTTCTGTATCTGTTTTCCCCTTGGTTGGCTGATCTTTCGGGTGTGGGGAAAGATTTGATTCCCATTATGCAAAGTCTAGCATGGGCTGTCTTGATTTTTCCATCTATGAGTGTTATCCGTGGCTTCTTCCAAGGGATGAACAACCTGAAACCTTACGCTATGAGTCAAATCGCTGAGCAGGTTATCCGTGTTATTTGGATGCTTTTAGCCACCTTTATCATCATGAAGCTCGGTTCGAAGGATTATCTATCTGCAGTAACTCAATCTACCTTTGCAGCCTTTGTTGGGATGGTCGCAAGTTTTGCAGTCTTGCTTTATTTCCTATTTAAGGAAGGATTACTTCAAAAAGTATTTGAAGCGCGAGATAAGATTGATGGCAAGAAGCTTTTAATCGACACAATTAAGGAAGCTATTCCCTTTATTATAACTGGTTCAGCAATTCAACTTTTCCAAATTCTGGATCAAATGACCTTTATCAATAGCATGAAGTGGTTTACCAACTACAGTAATGAAGACTTAGTAGTCATGTTTTCTTATTTCTCTGCTAATCCTAATAAGATTACCATGATATTAATTTCGGTGGGAGTTTCAATCGGTGGTGTAGGCCTTCCCCTCCTAACAGAGAACTATGTCAAGAGTGATTTACCAGCAGCTGCTCGTCTAGTTCAAAATAGTATCACCATGCTTTTCTTATTTCTTTTACCTGCCACAGTTGGAGTAGTTATGGTGGGTGAGCCTCTTTATACAGTATTTTATGGAAAACCAGATGCTCTAGCCTTGGGATTGTTTGTCTTTGCTGTTTTGCAGTCAACTATCTTGGGTCTGTATATGGTCTTATCACCAATGCTTCAGGCCATGTTTCGAAATCGCAAAGCAGTTCTATATTTTGTTTATGGAGCTATCGCTAAACTTGTTCTTCAATTGCCAGCCATAGCAATTTTCCATAGTTATGGCCCTTTGATTTCAACAACCATCGGTCTCATCATTCCAATTGTTTTAATATATCGTGAAGTCTGTCAGATAACAGGAGCTCGTCGAAAGATCATTTTGAAGAGAACAATTTTAGTCACTATTTTGACTCTAGTTATGTTTATCTTAGTTGGCTTTTTACAATGGCTTCTTGGATTTGTCTTCCAACCATCTGGACGTTTGTGGAGCTTCTTCTATGTCGCCCTAATCGGTGTAATTGGTGGTGGCCTCTACGGAGCTATGAGTCTTTATACTCGACTTTTGGATAAAGTTATCGGAAAGGCAAAAGCTGACCAGTTACGAGCACGATTGAAATTATCATAAACGTTTATAAATAAAACGAACAGTTTGAACTTTTTTATCTTAAAAACTTCAAACTGTTCATTTTTTATTAAAAAAAAAAGAAAAAAACATAAAAATGAATAAAAATGTAAATTTTTTATATGTAAACATTTGACTAAATAAAACACCGGTTGTATAATAAGACATATATTTGAAACAGGAGGTTTTGAAAATGAAAAAATCGAAAGCTAAATATCTGACACTAGCAGGTGTCGTCCTTAGTGCCGGATTCCTATTGAGCGCATGTAGTAGCTCGTCTAGTGCACCTAAAACTTATAACTACGTATATGGTGCTGACCCAGCCAGCCTAAATTATCTTCTAGAAAATCGTGCAACTACACTTGATGTTGTTACTAACTTGGTAGATGGTTTGATGGAAAACGACCAATACGGGAACTACATCCCTTCATTGGCAGAAGATTGGAGCGTTTCTCAAGATGGATTGACCTACACTTACAAACTTCGTAAAGATGCAAAATGGTATACAAATGAAGGTGAAGAATATGCACCTGTTACTGCAAAAGATTTTGTAACTGGATTGAAATATGCAGCAGATAATAAATCCCAAGCCTTGTATTTGGTTCAAGATTCAATTGTAGGTTTGGATGACTATGTTACAGGTAAATCTAAAGATTTCTCAACAGTAGGTGTCAAAGCTCTTGATGATCAAACTGTTCAATATACTTTGAAACAACCAGAACCATACTGGAATTCAAAAACAACTTCAAGTATTCTGTTGCCAGTTAATGAAGAGTTCTTGAATTCTAAAGGTGCTGACTTTGGTAAGATGGATCCTGCGGATATCTTATACAGTGGACCTTTCTTACTTAAATCATTCACTTCAAAATCTGCAATGGAATATACAAAGAATCCAAAATACTGGGATGCTAAGAATGTCAATGTAGATGAAGTGAAATTAAGCTACTTTGATGGTAGTGACCAAGATGCGCTTGTTCGTAACTTCTCTGAAGGAGTTTATAGCTTCGCTCGTCTCTACCCTAATAGTTCAAGCTTTGAAGGTGTGAAAGAAAAATACAAAGACAATATCGTCTACAGTATGCAAAATTCATCATCTTTCTACTATAACTTTAACTTAGATAGAAAATCTTATAAATATACTTCAAAAACAACTGACGCTCAAAAGAAATCTACTCAAGAAGCAGTCTTGAACAAATCTTTCCGTCAAGCAATCAACTTTGCTTATGATCGTACTTCTTATGCAGCCCAATCACAAGGACAAGATGGGGCTACTAAAGTCTTGAGAAACTTACTTGTTCCTCCAACTTTTGTTAATGTTGATGGTAAGAGCTTTGGTGATGCCGTAGCTGCTAAGGTTGTCAATTACGGTAAAGAATGGGAAAACATGAAGTTCGATGATGCTCAAGATGCATACTACAATGCTGATAAGGCTAAAGAAGCCTTCAGTAAAGCTAAGAGCGAATTGGAAGCTAAAGGTGTTCAATTCCCTATCCACTTAGATATGCCAGTTGACCAAGCTACTAAGAGAAGTGTCCAAGAAGCAAGCTCATTCAAACAATCGATCGAATCTGTTTTGGGTGCAGACAATGTTGTTATTGATATCCAAATGCTAAGCACTGATGAAATGGATGGTATTAGTTACCAAGCACAAACAGCTGCACAAAAAGATTATGACCTTTATAATGGTGGTTGGAGTCCAGACTATCAAGACCCATCAACTTATCTTGATACTCTCAGTTTGTCAAGTGGTGGTTCTCTTCAAAATCTAGGTATTGAACCTGGTGAAGCTAATGATAAAGCAAAAGCTGTTGGTCTTGATGTATATACGAAGATGGTTGAAGAAGCTGGTAAAGAACAAGATTTGAACAAGCGTTATGATAAATACGCAGATGCTCAAGCTTGGTTGGTTGATAGCTCACTAGCAATTCCTAACCTTTCTCTTGGTGGTACTCCTGGTTTGAGAAAAACAGTTCCATTCTCAACTGCATTCTCTCAAGCTGGTAATAAGGGTGTGGAATCATTCAAATACCTTAAATTGCAAGATAAAGTTGTAACAAAAGATGAGTATGAAAAAGCTAAAGAAAAATGGTTGAAAGAAAAAGAAGAATCTAATAAGAAAGCACAAGAAGATCTTGCCAACCATGTCAAATAATTAGCAATTTTATAAATAGAAACGATAGCCTACAATTTGGCTATCGTTTTTTGTATAGTTTGAAACTATAACTAGCTCTTGAAAACAAGAAAATGAGTAGGAGGAAATAAGTGGTACAATAGTTAGTATAGATTTGGAGGTATTGTATGAGTAAATCATTTCATATTAACACAATTTTAGCACAAGCAGGGATTAAGTCTGATGAAGCTACTGGTGCTTTGGTGACACCACTTCATTTTTCAACGACATATCAGCATCCAGAATTTGGTCAATCAACGGGTTATGACTATACGCGTACCAAAAACCCTACTCGTGCCAAAGCAGAGGAAGTCTTAGCGGCTATTGAATCAGCCCACTATGCTCTAGCAACTAGTTCTGGTATGTCTGCCATTGTACTAGCCTTTAGTATTTTTCCTGTTGGCAGCAAGGTTTTGGCTGTCCGTGACCTTTATGGAGGTTCTTTCCGTTGGTTCAATCAAATGGAGCAGGAAGGACGTTTCCACTTTACCTATGCCAACACAGAAGAAGAGTTGATTGCTGAGCTAGAAAAGGATGTGGATGTACTTTATATCGAAACGCCAACCAATCCTTTGATGTTGGAATTTGATATTGAAAAATTGTCAACATTAGCTCATGCTAAAGGTGCTAAAGTTGTTGTCGACAATACCTTCTACAGTCCAATCTATCAACGTCCAATTGAAGATGGAGCAGATATCGTTCTTCATTCAGCGACAAAATACCTTGCAGGACATAATGATGTTCTAGCTGGTGTGGTTGTGACAGATAGTGCGGATTTATACGAAAAACTCTTTTACAATCTCAATACGACAGGAGCTGTTTTGTCGCCATTTGATAGTTATCAATTGATTCGTGGACTTAAAACCTTGTCTCTTCGTATGGAGCGCTCAACTGCTAATGCTCAAGAAATCGTAGCATTTTTGAAACAATCACCTGCAGTAAAAGAAGTCTTGTATACAGGACGTGGGGGCATGATTTCCTTTAAAGTAGCAGATGAGAAACGCATTCCTCATATCTTAAATACTTTGAAAGTATTCTCTTTTGCTGAAAGTCTGGGTGGTGTAGAAAGTCTCATTACCTATCCAACCACTCAAACTCATGCCGATATTCCAGCAGAAGTGCGCCATTCTTATGGTTTGACAGATGATCTCTTGCGTTTGTCTATTGGGATTGAGGATGCTAGAGATTTGATTGCAGACTTGCGTCAAGCCTTGGAAGGATAAGACTATGGGAAAATATGATTTTACGACTTTGCCCAATCGTTTTGGCCAACATACCTATAAATGGAAAGAGGCAGAGACTGACCGTGAAGTATTGCCAGCCTGGATAGCAGATATGGATTTCGTGGTTTTACCAGAAATTCAACAAGCCGTACATGACTATGCGGAACAATTAGTTTATGGCTATACCTATGCTAGTGATGAGTTGATTGAAGCAGTACAAAATTGGGAAAGAAGCCAACATGGCTATGACTTTAAAAAAGATGCCCTCGTTTTTATTGAAGGTGTTGTACCCGCTATTTCAGTAGCGATTCAAGCTTTTACCAAAGAAGGCGAAGCTGTTCTCATCAATACTCCGGTCTATCCTCCGTTTGCTCGCACTGTTAAGCTCAATAATCGCAAACTGATTACGAATTCTTTAGTAGAAAAGGAAGGCATCTTTGAAATTGACTTTGACCAATTAGAAAAAGACTTTGTCGAAGAAGATGTGAAACTCTATGTTCTTTGCAATCCCCACAATCCTGGGGGACGTGTTTGGGAGAAGGAAGTCTTGGAGAAGATTGGTCAACTTTGTCAAAAATATGGAGTCTTGCTGGTATCTGATGAGATTCACCAAGACTTGGCACTTTTCGGGCATAAACACCATTCCTTTAATACGGTGAACCCTGACTTCAAGGATTTTTCAATTATTTTAAGCAGTGCTACTAAAACTTTTAACATAGCTGGGACCAAGAATTCCTATGCCATTATTGAAAATCCTAAGTTGAGAGTCGCTTTCCAAAAACGTCAGCTTGCAAATAATCAGCATGAAATCTCAGGACTAGGATATTTGGCAACAGAAGCTGCTTATCGCTATGGTAAGGATTGGCTAGAAGAACTTAAGAAAGTTCTTGAAAATCATATCAATTATGTAGTTGATGTATTTGAAAAAGAAACAAAGATTAAAGTCATGAAGCCACAAGGAACCTACCTCATTTGGCTTGACTTTTCAGCCTATAATATTAGCGATGAAGAACTAAGAAAGCTCTTGAGAGACGAAGCCAAGGTTATCCTAAATAGAGGTTTGGATTTTGGTGAAGAGGGAACATTGCATGCACGCTTAAACGTAGCCATGCCAAAAACCTTGCTAGAGCAAGTCTGTCAACGAATCGTAAAAGCTGTATCAAAATAAACAAAAAAAATAGCCTTTCTATGACTAAATATCTTAGAAAGGCTATTTTAATAGGGAGAATTATGGTATAATAAAGGGATAAAGTAAAGGGGCAGATATGGCTAAATTGATTCCAGGTAAACTTCGAATGGAGGGAGTAGAAGTCTACGAAACTGGTCAGATTAAAATTATGAAGGAGAAAGACAATCGCGTTTATGCGCGTGTAGCGGAAGAAGAAATTCGCTATAGTTTAGACGATGATTTGATCTTTTGTGCATGTAGTTTTTTCCAAAAAAGAGGCTACTGTGTTCATTTGGCGGCACTGGAATATTATTTTAAAAATGACCCTACAGGACAGGAAATTCTGCTCAATCTGGAGTCTAATCAGGAAGAGAAAGAAACTGTTGAGACACAGGTATCTATTGGAGGGAAATTTTTAGAAACTATCCAGCTTCCAAATCAGTCTAATAAATATCAGCTTTCTGCTCAAGGGCAGGTGGAAGCGGGGACTAATCGCATTGTCTGGACTTTAAGGATTGGTCTTTTTGGGCAAGAAAAGTTTTATGTGATTAGGGATATTCCGCTGTTCTTAAAAGTCATAGAGACTGCTAAACCTTACATGGTAGGAAAATATTACGAGCCTTCATTGAGAGTTGAGCAATTTGATAAAGATAGCCAAGGTGTCTTGAATTTCTTACGAGGATTGATTGAGGAGAAAGAAGAGCACAACATCTTTTTCCCAAATCAAGGGCGACATCTCTATTTCCCTAAAACGTTTTTTGAGCAGGGCGCTGACCTACTGATGGGTTTAGACGTCTTTCAATTTGACCATCAATTGTCAAGTTATCATCATTTGATTTTTCAAGATTTTGATGGTCAAGTAGGTTTGTTTTCTTTTCGAATTGAAGAAAAACCTAATTATTTTGGAATGGAAATTTTCGAACAGGAATGTCTCAATTTCTTTTATAGGGGACAAATTTTATTTTCTAAAGGAAATTTTTATATTTTGTCAAAAAACCAGGCTATTTTATTAAATGCGCTTAGAAAAGTTCCATTAGATTATAGTGGCAGGAAAATTTTACAGTTTGATACGAACGACCGAGACCTCTTAGCTTCGACCTTGTCCCAGTTTAAAGACCTCGGGAAAGTAGAAGCTCCTGAGTCTCTTCAAATCCAGACTTTCCGTCCTTCATTTTACATGGATCGAGAAGAGGATGGCTCTATTCGTTTGGATATGCAGTTTCAGTATGGAACTTGCCTAGTAACCAATCGTAATGAACTAGAGAAACTGCCTTTTTCTAGTGATATTCATTTGGAAAAACAAATTTTTCAGTTAGCTCTTTCTGCTGGATTTGAAGCTGATTTTCGTTCATGGCGTCAAAGTTTGAAAGCTGATGCAGTTTATGCGTTCTTCCAAGAAATTTTACCAGCATTTGCAGCTCTTGGGGAATTAAAGATTTCTGAGAGTTTGCAGGAGCTTTATCAGGTTCAGAAACCTCAAGTACATATCTCTTCCAAGGGGAGTCTTTTAGAGATTCGATTTGATTTTCAAGATATAGATCAAGAGGAAATCAATCGAGCTATGGAGGCTCTCGCTGCCAAACAGGACTATTATATTTCCTCCTCTAACCAGGTTTATTATTTCGATGAACAGACCAAACGTATTCGCAAGGAGTTAGAGGACTTGGGGATTGAAGAGATAGAGAGTGATTCTTTCCATGCACGCAAATCTTTAGCTTATACACTTTCTCATCTTTTTAAGGATCAGGATCAAGTTACTTTTACTGAAGAATTTCGAAATCTGGCACGTGATTTGACTCATCCAGAGGATTTCCCGATGAAACCTCTAGATATTCGAGCTCAACTCAGAGACTATCAGAAAAAGGGAATCCAATGGCTTCAAATGCTTCATCATTATGGGTTTGGAGGAATTTTAGCTGACGATATGGGGCTTGGGAAGACCTTGCAAGCTATCGCCTTTCTAAGTAGCCAGCTTCAAGACGATAGCCGAGTCTTAATCCTCGCTCCGTCTGGTTTAATTTATAACTGGGCTGACGAGTTTCAAAAATTTGCACCAAATTTGAATGTAGCAGTTGTACATGGCTTGAAACCATATAGAGAGGCTATCTTAGCAGAAAAACATCAAATTTATGTGACCAGTTATGCCACTTTCCGCCAGGATAGTGAGATTTATCAAGATTTATCTTTTGACTTTCTATTTCTAGACGAAGCTCAGGTGATGAAAAATGCCCAGACCAAAATTGCTAAAATTTTGAGGAAGTTTGTTGTTCCATCCGTCTTTGCTCTATCTGGAACCCCGATTGAAAATAATTTAGGGGAATTATGGTCTATTTTTCAAATTGTCTTGCCAGGATTTTTACCAGCAAAAAAAGACTTTATGAAATTACCAGCTGAAAGGGTTGCCCAGTTTATCAAACCTTTTGTTATGCGTCGTAAAAAAAGGGATGTTCTTACTGAGTTACCTGATTTGATTGAAGTAGTTTACAAGAATGAACTAGAGGATCAGCAAAAGACCATCTATCTCGCACAATTGCAACAGATGCAGGAACATTTAGGGAAGGTAACTGAGTTAGAATTTCAACGCAATCGTGTTGAAATATTAACAGGACTCATGCGTCTTCGCCAGATTTGTGACACTCCTTCACTCTTCATGAATGATTATCAAGGAGATAGCGGGAAGCTTGATAGTTTACACGATTTGCTCAATCAAATTGGTGAAGCAAATCATCGTGTACTCATCTTTTCTCAATTTAGAGGAATGCTGGACCGAATTGAGCAGGAATTACCTCAGATTGGCTTAACTTCCTTCAAGATTACAGGCTCAACTCCATCACATGAACGTCAAGAAATGACCAAGGCCTTTAATCAGGGCGAACGCGATGTTTTTTTGATTTCGCTAAAAGCTGGTGGAGTTGGTCTCAATCTAACTGGTGCGGACACCGTTATTCTGGTAGATCTATGGTGGAATCCAGCTGTTGAATCACAGGCTATAAGTAGGGCTCATCGCATGGGACAAGAGCAAGCTGTTGAGGTTTATCGTCTGGTGACTCGGGGAACAATTGAAGAAAAGATACAAGAGCTCCAGGAACAGAAAAAAAATCTAGTTTCAGAAGTCTTAGACGGAACAGAATCCCGTGGAAGTCTCACACTTGCTGAAATTCAAGAAATATTAGGAATTTCTGAAGCCAAGACTTGAAAAATCAAGACTTTACGCTATAATGGAGTATTGAAAGGGAATAAAAATGAAGCACGAAAGATTTCCAATAGTGTCAGATGATGAGATCATGCTGACAGAGATGCCATTTATGAACTTATATGATGAGTCGGATTTGATTAGTAATATTAAGGGAGACTACCAGGATAAAAACTACTTGGAATGGTCACCAATTACCAATGATAAAAAGTCTCCGACTAATGTACAAGAAAAACTAACTGAAAAAAAAGAAAAAACCTACGCTGAGCTTGCTCGTGAAGAAGCAAGAGCTGATTTGAAACGGAAACGTTCAGCAAAGTATTTGACTCAAGATGTTAGCTTTACAAAACGTCATAAACCTTCAAATAATGTAGTAAGACAGGCAAATCATCCAACAGCTCCTTTCCAAAAGGAAAATTCAGGTGAACTTGCAAGATATAGTGACAAGCTAACGCAAAGCCATTATATTTTAGCTGAAATGGCTCCTAAGATACAACAAACAACCACAGAAGAGCATCTGGGACCAAAGAAAAATAATTATGATTTTCTAAAGAAAAGTCAAATCTACAACAAAAAAGAAAATCAAAAAGAAAAAGAACGTAAAATAGCTCAAGAATTAAACTTGACAAGGATGACAGAGTAAAGGGGAAATAAGATGGCAAAAACCTATCATTTTATCGGAATTAAAGGATCAGGAATGAGTGCCTTGGCTTTGATGTTGCACCAAATGGGGCATAAGGTTCAAGGATCTGATGTAGAGAAATATTACTTTACACAACGTGGATTAGAGCAAGCAGGGATTAAAATTTTACCTTTTGATGAGAAAAATCTTCAAGGGGATTTAGAGATTATCGCTGGGAATGCCTTTCGCCCAGATAACAACGTAGAAATTGCCTACGCAGATAAGAATGGGATAAGTTATAAACGTTATCATGAGTTCCTTGGTAGCTTTATGCGTAACTTTGTCAGTATGGGAGTTGCGGGTGCACATGGTAAAACATCAACAACAGGGATGCTTTCTCACGTATTATCACATATTACTGATACGAGCTATTTAATTGGGGACGGTACAGGTCGTGGTTCTGCAAATGCCAAGTATTTTGTCTTCGAATCAGACGAGTATGAACGCCATTTCATGCCTTATCATCCAGAGTATTCCATCATTACCAATATCGACTTTGACCATCCAGACTACTTTACGAGCCTAGATGATGTTTTCAATGCCTTTAACGATTACGCAAAACAAATCACGAAAGGTCTGTTTGTATTCGGTGAAGATAAAGAGTTGCGTAAGATTACGAGTAATGCTCCAATCTATTATTATGGATTTGATGCTGAAAATGACGACATTGTAGCCAGCAATCTTCTTCGCTCAACGACAGGCTCAACCTTCACAGTTCATCATCATGGAGAAAATCTTGGGCAGTTCCACATTCCTACTTTTGGTCGTCACAACATCATGAATGCAACAGCAGTAATTGGTTTACTTTATACTGCAGGCTTTGACATGGATTTAGTTCGCGAACACTTGAAGACTTTTGGAGGAGTAAAACGTCGCTTTACAGAAAAAATTGTCAATGATACTGTTATTATCGATGATTTTGCACACCATCCAACTGAAATTATTGCTACCTTAGATGCTGCGCGTCAAAAATATCCACACAAGGAAATTGTAGCTATTTTCCAACCGCATACCTTTACAAGAACCATTGCCTTGTTAGATGAATTTGCGGATGCCCTAAACCAAGCGGATGCCGTTTATTTGGCACAAATTTATGGTTCAGCCCGTGAGGTTGATCATGGGGATGTTAAAGTGGAAGACCTAGCTAATAAAATTCATAAAAAACATCAAGTTATTACTGTTGAAAATGTATCTCCTCTTCTTGATCATGACAATGCAGTCTACGTATTCATGGGAGCGGGTGATATTCAAACCTACGAATACTCATTTGAACGTCTCTTGTCAAATTTGACCAGCAATGTTCAGTAAGGAATAACATGGAATGTCCAATTAACATTAGGGAAGCTCAGCATTCAGATATTGAACAAATTTGTTCGATACAGGAAAGTACTCTGAATTTCCAAGACCAACTAACTCAAGAAATACTAGAAGAACGTATCCGCAATCATGCGGATACGTTTCTCTTAGCCAGCTTTGATAATCAGGTAATTGCTTATATCGTTGCAACGACTATTACCGACTTTTCTTTACACAAATGGATTATAGATAACAAAGATGAGGATTCTATTAACGAAATCTCAACAATCATTGAAGAACTATCAGTACATCCAGACTTTCAGAAACAAGGTTTTGGAACCTTGTTACTTGCAAGTCTTAAGGAAGTTACCCGTCAAAAAAATAGTCCAACTATTTATTTTCTCTGTAAAGATGAATTGCTTTCTTACTTTGAACTGAATGGATTTATAGATCAAGGGTTCATAGAAGGAGAAAGAAGCAGTGAAGATGCCTTTCTCATGTGTTGGGGGAATCCCTTTTATCAGGAGGAGTTATGATTATTCGACCAGCTAGACTAGACGATTTAGACCGTATTGTAGAGATTGAATTAGAGAATTTTTCGATAGAAGAAGCCATACCTCGCTCTGTTTTTGAAGCACATTTAAAGAAAATAGAGACCAGTTTTCTGGTGGCTGAAAAAGAAGGGGAGATTCTTGGCTATATTGAAGGACCGGTAGTCCCCAATCGTCACTTGCAGGACCAATCTTTTACTGAAGAAATAGAAGATTACAGTCATCAAAAAGGTGGTTACATATCTGTAACTTGTCTGTCCATTACTAAGGAAGCCCAATCATTAGGACTGGGACGAAAACTCTTAACTGCCTTGAAAGAAGTGGCTTTTAAGTATGAACGCAAGGGAATTAATTTAACCTGCCACGATTACCTCATTGAATATTATGAAAAACATGGTTTTGTCAATGAAGGAAGATCTAAGTCGCAGTTTGCAGGGGAAGAATGGTATGATATGGTCTGGGTAAACAGGAATTAGTTGGTAGAATGGTATCTATGGTTGCTTTTCTTTGGTTTTTGAGATATAATATTAAGGATTATCAACAAGGAGGTAATTACCTTTGAGCGAACATTCAAATGAAGAAGAAAAATTAAGTTTTAAAGAAAAAATTCTACGTGACTTAGAGCAACAGAAAAAAGAGGCCACTAAATCAGAACAAACTGACGATCTCCTTTCAACTTTAGTCAATTCTTCTGAGTTAACTTCAGGAAAAAAAGAACCAAGCATATCTGATGAAGAGTTAATTGAAAAATCAGTTTCAGCTGTGGATCAGTTAATTGATAATGCACCAGCTGTTCCTCCACGTCCAACTATTACAGAAGAAGCTCCAGAAGAGGTTGTTGAGTCATTTCAATCTATCTCAGAAAAAGAAGAAAAACATTCAATTCCAACAAAGGTGTCAGTTTCATACCGCACTCAGGATGCTTCACCTGAAGTGGATGAAACGGTAAAACCTGAATCAGATCAGGAAGAAACTACAACTGAAAATCCTGTTGAAGTAGACACAGAAGCGCCAGGACTTTCTAGAAGAAGTCAAAGAGAGCCTGTGAAACCAATTAAGAAAAAGAAAAAATCCCACTTTAAAGGAATTTTAATGACCATATTGGTATTGTTGATCTTACTTGGTGCTGGTGGGTTCTTTGGTCTCCGTTATGCTGAGTCAGCTTTGCTACCTGTAGATCCAAGTTCTAAACAATATGTGACTGTACAAATTCCTGATGGAGCTAATACTCAACAAATTGGTGAAACCTTGGAGAATTCTGGTTTAATTAAAAATAGTTTGGTATTTACCATGTATGCCAAGTATAAGAATTACTCTGACTTAAAATCAGGTTATTATAACTTGAAGAAAAGTATGAGTACAGAGGAATTGATTAAAGCGCTACAAAAGGGTGGGACACCAGAACCTCAAGAACCTTCCCTAGCAGAATTGACTATCCCTGAAGGTTATACTTTGGAACAAATTGCACAGACAGTTGGTCAACTTCAAGGCGACTTTAAGGAACCTTTGACTGCAAATGCATTTATGGCAAAAGTTCAAGATGAAAGCTTTATTACTAAAGAGGTTGCTAAATATCCGAACCTACTTGAAAGCTTACCGGCTAAAGATAGTGGTGTCCGTTATCGTTTAGAAGGCTATCTTTTCCCTGCAACCTATACGATTAAAGAAAGTACAACTGTTGAAAGTCTAATTGATGATATGTTGGCAGCTATGGATAAAAATCTATCTAATCACTATGCTACCATCAAACAAAAGAATTTAACAGTTAATGAGCTATTAACGATTGCTTCTCTTGTTGAAAAAGAAGGTGCAAAAACAGATGATCGTAAGTTGATTGCTGGAATCTTCTATAATCGCTTGAATCTTGGTATGCCACTTCAAAGTAATATTGCCATTCTTTATGCAGAAGGTAAACTTGGTCAAAATATCAGTCTTGCTGATGACGCTGCTATTGATACTACTCTTGATTCACCGTATAACGTATATACAAAAGTGGGTCTTATGCCTGGTCCAGTTGATAGCCCAAGTTTAGATGCTATCGAATCAAGTATCAATCAGACTAAGAGTGATTATCTATACTTTGTTGCTAATGTTCAAGATGGTAAAGTTTACTATTCAACTACTTTAGAAGAACATAATCGAAATGTTCAAGAGCATATTAATGGTAAATTAAACCAGTCCAATAGCACAAACTAAAATTATGTGGTTTTCCACATAATTTTGCTTTTAAAAGTAAATATTTATTTAAATAATTTAAAGAAAGTTGAGAAAAATGGTAGAAAAAACTTATCCAATGACATTGGAAGAAAAAGAAAAACTTGAAAAAGAATTAGAAGAATTAAAATTAGTACGTCGCCCAGAAGTTGTAGAACGGATCAAAGTTGCCCGTTCATATGGTGACTTATCTGAAAACAGTGAATATGAAGCCGCTAAGGACGAACAAGCTTTCGTTGAGGGACAAATCTCAAGTCTAGAAACTAAGATTCGTTACGCAGAAATCGTCAATAGCGATGCAGTTGCTCAAGATGAAGTTGCTATTGGAAAAACTGTAACCATCCAAGAAGTCGGAGAAGATGATGAAGAAGTTTATATCATTGTCGGGTCAGCTGGTGCAGATGCTTTTGCTGGTAAAGTCTCTAATGAAAGTCCAATAGGACAAGCATTGATTGGTAAGAAAACTGGAGACATTGCGACAGTTGAGACACCTGTTGGTAGCTACGATGTCAAAATTTTGAAAGTAGAAAAAACAGTCTAATCAAATTGATGAGAAAAGGAGGTATGGTCTTTCCTAACTCCTTTTTCTTCTAAAATGGATAGGAGACATATGAGTTCACAAAAAAATAAAAATAAGATGAAGCGTGGCCTAACCAACCGTCATGTCCAAGTCATGGCAATCGCTGGGACTATCGGAACAGGTCTCTTTTTAGGAGCAGGTCGTTCAATCAGTTTGACGGGGCCTTCAATTGTTCTGATTTATATGATCACAGGTGCCTTTATGTTCTTGATGATGCGCGCTGTCGGTGAAATGCTTTATCAAGATCCTGAACAACATACCTTTATCAATTTTATTACCCGTTACCTTGGTAAGGGCTGGGGATATTTTTCAGTCTGGTCTTACTGGTTATCAGTTATCTTTATAGGAATGGCGGAAATCACAGCCATTTCCCAGTATGTTCAGTTCTGGTTTCCGTCTTGGCCAGGATGGCTGATTCAGATTAGCTTTTTGGTTATTCTAGGTTTGGTAAATCTGATTGCCGTTAAAATCTTTGGAGAAGTTGAATTTTGGTTTGCCATGATTAAAATTGTGGCTATTCTTGCTATGATTGCCACAGGGGTATTTATGGTATTGACCGGATTTGAGACACCTCATGGAGCTGCGAGCATAGAAAATATTACCAATCATTTCTCTCTTTTTCCAAATGGAGTTGTGAACTTTGTCATGGCTTTTCAAATGGTATTTTTTGCTTATCTGATGATTGAATTCATCGGTGTAACGACATCTGAAACGAAAAATCCTCGTCAGGTTTTGCCAAAAGCCGTTAAAGAAATTCCATTGAGAATTGGTTTCTTCTACGGAGGAGCTCTTTTGTCAATCATGGCTATCATTCCATGGAAGGAGCTAGGTTCAGCAGATTCACCATTTGTTACGGTGTTCCAATTAGCAGGTGTTAAATGGGCAGCCGCTTTGATTAACTTTGTTGTCTTAGCTTCAGCAGCATCAGCTTTGAATTCAACCCTATATTCTACAGGTCGACACTTGTATCAGATTGCCCATGATTCGCCTAATCGCTTCCTAAAAGCCATTAAGGCGGACACACTTTCTCGTCATAATGTTCCTCAGAATGCCATCATTGCTTCAGCGGTATTGATTGGTCTTGCTGCCTTTATCAATGTACTTCCTGGTGTATCAGATGCTTTTGCTTTGATTACGGCTTCCTCATCGGGTGTTTACATTGCCATCTACATCTTGATCATGGTAGCGCATCTTAAGTATCGTAAGTCCAAAGATTTTATGGCGGATGGGTATCTCATGCCTTACTACAAATTTTTAAATCCCTTAACAATCCTCTTCTTTATCTTTGTATTTGTGATTCTTTTCCTACAAGAATCAACTGTTATGGGAGCGAAAGGCTCAGCTATCTGGATTGTCGCTTTTGGTATATATAGCCAGTGGAAATTTAGAAAATAAAACAGAAACTCATCAACATTAGTTGGTGGGTTTTCTAGTTTGACAGCTTTTTAAAATAGGAATATAATCAATTCTATAAGTATCTTCGAGGAGGGTTTGATGCACATTCAATTGGAGAATATAGAGTCTCAGAAATCGCAAATAATAGGAGACTTGATTCGCTCTTATAATCGTTCCAAAAGAGAAGCTGCTGAAAGTGAGCCACTTAATCTATATATCGAAGATGAAAACGGTCAACTCATGGCTGGTTTAGTAGCAGAGACTTTCGGGAATTGGTTAGAAATCGAGTATTTGTTTGTGAAGGAGGACTTGCGAGGACAAGGAATCGGCTCCCAACTATTGTACCAAGCAGAAAGTGAAGCTAAAAAGAGAAACTGTCGCTTTGCTTTTGTGAATACCTATCAATTTCAAGCGCCAGCCTTTTATCAGAAGTATGGCTACAAGGAAGTTTTTACTTTGAAAGATTATCCCTATACTGGACAAAGATACTATTATCAAAAAGATTTGTAAACATAGAACTCTCTATCATTTCGGTGGTAGAGTTTTTTTGTTAAAAAAATCGCACAAAATGAAAGATATATATTGCATAATGTAAAATATATGATATAATGAACTTAGAAAGAAGAGCAACTTTTTAAAATCTAAAAGGAGGTAAGAAGTGGCTAAGAATTTAAAATTAAAACTAGCTCGAGTGGAGTTAGATATGACACAGGGTGACTTGGCAGATGCTGTAGGTGTGACTCGACAGACTATCGGCTTGATAGAAGCAGGAAAGTACAATCCTAGTCTTTCCCTTTGCCAGTCTATTTGCAGATGCTTAGGGAAAACTTTAGATCAATTATTTTGGGAGGAAGAAGATGAAAAATAGATTATTTTATTATCAATTACTGGATGAAAGAGAAGAACAACAACTTCATAAAGCGGGTGCAGAGAGTTTTCATATTTCTACCGGATTATTGTTTCTAGCTTATTTCATATCAGTGTTAGCACCAAGCCTTTTTAATCCTAGCATGCTTCTCGCAATTATCATCATAGGGAATTTTTACTTTATCAATCGTGCTAGAAGTCTAGGTGTGACCTACTATAGTCGTTTTCATTTTACAATTTTAGGTTGCCTATTATTAACTCTAGTGATTACAGCTACCTTGATGCTACAAAACTACCAGTTCAATATCGAAATTTACCAACACAATCCTCTACATCTTAAATATATTTTTGCTTGGGTATTTACCTATGTCTTTTATCTCCCTTGGGTATTTATTGGCAACTTAGGCTTGAAAAGTTATGGTGAATGGGCCCAGAAGAAGTATGAAAAAGCGATGGATGCATTGGAGAAAGAATAAAAGCTTGTTACAATTTTCTCAATCCTTTTCAAATATGATATAATAGTACTAATTTATAAGATGGTGAGAGTTTCGCCATTCCGTAAACTAAGGAAGAAGGAATAGATATGTATCCAGATGATAGTTTAACATTGCACACTGATTTGTATCAGATTAATATGATGCAAGTATACTTTGATCAAGGCATTCATAATAAGAAAGCAGTTTTTGAGGTGTATTTCCGCCAACAGCCATTTAAGAATGGGTATGCTATCTTTGCAGGTTTAGAGCGTATTGTGAAGTACTTGGAAAACTTACACTTTTCAGATAGCGATATTGATTATTTAGAGTCACTTGGTTATCACGGTGCTTTTTTGGAATATCTCCGTAACCTCAAGATGGAATTGACTGTACGTTCTGCTCAAGAAGGGGACTTGGTCTTTGCCAATGAACCGATTGTTCAAGTGGAAGGTCCTTTGGCTCAGTGTCAATTAGTTGAAACAGCCCTTTTGAATATTGTTAACTTTCAAACCTTGATTGCGACCAAGGCAGCTCGTATTCGTTCGGTTATCGATGATGAACCTTTGATGGAGTTCGGTACACGTCGTGCACAAGAAATGGATGCGGCTATCTGGGGGACTCGTGCGGCTGTTATTGGTGGAGCCAATGGAACTAGTAATGTGCGTGCAGGAAAGCTTTTTGGTATTCCGGTTTTAGGAACTCACGCACATTCCTTGGTACAGGTCTATGGCAATGATTATCAAGCTTTTAAAGCTTACGCAGCGACTCATAAGAACTGTGTTTTTCTAGTTGATACCTATGACACCCTACGTATCGGTGTTCCAGCAGCGATTCAGGTTGCGCGTGAACTTGGTGACAAAATCAACTTTTTAGGAGTTAGGATTGACTCTGGGGATATTGCTTATATTTCTAAGAAAGTCCGTCAACAGTTGGATGAGGCTGGATTTACTGATGCTAAGATTTATGCATCCAACGACCTTGACGAAAATACCATTCTTAACCTCAAGATGCAAAAGGCTAAGATTGATGTTTGGGGTGTGGGAACTAAGCTCATCACGGCCTATGATCAACCAGCGCTTGGAGCAGTTTATAAGATTGTTGCCATCGAAGATGAAAATGGTCACATGCGTAATACAATTAAACTCTCTAGCAATGCTGAGAAAGTTTCAACTCCGGGTAAGAAACAAGTTTGGCGCATTACCAGTCGTGAAAAAGGCAAATCAGAAGGGGACTACATTACCTATGATGGTGTTGATGTTACAAGTATGACAGAAATCAAGATGTTCCATCCAACTTATACTTACATCAAGAAGACTGTTCGTGATTTTGAAGCCGTTCCTCTCTTGGTTGATATTTTCAAGGATGGCAAGTTAGTCTATGATTTACCAAGTCTGTCTGAAATTCAAGCCTATGCACGTAAAGAATTTGATAAATTGTGGGACGAATATAAACGTGTCCTCAATCCTCAGCATTATCCAGTCGACTTAGCGCGTGATATTTGGCAAGATAAGATGGAATTGATTGACAAGATGCGCAAGGAAGCTCTAGGCGAAGGAGAAGAAGAATGACCTTACAAGAAGAGATTATCCAAGAATTGGGTGTCAAACCGGTGATTGATCCAAAAGAAGAAATCCGACGCTCCATCGACTTTCTAAAAAGATATCTGAAAAAGCATCCCTTCCTTAAAAGTTTTGTTTTAGGGATTTCCGGAGGTCAAGACTCAAGCCTAGCTGGACGCTTAGCCCAACTAGCTATTGAAGAAATGCGTGCAGAAACGGGTGATGATAGCTATAAATTTATCGCTGTTCGCTTACCCTATGGTGTGCAAGCTGATGAAGATGATGCCCAAAAAGCCTTACACTTCATTCAACCAGATGTGAGTTTGGTAGTAAATATCAAAGATTCTGTTGATGCTATGACAGTAGCAGTAGAAGTGACAGGCAGTCCTGTTTCAGATTTTAATAAGGGAAATATCAAGGCTCGTAGCCGTATGATTGCTCAGTACGCCCTTGCAGGTGCTTATAGCGGAGCGGTTATTGGTACCGACCATGCTGCTGAAAATATTACAGGATTCTTTACCAAGTTTGGTGACGGGGGTGCAGATATCTTACCTCTTTATCGCCTCAATAAACGTCAAGGAAAACAACTCCTGAAGGAACTTGGAGCTGACTCATCCCTCTATGAGAAGGTACCAATCGCAGACCTGGAAGAAGAAAAACCAGGCTTGGCAGATGAAGTGGCCTTGGGAGTTACTTATAATGAAATCGATGACTATCTCGAAGGAAAACAAGTAAGTCCAGAAGCCCAAGCAACTATCGAAAAATGGTGGCACAAAGGCCAACACAAACGCCACCTACCAATCACAGTGTTTGATACGTTTTGGGAGTAAAAACCTCCGGGGGAAGTTTTTACCCCGAGCCTGAAAATAGAAAAGCGAGGCAAGTCTGGGGGAGGTTTTTACCCCGAGTCTTGAAAGGGGAAAACGAGGAAGGTCCGGTAACTCGAAGAGTTTGATTTCGTTGTCTCACCCCCGCAACGATGACTAGGCTTGAACAAACTTGACAAAGTGCATTTCAAGCCAGACAGCGACTGCGTCATGAAATTAGAGGAGACTGTTGTTTTCTCAATGTTTATGAGTGTAGTGTTTTTACCCCGAGCCTGAAAATAGAAAAGCGAAGAAGGTCCGGAGGACCTTTTTCACTTTATAACTTAAATTAGGAGAGTGAGATAGGTCAATGCAAGTTTGAACCAATCCATAAAATAGAAAGCGAGTTACGATTATGAAAGAACTAGGAACACAAACTATAGAGACAGAACGATTGATTTTGAGGAGATTTGTGGAAACTGATGCTCAAGCCATGTTTGAAAATTGGGCCTCACGATCAGAAAATCTGACTTATGTGACTTGGGATCCACACTTAAATGTTGAACAGACTCGGAATTCTATTGGCAATTGGGTAAAATCCTATGATGAACCAAATTACTACAAATGGGCTATTTGTTTCAAAGAAAATCCAGACTATGTTATCGGAGATATCAGTCTTGTTAGTGTCGATGAAGAAAACTCTAGTTGTGAAATCGGCTATATCTTAGGCATGGACTACTGGGGTCGAGGGCTCATGACGGAAGCCTTGAAGGCTGTTTTGTCATTCTGTTTGCATGAGATTGGATTTGAACAAGTTGATGCTTGTTACGTAAGTTTAAATCCTGCATCGGGTCGTGTCATGGAAAAAGCAGGTATGACTTTTTGGAAAACTGTTCCAAATGCAGTTGAACGAAAAGGCTATAAAGCTGATAAAATGTATTACCAAATCAAAAAATAAGATGGAAAAGTGAAGCTTTTCCATCTTATTTTTTATAAAATTATTTTTAATCAAAATAAAGCAAATCTTTGCTGGTGCTTGTAAAGAGGTCAAAACCGTCTTTAGTAACAACACCACAGTCTTCGATACGAACGCCGACTTTACCAGGGATGTAAATACCAGGTTCAACAGAGAAGCACATACCTTCTTCGATGATCATGTCGTTTCCTTCCATGATGGATGGGAATTCATGCACATCCATACCGATACCGTGACCGAGACGGTGGTTGAAATACTCACCGTAGCCAGCTTTTTCAATCACTTCACGAGCAGCACGGTCGACTTCATGAGCTGTCACACCAGGTTTGATAAAGTCAAGGGCAGCTTGTTGAGCTTCAAGAGTCAAGTTGTAAATATCTTTCTTGAATTGGTCTGGCTTACCAACAGCAACTGTACGAGTCATATCTGATGCATAACCATTGACCATCACACCGAGGTCAAAGAGGAGAAGAGCATCGTTTTCAACCTTGTTAGCAGCAGGGATACCATGAGGGTTTGCAGCATTGTTTCCTGTTAAGACCATAGTATCAAAACTCATTTCATAACCATCTTGTTTCAATGCAAAGTCGATTTGAGCTATAATATCTGTTTCAGTTTTATCTAATGAAATATTATCAAAGCCAACTCTTACAGCTTTGTCTGCATACTGACCAGCTACCATCATTTTTTTGACTTCATCGGCAGATTTGATGAGGCGCATCCGTTGGATCAATGGTGTTAAGTTTTCAAATTCAGCTTTTCCAAATACTGATTGGAGGCCATGATACTTGGTCAAGATAAGGTTGCTAAACTCAACAGCAACACGTTTAAATTCAACTTGTGGCAAGGCGTTTTGAATTTTTTTCCAAGGATTTTCAGAGTCAACATAGCCAACAACTGGGAATGATACGGTACTGGTTGCACGCTCAACCTCTAGCGCGGGAACAAAGAGTAGAGGTTCTTGGCCTTTAAGGACAAAGAGGAACATTTGGCGTTCGTGTGGGTCACTGTAAAAGCCAGTGAGATAGTTAATTGTGACGGGGTCAGATACGACAGCGACGTCTAGTTTTTCTGATTCAAGATATGTTTCAATTTGTTGTAATTTAGACATAAGCTACCTTCTTTCTACCCCTCTATTTTGGCAAAAAATGGAAAAAAATGCAAGGAAGAAGGAGAAAAAGCATAAAAAAATTCCAACAGCTGATAGCATGTTGGAATAGGAATATTAGTTGAATTCGGCCTTACTTTTAACATCGCTGTATTCTTCAGCAACTTCTTGACTAAGAATATCCTCATAAGCTGGAAGGACGATGTCCTGACCGTATTTTTTCTTGAGGGCAGTAGTGACTAAGCGATAGGCTAAGTTTGCATTACGGGATAAAATAGGCCCGTGGAAATATGAACCAAAGACGTTTTTATAGTGAACACCTTCACCGACCTTTTCTTCGTTGTTTCCATTTCCGTAAACAACCTGACCGAGTGGTTTTTGGTCATCAGATAGGAAGGTGCGACCTTGGTGGTTTTCAAAGCCATAGTAGGTTTCATCAAATTCTTCGTTATGAATTTTAATGTCACCGATAAAGCGGTTGTTGGTTTGGTTGAGTGTGTAATGTCCCATGACGCCAAGACCTTCAATGCGTCTTCCGGAAGCTTCAACATAATATTGGCCCAATAGTTGGAAGCCACCGCAGATAGCTAGGACGACACCATCATTTTGGATAAACTTGTCGATATTTTCTTTTTTAGCAGGCAAATCACCAGCAATGATACTTTGTTCAAAGTCTTGGCCACCGCCGAAAAAGGCAATATCGTAGTGATGTTCATCGAAATTATCATGAAGCGAAACGATGTCAACTGTTACATGCGCCCCAAGCTTTTCAGCTACGTACTTGAGCATGAGGATATTCCCATTATCTCCGTAGGTATTCATGAGATTACCGTAGAGATGGGCGATATTTAATTGGTAAGGATAGTTGCCGTCTTTTGAGGAAAGTGAAGTATAAACCATTAGTTCATCTCCTTTCTAACAAGTTGCCGATTGGCTAGCAATTCTCGGAATTCCAACATGGCCGTATAAGTCGCAAGGATATAGGCATGTTTGCAGTCTTGGGCTTCAATCGTTTTAAGAACTTGCTCCAGACTGCTTGTTTCAGTGATTTTATCAGCTGGATAACCAGTTACTCGAAGACGACGAGCAATTTCAGAATGACGAACGCCACCAGCGTTGATTTCTGGAATATCCATGTCAGTAATTTGCTCAAAATCAGCATCCCAAATCCAGCTGGTATCAATTCCGTCTGCATAGTTGGCATTGAGGAGAACAGATAGACTAAATGGATAAGGAGCTAGTTTAATCATTTCAATGGCTTGTGTAGCACCGACAGGATTTTTAATAAGAACCAGTGTACATTCCTTGTCACCGATATGGAAGGTTTCTTGGCGACCGAATACAGCGCGACTCTTATCAAATCCTTGTTTAATCAGTTGAGAATCAGCACCAAGGTAACGCGCGATAGCCACCGCAGCGAGAGCGTTGTAGATGTTGTAGAGTCCACCGATTTGGATACCGTATTCTTGACCATCAATAACAAAGAGAGAACGATTGTTGGTCAACTCAACCAATTCTGTCAGACGGTAGTCTAAGTCAGGACGTTTGCATCCACAGTTTTCGCAGATATAGGCTCCCAAGTTGGCATAAGTATTGAGCTCATATTTCAGAATACTTTGACAGTCAGGGCAGAGAATACCTTCGGTGTTGTAGTGAGCAAGTTTTGCTGGACCTTTTTCCAAATCAAAACCAAAATACTGAACAGGATTCGGAATTGCAGGTTTGTAGAAGAGTGGACTGTCACCGTTAAGGAGTACAGTAGCAGTAGGAACTTTTCGGATAGCGTCCAAAATCATGTTGTAGGTTGTATAAATCTCACCGTAGCGGTCCATTTGGTCGCGGAAAATATTGGTGATAACGAAAAGACTAGGTTGGATGTAGTCGCAGATGTGTGAGAGACTAGCTTCGTCGATTTCAAGAACTGCAATATTTTTTCCAGTTTTTGAAGATTTTGCAGTCAAGAAAGTAGTCGTAATCCCTGTGATCATGTTGGCACCACTTGGATTGGTTAACACTTGACCGTAAATTTCCTTTAGGATACCGACAGTAAGAGCGGTCGTCAAGGTTTTCCCATTAGTACCAGTTACTACAACAATCTCATAGTTCTTCGCTAAATGTTGTAAAATATCTTTATCAAGTTGAAGGGCAAGTTTTCCAGGGAGCGTGCTTCCACGTCCAAGACGACTCAAAATAAAATGAGAAGAACGCCCAGCAAGAAGGCCCAAAGTAGTTTTTAATTTCATGTTTCTATTATATCATAAATGCTTAAAAAGACAGATTTGAGATTTTGGATAAAAAAACAACCCTAGGTGGGTTGCTTTTTAATAAGTGTATCTTAGGTTAAATCGCAAACAAATCATTCAAGTTTTCAGCCAAGGTTGGGTGAGTGAAGATTTGTTTTGTGAAGTAAGTGTATGGAATCTTATTATCCATGGCAACAGTGATGATGTTGATGATTTCCTGTGAACCTTCAGAGAAGATAGTAGCACCGAGAATTTCTTTTGTTTCAGTGTTGACAACGGCTTTGAAGGCACCACGAAGATCTCCATTGACATGACCACGAGGCATTCCAGCAACAGGCATTTCTTTGACTGCGTATGGAAGTTTCAAATCAGCCGCTTGGCTTTCAGTCAAACCGACTTGAGAAAGAGCGGGTGTGATAAACATGGTGGTTGGCACGTTGAGACGGTCTTCAAGCGTGTAGCTACCATCTCCAGCAAGATAGCTATAAACAACACGGAAGTCATCAAGTGAAACGTAGGTAAATTGAAGTCCACCATTGACATCACCGACTGCAAAGACACCAGGAACACTTGTTTGACAATGTTTATCTACTTTGATAGCGCCACGTTCAGTTAGTTGGATATCAGTGTTTTCAAGATGAAGTGGTTCTACATTTGGTTTGCGTCCAGTTGCGTAGAGAAGCGCATCAAAACGGTAAGTTTCGTTTTCAGTTACGACAAGGACTTGGTCACCGTCGTTTTTGATTTCAGTAGTATGAACGTTTTGAAGCAATTCAATACCGTCTTCTTCCATGTATTTCTTAGCAAGAGCTGAGATAGAAGGTTCTACACGAGGTAGGAAGGTATCTAGAGCATCCAAGACAGTTACCTTACTTCCAAGTTTATTGTAAAGACCGGCAAATTCAAGACCAATGTTTCCGCCACCAAGTACACCAAGTTTTTCTGGTAATTGTTCTAAGTTTTGGATACCTGTTGAATCAAAGACATTCTTGCTTGTTGCAAGACCTGGAATTGGCAATACATTTGAAACAGCACCAGTGTTGATGACGATGGTTTCTGCTGTTAATTCTTGTTTTTCACTACCAGCTTGGATTTCGATAACCTTGTTTGAAACAAAGTGAGCTTCCGCATCTAAAATATCGACACCTGTACCTGCTACAGTAGCATAGTTTTTACCATTGAGTCTTGTGGTAACAGTGTTTTTGGTTTCCATGACTTGATCAAATGACAAGCCTTTTTCAGCAGCTACGAGTAAAGTTTTAGTAGGGATACAAGCAATATTGATACAAGTTCCCCCGTACATAGCCTTGCTGCGTTCAATGAGGGCAACTTTTTTACCAGCTGAAGCCATTTTACCAGCTAGTGTCTTACCAGCTTTCCCAAATCCAATGACAATTAAATCGTATGTTAACATTTAAAAATCCTCCTTTTCGAATTTCATTCTAGCACAAGAAAAAAATTTTTTCACAAATCTGCTACGGAAAATTGAGTGGGCTGATTTCTTCACTTTTTAGCAATAATGAATTTGGTCATTTTATAAGGAGGTTAGACTATCTTTTACTCACTTCTTGTGTTATACTAGATAAGTTGCAAAGATAGCAATACTTTTCTTTTGTGGAAAAGAAGCAACACGATTTGTCATATAGGAAGTATGAAAATACGTCATAAATAGAAAAGTATAAAGAAAGCGCCATAGGGTGGCTTCGCACCACCTTTAGAAAGAAGAAAAACGTGAAATTTAATGAATTTAATCTTTCTGCTGACCTTTTAGCAGAAGTTGATAAAGCAGGATTTGTAGAAGCAAGTCCTATCCAAGAGCAAACCATTCCTTTGGCTCTTGAAGGAAAAGATGTGATCGGTCAAGCTCAGACTGGTACGGGGAAAACTGCAGCTTTTGGACTCCCAACTCTCGAAAAAATCCGCACCGAAGAAGCGACCATTCAAGCTTTGGTCATCGCTCCCACTCGTGAACTAGCTGTTCAAAGTCAAGAAGAACTTTTCCGCTTTGGGCGTAGTAAGGGAGTGAAAGTACGCTCAGTTTATGGCGGTTCAAGCATTGAAAAACAAATCAAGGCCCTTAAGTCTGGAGCACATATTGTAGTGGGGACACCTGGTCGTCTCTTAGATTTGATTAAACGCAAGGCTTTGAAATTACAACATGTTGAGACCTTGATTTTGGATGAAGCTGATGAGATGCTCAACATGGGCTTTCTTGAAGATATCGAAGCCATCATCTCTCGTGTACCTGAGAATCGCCAAACCTTACTTTTCTCAGCAACCATGCCAGAGCCTATCAAACGTATTGGCGTTCAGTTCATGAAAGACCCTGAGCATGTGAAGATTGCTGCCAAAGAATTAACTACAGAATTAGTAGACCAGTACTATATTCGTGTTAAGGAACAAGAAAAATTTGACACCATGACTCGTCTCATGGATGTAGAACAACCCGAACTTGCTATCGTATTTGGTCGTACCAAACGCCGTGTGGATGAATTGACTCGTGGTCTGAAGATCCGTGGTTTCCGTGCAGAAGGGATTCATGGAGATTTGGACCAAAACAAACGTCTTCGTGTCCTTCGTGATTTTAAAAATGGCAATCTTGATGTGCTTGTTGCAACAGATGTTGCAGCACGTGGATTGGATATCTCAGGAGTGACTCATGTCTACAACTATGATATTCCTCAAGACCCTGAAAGCTATGTTCACCGTATCGGCCGTACAGGTCGTGCCGGTAAGTCAGGCCAGTCCATTACTTTTGTAGCTCCAAATGAAATGGGTTATCTCCAAATTATCGAGAACTTGACTAAGAAGCGTATGAAAGGCTTGAAACCAGCGACAGCAGAAGAAGCCTTCCAAGCTAAAAAGCACGTGGCGCTTAAGAAAATCGAACGTGATTTTGCAGATGAGACTATCCGTGGCAACTTCGACAAATTTGCTAAGGATGCTCGTAAGCTCGCTGTAGAATTTAGTCCTGAAGAATTGGCCATGTATATCCTCACGTTAACGGTTCAGGATCCAGACAGTCTTCCAGAAGTGGAAATCGCGCGTGAAAAACCATTGCCATTTAAACCATCTTCTGGTGGTTTTGGTGGGAAGGGCAAAGGTGGTCGTGGGAATGGCTACCGTGGAGACCAACGCCGTGATCGAAACCGTAGAGAAGACCGCGATGGTGTACGCCGTGATTTCAAACGGAAGTCCAATAAAAATAGCCGAGACTTTGAAGGGAAAGGAAACAAACGCCCACATCGTACCTCAAGTGAAAAGAAAAATGGCTTTGTAATCCGCAACAAAGGTGACAAATAATAAAAAAAAACAATCCAATAAATGGATTGTTTTTTTATATATAAGGAGACCTACATTAGAAATACTCATACACATCAAAGGATTTATATATTTGTTATCTTGTAATATTATATTATCAAAAAAGAATAGCCTTGTCAATAAAAATATTCAAAAAATATCAAAAATTTCCAAACAAAAGAGAATTGCAATTCAATAAACAATTTTCAGATAATTATTGAAAAATCGCTTTCTTTATGTTATAATAATAGGGATTAAATGCGAGGTGAGTTATGGCAAACTTATTAGAAAAAACAAGAAAAATTACATCTATGTTGAAACGTTCTGAGGAACAATTCCAAGATGATTTACCTTATAATGCCATTACCCGTCAGTTGGCTGATATTATCCATTGCAATGCCTGTATTGTGAATAGTAAAGGCCGACTTTTGGGATATTTTATGCGCTACAAAACCAATAATGACCGTGTAGAGCAATTTTTCCAATCAAAGATTTTCCCTGATGACTATATTCAAGGCGCTAACATGATTTATGATACGGAAGCAAACCTTCCAGTAGAGCATGACTTGACTATTTTTCCGACTGAGAGTCGTGCTGATTTTCCTGATGGATTGACAACTATTGCTCCAATTCATGTCTCAGGAATTCGTTTAGGATCTTTGATTATTTGGCGTAACGATAAGAAATTTGAAGATGATGATTTGATTCTTGTTGAGATTTCAAGCACTGTAGTTGGGATTCAACTTCTCAATTTCCAAAGGGAAGAAGATGAAAAAAATATTCGTCGTCGTACAGCAGTAACGATGGCAGTAAACACCCTATCTTACTCTGAACTTAGAGCAGTATCTGCTATTTTAGGAGAACTAAATGGTAACGAAGGTCAGTTGACTGCGTCAGTTATTGCAGATCGTATTGGAATTACACGTTCAGTGATTGTCAACGCCCTACGTAAACTTGAGTCAGCAGGAATTATTGAAAGCCGATCTCTGGGTATGAAGGGAACCTATCTTAAAGTATTGATTCCAGATATATTTGAAGAAGTGAAGAAGAGGGATTACTAATGACCAAGGCTTTGATTTCGATTGACTACACGGAAGATTTTGTTGCAGATGATGGAAAATTGACTGCTGGTGCTCCAGCGCAAGCTATTTCAGATACTATCTATCAGGTGACAAGGAAAGCTTTTGAGCGCGGGGACTATATCTTCTTTACGATTGATGCTCATGAGGAAAACGATGTTTTTCATCCGGAAAGTAAACTCTTCCCACCTCATAACATCATTGGGACCAGTGGACGCAATTTGTATGGAAAGTTAGCAGACTTCTATCAGGAGCATGCTAATGATAGTCGTGTTTTCTGGATGGATAAGCGTCACTATTCAGCCTTTTCAGGGACAGATTTGGATATTCGTCTAAGAGAGCGTCGTGTAGATACTGTCATTTTGACAGGCGTTTTAACAGACATTTGTGTTCTCCACACAGCTATTGATGCATACAATCTTGGCTATCAGATTGAAATTGTCAAACCGGCTGTCGCTTCTATTTGGCCTGAAAATCATCAATTTGCGCTATCTCACTTCAAGAATACCTTAGGAGCCAAGTTGCTTGATGAAAATTTAAATGAAATAACTGAATAATTTTCATAGATATGTAAAAATATGAAAAAAGTATTGACAAGATTTGGGAAAGTTGATATACTAGTACAGTAATCGACGCGGGGATGGCGGAATTGGCAGACGCGCAGGACTAAGGATCCTGTGACCGCTTTAGGTCGTGAGGGTTCAAGTCCCTCTCTCCGCATAGGGTAAGAGACAGCTTTGGTTGTCTTTTTTTGTTCATGAAAATAAGCCTTGTAAAAACTATCCTATTGTTAGGTAAAAAAAGAAAACGCTTTAAAGTTTAGGGAAAAACTAGCTTTTTTTGCTAAAAAGTGATAAAATAAACAATGTAAATGGGATATCCCATAAAAATATACAGGAGGCCTGATAAAATGGCAATCGTTTCAGCAGAAAAATTTGTCCAAGCAGCTCGTGACCATGGTTACGCAGTTGGTGGATTCAACACTAACAACCTTGAGTGGACTCAAGCTATCTTGCGTGCAGCAGAAGCTAAAAAAGCTCCAGTACTTATCCAAACTTCTATGGGTGCTGCTAAATACATGGGTGGTTATAAAGTATGTAAAGCCCTTATTGAAAACCTTGTAGAATCAATGGGAATTACTGTACCAGTTGCTATTCACCTTGACCACGGTCATTACGAAGATGCTCTTGAATGTATCGAAGCTGGTTACACTTCAATCATGTTTGATGGTTCACACCTTCCAGTAGATGAAAACCTTAAATTGGCTAAAGAAGTAGTTGCCAAAGCTCATGCTAAAGGTGTTTCAGTTGAAGCTGAAGTTGGTACTATCGGTGGTGAAGAAGACGGTATCATCGGTAGAGGTGAATTGGCTCCAATCGATGACGCTAAAGCAATGGTTGCTACAGGTATCGACTTCTTGGCAGCAGGTATCGGTAACATCCACGGTCCTTACCCTGCAAACTGGGAAGGTCTTGACCTTGACCACTTGAAGAAATTGACTGAAGCTCTTCCAGGATTCCCAATCGTATTGCACGGTGGTTCTGGTATCCCTGATGACCAAATCCAAGCAGCTATCAAACTTGGTGTTGCTAAAGTTAACGTTAACACTGAATGTCAAATCGCATTCGCTAACGCAACTCGTAAATTTGCTCGTGAATACGAAGCAAACGAAGCAGAATACGATAAGAAGAAACTCTTCGACCCACGTAAATTCTTGAAACCAGGATTTGATGCAATTACTGCTGCAGTTGAAGAACGTATCGACGTATTCGGTTCAGAAGGTAAAGCTTAATCTAGCTGAACAATAAAAAACAGAAACCTGCCCCTAAGGGTGGGTTTTTTATGTGAGTAAAATGAATGAATCTATTTGACAATTATACTTAAGTAAGATAATATGAGCTTATAAAATAACTTTCCTCCTTATATAATATATATTTCCAGGGTAATTATAATTCATGAATAATTCTTATATTTTACTTAGACATGCTCATTCAAGATTTTCAAGTGATGATTTGAATAGAACTTTGTCAGAAGAAGGGTTTTCATCTCTTGACCAGTTAGAGTTTTTGAATTCTTTTAATATTGATTATTATTTTTCTAGTCCTTATAAACGAGCATTTGAAACGATTAATAGCTCGCCAATTCAATTTGATAAAATAGTTCTTGATAATCGGTTACGAGAGCGAAAATTATCTTCAAACTTTATAAAAGATTCTGAGTTTGAAGACAGTATTAAATATTTATGGCAAAATCCCAGTGAATCTCTTTTAGAAGGGGAATCAAATCAAGATGCATTAGATAGAGTACTAAATTTTTTAATGGAATTGGAAGAGAGATACTCAGAAAAAACGATTTTACTTAGTTCACACGGGAATTTGATAGGAATACTACTACATCACTTTGATTCCAATTTTGATTATGAAAAATGGGAGCAGATGACCTTTCCAGATTGTTTTCTAATTGATAGAAATGGGATTGTGAAAAGAATTATGAAAGATTAATTCTTTGATTCAATAGTGATTCATATTGATCAAAATAGTTTGCCTTTTTACAATTCGTAGCCTGCCCCTAAGGGCAGGTTTTTTGGTGTTTTAAGGAACTATTAAACCAGAATTTCTGACTCAAAAGCACTATTTTAAGAGAGAAATATCTAATTTCATAATCTACAAGCAAACGCTTGCATTCCTTTTTTTATTGGATTATAATAGGTTGGTATAAATTCTTCTGTAATAATAAAAATTTAGAAGTTTTAGAAAGTAAGGATTTAGAATATTTATAGTCAAAAATACAATGTTGTTTCTTACGATAAGGAGATAGATATGGCAATGATAGAAGTGCAACATCTTCGGAAAAATTTTGTGAAGACAGTTAAGGAGCCGGGGTTAAAGGGAGCCTTGCGCTCCTTTATTCATCCTGAAAAGCAGACCTTTGAAGCGGTCAAGGATTTAACTTTTGAAGTTCCAAAAGGGCAGATTTTAGGATTTATCGGGGCAAATGGTGCTGGGAAGTCAACCACCATCAAAATGCTGACAGGGATTTTAAAACCGACATCTGGTTTTTGTCGGATTAACGGCAAGATTCCACAGGACAATCGCCAAGATTATGTCAAGGATATTGGAGTCGTTTTCGGACAACGCACCCAGCTATGGTGGGATTTGGCATTGCAAGAGACCTACACGGTCTTGAAGGAGATTTACGATGTGCCAGACTCGCTTTTCCATAAGCGCATGGACTTTTTGAATGAAGTTTTGGATTTGAAGGAATTTATCAAGGATCCTGTGCGGACTCTTTCACTAGGTCAACGGATGCGGGCGGATATTGCGGCTTCCTTGCTTCACAATCCCAAGGTTCTCTTTTTAGATGAGCCGACTATTGGTTTGGATGTGTCGGTCAAGGATAACATTCGACGTGCTATCACCCAGATCAATCAAGAGGAGGAAACTACTATTCTCTTGACTACTCATGATTTGAGTGATATTGAGCAACTCTGTGATCGGATTTTTATGATTGATAAGGGGCAGGAGATTTTTGATGGGACGGTGAGCCAGCTCAAGGAGACCTTTGGAAAGATGAAGACTCTCTCCTTTGACCTGACGCCAGGTCAAAATCATCTAGTCTCTCATTATGAGGGCTTGCCTGATATGTCCATTGATAGACAAGGAAATACTCTCAATATTGAATTCGATAGTTCCCGCTACCAGTCGGCTGATATTATCAAGCAAACCCTGTCTGATTTTGAAGTCCGCGATTTGAAGATGGTGGATACGGATATTGAAGATATTATCCGTCGCTTCTATCGAAAGGAGCTCTAAGATGGTCAAATTGTGGAGACGTTATAAACCCTTTATCAATGCAGGTGTTCAGGAGTTGATTAGCTATCGAGTCAACTTTATTCTCTATCGGATTGGCGATGTCATGGGTGCTTTTGTGGCTTTTTATCTATGGAAGGCTGTCTTTGATTCCTCCCAGGAGCCTTTGATTCAGGGCTTCAGTATGGCGGATATCATCCTCTACATCATCATGAGTTTTGTGACTAATCTTCTGACTAGGTCGGATTCTTCCTTTATGATTGGTGATGAGGTCAAGGATGGTTCCATTATCATGCGCTTGTTGCGACCAGTGCATTTTGCGGCTTCTTACCTCTTTACGGAGCTTGGTTCCAAGTGGTTGATTTTTATCTCTGTTGGACTGCCATTTTTAAGTGTCATTGTTTTGATGAAAATCTTGTCTGGGCAAGGGGTTGTAGAAGTACTGGGATTAACCATCCTTTATCTCTTTAGCTTAACCCTGGCTTATCTGATTAACTTTTTCTTTAATATCTGCTTTGGATTTTCAGCCTTTGTATTTAAAAATTTATGGGGTTCCAATCTACTCAAGACTTCCATAGTGGCCTTTATGTCTGGGAGTTTGATTCCTTTGGCTTTCTTTCCAAAGGTGGTTTCAGATGTTTTGTCCTTCTTGCCTTTTTCATCCTTGATTTACACTCCAGTCATGATCATTGTTGGGAAATACGATACCAGTCAGATTTTTCAAGCACTTTTGCTTCAGCTTTTCTGGCTTATAGTGATGGTGGGCTTGTCTCAGTTGATTTGGAAACGAGTCCAGTCATTTATCACCATTCAGGGAGGTTAGTATGAAAAAATATCAACGCATGCATCTGATTTTTATCAGACAGTACATCAAGCAAATCATGGAATACAAGGTAGATTTTGTGGTTGGTGTGTTGGGAGTCTTTCTGACTCAAGGCCTGAACCTCTTGTTTCTTAATGTACTCTTTCAACACATCCCCTCGCTAGAAGGTTGGACCTTTCAAGAGATTGCCTTTATCTATGGATTTTCCTTAATTCCAAAGGGATTAGATCATCTCTTTTTTGACAATCTCTGGGCTTTAGGTCAACGACTAGTTCGAAAAGGGGAGTTTGACAAGTATCTGACTCGTCCTATCAATCCTCTCTTTCACATCCTTGTTGAGACCTTTCAGATTGATGCCTTGGGTGAACTTTTGGTCGGTGGAATTTTACTAGCGACAACGGCGACTAGCATTGCTTGGACTCTTCCAAAATTCCTGATTTTTCTAGTTTGTATTCCTTTTGCGACCTTGATTTATACTTCCTTGAAAATTGCTACAGCCAGCATCGCTTTTTGGACCAAGCAGTCAGGTGCCATGATTTACATTTTCTATATGTTTAATGATTTTGCCAAGTATCCTATTTCTATTTACAATTCGCTCCTTCGTTGGTTAATTAGCTTTATTGTACCTTTCGCCTTTACGGCCTACTATCCTGCCAGCTATTTCTTACAGGACAAGGATGGACTCTTTAATATTGGTGGTTTGATTCTGATTTCCCTTGTTTTCTTTGTTATTTCCCTCAAACTTTGGGACAGGGGATTGGATGCCTACGAAAGTGCTGGTTCGTAAGAGGTAAAGTAAGACTAAAATCAAGAAAGGAACTTATGATGTTTGTAATTAAAGGAGTCAAGAATGAAGATCAAAAAATGGCAGTTGTCGCTGAGATTTTAAGAGATTTGCCAGAATGGTTTGGAATACCAGAAAGCACGCAAGCCTATATCGAAGGAGCCAAGGACTTGCAAGTGTGGGCCGCCTATCAGTATGGTGATTTGCTTGGCTTTATAAGCTTGTCCTATTCTAGTGAAGATTGTGCAGAGATTGATTGTCTCGGTGTAAAAAAAGTTCATCAAGGTAGAGGAATTGGAAGGGAATTGATTGCTACTTTAGAAAGTAAAGCACGTAAAAACGTTGATTATTTACAAGTGAAAACAGTAGCACAAGGCTCTAATCAAGATTATGACCGAACAAATGTCTTTTATCGCAGTGTTGGTTTTAAAAAATTAGAGATTTTTCCTCAACTATGGGATCCTCAAAATCCTTGTCAGATTCTGATTAAAAAGATCAACTAAAAGTACTTGACAACCATTCTCAGAGTGCTATACTAAAGTGGTAATCGCCGATTTAGCTCAGTTGGTAGAGCAACGCACTCGTAACGCGTAGGTCACAGGTTCGATCCCTGCAATCGGCAAAGTGAAAGATGTCCATTTGGGCTTCTTTTTCTTTTTATAAAATTCTGACCACATAGTCTATGATGTTTACCACATAGACAAAATCTATTGTTTGTGATTTTTATTTCTGTTATAGTAGTAATTGTCAAGGGGAGATATAGCTTCCTAACAAAATAGAAAATGAGGTAGAATCATGAAAAAAGTATTAGGTATCGGATTTTTAGTAGTAGCAGGAGCAGTCTTGTATTTTGGTTTAGTTGGATGGCCAAGTTTGGATGTTAACATCTGGGCACTATTTCCAGTAGGTCTGTTTCTATTATTTACACTTGAAAATCTAGTGAAAAAAGATTATAAGGCCAGTCTCATGAGCTTGATGATTGCCTTTATCATTGCAAATGCTATTTTTGACATCTTGCCACTTTCAAGTGGTTTAGTTATCGGTGCAGGAGTGCTGGCTTGCATTGGAGTTGGGTTTCTCTTTCCAGATAAAAATATGAAAGTAAAGTAATTTAAAGTACATAAAAAAATAATAACACTAAAGTATACACAGAAAGATAAATATATAAATTTTATTTCTGGAAAAAGAAAAAGGAGAAAATCAAATATGACTTTCTCCTATAATTAACTTGTTAAAAGTTAATTAGAACATGTAAATCGCTAAGATTATTTTTGAAATCCTGCACCAAAGCGAGTGTTGTCTCCAAAATCACGAGTTGAATCAACCAAGCCTTTACCGTCAGTACCTGCAACTGGAGCAGCTGGATATGTTTCAGCACCTGATACACTATATGCTTTATCATATTGTTTTGAAACAGCATAACCAAAACGGTTGTTGTGATTATTTGCAGCACCTGCTTCTGTAACAATTTCTGTAGTTGGACGTGTTACACCTGGAATTGCTTTTGGATCTGGAGTAGCTGAAGTAGCTGGAGCTGGAGTAGCAGGAGTAGCTGGAGCTGGAGTAGCTGGAGCAGCTGGAGTAGCTGATTTAGTAGCATTAAATCCTGCACCAAAACGAGTATTATCTCCAAACTCACGAGTTGAGTCATTCAAAGGTTTACCGTCAGTCCCTGCAACTGGAGCAGCTGGATAAGTCTTAGCACCTGCAAAACTGAAAGCTTTCTTGTTTAATGGAGAAACTCCGAAACCAAAACGGTTGTTGTGGTTATTCTCAGCATTTGCTACTGTAACTGTCCCAACAGTTGAAGCAGTTACTCCTGGGATAGAAGGGACTTCAGTAGCTGCATAAGAAACGCTAGCAATCGCTGATAATCCCAATACACTTGTCAATAAAACTTTTTTCATTGTTTTATCTCCTCTTTAATTTTTCATTATATTTCTAAGGCGAACCTTATTGTTTTTATTGTATCATATATATATATTGTCAAGTATTTATAATTTTTAAGAAAATTTTTTCATTCAAAATTCTTATACACAAAAGTCTCGAGCTTTCTCGAGACTTTTTCTTTATTGACCTGCGTAATATTTTTGAATACCTTTGACAATACCTGCCACCAATCTATTTTGATAGGCATCGCTACGAATCTGTTGATTTTCGTCGAAATTATCAATGTATCCTAATTCTAAAAGAACTGCTGGTTTATCAGTTTCACGAAGTACAGCAAAACTTCTTTGGAGGAGACCTGCATCCTTGGCACCTGTTTCAGCTAGAAGAGAAGAGTGGATGTCAGCTGCAAGACGATTGCTTTCACTGATTCGGTCGGGATTGTTATGCCAGTATTTATTGATCCTAGAAGGATAACTAGGGTCTGCTTCATAAGAATAAGTTTGAATACCGGCACTATTTGAAGCTGGATTTCCACTAGCATTAAAGTGAATACTGATAAATATATCTGAATCAGTATTGTTGGCTATTCTTGAACGTTCAGTGACAAAGTCGACAAAAACATCACTATCTCTAGAAGAAAGAACAGTATAGCCAAGACCTTGGAGTTCCTTGCGTAATTTTTGATAAACTTGCATGGTTAGGTCTTTTTCATTGGTATTGTAATAAACAGCACCAGGATCTTTACCGCCGTGACCTGGATCTAGGAAGATGATGTTGTTATATTTCCCCTTTTCAAAACCACGACTCACAGAAGCTTCACCAATCCATTTTCCATCACTTTGAAATTGTTGGTTTTTTCCATCGATTTTATAAGTTCCTGTGACATAGACTCCATTTTCATCTACATAGTAACGTGCTTTATAGTAACTATCGTCAATCCACTCACTTTTAGCCATGTAGCCACCTGCCTTGAGGTAGTAAGAACCAATCCATTCACGCTCTGCATAAGCACCACCAGATTTCAAATAGAACCAACTATTATAGTTTTTATCAAATATCCATTCTTTTTCAGCCATGGCACCACTATCTTTTAAGTAGTAGCTACCTTGCCATTGGTTGCTTGCCATTGTGGCATCATTATTAAAGTAGTACCAGATCCCACTAATTTTTTCCCACTTGTTTTTGATTAATCGACCAGAAGCTTGGGCGTAGTACCATTTCCCATCCTGTTTTACCCAAGCGCTCTCAGCCATGGCACCACTATTGGTAAAAATATAGCCGTCAAAAATTGTGTTGCTGAGCATGACACCGTCTTTGTCAAAGTAATACCATACACCTCCTACTTTTTCCCATTTTTGTTGAGAAATTTTTCCATAAGTGTTAGCGTAATACCATTTATCTTTAATGTTAGCCCAACCACTATCAACCATAGCACCACTACTAGTCAGAATATAGCCATCAAAGATAGTATCGCTGAGCATGATACCGTCTTTGTCAAAGTAATACCATTTTCCGTTGATCTTTTTCCAGTTTAGTGTAGGTTGGTTAGCTTCATAGAAGCGCCAGATATTTTTCTCTAATACCCATCCATCTTTTTGAACTTCAGGCGTTTTGTTTGCTTCTTTATTTGTTTGACTTTCATTTGGATTCGTTGTGGAAGGTGTTGGGACACTTGATTTTACTTCAGTGGATGGGGTGTTCTTTTCAACTTTATCGGTTGTTGTTTGTTGCGTCGTTTCAGCTGCAGTAGTTTGTACTTGATGTTCCTCAGCTAAAGCTAAGCTTGTTGCGAATCCTAGATAAGTCAGCGTGATGGCACTAGCTAAGAGCGTTCTTTTCATGTATTTTATCTCCTATATATTAATAATCTATTGTTAAAAACTTCATTAGAAAAGCACCTCATGTAGAAGGAAGAGTCACCAACTGTTGAGATGCTGGTAATTTATCTTTATTTCATCATAAAGATTTGAATGATCATGATGATGTAGATGAGCAATGTCAGCAGAAATCCAGCTCTCCAAAAGAATTTAAGGAATTTTGGATAATAAAAACTACGTTTTTTGTTAAGGAAGAAAAAGGCTAGAATGATAGCCAATAAAGATAAGGCAGCTCCCAAAATGGGAAGTTGACTGTGTGTAAAAACCTTAGCAGTAATTAAATAATATTCGAAAATGAGAAAAGGGAAAGCCAAATCAGCAAAGTTGATACCTCTTTTCTTTAACTTAAAGAATCTGCTCAGAATAATTGCTAAAGCCAAGGTTAATACCAAAAGCAAGACGGAAGCGAATTTCATTAAAATCATAACAATATTGTATCATAAAAATTGAAGAATTGAGAAGCAAATTTCTTGATTTATCAATGTTTTTGTAAAAATAATTGTTGAAATCTAATTTTTCATGCTTAATTAATATTCAATGTATATTGAGTACAAAAAAGGTAATAGTTTGAGCCCTCATGATAAATCTTTTTTATGGTGACCATAGAAAATATATATTAGTCAGAAGAGAAGAATCGTAGTAGAATGAGTAGCAAATAAAACAAAGGAGCATCTTATGAAATTAGTTACGTTATGGTCAAAACTCTCACTAGGAATCCAATTATTGGTAGCCTTGGTCTTGGGTGTGATTGCTGCGGTCATCTGGCCACAATTTGCAGGATTTTATCAATTCTTAGGTCAAGCCTTTATTAAATTGATCAATATGGTGATCATTCCGCTGATCTTCCCAACCATTGTTGTTGCAGTAGCTGGAGTTATCGGAAAAAAATCTTTCGGAAAAATCTTGACCAAGAGTTTGGTTTACTTTTTTGCCGTAACAACTGCCATTACGCTCTTGTTTGTATTTGCTAGTTACTATTTGGGATTTGGACAAGGAGTGAATATCGGTCAAACTGGTGGCAATCTTGATGGAATTGCCAATAATGTCAAATTTAGCGAATTCTTGCTTGGATTCATTCCATCAAATATCGTTAAATCTCTTTCAGATGGTGCTCTTTTGCCAATTATCGTTTTTGCCATCTTTCTTGGTTACGGAATTGGGAATCTTAAGTCTAATAAATCTCAGAAGATTATCGAAGGTTTCCAAATCTGGATTGAAGCCATCTATAAGATTGTTGAAGTGATTATTAAATTATCACCGATTGGAATTTTTGGATTTATCGCCAAAGATGTTGCAACTACTGGTGTTGACAAATTGATTGGGCTTGGCCAGTTTGTAATTGGAACTTATTTGGCATATGCTGTATTGGTTCTGCTTATTTTCCCTTTGATTGCCGTCTTATTTAAAGTACCGTATTTATCAGCCTTTCGTGAAAATTGGAGTCTCTTGACTCTGGCCTTTGTTACTGGTAGTTCTAGTGTAGTCTTGCCATCCCTTCTTAAAGATTTGAAAAAACAGGGGCATGACGAGCATACAATTGATTTAGTTGTTCCTTTAGGATATACGTTTAACTTAGAAGGAGCAGCGGTTTATTTCTCAGTAGCGACCATCTTTATCGCCCACGCCTATGGTATTCAATTTTCTTTATCAAGTCTCTTGTTTACTGTTTTACTCTTGACCTTGATTGGAAAAACTGCGGCAACCGTACCATCAGGAGCTATCGTAGTTCTACTTGCTGCAGCACCTCAATTGGGCTTACCAGTTGAAGGAGTAGCCTTGATTTTTGCAGTTGATTTCTTTGTCAATGCTGGTCGTACCATGATCAATGTTTTGGGTCAAATCTTAACAGTTAGCGTTATCGAAAAAACAGAAGGATATATTTTAGAAGAAGAAAAGGAAAGCCAATTATCAGTCAGCTTTTCTTAAGGAGATATGAATAATGAGTGAAGCAAAAGTTTATGTGATTCACGAGAATCTAGAATGGACTCAACATTTAGTGAAATGGTTGGAAGAATTAGAAGTCCCTTATGAACTTTGGGATTTGTCTAGTGGGATTTTAGATTTGCAAAGTCCACCGCCACAAGGTATCTTTTACAATCGTATGTCTGCGTCTTCTCACACAAGAGGACATCGTTATGCGCCAGAATTTACAGAGCAAGTGATTACTTGGTTAGAAGCACACGGACGCAAAGTTGTGAATGGTACCGGTGCTATCAACCTTGAAATCAGTAAAGTCAAACAATATTTGAAGTTAAACGAGTCTGGTATTGAAACGCCTGCGACAGTTGCAGTTTTGGGTCAAGAAAATATTATTGAGGCAGCAAGAAAGTTAAATATCTATCCTTTGATTACCAAGCATAATCGAGCTGGAAAAGGATTAGGAGTTCAACTCTTCCAAAATGAAGAGGAACTGGAAGCTTATGTCAATAGTCCCCTCTTTGAACCTTCGGTGGATGGGATTACTTTGTTACAAGCCTACATCAAGCCAAGTGATGGACGTATCCGTCGTTCAGAGTTTATCAATCAAAAATTCCTCTACACTGTTTCAATCGATTCTTCAGATGGTTTCCAACTTTGTCCGGCAGATGGTTGTCAAATCGGCAAGAGACCAGAGCAACTAGAAACGTCTGAAAAATTCCAGATTACAGAACCTCTACCAGATGACCGGAGAGAATCTTATGAGAATTTCTTGAAAAATGCTCAGATTGAAGTTGCGGCGATTGAATGGGTTCAGTCAGAGAGTGGAGACATTTATGTCTATGATGTAAATACCAACACCAACTACAATCCTACCGCAGAAAAAAATGCCAATATTTTTGCTCACCAACATTTGGCTCAGTATCTAAAAACAGAATTGCAAGCTCTAACGAGTGGTCAATAAAGTAGGAAATTCAAAAATCCCCCAGTATCAAATGACTGGGGGATTGATTTGTTTATACTCTTCGAAAATCTCTTCAAACCACTTCAGCTTCCATCTGCAACCTCAAAACGGTGTTTGAGCAACCTGCGGCTCGCTTCCTAGTTTGCTCTTTGATTTTCATTGAGTATTAATCGATAAAATCTTATTGATTTGCTTTAAAGTCTGGATCCTTCAAACTTTGAACGCTGGCATTGATGACAGCACCGATGATCAATATCTTGGCAATGATAATGAACCAGAACATCATCACAACAACGACGATAGAACTGAAAAATCTGACATCAACGAGATAATTGACATAATTGTTGAAATAAGCTGCAAAGATGTTTAATAAAGCAATCGTCGTAACTAGTACAAAGAGACTTCCAGGTATGACGTAGCGAATCTTACTTACTTTAACATTTGGTAGGAAATAATAGAGCATGATTACGATTGCAAAAAGAAAGGCATAGATCAGCGGTCCTGTAAAATCTTGTAGATAAGAAAACAGAGCACTCTCGGATTTCCAGTAGTTTTTAAGCAAATCCAACAGCATATGGCCGAACATACTGAGGAATAAGGCAAGGGCAAAGAGAATTTGAAGGCCAAAGCTAACTAAGAGACTCATCAGCTGGTGTGAGATAATTCCTCTATTTTTTGCGATTCCATAGGCTTTATTAAAAGCCTTTTGAAGAAAATTCATGGATTTGGAGAAAGTCCAAAGAGCTGATAAGATAGCAAAGCTTAGTAAACCTGTCGATGGTTGAGTCAGAACTTCTCTAACAATCTTCGCAACAACTTCATAGATTGTATCTGGTAAAAATTCCTTGATTGTTAATAGAAAGTTTGAGATGGGAATTTGAAAGTAGGGTAAGATATTGACCACTATCATGAGTAAAGGGAAGATTGAAATCAACCAATAGTAGGCAACAGCAACGCTAGTTAACTCACTATCGGAGGCTTGATAGTAGTGCAAAAAAGCTTTTAATAAGGGTCTATCAGTCAGCTGTTTCCACAACTTTTTCATGTTACAATCCTCCAGTTTTTCTCTTGTTTTTTATAGACTTTAATTTCTTCGAACTAATTCCATCATATCATAAGGTAAGGTATTAGCAGATTCTTTTAAGGAATAAGTTTCTAAATTATTGACATTTTGGCGTAGCTTTTTGGCATATTGAGCTGAGATGAGTTTTTGAGCTTCGTATTCAAAGATACACTTACGCTCAAGGTAGTATCCTCTAAGCATTTCATCAATGTTATTGGGTTTGATACGATTGATAACCCGTTCCACAAAGGCACCACTCGTAATATGACTGGTTTCGCGAAGACGAGATTCCTGCATAAAGCTGATCAGAGAACTCTTATAAATCCCTTTGAGGTTTTCCAAACTCTCGATAATAATTTCAGTGTTGGCTAGGTAGAGTTCAGCAATCTGGTCATAATCAATGGAAAGAAGTCTCTGTTTTTCCTTGTCTTTCCATGAACGGAATGTTTTTCCAAATGTGAGCAATTCATGAAGTAGAAAACGAAGAATGCGTATGGAGACAAGGAAGTAGTAGGTTAGTCGAGAAGCAAAGTTTCGCTTAATATTTTTCTCCATGCTTTTCAAGTAGCGTTGATAGACACGATAAGCACGATTTCCAATCTTTCCTTCTTCATAGGCTTGTTCCAAGCCATCGCTTTCAACACTGAGAATCAAGAGTTTAAGAGCTTCCCAGTCCTCCTGAATTTCTTTGTTTTCTTGACTCAGAATAAGATTTTCAATACGTCCATGATAATTGTCAATAGCCGCATAGAGTGGAACCTTGTTTTTTGTGTTCTCTAAATCTTTCTCTAATTCCATGGCGACATCGTTTAAGATAGCGATGTGCATGAGCTGATCCTTAGACGGTTCTTTCTCTTCAGAAAGGTGTGGGAGTACTAGTAATCCCGTCAGGAAACTTACCAGAGTTACACCGGCTACGAGGAAGAGAAGAAGAGGGTATTCTTGTTCCAGATTAGACGGTATCAAAAGGATAGTGGCAATGGATACAGTTCCCTTCACACCAGAAAAGGTAAGGAGGAGCATGTCTTTGACATATTTGTCTAAACTTTTATGCAGCTTCTTAATCCGAAATGCGTAAAATCCATAGATCATGACAAAGCGGATAGCAAAAAGCAGGAAGGTCAAGAGAAAAACACTGAGTAAGAGAAGCACTTTGTTGTAGAAAGCACTCTTAAGAATTGGTTCTGCGATCATTTCAAGTTCCATCCCAAGAATGACAAAGACTGAACCATTGAGCATAAAGGTTACAGTCTGCCAAACAGTCTCAGTAACTGTATCAACTTGTGCTTCAAGCAGATTTATTTTCTTGAAACGACTGGCTTTCAGAATCCCAGCGACTACAACGGCGATAATACCTGAGACATGAATTTCTTCAGCTATGAAAAAAGTCAAGAGAGGTAAACTGAGTTCGAGCAATAGCTCACTCGCGATATCTGTAGCTTGAACGCTAAGGAGAAAAGAGTGGAGGGAGCGATTTATGAAGGCCGTTATTAAGCCGACAGCAAATCCTCCAACGATGGAAATGGCTAATGAAGTTCCGGCTTGGGTAAGTGAGAATGATCCTGTTGTCCAAGCGATGAGAGCCATCCGAAAGGCTACTAGTCCAGAAGCATCATTAAGTAGTCCTTCCCCCTTTAGGATATTAGAAACCCGCTTTGGAAAGGTAAAGCGTTGAGAAAGGGAAGCGAAGGCTACTAGATCTGTAGGACCTAAGGCGGCACCAACTGCTACACAGGCGGCTAATGGTAGGCTAGCCCAAAGGACATGCGCAAGTCCTCCCATGCTTAAGGCTGAGATAAAGATAACTGGGAAAATCAAGTAGAGAACGATTCTCCAGTGTTTTAAGATAGAGGTTACATCTGCTTCTTGAGCTTCGCGAAAGAGTAGTGGACCAATGACTAAAGCTAGAAACAACTCAGTATCTAAGTGATATTGGTTGTTGGGTAAACAAAGTCCAATCCCAATCCCTAACAAAATTTGAATCAGAGGCATGGGTAAAAATGGCAGAAGCTTATTGGTAGTGCTAGAAACAATAAGAACTAGTAAAAATACTAAGAGATAAAAAAGTAAATTCATTTTCCATCTCCCTATTTTTGTTTACAACAATTTTCAAAAAGTTCTTTTTGTTCTTGGATTTTTTGATCAATCTTTGAGCAGTCCTTATGTTCGATTTTTTTCTGACAACGCTCCATTTCAAGTGAAATCATTTTTTTCTTGATTTTCAGCATCTTTTTGCTTAGATGCGCTTCATCTAACATACCAACTGCCCGTTCATGTTGGGTTGACTCGACAAAGTTGTGACGAAGAGCTTCGATTTTATCTTTTAGGTATTGTTTATCCATGTCGATACCTTTCTAATTTTTCAATCATGACTAAAAACGGTGGGTTGTTGATTTGGTTGAGGGTGCGATAGATTGTGGCAGTATATTCTTGTTGCGGTAATTGACTGACAAAGTCCATGACTGCATCCCGTTCTATATCTCCGCCTTCATGCCCATAGTAAATCATGATGGCTATTCTTCCACCCTTAATAAGCATGCGGCAAAGTTTCTCCAGTGCTTCAATAGTTGTTTGTGGTTTGGTAATGATATTTTTATCAGCAGAAGGAAGATAACCTAGATTAAAGATAGCTGCCTTGACTTCTCCTACAAATTGATCCACAGTCTCATGACCTTGTAGAAGTAACTTGACATTGGCCAATCCGGCTTCTTGTAGACGTAGACTTGTTTTTTCAAGAGCTTGTTCTTGTATATCAAAAGCGTAGACTTGTTTAGCTAGTCTAGCAAGAAAAAGGGTATCGTAGCCATTTCCCATGGTTGCATCGACAACAATGTCCTCTTTGCTGATAATTTCAGCTAGAAAATCATGAGCCAGTTCAAGTGGTTTTTTCATTTATAAACTCCTGTTTTACAGCCTTGCATCCTTGGACACTACCTCGACGTCTCATTTCAGTCTCAATGCTATTTAGAACTTCCCATTTATTGAGGCTCCACATAGGACCAATCAGCATATCTCTAGGGGCATCTCCTGTGATTCTATGAATAACGATATGTTTGGGAATGATTTCTAGTTGGTCACAGACGACTTTGACATAGTCGTCTTGGCTCATGAGTTGTAGGCGCCCGTCATGATAGTCTCGTTGCATTCGAGTGTTGGTCATGAGGTGAAGTAGATGAAGTTTAATTCCTTGAATATCATTATCCGTTACACAACGACGAACATTTTCCACCATCATGTCATGCGTTTCTCCTGGAAGACCGTTGATTAAGTGAGAAACAATCTCTGCTTTAGGAACTTGCTTACGAATCCGCTGTACAGTCTCTACATAGAGTTCATAGCTATGAGCGCGATTGATCAATTCAGATGTTGTTTCAAAGGTCGTCTGTAAACCGAGTTCGATAGTCACATGCATACGTTCGGTCAATTCTGCTAGGTAGGCCATGGTTTCATCTGGCAAGCAGTCTGGTCTTGTTCCAATGTTAATCCCGACGACCCCTGGTTCGTTGATGGCTTGCTCATAACGCTCACGAATAACCTCGACAGACTCATGAGTATTGGTAAAATTTTGAAAATATACCAGATATTTTTGAACATCTGGCCATTTACGGTGCATAAAGTCTATTTCTTTATAAAATTGCTCACGAATAGGAGCGTCAGGTGCAACGATTGCATCTCCAGATCCAGAAACTGTACAAAACGTACAGCCCCCATGTGCTACAGTTCCATCTCGATTGGGGCAATCAAATCCAGCATCAATAGGAACTTTAAAAGTCTTTTCCCCAAAAAGTTTTCGATAGTAATCATTCAAGGTATTATAGGATTTCATAGCTAATATTATATCAGAAAACACTTGTAAACTCAAAGTTAGTAAGCCTTTGAAAAGTTGTTAAAAAATTTGAACATCAAAAAATAATAAAAAAGCCTTTACAAAAAAATAAAAAATGGTATAATAGAGGAGTGATTGATGCAAACGTTTGCGGAAATCGCTTGCACAAATAATATAAGGAGATTTGAATGATGAAAGATACATTCAAAAATGTCTTGTCTTTCGAATTTTGGCAAAAATTCGGTAAGGCTTTAATGGTTGTTATCGCTGTTATGCCAGCGGCTGGATTGATGATTTCAATTGGGAAATCACTTGTGATGATTAATCCTAACTTTGCTCCTCTAGTTATTACTGGTGGTGTTCTAGAGCAAATCGGTTGGGGAGTTATTGGGAACTTGCACATTTTATTTGCTCTAGCTATCGGAGGAAGCTGGGCTAAAGAACGTGCTGGCGGTGCCTTTGCAGCAGGTCTTGCCTTTATTTTAATTAACCGTATCACTGGTACAATCTTTGGTGTATCAGGAGATATGTTAAAAGATCCAAATGCTATGGTTTCAACACTGTTAGGTGGATCAATTAAAGTTTCTGATTACTTTATCAGCGTTATGGAAGCACCAGCACTTAACATGGGTGTGTTCGTAGGGATTATTTCTGGTTTTGTAGGGGCTACTGCCTTTAACAAATACTATAACTTCCGTAAGCTTCCTGATGCTCTATCATTCTTTAACGGGAAACGTTTTGTACCATTTGTTGTTATCCTTCGTTCAGCAATTGCAGCGATTGTTCTTTCAATTGCTTGGCCACTTGTTCAAACAGGTATCAACAACTTTGGTATTTGGATTGCTAACTCTCAAGAAACAGCTCCAGTTTTAGCACCATTCTTGTATGGAACTTTGGAACGTTTGCTTTTGCCATTCGGACTTCACCACATGTTAACTATCCCAATGAACTACACAGCTCTTGGTGGTACTTATGATGTTTTAACTGGTGCAGCAAAAGGAACTCAAGTGTTTGGTCAAGATCCACTTTGGCTTGCATGGGTTACTGACCTTGTAAACCTTAAAGGAACTGACGCAAACCAATACCAACACCTACTTACAACTGTAACTCCAGCTCGTTTCAAAGTTGGACAAATGATTGGTTCATTTGGTATTTTGATGGGTGTTGTAGTTGCTATTTACCGTAATGTTGATCCAGACAAGAAACACCAATACAAAGGTATGATGATTGCGACAGCTCTTGCAACATTCTTGACAGGGGTTACTGAACCAATCGAATACATGTTCATGTTCATCGCAACACCTCTTTACCTTGTATATTCTGTTGTTCAAGGTGCTGCCTTTGCCATGGCTGATATTGTTCACCTTCGTGTACACTCATTCGGTTCAATCGAATTCTTGACCCGTACTCCACTAGCTATCAATGCTGGTCTTGGTATGGATATTGTTAACTTTATTTGGGTGACAGTACTCTTTGCATTTATCATGTACTTCATCGCTAACTTCATGATTAAGAAATTCAACTATGCAACACCAGGACGTAACGGTAACTATGAAAATGCCGATGCTTCTTCTGAATCTTCAGCTACTGGTGAAACTAAAGTTGCAGAAGCTTCTCAGGCAGTTAACATCATCAACCTTCTTGGTGGACGTGCCAACATTGTCGATGTGGACGCATGTATGACTCGTCTTCGTGTAACTGTAAAAGACGCTGAAAAAGTTGGAACAGAAGAACAATGGAAAGCAGAAGGGGCTATGGGACTTGTCATGAAAGGACAAGGTGTCCAAGCTATCTACGGTCCTAAAGCTGATGTTTTGAAATCAGATATCCAAGACCTTCTTGATTCAGGTGAAGTGATTCCAGAAACACTTCCAAGTCAAATGACAGCAGCTCAACAAAATACTGTAGCATTTAAAGGTGTGACCGAAGAAGTTTACTCAGTTGCTGACGGTCAAGTTATTGAATTGGAACAAGTGAAGGATCCTGTATTCGCGCAAAAAATGATGGGTGATGGATTTGCAGTGGAACCAGCAAACGGAAACATTGTATCTCCAGTTGCAGGTACTGTGTCAAGTATCTTCCCAACTAAACACGCTCTTGGTCTTGTGACTGCAGAAGGTCTTGAAGTTCTTGTTCACATCGGTCTTGATACTGTAAGCCTTGAAGGAAAACCATTCGATGTGAAGGTTTCAGAAGGTCAAGCAGTAACTGCGGGTGATCTTCTTGTAACAGCTGACTTGGCTGCTATTCGTGAAGCCGGTCGTGAAACTACTACGGTTGTAGTCTTCACAAATGGTGACGCGATTAAGTCTGTTAAATTGGAACAAACAGGTTCTCTTGCAGCTAACACGCCAGTTGCAAAAGTAGAATTGTAATCGATTAGGGGTTGGAAGTATTTTTCCAACCTCTTGTTTATAGGAGAAAAGGATGAAATTTTTAACACTCAATACTCATAGTTGGATGGAAAAAAATCCTGAAGAAAAATTTCAGCTCTTGTTACAAGATATATTTGAAAACAATTATGATTTGATTTGTTTTCAAGAGATTAACCAAGAAATCACATCATCTCAAGTAGATGCTGGTCCATTTTATTTTCCTTTGCCTTCAGCAGAACCGATTCACCAAGACCATTATGTTCGTCTTTTGGTTGAACAGTTAGCTGAGAAAGGATTGAAATACTACTGGACCTGGGCTTATAATCATATCGGTTATGACCGCTATCATGAAGGTGTTGCAATTCTCTCTAAAACACCTATTGAAGCTCGTGAGATTTTGGTTTCAGATGTAGATGATCCGACAGATTATCACACTCGCCGCGTTGCTTTAGCAGAAACAGTAGTACAAGGCAAAGAACTTGCAGTCGCGAGTGTACATCTTTCATGGTGGGGCAAAGGATTCCAAGAGGAATGGGCACGTTTTGAAGCAGTTCTGAAAGAGCTAAACAAACCTCTTTTACTAGCCGGTGATTTTAATAATCCTGCTGGTCAAGAAGGTTATCAAGCTATTTTAGCTAGTCCACTAGAGTTGCAAGATGCATTTGAAGTTGCAAAAGAGAGAAGGGGTAGCTATACTGTTCCACCTGAAATTGATGGTTGGAAGGGTAACAGTGAGCCTCTTCGAATCGATTATGTTTTTACGACAAAGGATATACAGATAGAGAGTTTACACGTGGTGTTTGATGGCAAACAAAATCCACAAGTTAGTGATCACTATGGTCTACAAGCAGAACTATCATGGAAAAACTAAACAAGGAATTTTAGTAAAAACAAACAAGTCCCCCTTCTACTGACAGAAGGGGTTGATTTATTAAAAGAGTTAATATGAGTAAAATTTTTTATAGAATAACTTGTAAAAAAAAATAAAATCTTATAAAATAAAAAGTGTTGGAGGAATTTATGAGTGTGAATCAAATTGTGCGTATGATCCCGACGCTAAAGGTGAATAATAGAAATTTAAATGAACTGTTTTATGTTGAAAATTTGGGTATGAAACCTTTACTTGAGGAGTCAGCCTTTTTATCACTTGGAGACCAGTCAGGTATTGAAAAGTTGGTTTTAGAAGAATCTCCAAGTATGAGAAGTCGTAAGGTTGAAGGGGTAAAAAAATTAGCTAGATTAATTGTAAAAGTAGAGAATCCATCTGAGATTGAAGCGTTACTAGCTAGAATGGATAAAATCCCTCCACTCTATAAGGGAAATAAGGGATATGCTTTTGAAGCACTTTCTCCAGAAGGGGATTGTGTCCTTATCCATGCTGAAGATGACATCAAGAATTTGAAAAAGGTTGAGGATGAAATCACTTTTTCAAAAGACGAGAGCATGAAATATTTGACTGCATTTGAAATCTCAGTAGAAGTTAACTTGCCAGACGAGACAAGGAGCTTACTCGAAAAGGAAGATATTGAGGGCCGACTAGCTTTTAATCAAGCTCAAGGTAGTGATTTACTTGTTGAAAATAATGTAACTTGGGACTTGTCTATGTTAAAATTCCAAGTAAAAGAGTTTAACCTTGCTATTCTCCGTCAGCGTTTTGAAACTGCTGATTGCTTTGTCCCTAAGTCTGAAAAATTTTTCCTAACCAAGGATTCCAACAATATTGAATTATGGTTTGAACAAGTATGAAGCAAGAAATCATTCAAAAAATAGAGCAACAAATTGAGGCAGGGATTTATCCTGGTGCCTCTTTTGCATATTATCAGGATGGCGCTTGGACCGACTGGTATCTTGGAGAATCAAATCCAGAAATAGCTGAAAAAACTCAGAAGGGTTTGGTCTATGATTTGGCTAGTGTCAGTAAAGTCGTCGGAGTTGGAACAGTCTTAACCTTCTTGTGGAAGGCAGGTAAGATTGAGTTAGATGACTCTATAAAAGCTTATCTTCCAGAGGCGGATTATCCAGACATCACCATTCGACAATTATTAACGCATACAACAGACTTGGATCCCTTTATTCCTAATCGTGACCAACTGACTTCAGAGCAGCTGAAAGAGGCCATGTTTCATCTAAATAGACGAGAAAAGCGTTCTTTTCTTTATTCGGATGTACATTTTCTCTTGCTAGGCTTTCTTTTGGAAGATTACTTTAAGAAAGACTTGGATGTGATTTTACAGGAGCAAGTTTTGACTCCATGGAAGATGGGAGAAACCCGATTTGGACCAGTTCCAAGTGCTGTTCCAACTGTTCGTGGACAGAAAGCAGGAGTCGTTCATGATCCCAAGGCTCGTGTGCTTGGAAAACATGCTGGAAGTGCAGGTTTATTTTCTACAGTAGCTGATTTGAAACTCTTTTTGGAACACTATTTAAAAGATTCATTTGCAGAAGAGTTAACACAGAATTTTTCAGACTTAGATGATAGGGAACGCTCTTTGGCTTGGAATTTAGAAGGTGATTGGTTGGATCATACGGGTTATACAGGAACCTTTATCATGTGGAATCGTAATAAACAAGAAGCTGTTATCTTTCTATCCAATCGGACTTATGAGAAGGATGAACGTGCCCAGTGGATTTTGGATCGCAACCAAGTCATGGATTTGATTCGTCAGGAGGATAGGTACTAAACCGATGTCAAGACTTTTAAAGGGAACAATATACACTATTGTTGCAGGGATAGCCTGGGGACTATCAGGTACGAGTGGTCAATATCTGATGGCTCACGGAATTTCTGCCATCCTATTAACCAATATTCGCTTGATTATTGCAGGTTTATTACTTGTTATCATGGCTTATGCTAGATCAAAAGAGCAATTGTTAGCATTTGTCAAAGATCGAGATAGTTTAAAATCACTCTTACTTTTTTCCTTATTTGGCCTTTTTTTAAATCAGTTTGCTTATTTGGCATCCATTCAAGAGACCAATGCAGGAACTGCAACGGTCTTGCAGTATGTTTGTCCAGTTGGCATTTTACTTTATACCTGTATCAAGGATAGGGTAGCACCTACGATTGCAGAGATTATCTCAATTGTACTAGCAATAGGAGGTACCTTTTTAATTGCAACTCATGGTCATCTGCATGAATTATCGATGACTCCAGTCGGTCTTTTCTGGGGACTTTTTTCAGCATTTACTTATGCGCTTTACATTATTATCCCAATCACTTTGATTCAGAAATGGGGCAGTATGCCAGTAATTGGAATAGGAATGCTTTTCTCTGGAATACTAGCTTCTCCCTTTACAGGTCTCTTTCATGCTGATTTATCTTTTAGTTCAGACCTACTATTAGCTTTTGTCGGGATTATTTTGATTGGGACTGTCTTTGCCTACACTCTTTTTCTAAAAGGTGCTAGTATGATAGGACCTGTCAAATCCAGTCTTTTAGCCTCAATTGAACCTATTTCAGCGGTTTTCTTTGCTTTTATGATTATGAAGGAACAGTTTTATCCCATTGATTTTATTGGTATGGCCATGATTTTATCAGCTGTCATAATGATTTCGATAAAAGATTTACTTCTTGAAAAGAAAGTTGAATCCTAAAAAAATCCACTCTGCATGAGTGGATTTTTGTATATAGATGATTAGTCTTTATTTTCGTATGGCAAAATTAAGTTTAGGATGATACCTGTCATTGCTGATAGGGCAGTACCTGAAAGGGTAACTGGACCAAGTTTAAGGATTGCTCCTCCAAGTCCAAGTACGAGCATTGCACTTGCGATGATAAGGTTACGCATTTGACTAAAGTCAACACGTTCTTTGATCAACACTTTCAAACCGTTGCTGGCGATAACTCCGTAAAGAAGGATAGACATACCACCAAGTACAGCACTAGGGATTGTGGAAATCAAGGCAGTGAATTTACCAAGGAAACTGAGTGCAATGGCGATAAAAGCAGCGTTACGGATAACAGAGACAGAAGCGATACGAGTCATCCCAATAACTCCTGTATTTTCTCCATAAGTTGTATTGGCTGGTCCGCCAAGGAAGGCTGATACAGATGTTGCAATACCATCACCGAGAAGAGTACGGTGAAGACCTGGTTCTTTCAAGAATTGACGACCACAGATTTGGCTCAAGACCGTGTGGTCACCGATATGTTCAGAAATAGTTACAATAGCGATAGGCAAGATAGCGATTGTTTCAGGACCAAAGTAGAGGTTGTATTCTTTGAAAGCTCCTCCTGTGTTAAATGGAAGATAGAATCCAGGAATTTCAAACCAGTTGGCTTGTAAAACTGGTGTGAAATCGACCAGTCCAAGAAGAAGAGCGAAGATATAGCCACCAATAATGGCGAATAGGAAAGGAATGATACGGAAAAATCCTTTTCCTTTGGTATTGATAAATGCTGCGATTAGGAAGGTTACTACAGCAACGAGGGCATGTTTCCAGTCACCATCAGCTACAAAACCTGCATTTGTAACGGCAGAACCTGCTAAACCAAGACCAATTACGATAATCATAGGTCCAATAATAATTGGTGGTAAGAGTTTATCAATCCATTTTGTACCTGCAAAGCGAACACTTGCCGCAACAAGAACATACACGAATCCTGTCAGGATAACCCCTGTTTGAGCAGCAGATACATCCCCACCCATTTCTTTCATGGCAAGTGACATAGCCGTGATAAAGGCAAAGGAAGATCCGAGGTAAACGGGAACTTTAAATCCAGTAGCAATCATGTAGATCAGTGTTCCAAGACCGGATGCAAAGAGGGCAACGGAAACAGGCATTCCTAGAATGAGAGGTACTAGGATGGTTGCTCCAAACATGGCAAAGACGTGTTGGAAACTGAGAAGGATTCCTTTTCCAACGGAAGGGGATTGATCCACATCTAAAATCAAATCAACAGTTGATTCTTCTTTCATAAAAACCTCACTTTTGGGCACCAAAAAAGAGCCCATTATTTTATAGCAACAGGCTCTCAGAGTAAGACTTTATTAAAAAACATTGTTAGTCTTCATTAAAGAACGATAAGTTTCTGTGTCTTTGTCACCTCACAGGATGACATTAAAAACCTTTGCTTGTGATAGTATAGCAGAAAAAATTCGTTTTGTAAACGAATTTTTCCCGAGCCAAGAAACGAGAAAGCGAGGTTGATTTTGTAAACGAATTTTTCCCGAGCCTAGAAATGTGAGAGCGAGGTTCGTTTTGTAAACGAATTTTTCCCGAGCCTAGGAATAGGAAAGCGAGGCATGATTTTATAAATCATTTTTAAAGAGGGCGTTTGTTGGGCATCCCAGCTTTTCTAGGATACTTATTTGGAGTTTCCTTTTTCTTCTCTACAATCGTCATGTAGCGAGGGTCTTCGTTAGGAAGTGTATAGCTGATGTTGTCCTCAACCTTGCTAAAGAGAAGATTGAGGGCATTTTTTGCATCCGTCAATTCCTCAGGTGCGTTGCTTGCCTTGAGTGCCAGTAATTTTCCACCGACCTTTAGAAAAGGAATCGTTAACTCAGACAAGACCTGCATACGGGCAACTGCTCGAGCTGTGACAATATCAAACTGGGCACGAAAGTTTTTATCTTGGGCAAAATCCTCTGCACGTCCATGGTAAAAGTGAACACCTTCTAGGCCAAGTTCTCCTGCTAAGAGCTGAAGAAAGTTAATCCGCTTATTGAGTGAGTCAATGATGGTCACATCGAGATTTGGATAGAGGATTTTCATAGGAATACTTGGAAATCCTGCACCAGCTCCGATATCCAGTAGTTTAATTGTTTCATTGGGGATTAACCCTTGTAGGATTGGAGCAACCGAATCGTAAAAGTGTTTGAGATACACTTCCTCTTTGTCTGTGATGGCTGTTAGGTTAATCTTTTCGTTCCATTCAACAAGGAGTTGGAAATAATGCTCAAACTGCATTTTTTGTTGCTCAGTTAGACTGAGATTTTGTTCAGCAAGCAAGTCATAAAATGTTTCTGGTTTCATTGTTTTTCCTTCTTTGATGTTATCTTATTTTACCACAAATTTTAGGAAATTTGATATACTGGTACTAATCTTCAAGCAGAAAGGAAATCTCAAATGAATTGGATTTTTTTTGGAATTCTTGCTCTTATTATGCTTTTGGTAATGGACTGCTACAATCGATTGGTAAAAAGTCGTATGCAAACCAGGGAAGCTTGGAGTCAGATTGATGTTCAGTTGAAGCGTCGAAATGATCTCTTACCGAACTTGATTGAAACAGTGAAAGGGTACTCACAGTATGAAGGGGGAACTCTAGAAAAAGTAGCGGAGCTTCGCAATCAAGTGGCAGCAGCGACTTCACCAGCTGAAGCTATGAAGGCTAGTGATGCACTGACTCGTCAAATTTCAGGTATCTTTGCTGTTGCAGAAAATTATCCAGACTTAAAGGCTAGTAGTAACTTTTCACAATTACAAGAAGAATTGACCAATACGGAAAATAAAATTTCCTATTGTCGGCAGCTGTATAATAGTGTTGTCAGCAATTACAATCTCAAGTTGGAAACTTTCCCAAGTAATCTAGTGGCTGGTATCTTTGGCTTTAAAGCAGCTGATTTTCTTCAAACTGATGAAGGAGAAAAAGAAGTACCTAAAGTTGATTTTAATGGTTAAGGTGACTGAAATTGATGTAAAAACATCCAGAGGAATTCCTGCTGGATGTTTTTATGTGTCCAATCTAGATTTCTCCAATTTCAACTGCTTCTAGACCATGTGTAGTTAAGCGATATAGACTTGTACAGACTTCTTTTAAAAAACGTCGGTCATGAGAGACAGTAATGAAGCCTCCTGGATAGTCCTCAAAGAGTTTTCTGATTTCAGGTTGTGAAGTGGGTGAAAAATTACGTGTTGGTTCATCTAAAATGAGAAAGTTTGCCCGTTGTAAAACCAATGCTAGTAGTAGGAGTTTTCCTTGCTGACCTCCAGATAAGTTACAGATTTCATGTTGCATTTCAGAATAGCTAAAATTCAGACTAGCCAAGAATGATTGGATTTTCTGAAGTTCTTCTTTTTCCCCAGTTTGACTTAGAAAGGCCACAGGTGATAGAGCTTGAGGGAGCTTTTCCTGATAATTTTGTGGCATGTAGCCAAGAGATATTTCTTGTTTATCTTGTAAAAGATGATAAATTTTAGCCAGTAATGTTGATTTTCCGATACCGTTTGGTCCAATAATCCCAATTTTATCTTGTCCTCGCACTGTGAGCTTAAGCTTATCGGCAAGTTGTCGGTCTTCTACAAACAAGGTTTGCTGTTCAAAATGAAGTAAGACTTTTGAAGCTGGCAGAGGCTGAACATCTGAAAAAAACAATTGGATACGATCTTCTTCTAGAGGTTGCTGCGTCATAGACTGAGCAGATTTTTCAAAGCGTTTTTCTTGAGAAAGGATATTTTTCATCTTTTTAGCCAGTAGGCGTCCCTCAGTACTATTTTTTGTATTTCGTAAAGCATTTTCTACCTGTTGTTTGACTCGTCTGTTTTTTTCCATGGTCTTCTCATGGACACGTTGTTCATTGGCTGCTTGTTGGCTTTGTTTTATGAAATGATCTCGGCTTTGTTGACTATAGCGATCATAGTCGAGGTGTTCTACAAGTGTTTCTGCTTCTTTACGATGTTTGACCAGTCTTAGGTGTACAATGGTATTGGCTGTTTGAGAGAGAAAATCTTCATCATGAGAAATAAAAATCACAGTTTCTTTGATTCGCTGGATTTGCTTTTTTAGCCATAGGACCGTATCTAGATCTAGGTCATTAGACGGTTCATCTAAAAATAAGATTTCAAAAGTTTTGGATAACTCGTGAATGAGTTGAACTTTTAAGGCTTCACCACCTGATAAACTACCGATTAATTGCTGACTGGTAAAACGGTCGCTATCAAATTGTAGTTCTTCTGCAAAACGATAGATGAGACTATAGTCTAGGTCATCTCGACCAGAAAAAAAGTAGTCATGGAGTGAAAGTGTTTTGAGATCAGCTGGTAGACTTTGAGGAATGTAGGAATATGAACCAAAATCAGAATGAATCTGGCCACTAATAGTGAAGTCCAATGGTCGTTTTCCCATTAAGGTCTGTAGCAAGGTTGATTTTCCATTTCCTTCTTCGCCAATAATGGCAACCTTTTCTCCTTCTCGAATGACCATAGTTAAGTCTGAGGCAAGATTGCGTAAATCTTTATTGTGAGTAATAGTTAGCTTGTGAATTTGTATCATCTAGTGTACTCTCTTTCTATCATTGTGATGTCATTATAAAAATAGCTCTACCTTACTTAGTAGAGCTAATCATTTATGTCAAAAAATCCTCTTTTAAAAGGGCTGAAAAAGCAGCAGAAAAAAGAGTACACAAAAAGAGACAGAAACAAGATCTACTAAATAAAGGTTCTTTATTTGATAGACTTAGTTGTTCATGTCTCCCTTACCTCCAAAAATTACTATGTTTATTTTATACCTTTTGGAAAACGTTGTCAAAAGAAATGAGAAATTCAATCTTTCTAGAAACCAAAAACAGGTCCATAGAGTGTTAATGCATGTTTAACGTGATCGAAGTGGAACTTGTCATAGTTTCTCCAAGCAGTGCGGGCTTGGTCAGTTAATTTCAGTGAACCAAGTCCAATTAAAAGACTAGTCCGTTGGTAAAAACTTTCCAGTTCAATTAAGATAGCATTGTCCACTTTCTCAGCTTTTTTTAGTGCTCTGAGAATTTCATCTATATTTTGCTGTAAGCGTAAATCATCAGGTAATCCTTGTTTACAGTTTTGTATCGTTTGATTTAATTCTGAGACTAATTGATAGGCTTTAGTTAAAAGGGCTTTGTCTTCCATATGAGCGTCCTCCTTTACCCATGTATTGATGCCTATAGTATAGCACAAAAAGTAAAGTTGTCATAATATATATTGAAAATTAATAATATTTAAAACAAGGTCTGGAGCGATTAAATTAAGTGATTTCGTGGTATAATCAAGAGAGTAGATTCTTTATGGAGGAAGTATGAAATTAAATATTCAAGAAGTTCGTAAGCAGCCTGAAGGTTTGTATTTTGAGCAAACGTTAGACTTGGTAGCAGACTTACGTGCCCGTAATCAAGAAATTTTAGACGTTAAGAATATTCAAGTGACAGGTAAGATCCAATATGAAGACCGTATGTTTTTCCTAGACTATCTCTTGTCTTATACGATTGTACTGGCTTCTAGTCGTAGTATGGAACCTGTTGAATTGGTGGAATCCTATCCAGTAAATGAGATTTTTATGGAAGGTGCTACCAATCAACTGGATCAAGAAATTTTAGATGAGGATTTGGTATTGCCGATTGAAAATGGAGAAATTGATTTGGCTGAAAGTGTGTCAGACAATATCTTGCTCAACATTCCTATCAAGGTTTTAACGGCTGAGGAAGAAGCTGGTCAGGGATTTGTTTCTGGAAATGACTGGCAAATCATGACGGAGGAAGAGTTCCAAGCTCAACAAGCAGTTAAGAAAGAAGAAAATAGTCCTTTTGCAGGATTGCAAGGATTATTTAACGAGGATGAGTAGATGGTTTTATCCAAGAAACGTGCTCGTCATGTCATTGAGGAAATTATTGCTCTTTTTCCTGATGCCAAACCAAGCCTTGATTTTCGTAACCATTTTGAACTTTTGGTTGCGGTTATGTTGTCTGCTCAGACGACAGATGCAGCAGTAAATAAAGCTACACCTGGACTCTTCGCAGCCTTTCCAACCCCACAAGCTATGGCAGAAGCAAGTGAGAGTGAAATTGCTTCACACATCTCGCGTTTAGGGCTTTATCGCAATAAGGCTAAGTTCCTTAAAAAATGTGCCCAGCAGTTACTAGACGATTTTAATGGCCAAGTACCTCAAACTAGGGAAGAATTAGAGAGCTTGGCAGGCGTCGGAAGAAAGACAGCAAACGTAGTTTTGAGTGTAGGCTTCGGTATTCCGGCTTTTGCAGTTGATACTCACGTAGAACGTATCTGCAAACACCACGATATTGTTAAAAAATCAGCTACACCGCTTGAAGTTGAAAAAAGAGTGATGGAAGTTCTACCACCTGAAGAGTGGCTTGCGGCTCATCAGGCTATGATTTATTTTGGAAGAGCCATCTGTCATCCAAAAAATCCAGAATGCGAACACTATCCACAATTGTACGATTTTAGTTCATTATAAGACCGAGTATTGAATGTTTTTACTTGCTTTGAACTAGGCTTTGTGATATAGTAAGGACAATAAAATATTCCTTTAAACCTGTCCCGTGAGGCAGGCAAGGAGCTCGATTAAGTAGAAGGGTAAGTCTATACTGTATACAGTGTGGCTCGCTTAGTTATACATTCTCAAGTCTCCTTGAAAAAGGAGACTTTTCTTTTTGGAGGTTTGTCATGAAGACAAAAGAAGTTGTAGACGAGTTAACCGTCAAGCGAGCAATTACGCGTATCACTTACGAAATTATCGAACGCAACAAAGATTTGAATAAAATCATTTTAGCAGGAATTAAAACTCGAGGTGTCTTTATTGCTCATCGTATCCAAGAGCGTTTGGAACAATTAGAAAATATCTCAGTTCCGGTAGTGGAGTTGGATACCAAGCCTTTCCGCGATGATGTAAAATCCGGTGAAGATACTTCATTAATTTCTGTTGATGTGACAGACCGCGAAGTCATCCTAGTGGATGATGTGCTTTATACAGGCAGAACGATTCGAGCAGCTATTGACAATATTGTTAGACAAGGTCGTCCTGCGCGCGTGAGTCTTGCAGTACTAGTTGACCGAGGACATAGAGAATTGCCAATTCGTCCAGATTACGTTGGGAAAAATATCCCAACTAGTCGTTCAGAAGAAATCATCGTAGAGATGACGGAACTGGATGGACAAGATAGAGTTTTGATTACTGAAGAAGCTTAAGAGCTAAAGGAGTAGCCATGTCAGAAAATCAACAAGCCTTGCAACACGTGGTTTCAATGGAAGACCTCACAGTAGATCAGGTTTTAAAATTGATTAAACGAGGCATCGAATTTAAAAATGGAGCAGTTGATTCTTATGAGAATCGTCACATTGTTGCAAATCTCTTTTTTGAAAGTTCAACCCGTACTCATAAATCATTCGAAGTTGCTGAAATTAAACTTGGATTGGACCGACTTGATTTTGATGTCAAAACGAGCTCTGTCAATAAAGGTGAGACACTGTATGACACCATTTTAACCTTGTCTGCCTTGGGAGTAGAAGCTTGTGTCATTCGCCATCCTGAAGATGATTATTACAGAGAATTGATTGCGAGTCCAACGATTACGACTTCGATTATCAACGGTGGCGACGGCTCAGGGCAGCATCCTAGTCAAAGCTTACTTGATTTGATGACGATTTATGAGGAATTCGGCCATTTCGAAGGCCTCAAGGTTGCCATTGCTGGTGACTTGGACCATTCACGTGTCGCCAAGTCAAATATGCAGATTTTGAAACGCTTAGGTGCAGATCTCTACTTTGCAGGACCTGAAGAATGGAGAAGTCAAGAGTTTGCAGACTATGGACAGTTTGTCACTATTGACGAAATTGTTGACCAGGTGGATGTTCTGATGTTGCTACGAGTTCAACATGAACGCCACGAAAGTGGAGTGGTCTTTTCAAAAGAAGACTACCATGCTCATCATGGATTAAACCAAGAACGCTATAATCGCTTAAAAGAAAAAGCAATCATTATGCATCCAGCTCCAGTAAACAGGGATGTAGAAATTGCAGACCATTTGGTAGAAGCACCTAAATCACGCATTGTTCAACAAATGACAAATGGTGTTTTTGTACGTATGGCTATTCTAGAAGCTGTATTAGCCGGTAGAAATGCAAAATAAGACACAAATGAAACGTTAAAAGACGCCAGTGAGCGTCCACGAGAGGTGACAAGATGACAAAACGACTTCTAGTTTTAGAAGATGGCACAGTTTTTGAAGGTAAGGCCTTCGGTGCAGATATTGATGTAACAGGGGAAATCGTCTTTAATACAGGGATGACAGGTTACCAAGAATCCATTACAGACCAGTCTTATAATGGACAAATCTTGACCTTCACTTATCCACTGGTAGGGAATTATGGGATTAACCGTGATGACTATGAATCTATCAGTCCTACTTGTAAGGGAGTTGTAGTTTTCGAAGAGGCACGTAGAGCAAGTAACTGGCGTAATCAGATGACGCTGGATGAATTTTTGAAAGCTAAGAAAATTCCAGGTATTTCAGGGATTGATACACGAGCCCTTACAAAGATTATCCGTAAACATGGAACCATGCGAGCAACTCTAACACACGCTGGAGATAGTATGGACCACATTGCGGATCAACTTCGAGCAACTGTCTTGCCAACTGATAATATCAGACAAGTATCTACCAAGACTTCTTATCCAGCTCCAGGAGTTGGCTTGAGCGTTGTTTTAGTAGACTTTGGTCTTAAACATTCTATTTTGCGAGAGCTCTCTAAACGCGATTGTAACGTGACTGTAGTTCCATACACAACCACAGCTGAGGAAATCTTGCATTTGAACCCAGACGGAGTGATGTTGTCAAATGGTCCGGGAAATCCAGAAGATGTACCAGAAGCACTTGATATGATTCGTGGTATCCTCGGAAAAATTCCAATCTTTGGTATTTGTATGGGGCACCAGCTCTTTGCGATGGCAAATGGTGCCAAGACCTACAAGATGAAGTTTGGTCACCGTGGCTTTAACCATGCAGTTCGTGAAATTGCGACAGGGCGCGTGGACTTCACGAGTCAAAACCATGGTTATGCAGTCAGCCGTGAGGATTTACCTGAACACTTGATTATCACCCACGAAGAAATCAATGACAAGTCAGTTGAAGGAGTGCGTCACAGATACCAACCAGGTTTCTCTGTGCAATTCCACCCAGACGCAGCTCCAGGCCCTCACGATGCAAGTTATCTATTTGATGAGTTCATTGAGATGATGGAAGCCTTTAAACAAACAAATAAATGACGACTAAAAATCGTCGGAGAATTTATTTAATGTCGCCCTGTGAGGCGACGAATAGAAAGGAGAAGGGTGGTCCGTATTTGCTGAACTGAATACGGGCTACGGACGGTGCTAAAAAGATAGTTATTTCTAGAACTGACAGTTCTTCGTCATAACTCCTATTTTAGCTTTGTCCGCTTGACGCCCTTAATATCTTATAAATGCCTAAACGTACTGATATTCAAAAAATTATGGTGATTGGTTCTGGTCCGATTATTATTGGTCAGGCTGCTGAGTTTGACTATGCTGGAACCCAGGCCTGCTTGTCTTTGAAAGAAGAGGGGTATGAGGTTGTTTTGGTTAACTCAAATCCTGCAACCATCATGACGGATAAAGAGATTGCAGACAAGGTCTACATCGAACCGATTACACTTGAGTTTGTGACTCGTATTCTCCGTAAGGAACGTCCAGATGCTTTGCTTCCAACTCTTGGAGGGCAAACAGGGCTTAATATGGCCATGGAATTGTCAAAAAATGGTATCTTGGATGAGCTTGGAGTAGAACTTCTCGGGACTAAATTGTCTGCTATCGACCAAGCAGAGGACCGCGATCTCTTTAAACAATTGATGGAAGAACTCAAGCAACCAATTCCAGAATCAGAAATTGTAAACACGGTTGAGGGAGCAGTTGCCTTTGCAGCAACTATTGGCTACCCAGTTATCGTCCGCCCAGCCTTTACTCTAGGTGGTACTGGTGGTGGTATGTGTGCCAATGAAGCAGAATTACGTGAAATTGCTGAAAATGGTTTGAAGTTGTCACCTGTTACCCAGTGTTTGATTGAACGTTCCATTGCCGGTTTCAAGGAAATTGAGTATGAAGTCATGCGTGACTCAGCTGATAATGCCCTTGTTGTTTGTAACATGGAAAACTTTGACCCTGTCGGGATTCACACAGGGGACTCTATCGTATTTGCCCCTGCGCAAACCATGTCTGACTATGAAAACCAAATGCTTCGTGATGCTAGTTTGAGCATTATCCGCGCTCTCAAGATTGAAGGCGGATGTAACGTTCAGCTTGCACTTGATCCACACAGTTTTAAGTACTATGTCATCGAAGTAAATCCTCGTGTATCTCGTTCTTCAGCTCTTGCCTCTAAGGCAACAGGTTATCCAATCGCTAAATTGGCTGCTAAGATTGCAGTAGGATTGACATTGGATGAGGTTATTAACCCTGTTACAGGTTCAACTTATGCTATGTTTGAACCAGCCCTTGACTATGTGGTTGCAAAGATTCCACGCTTCCCATTTGACAAGTTTGAAAAGGGTGAACGTCGTCTTGGTACTCAGATGAAGGCAACTGGAGAAGTTATGGCTATCGGTCGTAACATCGAGGAATCACTTCTTAAGGCTTGTCGTTCTCTTGAAATTGGAGTTCACCACAATGAAATGCCTGAACTTGCAGAAGTCTCAGATGATGCCTTGATTGAAAAAGTTGTCAAAGCACAGGATGACCGTCTTTTCTACGTATCTGAAGCCATTCGTCGTGGTTATACACCAGAAGAGATTGCTGACTTGACTAAGATTGATATCTTCTATCTCGATAAACTCTTGCATATCTTTGAGATTGAGCAAGAATTGGGCGCACATCCACAAGATCTAGCAGTCCTAAAAACAGCAAAACTCAATGGTTTCTCAGATCGTAAAATTGCTGAACTTTGGGGAACTACGGCTGACCATGTTCGCCAACTACGTTTAGAAAACAAGATTGTCCCAGTTTACAAGATGGTTGATACTTGTGCTGCAGAGTTTGAATCAGAAACTCCATACTTCTATTCTACCTATGGATGGGAAAATGAGTCTATCAAGTCTGATAAGGAATCTGTACTTGTCCTAGGTTCTGGTCCAATCCGTATCGGTCAAGGGGTAGAGTTTGACTATGCGACAGTTCACTCTGTTAAGGCAATCCAAGCTGCTGGCTACGAAGCCATCATTATGAACTCAAACCCAGAGACAGTTTCAACAGACTTCTCTGTATCTGATAAACTCTACTTTGAACCATTAACGTTCGAAGATGTGATGAATGTTATCGACTTAGAGCAACCAAAAGGTGTTATCGTTCAATTTGGTGGTCAAACAGCTATCAACCTTGCGGAGCCATTAGCAAAAGCTGGTGTGACTATCCTTGGTACTCAAGTTGCGGACTTGGACCGTGCGGAAGACCGTGACCTCTTTGAGCAAGCCCTCAAAGACTTGGATATTCCACAACCTCCTGGACAAACAGCAACCAATGAAGAAGAAGCAGTACTTGCTGCACGTAAAATTGGTTTCCCAGTTCTCGTTCGCCCTTCATATGTTTTGGGTGGACGTGCTATGGAAATCGTTGAGAATGAAGATGATCTTCGTTCTTACATGCGTACTGCGGTTAAGGCAAGTCCAGACCATCCTGTTCTTGTTGACTCTTATATCGTTGGGCAAGAGTGCGAAGTTGATGCTATTTCAGACGGACAAAATGTCCTCATCCCTGGTATCATGGAGCATATCGAACGCGCTGGTGTCCACTCAGGTGACTCCATGGCGGTTTATCCTCCTCAAACTTTGTCGCAAAAAGTGCAAGAAACGATTGCAGACTACACCAAACGTCTTGCAATTGGCCTTAACTGTCTTGGGATGATGAATATTCAGTTTGTTATCAAGGATGAGAAAGTCTACGTCATTGAAGTAAACCCTCGTGCCAGCCGTACTGTTCCATTCCTTTCTAAAGTAACCAACATCCCTATGGCACAGGTAGCGACTAAGTTGATTCTTGGTCAAAGTCTTGAAGAACTTGGTTACCAAGATGGACTTTACCCAGAAAGCACTCGCGTTCATATCAAGGCACCAGTCTTCTCCTTTACCAAGCTAGCTAAGGTAGACAGCCTGCTTGGACCTGAAATGAAGTCAACAGGGGAAGTCATGGGTTCTGATACCACTCTTGAAAAAGCTCTCTACAAGGCATTTGAAGCTTCCTATCTTCACTTACCAATCTTTGGTAATGTAGTCTTCACCATAGCAGATGATACCAAAGAAGAAGCTCTAGAGTTGGCTCGCCGTTTCCAAAATATTGGTTACGGAATCCTTGCAACTGCAGGAACAGCGGAGTTCTTTGCAAGTCATGGATTGCAAGCCCAACTCGTTGGTAAGATTGGTGATGATGAACACGATATCCCAAGCTATGTCCGCAAAGGAAAAATTCAAGCTATCATCAACACTGTTGGTACCAAACGGACAGCCGATGAAGATGGAGAGCAAATCAGACGTTCAGCTATCGAACATGGGGTGCCTCTCTTTACAGCTTTGGATACAGCAGATGCCATGCTAAAAGTATTAGAAAGCAGAAGTTTTGTCACAGAAGCGATTTAAAAAATAAGATTCTCTTTGGAGAATCTTTTTTTATTTATGAAAACAATGATAAGGTTTTCACAATCATTAAAATGTAATCAAATTGAAATATTTAGAAAAAGAAATATAATAAATGAAAAAGATTATTAAATAAAAAAATCTTGTATATAAGGACTGATTTATGCATACATGTAAATATATATTATAAATTATAGATAGCTAAAAATACTGTTAAAATCAATAAGAAGGCGTTTTCCAGTGTATATAATTAATTGAATTAATATTGATTTTTTGATATGATAGAAATGTTAAAGTGGGTAAATTCTAGCTTTCAATTATTGTGCATAGGGTACAAGATTTGTAGAAATATTACCTTCTGTTAGTAAAATATATAAAAGGAGAACTTATTCATATGATAAGAAAGGAACAACAACGTTTTTCTTTGAGAAAATATAAGGTAGGTGTTGCATCTGTATTTTTAGGGACAACTCTTAGCTTTTTGATGGCTAATGGTGGTGCAGTTCAAGCTTCTGAGCTTCCTACACAACCAGCTTCTGAAGAAAAAACTGAGTTGGTGAAAAAGGATGTCAGAAGTGAGGATTCCTCTAAAAAGGAACAAGATGTTGTAGCAAATGTTGCAACTGCTGAGCTTGCTGTAGAAAATAAAGTAGAAGAAGCAAAACCTACTTCTGAGTCTAAAGTAGAAGAAGCTAAATCTGAAGCGACTACTTCAGAAAAAGCATCAGAGGTAAAACCTGCTTCAACTGAGACTGAGGTTGCTAATAAGGAAACTGCTAAGCCGGTTGAAAAAGCTGAAGAAACTAAGCCAGCTATTTCAGAAGGTGATAAACCTAAAGTTCGTAATCGTCGTGCTACAACTGAAGATGCAGTTTCTGGAGAACACAACTCTAAGCCTGTCAGTGTTAGTACCTATCTAAAAGATGGTGAAACAGTTGATCCAACTATACAGAATCCAAATGGAGCTACGGTTAGGTCTCAAACTGTACCAGCTGGATATGCAAGAAAAGAAGGTGATTACTATACATACAGTATTGTAGACCTTACTCGCTTCAACGAACGTTACAACACAAAATATTACTCTCGTGCTTATAAGAGATTTGATGATTCTACAGATACAGTTGTTGAATTGATTGATAAAACGACTGGTAATGTAGTAGAAACTAGAACGATTACTTCATCAAGTGGTATTCAAAAATTTACAACTACTGCGACTGCATCAAAGGGAGAGTTAACTTATCAAGTAGATTATGATAAAGGGACACCTGCTAGTAAAGCTGAACCAGCTCAACCATTCCTACAATACGGTTATGAAGTTGGTGCGAGTATCCAAGCTTTAGTCGCTCCTAGTCACAACCTTACTCCAGATGAGAAAAAATTATACGATGCTGTATATGCTGCTCGTACATCAACAGATATTATTAACGTTGTAGAACCTGCTTATAATGGTCGTACAATTACGGATACTAACAGTAAAATCCCACGTTTTGTAGAAAAAACAACTTATTATAAAGTAGTTGATAAAAACAATGCGACATTTAACGCCAATAAAACAGATAAAACTGTTCAAGACTACGTTCCAAATGGCAATGAAGAAGATTTGGCTAGATATACCACTAAAGCTATGGAAGGACAAAACTTCACAGCATCTGGTGAGCGTCAATTTGATGGCTACAAATTGTACCAAACGGCAGATCCAGATACAACATCTGGTTATGTAAGTCGCCCTTATACTGTTGGTACCAAATTCATGGACGCTGAGCGTGCAGGAATTAAGCGTATTAAGGAAATCGTCGGCGAAGATGGAACTGTAGTCGTTCGTGTTTATCTTCTTGATCCAAAACAACAAAGCAAACGTACTGATGGTTCATTAAGTACAGACGGTTACATGTTGCTTGCAGAAACAAAACCGATTAAACCAGGTGATTATAATAAAGAAGATTTAGTAGTTAAGAAATCACCTCTTACAACTATTGCGCACACAGTAACAGATCCAAGAACTGGAGCAAAAACAGAATATCCAAATGGTAAAGAACTTCCATTTGATTTCCAAACAGCAGCAGGATACACACCTAAGAAAACTGTATTCGTACCATTCTTGGGAGATAATATCGGTCATCTTTCTCCAAATGCTCAATTGGAACGTGGAGTTAATGGAATCGGTACAAACGTTGACTTGCTCAACTCATTAACACCATACAAACAACCAATTTATTACTACGTCAAACAAAATCCAGTTGAAGTGACTCCGGAAGTTGAAAAACAATTGGACGGACGTGTCTTGACAGACGGTGAGTTTACATTCAAATTAACAGAAGAGAAAAGTACACCTGACAAACATGAAGAAACAGTAAGCAATAAAGATGGAAAAGCTACATTCAGCAAGCTTTCCTTTAACAAAGTTGGTACTTATAAATACAAGATCACTGAACAAAAGGGTTCTGATGCAAATGTAGATTACGATTCGATGACAGTAACCATGACTGTCAATGTAACTGAGAACACTCAGGGTGACTTGGAAGCTACAGTTAAATACAGTTCAGAAGGTGGATTTAGCGCAAGTAATGATGATAAAATCTTCAATAACTATGTTGTTGCTCCAGTTGTTACAAAATTTGACTTTACTAAAAAATTAGCCGGTCGTAAGTTAAAAGCTGGTGAATTCAGCTTTGTTCTCAAAGATCAAGATGGTAATGTTATTGAAACAGTTAAGAATGATGAAGAAGGAAATGTGACCTTTACTGAATTGTCATATGACAATACTAAAATTGGTACCCACTCATACTCTGTTGAGGAAGTTATCCCAGCTGATGCAGATAAAGAGTTTGGTATGACATACGATACCATGAAAGCATTTGTTCGTGTAAAAGTTGCTAAAAATGGCCATACCTTAACAACTGTTACAGATATTGCTTCAACAGGTGGTAAGAATGCTGCTGGGGAATCAACTGACACTCAAGAAGATACTGAATTCAACAACAAAGTCACTCCTCCAGCAACACCTGAATTCCAACCAGAAAAATTTGTCGTTTCTAAAGAGAAATATGATATTACTGGCAACAAGTTGATGAACGACGACGATGAGTTGGCAAATGAATACACTGAAACAAATGCAGATCCATATGTAGACAAGACCACTAACAACGAACCAGAAAACTTGAATACCAAGACAGTTAAACGTGGTTCTAAATTAGTTTACCAAGTATGGCTTGATACTACTAAATTCACTGAAGCAAATAACATCCAATACGTTGGTGTATCTGATACGTACGACGCTGATAAATTGGACGTCAATGCAGCGGATATCAAAGCATATGATTCAGTAACTGGTGCAGAAGTAACCAATAAATTCGACATCAAAGTTGAAAATGGTACGATTACTGCAACTTCAAAAGATGAATTTATCAAAGATAAAGTGCATGCTCCTATTATCGACACAACTGAGTTCGAATTTGGACGTTACTATAAATTTGATATTCCAGCAACTGTGAAAGAATCTGTTAAAGCTGGTGCTGATATTGAAAATACAGCCAACCAAACAGTTCACGTTTACAACCCAGTAAGCAAGACAGTTGAAAAACCTGAAAAACCAACACAAAAACGTGTCAACAGCGTTCCAGTTCCAGTGGAAATGAACTTCACTAAACGTTTGGATGGTCGTGAACTTCAAGCCAACGAATTCGAATTCGTATTGAAGAAAGACGGCGTTGAAGTTGAACGCGTGAAGAATGATGCTGCTGGTAATGTTGTCTTCAAGACTCTCGAGTTCGGTCGCGATGATCTTGGTAAGACTTACAACTACACAGTAGAAGAAACTCCTGGTGCAGATGCAACTGTCAATTATGACACAATGGTTGCTACTGTTAAAGTAGTTGTATCACATGATGGTACAGCAAAGGCAATTGTTGCCAACGTAACAGATGCTGCTGATAAAGAGTTCAACAATACAGTTACTCCTCCAGAAGAACCTAAGTTCCAACCAGAGAAATACGTTGTTTCTAAAGAGAAATACGATATCACTGGTGATAAGCTCATTGATGACGATTCTGAGTTGACAGATAAATATGGTGAAACAAACGCGAATCCATACGCGGATAATACCATCAATAATGAAGTGGAAAACTTAAATACTAAGACTGTTGAACGTGGTTCTAAATTAGTTTACCAAGTATGGTTGGATACAACTAAATTTGATGCTGCTAACAAGGACAACATCCAAACAGTTGGTATCTCAGATAACTATGATGAAGCTAAATTAAATCTTAATGCAGCTGACATCAAAGCCTACGACTCTGTAACAGGTGCAGAAGTAACTGATAAATTCGATATCGCTGTAAATGATGGTGTGATTACTGCAACCCTTAAAGATGGCTTCACGAAGTCACTTGGTGACGCAGAAAACACGCAAGTGATCGATACAACTAAATTCGAATTCGGACGTTACTACAAGTTCGATATCCCAACAACAGTGAAAGCTGATGTTCCTGGTGGTGTAGACATCGAGAATAGTGCGGCTCAAGTAGTAAACTACTACAACCCAACGACTAAAAAAGTTGAAAAACCAAGCAAACCAACTGAAAAACGTGTAAACAACGTCCCAATTCAAATTGAACTTGACTTCAAGAAAGCTCTTGCAGGTCGTCAATTGAAAGCGAATGAGTTTACTTTCCAATTGTTAGACGATGATGAATTCAATGTTCTTGAAACAGCAACTAATGATAAGGATGGTAAGATTAAATTCACTAGCCTTAAATACACAAACAATGATCTCGGTGTTTACCGTTACAAAGTAGTAGAAGTTGCTGGTATAGACTCAACCGTTACGTATGACAATATGAAGGCTGTTGTAACAGTCACTGTTTCTCATGATGGTACAGCTAAAGCTTTAGTTGCTAAGGTCGGAGATATTGCCGATAAAGAATTTAATAACACAGTTCGCCCTCCAGAAGAGCCTAAGTTCCAACCAGAGAAATACGTTGTTTCTAAAGCGAAATTCGATATTACAGGTACGAAGCTCGCTGATGACGATTCTGAGTTGACAGATAAATATGGTGAAACAAATACAAACCCATATGTGGATACAACTAACAACAACGAAGATGAAAATTTGAATACGAAACCAGTTGAACGTGGTCAAAAACTTTACTATCAAGTATGGTTGGATACAACTAAATTTGACGCAAACAACAAAGACAATATCCAAACAGTAGGAATCACAGATAACTACGACAAGGATAAATTGACTGTTAATGCTTCAGATATCAAGGTTTACGATTCCGTTACTGGTGCAGACGTTACGACGAAATTCGATATCACTGTGAACAACGGTGTGATTACTGCAACCCTTAAAGATGGCTTCACGAAGTCACTTGGCGATGCAGAAAACACACAAGTGATTGACACAACTAAATTCGAATTTGGACGTTACTACAAGTTCGACATCCCAACAACAGTGAAAGCTGATGTACCTGGTGGTGTAGATATCGAAAATACTGCGGCTCAAGTAGTCAACTACTACAACCCAACTACTAAGAAAGTTGAAAAACCTGAAAAACCAACTGAAAAACGTGTAAACAACGTTCCAGTTGAAGTGGAATTCAACTTCACTAAACGCTTGGAAGGCCGTGAGCTTAAAGAAAACGAATTCAGCTTCGTTCTTAAAGATTCAGAAGGTAAGACTCTTGAAACTGTAAGCAACGATGCATCTGGTAACGTTAAGTTCTCTAAACTTGAGTTCAAGAAAGGCCAAGAAGGCGTACACAACTACACAGTAGAAGAAGTTAAAGGCTCAGACGCAACTGTAACATACGACACAATGAAAGCGAATGTAACAGTTACAGTGAAACACGATGGAACAGCTAAAGTTCTTGTGGCAACTGTTGGCGATATCGCTGATAAAGAGTTCAACAACCGTGTAACTCCACCAGAAACTCCTGAGTTCAATCCAGAGAAATATATTCTTAATGAAGAGAAATTTGATATTACTGGAACTAAACTTCTGGATGATGATAAAGAGTTGACTGATAAAGTAGCTGATACCAACAAAGATCCATATGTGGACAATGTTGATAATAATGAAAAGCAAAATATCAATACTCAAACACTCCATAAAGGTGATAAGGTTGTTTACCAAGTATGGTTGGATACAACTAAATTCACAGAAGGTCACAATATTCAATCTGTAGGAATTACAGATAAATATGACAGCGAAAACTTGGATGTTATTGTATCTGAAATTAAGGCTTATGATTCAGTAACTGGTGAAGATGTAACAGCTAAGTTTGATATCTCAATTGTGGATGGTGTCATTACTGCTACATCTAAGGCTGACTTGACTAAGTCTCTTGGAGATGCGGAAGATACACAAGTAATTGATACTACTAAGCTAGCGTTTGGTCGTTACTATAAGTTTGATATTCTTGCACGTATCAAGGACACTGCTAAGGAAGGTGTAGATATTGAAAATACAGCTTCTCAAATTGTTCACCAATATGATCCAACTAAGAAATCAGTTGAAAAACCAGAAAAACCAACTGAAAAACGTGTTGTTAATATCCCAGTGAAAGTTGAATTCAACTTCACGAAGAAATTGGAAGGTCGTGCGTTGAAAGCTGGTGAATTTAGCTTCGTATTGAAAGACAAAGATGGCAACGTGATTGAAACCGTAAGCAATGATGCTGAGGGTAAGATCAAGTTCTCAGCTCTTGAGTTCAAACGTGGTCAAGAAGGCACTCATATCTATTATGTAGAAGAAGTGAAAGGTACAGAGGCTGGAGTTGAGTACGATAAGATGGTAGCGACTGTTGGAGTTACTGTAACTAAGGATGGTAAAGTGTTGACCCTTACTTCACAAATGCCGGAAGACACTGAGTTTAACAACAAGGTGACACCGCCAACACCGCCAACACCGCCAACACCGCCAACACCGCCAACACCGCCAACACCACTAACACCACCAACACCACCAACGCCGCCAACGCCGCCAACACCGCCAACACCGCCAACACCGCCAACACCGCCAACACCGGTAACACCGTCAACATCAGAAAAACCTAAAGGTCCTGAATTGCCAAATACTGGTGAACAATCTAAATCTGGAGTTGTTGCACTTGGTGCTGCGCTTGGTCTCGTAGGTCTAGGTTTGGTTGCAAAACGTAAAAAACGTGAAGACTAAAATTAACAAGCTATCTGTTCTAAAATGATGAAGTACAAATTATAGTCGTATAAAAAGAGGCTTTACTCGGAAGAGTGGGGCCTCTTTGTTACTTTGTAAAAAAACTAGTTTCTTTCTCTAAAATACACTAGTCTTGTTGCATTTTAGAACTGACTAGGATTACAAAACTAAGAAGCAAAGAAAATTCTATAATTGCTCATTGAGAAGATTGATTACCTGTTTAAGATAGGTTGTTAATAAATTTAGTAACTTCGTGAAGAACTTTCAAAACTCTAAGTTATGAATGGGAAATAAGTTTTTTTGAATCTATAGGGCAATCTTAATAAGGTTGAATCTTAAATATTTGTAGTTCAATTTTATATTTTGGAAATAAATTGAAAATATTCAGAAATTATACGAAAATTAATTGTATTTACATATTTTTTTTGATAAACTTAATATGAATTTTATAAAATAAGATTTTTTCTAAAGAAAATTTTTTTAATTTAAAAAAGGAGTTTGTCATGTCATCGTTAAAGAATAATAAAACAATCAAGTATGCCTTGAGAAAAACCTCAGTTGCTTTTGGTTCTGTTGCAGTTGCAACAGTGATTGCTGCAGCGGGTATTGCCACTGTATCAGCCGATGAAACTTCATCAGCAACTACACCTGTTACTTCAACTACAACAGTAGCTGGAAAAGAAACAAAAGAAGTTGCGGTTCCAGAGAAGTTGGAAGAAGCTAAAACTGTTGCAACAAATGAAGGTCTTGAAGTTAAAGAAACTGAGACTAAAAAGCAAGATTCTGAGGAAGCTGCTGCTAAAGATTACGAAAAACAAGTTACTGATATTAATAAAACAGTAGCTGATTATAAAGCTGAAGTAGCAGCAAATCAAGAAGCTTACGAAAAAGAAAAAGCTGAAGTTGATGCTAAAAATGCTGCTACACAAGCAAACTACGATAAAGAGCTTGCAGCTTACAACGAAAAACTTACTGCTTACGAAAAAGAATTGACTGAAAAAACAGCAGAAAAAACAGCAGTAGAAAAAAGTAATGAAGAAGCACGTGTTGCTTATGAAAAAGCGCTTGAAGAATATAACACAGCTCTTGCAGCATATAATGCATCTGTGAAAGCAAATGAAGAAGCTACTGAAAGTAATAAATTAGCTCAAGCAGATTATGAAGCTAAATTAGCTGAATACAAGACTAAAAAAGCTGTTTATGATGAAGCGCAAGCTGCTTACTTGATTGAACTTGAAATTTACAACAAGAAAAAAGCACAATACGATGATGCTAAAGATGCCTTCAATAAGATGGTTGCAGAGCGTGGTGGAAATCCTGCAAAATACAAACAAGATTTGACATTCCTCTCTGAAGAACTTGCTGATGGCGAAACAACTAAAATTACACACCAAACAACTGGATTAACAACTTACTTGACAAAAGAAGGTCAATCTCGTATGTATGGTGATGGTAAAGCTACTAAGATGTATGAAACAAAGAATCTTCAAGATTCTGATTTGACAACTACAAATCCATATGCCAATAATGAAATTGAGTGGGGAGTTGTAAAAGTCGGAGACAAATTTGATGTGACTTACACAGGACTTACTCAAGCTAAAATTGTAAAAGGTAGCGAAGAAAAACGTATTGCAAAAGTTGTTTATAAATACGAAGTGAAGAGCCTTCCATCATCAGATGGAAAAGGAATCGTTCAAATTTATAATGATCCAGCAGTTACAATGACAATTGGTAGCTCAACAGATACTGAAAACCCAGTAACTGTTGGTGTTGACATTGAGTTTTACGATGAAAATGACCAATTGATTGATTTGTCACAACACAATGCAATCCTTGCCCTTAACTCACTTAACCATTGGAATGGTGCATCTTATGTTGAAAATGACAAACCTCGTCCTCTAGTTGTTGAAGCTAAAGATAGCGAAGGTAATACAGTTCGTGGAACTTGGGATCCATATTCAGATGGAAGTGAACCAAAACTTGATGGTGCAGATGTCATTGCGAAAAGCGGTAAAGCTGACTTCGGTAGTGCAGAAGTAGATATCAATGCTGATAATCCTTTGAAAATTGTTGCTCAAAAAGCAACATGGGTTGATGATGCCTTTAAAGTAACTGAAGAAACAGTAGTTGATGCTACAACAGTGAATGCATCTGGTGGCGGAAATGGTCACTCAGTTGGTACTGAAGATTACACATTTGGTGATAAATCAGACGTTATCGGTACTTACACTGTTGACGCAACATCAGGCGTTTTGAGATACATACCAAAAATGAAACACCAAAATACTCCTCACATTGAGTCTGTAAACATTGGTGACAAAGAGTTTATTAAACTTCCAAATTCAAGTGTAGACCAAGATTCATCTACAAAAGAAGTATCTGCTAAAGAACAAAACCAATACATGGATCAAGGGGCAACATTCAATGCAGACTCTTCAAGTGAAACCAAGGGTTGGGATGATCCTAAGAGTCCATACCTCTACTATGGTGGTGCTGCTGTTATTTTGAAAGATGGTCATCTTGAATTTACAGCAAAAGGTGCTAACGCAACAGACGAAGCAACTCTTTATTGGTTCTCTATTAACTCAAATGTTGCCTTCCCTCAAGATCCTGGTGAAGAGCCAGTTAAACCAACAGAACCAACACCTCCAGTTAAACCTGAAAAACCAGAAATGACTGAAGTTCCAACTGTTAAAGAGAAGCCAGTTCCACCAACAGAACCAGAATATAAAACTGTACCTGTTTTACCAAGTGAGCCAGTTAAACCAGAAGCACCTGAGTTACTTAAGGATCCTGTTAAAAAAGAAACAGAAAAACCAGTTGTTGAATGGAATAAAAATGTTGTGGTTATCAAGAAAGATGAAAAACCACAACCTAAGCCAGAACCAAAACCAGAGCCTAAGCCAGAACCAAAACGAGAATCTAAGCTAGAGACTAAGTCAGAAACTAAGCAAAATGATTCAGAGAGAGTATTGCCAAATACTGGTTCAGCTGAACAATCATTCATGACTTATTCGGCACTTATTGGTTTAGCTACTGCAGGTTATGCATTATCAAGAAAGAAAAAAGAAGATTAATTTATTCTAAGAATCTTTTGAAAAGAGAAGACTAATTCAGTCTTCTCTTTTTTATCAAGTTTCACCTATAAAAATTTAAAATATTAAACCGTTTTCACTTGACAAAAATTGGTCTATACCATATAATGAAATTAAGAAATGTGGAGGAAAAATTATGAAAGTTATTCAAGTAAAAAATCCTGAAGAAGGTGGGAAAGTAGCTTTTGAAATTTTAAAAGAAAAGCTAGCAAATGGGGCTCAAACATTAGGACTTGCGACAGGTAGTAGTCCCCTTGAGTTCTACAGAGAAATCGTTGAAAGTGACCTTGATTTCTCAAATCTTTCAAGTGTAAACTTGGATGAATATGTTGGGCTAGATGGGGATAACCCTCAATCTTACCGTTACTTTATGCAAGAACATCTATTTAATAAAAAGCCATTTAAAGAAAGTTATTTGCCATCTGGTGTGCGTGACCATGCTGAGGCTGAAGTCGTGCGTTATAACCAAATACTTGCAGATCATCCAGTAGACCTACAAATCTTGGGTATTGGTCGTAATGGGCACATTGGGTTTAATGAGCCAGGAACTCCATTTGATAGTCAAACACACCTTGTAGATCTTGATCAGTCTACTATTGAAGCTAATGCTCGTTTCTTTGAGAAAATTGAAGACGTACCAACACAAGCTATCTCAATGGGAATCAAGAATATCTTAGATGCCAAGTCTATCATTCTCTTTGCTTATGGTGAATCCAAAGCAAAAGCTATTGCGGGAACTGTTGCTGGGCCTATTACAGAAAGTCTTCCAGCAAGTAGTCTACAAAACCATGATGATGTAACAATTATTGCGGATGCTGAGGCTCTTAGTTTATTGGAGAAATAAGTTAATATAAAAGTCATTCAATTAATAAAGTTTGAATGGCTTTTTTGTTGAAAACATTGAAGAAATTATTATATTATTTTTTAAAAAATATAAAAATAAGAAAAAAACCAATCTTTATATACAGTAAATTTATAATTATTATTTTTTTAGTAAATAATTCAAATTATTTCAATTATAAAACTAGACTTTTAAAATAAATATTGCTAAAATATACTTTAAATAATTAGAAATAAGGAAGGCAAATAGAAATGAATAAGAAAAAAATTGGATTTTTTTCTATCGTTATATGTTTATTGACAGTTGTCATTTCACTGACTTTAACAAAGGCTTCTGCCGAAGTATCAGAAACAACTGGTTCTAGTAAGTCTGTAGACACGATTACTTCACTCAACATTACAAATAATAAAGGTGGAAATCTTGATGGGGACCTGCCACAATGGGTTACATTCAGATTGAACGCAAACTTTGATTTATCAGGTAAAGATGTTAAAGCTGGAGATACAACTACTATTGATGTATCAGATGCTCTTTATATAGAATCACAAAACTTTGAAATTCGAGATACAGCAACTAATAATCTCATCGCAACTGGTAAAATTGATGAAACTAAAAAACATATCATCTTAACCTATACTGATTATGCTGAAAAGCACTCTGACACCAGTGGTTCTTTCTTTGTTTATACTCGAGTGGACTTTCAAAAGAATCCTGAAAAAGGAGAAATTCCTGTTCAAATTACTATCAATGGTAAAGTATATAATGCCGGTAAGGTGAATTTTACTGGAGTTGGAGAAGCCAAACCAGAGTTGTTCTCAAAAACTGGATGGATAAGTAATGAAGAACAAAGAATTCTTTCTTATTCCATTTCAATCAACCAGACAAAAGAGAGTTATAAAGATGCAATAGTTGAAGACGCATTGAAGTTCTCTAACGCATCTTACATCAAAGATAGTATTCATATTTATAAAGGGAAATTCAACTATGTAAATGGAGAATGGGAATTTAACGATAAAACAGATGTAACTAATCAACATACTGTTACAGTTAGTGAAGATGGTCGATCATTTGTTATTCAACTTGGAGATATCACTGAAGCTGATCAATACCGTATTGAATATAATGTTCAAGCAAATTATGCATTTGCAGATGGTGAAAAATTAGATAATGATGCTGTTTTAAAAGCAAAAGAAAAAACTTTGGGAAATGCCACTCAAACTACGGTTGCTCAGATAGCAGGTGGTTCAGGTATTGGATATGTTTTCTCGATCAATATCCATAAAGTTGATGAAACCAATCAACCACTAGCAGGGGCTAAGTTTAAGGTTGTTCGACAAGCTAACAATCAAGTGATTGGAGAGTTTACTACAGATGCTGAAGGTAAGATTACAGTAACGGATCTTTTGAGAGATAAGTACATCCTAACTGAGGTAGAAGCACCTAAAGGATATGTGATAAAAGCACCAGATACTGTAGTGAATGCAACAGATTTTGGAGAAGATAAGTCAGTTACCAAAACGATTGTAAACTCAAAAGAAGAGACAACCACTACAACAACAACGACTACAACCACTACAACAACAACGACTACAACGGAAGCTCCAACGACGACAACCACGACGACGACTGAAGCTCCAACGACAACCACGACGACGACTGAAGCTCCAACGACAACCACGACTACAACGGAAGCTCCAACGACAACCACGACGACGACTGAAGCTCCAACGACGACAACGACAACGACAGAAGCTCCAACAACAACTACAACAACGACGGAAGCTCCAACAACGACAACAACAACGACGGAAGCTCCAACGACCACAACCACAACAACGGAAGCTCCAACGACCACGACAATAACAGAAGGTCCAGGTTCAACCACTACAAGCACTACAGGAACACCAGAAGAATCCACCACCACAACAGAAGACAAACCAGGTCTTCCATTCACTGGTGAAGCTACTGGAGTAGCGCTAGTATTTGCAGGTTTGGTTATCTTGGCTGGTACTATTGTAGTCAAACGTAAAATTTCTAAATAATAGATAAAGATATTTATAAAAAAGGGGGTCTCCCCCTTTTTTTTCGTTTTTAAAATATAGTCACAGTTCTGTAAAAATCAATAATATTTATCATATATCTATATCATTATTTAAAAATTCATGATATAATACAGGTGTGTTTAAAGCATAAATATATTATTAAAAAGGAGGTTATGTGATGAAGAAATCACAACTTAGCGTAACGCGTATTCTAGCGTTTGTAAGTATTTTGGTTCTTTCATTGGCGACGCTTACCACAGTATTTGCTATTGATGTTACCAACTATACTTTGAAAACAGAAGTTAAGGTTGATGGTAAACCATTAACTGCAGATACTAAGATCACGACTGGTCGTGTCCTGGAAGCAACAAATAGCCTTACTTTCCCAGACTCACAACATATCAATGCTGGGGATACACTGACTTTGGATCTTCCAAAAGAATTGGAACTAGTTACTAAACTTGAATTTCCAATCCTTCATAGTAGCGGTCAGGTAGTCGGAAATGCTGTAACTGATCCAGCTACAGGGAAAGTGAAAATTACTTTCACTGACTACTTCTCTAAGAATCCCCAAAACAAAGTTATGACTTTGAAATACTCAGTTCGTCCAAATGCAAACACTTGGAAAGATTCTGGGAAGTATACATTTAAATTTGGGAATGAAATTTATCATGTAACTTATGAGAAATACGTAGGTGTTCCAGGTGACTACGAATACAAATATGGTTACCAAGACCAACAAAATCCTAAACGTATCAAGTGGCGTATCCTTTTGAACGCTGTTCAAGATAAATTGAATAACTTGGTTATCGCTGATGACTTCAGCGATCATGGTCAAGTCCTTGTAGAAGACTCATTCCGTGCTGTACGTTACGCAACTCAACCAAACAAAATCCAAAGTGAAAACGAATTGTTCAAGTTGAACCCAACTGATAACTTCACTAAGAAAGCTGTATTTACAAGAAATGCAGCAGGTCAAATTACAGGATTCACATTTAATTTTGGTGACAACTGGAACTGGCCAATTTGGATTGAGTACACAACTGAACTTACTCAAGATCTTCCTAAAGGAACTAAAGTAGCCAACACATTGAAGTGGAAAGCTACTAATTTCCCTAAAGAACGTTCAATTACTAAGCTAACTCGTTTAGAAACTGGTTCAGGTGATGGTGGTGGTGATAAAACTTCTACAACCATTACAACAATAACAATAACAACAACGACCACGACAGAAGCTCCAACTACCACAACTACAACAACTGAGGCCCCAACCACAACCACAACAACGACGGAAGCTCCAACGACAACTACAACAACGACGGAAGCTCCAACAACAACTACAACAACGACGGAAGCTCCAACAACAACTACAACAACGACGGAAGCTCCAACAACAACTACAACAACGACGGAAGCTCCAACAACAACTACAACAACGACGGAAGCTCCAACAACAACTACAACAACGACGGAAGCTCCAACGACCACAACTACAACAACTGAGGCTCCAACAACGACAACAACAACGACGGAAGCTCCAACGACCACAACCACAACAACGGAAGCTCCAACGACAACGACTACCACGACAACTGAAGCTCCAACAATTGCAGCAACGACCACCACAACAACTGAAGCTCCAACAACGACAACAGAGGCTCCGACAACGACAACAACGACAACAGAAGCCCCAACTACAACCACCACAACAACGACCACAACAGAAGGTCCAGGTTCAACCACTACAAGCACTACAGGAACACCAGAAGTGTCAACAACGACAACAGAAGATAAACCAGATCTTCCTTCAACTGGGGAAGCTACTGGAGCAGCCTTAGTATTTGCAGGTGTAGTAATCTTGGCTGGTAGTCTAGTTATGAAAAAGAAATTTTCTAAATAGTTAGCAGAGGATAACTATTATTTCTAAAAGAGGACATAGAGTCCTCTTTATTTTTGAATAAAAGTCAATACATTACGTTATTTTTCTTGACAATTTTTAGGATTCCATGTAAAATAGAATAGATCTTGAACTTGAAGGGAGTGAAAAAAATGTCTAAAACAGTAGTACGTAAGAATGAATCTCTTGACGATGCACTTCGTCGTTTCAAACGTGCGGTTACTAAAGCTGGTACTCTTCAAGAAACACGCAAACGTGAATTCTATGAAAAACCTTCTGTAAAACGTAAACGTAAATCAGAAGCAGCTCGTAAACGTAAAAAATTCTAATT